>WNGL01007254.1_pt1 | contig 24893 bp, 21 predicted proteins | sample 5400591 | NCBI WGS metagenome assembly WNGL01 (sample SAMN13153377, study PRJNA577476) | soil metagenome | isolation source: 80 cm soil or saprolite under Garry oak tree replicate 1 | place: USA:California | collected 2016-06-15 | reverse complement strand
CTCCAAGGGCCTCGTCAGGTCTCTCGGTATAGCATATTTTCGGCACCTTCTGCCTTCTGCTTCCTACCTTCTGCTTTTTCATCTCTGCTATCTGCTCTCTGTTTTGCCCTTTTTGCCCCTCGCTATCCTCTTTGTTTTCATGCGATTCCAAACCGCCCCTCCTGCAAGTCTTTTGTTGTGATAACGATACAAATTGCCGGGGGTGGGGGGTACCTGCATCAGCAGATGGAGGACGAGCAGGCTGTCAGGTCGTGCGCGTCTTGGCGATGGGTTGGAAGGCGTACTGGAAGCCCATCGAGCAGATTTGTTCCAGTTCGTTTTCCTGCAGGCCCATCTGCGCGGCGAGGGCGTATTCGCCGCGCAGCGTTGCATCAAACAACGCAGGATCGTCCGTAGAAAGGACAACCGGGATCCCATGACGAAAGAGCTTCGGCAGCGGATGATCTTCGATTCGCACGTCATCACGCCCCAGTTGTCGGGCAAGAGCGCCCGTTCGGACATTGCTTTCCGGGCAAATCTCCAGCGGGATTTTGCGTTCGGCAAGGAGGTCCATCAGCGCCGGATCATGGATCGCAGCGATTCCATGCCCGATGCGCTCCACTCCGAGCAATTCGATGGCTTCGCGGATTTTTTCCGGGCCGCCCACTTCTCCGGCGTGAATCAACCGATGGAGACCCAGTTCAGCCGCGCGGTCGTACACGGCGCGAAATGCCGCTGTGCGCACTTGGAGTTCGTCGCCGCCGATGCCAAAGGCCACAATCATGTTCGAGGCGCAATTCTTCGCGGCTTCAACGACGGCCATCGCAGCTTCCGCGCCGAATTGCCGCACGGCGTCAAAAATCCACCGGAGGCGCAGGCCGCGCCGCTCGAACGGTTCGGTGGCGCGAAGCAAAGCTTCAAAGTTTGCCTCCGGCCGCTGCTTCCGCAAAAGCATCACGCCTACGGACAGCGTCACTTCGGCGTAGACAACATTTTGCGCGAGCAAATGCTCCGCAAGAGCGCTTCCAACAAGAGCGTAATCCTCCGGCTCACGCAAAAACGAAGTGAGCCATTTGAAAGTTTCGAGAAACTCAGAAAAATTGCGGAAGGCATAACGCTGGCGCACCTCCTGCTCCGTTGCAGGAACACCGTAACGAGCCATCAGCGCAGCCGCCGTGCCCGGCTGAATGGCGCCCTCCAGATGCAAATGAAGCTCGGCCTTGGGAAGGGCATCGATTCGCGGAGAAAGTCGAAGCGAGGTCATCCTCAAAATCAATGCGGCAGTGCGGGGCGGCCCGCGTTGTTCCAGGCAGTGAGCCAGAATGAGCCCACATCCGTCGCCGCATCGGAAAGCTGGCGGATCAGAATGGCTCCCGCTTCATTGTAGAAGCGGTCGTAATATTCGTCCGTGTACGAATTTTCTCCGCGCAGCGCGTTGCGGTCCGCCAGGAGAATCGACTCGAGCCAGCGATGCGCGCTGAGGCAGGCATCGAACGCATGGTCAGTCGGGTCGCTGATGAAAGCCGCGTCGTTGGGGCGCATGGGAAAGAACGACGAGTAGCGTTCGATCAGCGTGCTGCCGAAACGCTCGTTGATTCCGGCCTGGCCGCTCAAATGGCCGTCGAGATTATCGGTCGTGCTGAAAGGGTCGTGCGCTTGTGCGACATAGTGCGCGAGGACCGCCGCATCGAGCCGGGCCTCGTCCCATTTTCCGAGCTTCAATGCGTTGGTCAGTTTTTCACTGTACACGCCGATTTGCCACGGAAGGAGGCCATTGGCGTCCAATTTCAATTTGCCGAATTTCGTGACCGCCGCTTTGTAGCTGCGCGGCAAGGCTTCGTAGGGGAAACGGCCGTACTTGTCGAGGGCAATGAAGTCATTCCGTTTTTCCGCGGGGTTTTTCGCCAGCGCGTCGAGCGGATCGGTCACATGCTGCGCCAGGATGTTGCGATTGAATTCAAAAAAGGAGCGAACGTCAGAAGGTAGCGTGTCTACGGCTTTGTTGATGATGAGCCTGTGCGCATTTCTGCCCCAGGCCCGGGAATTCTGTGGGAGGAACAGAAACAAGACGATGCCGAAGGCCAGGCCTGCGTGTCTGCAATGTTGGTTGTGACTCCGCCGCCGCATCCGATTACCCTAAGCCTGGTTTGCCAGACGAAGCGTGCTACGCTTCCGTCCGTAGTTGTAGTAAATCACAAGTCCGATGGCCATCCACACGAAGAAGCGGATCCAATTCATGATCGGAAGGCCGGCCATCAACAGCACACACGTGAGAATCGTCAAAACCGGAGCAATCGGCCCTCCGGGAGCGCGAAACGCGCGAGGGCGGTCCGGTTCCCGGTAACGAAGAATCAAAACGCCGCCGGCAACCAGCGCGAAGGCAAAAAGCGTGCCAATGTTGGAAAGATCCGCGAAAGTTCCAATGTCCAGAAGACCGGCGGGGATTCCCACGACGAAACCGGCGATCCACGTGGAAAAATCCGGCGTTTGATAGCGCGGATGAACGCGGCCGAAGATTCTTGGAAAAAGGCCGTCGCGGGACATGGCAAACCACACACGAGCCTGGCCGATTTGGAAAACGAGCAGCGACGAAATCATGCCCATGAGCGCGCCAATCAGTACGATCAGCCGGACGCCGGAAATGTGCAGGCGTTTCAGCGTGTTGACGACAGGCGCCGCATCATCCATCAGGGTTTCCCAACGAACCAGGCCTGTGAGCACCACGACGACCGAGACATAGAGAATCGTGCAAATGATCAGCGTCGCGATGATGCCGATGGGCAAATCGCGCTGCGGGCGATTGCATTCCTCCGCGGCCGTGGATACCGAGTCGAAACCAATGTAAGTGAAAAACACGATGGAGCCGCCGGTCAAAATTCCGGGCCAGCCGTTGGGCGCGAACGGGTGCCAGTTGGCGGGATGAATAAATCGCGAGGCAAATCCTACGAACACGAGAATCGCCACGATCTTGAGCATAACCATTACATTGTTGGTCTCCGCGGACTCGCGGATCCCGCGAACCAGAAGAGCCGTAAGAAGCATCACGATGATGAATGCCGGCCAGTTAAAACCGAAATGCCAACCGGGGGAGTAGAGCATGTTGCCTTCCAGGTCGGAAAGTCCGCTGGGGAGGTACGCAGGTGAAATCCAGCGAGGATTGGGATGGACGCCGAACCAATCCAGGAGATTCACGACGTGCTGGGAGAAGCCGACGCTGACGGCCATATTGCTGACGGCGTACTCGAGAATCAAGTCCCAGCCGATGATCCAGGCGATGAGCTCGCCCATGGTTGCGTAGGTGTAAGTGTAGGCGCTGCCCGCGATCGGGATCATGGCGGCAAGTTCGGCGTAGCAAACCGAAGCGAAACCGCAGGCGATGGCAACGAGAATAAAAGACAGCGCGATGGCCGGGCCCGCTCCGGGGCGGCCAAAGGAAGCGGAGTGGTGAATCAGGTATTCGAGAAGTGGGGCGTTCAGGATCGAAGAGGCTTGAAACTTTTGTCCGGCGATGGCCGTGCCGATGATGGTGAAGATTCCGGAGCCGATGACGGCGCCGATGCCAAGCGAGGTCAGGCTCAACCATCCAAGAGACTTCTTTAACCGGATTTCAGCATTTTCGGAATCGGCCAGAAGCTGGTCAATACTCTTGCAACGGAAGAGTTGTGAAGCCACTCATCTTCTCCGATCGCGCCCCTGAAGCCGGCGGAGTTGAGTCACGCAACGCTGAAATGAGGAATAAGACGAGCCTCAATGTACCCCGAGACGCTTTGTCGCGCAACCTGCGGGACGTTTTTGTTGCGGAATTGCGGTGCTTTAGGCCTGTTCGAGCTGCGCATAGCGCTCGATGAATTTTTTTGTGCCGCGTCCGGGAAAGCTCACGGAAACGCGGCGATCTTCATCGTCGCCTTCGACGCCGACGATGGTCCCGACGCCGTAGCTTGGATGCCGGACTCTTCGGCCGAGCATGGGGTTCGCGTCGGCGCCGCGCTTTGCGGCTGGGCGGCCGAAGGAGGGAGAGCTTGCCGCGCGCCGAGGCACGGGCGCCGGTTTCTGGACGCCGCGAACGCGGCGAAGAAACTCCTTCGGGGAATACGAGTATTCGGGATCGGGCTCGTAGCGGCGCGTCTCGCCAATTTCCGCCAGGGAGCCCCGAACAGTCTCCACTAATTCGCCGGGAATTTCCGCGAGAAAACGAGAGGGCAGGGAAGCACGCAACTGCTGTTCGTTTCCGAAAATGCGGCGGTAGACGGCGCGCGTGAGCGTCAGCGATTTTCGCGCACGCGTCATGCCCACGTAAACGAGGCGGCGCTCCTCTTCGATTCCTTTCTCGTCATTTTCCTTTACCGAGCGGCTGTGCGGGCAGATGCCGTCTTCCATGCCGGTGAGGAAAACATGGTCGAACTCCAGCCCCTTGGTGCTGTGAAGAGTAATTAAAGTTACCCCGGGCTTGCCCTCGTATTGATCGGCGTCACTTACCAGGGATGCAGCGTCGAGGAAATCCGTGAAGGTTTCTCCGGCTTCCATGCTTTCGGCGACCGCGCGCGTGAGCTCTTCCAAATTTTCCATCCGGGCAACATCTTCCGCCGTGTTACGGTCCTTCAACATGTCCATGTATCCGGATTCTTCGAGCACCACGTGCAAAAACTCGGCGGGTTCTTTTGTGGAAAGGGCTTCCTGGAGTTTGCGAATAAGTTCCTGGAAGGCGCGCAGGGGCGCGACGGCGCGTCCGGTGGTTCCGGTGGCTACGGTTTTTTCGATGGCGTTCCACAAAGGCGTTCCGTCGGTCCTCGCGGTTTCGCGCAGCGCATCCACGGTCGTTTTGCCAATGCCGCGAGGGGGCAGGTTCAGAACCCGCAGCAAAGAAATGTCGTCTTCCGGGTGCATCGCCAAACGGACATAGGCCAGGGCATCTTTTACTTCGGCGCGGTGATAAAAACTGAAACCGCCCACAAGCTTGTAACGAAGGCCTTGGCGCCGAAAGACTTCTTCGAAAGCGCGCGATTGGGAGTTGGTGCGGTATTCGACCGCGCACGTTTGGTCTGAGTCTTCGTTGAGGATGCGTTCCAGTTCTCCTGCAACATATTCCGCCTCGGCTTGCGGATCGCGGCCTTCGAAATATTTCAGATTGACTCCGGCGCTCTTCTCCGCTTTCAGGGACTTGCCCAAGCGCTCCGGATTGTTAGCGACGACTGCGCCCGCGGCATCAAGAATATTTTGCGTCGAGCGGTAGTTGCGTTCCAGCTTGACAATGCGCGCGGCAGGGAAATCCCGGGAAAAACTCAAAATAATGGAGACATCCGCGCCGCGCCAGGCGTAGATGGACTGGTCTTCGTCGCCAACAACGCAAATGTTCTGCTTTGGGCCGGTGAGAAAACGCGTGAGCTCGTACTGCACGCGATTGGTATCTTGATACTCGTCCACATGGATGTATCGAAAGCGTGCCTGCCACTTTTCCCGTGTGGGTTGAGATTCGCGCAACAAGCGGGCGGAACGCAGAAGCAGATCGTCGAAGTCCAAGGCCTTGCTGTCGTGCAGGGCCTTTTCGTAAGCGGCAAAAATGTCGGCGGTCTGGCGTCCGTCCTGGGTAAATGCTTCGGCGCGTACCTGCTCGGGACTTTTGCCATGATTCTTGGCGTAGCTGATGCGGCTCAGAACGTTTCTAGGAGTCAAATCGTCAGCGTCGATTTGCAGTTTGGCCATGGCCAGCTTGACGGCCGCGACCTGGTCGTCGTCGTCGTAAACGGCAAAGTCGCGGGGCAATCCGGCAGCAGGAGCTTCGCGGCGCAAGAGCCGCGCGCAGAGCGAATGAAAGGTTGAAACCCACGGCTGGCCTGGCGGGACGCCGGCGCGCAGAAGCAAATCCGTGACGCGATTGCGCATTTCTTCCGCGGCTTTGTTGGTAAACGTGACCGCAAGGATCGATTCTGCGGGGACGCCTTTGGCAATGAGGTTGGCCATCCGGTAAGTGATCGCGCGGGTCTTGCCCGTTCCTGCGCCTGCGAGAATCAAGACCGGGCCTTCCTGTGTTTCGACAGCCTGGCGTTGTTCCGGATTCAATTCGTCGAGAAGTTTCAGCATGGGGTCTGTGGCATTCGAAAAAGTGGCACACGTCATGGTAGCCGACGGTGACGATGGGCGCAAACCGAGCTTGTGCAAAACAATTTGCTAGCCAGACAATTCAGCTCAGAGAAATTCGCGGGATCAGGCTGCGAGAAGGCTACTGTGCTCCGGCTTGACTGAGATCAATCTCGAAATACATCAGTCCATGGTTTTTTTCGAGGGCTACGATATCGGGGACATACAGGCGGGCGTTGGTGAGCAGATCGAACTGGCTCTGCAAGTCAAAATAGAGCAGTCCCTGCACGGAACTGTGCGGCGCGATAATGCTGGCTTTTACTCCTGCATCGCGCAGTTCCTGCTCGACTTCCACCCATTTTTTGTCGCGCCCCACTTTAGGGCCGCCGATGGGGATGGGAAACCTGCTGCGCCCCAAATTCTTCAGGCTTGGCTTCGTGATTACGTCGGCCGCTTGTTCTGAAGTCAGAGCATCGAGGGCTTGATGGTCCTCTTCGGAGAGTGTGACGTTCAGCCGTATGCGTTCCAGATTCACTTTCATACTGTCATCCGAGTCATTGCGAAACACCACTTGCAAGGCGACAATTCCCGCGGCGTACGGGGACTTCTTGTGAAATCTCTCCTTGTAAAGAGCTGGGTTGGTCCAAGGTAACGCGGAGATGGTCAATCCTTCGTGCGATTCGAGGGCAGAGGTCTTGAGAGGGGCTGGTTGTTGAGCCGTGGCATCGCCAGCCGCTAAATGCAAGGCCAGAAAAGCCAGCAGGAAGAGAGTTAGCGTTCGGGCCGGGTTATAATAGACTTTTCTCATATTGACGCCTTCGATTCCTGGGGAATACGCAGGGTTGCCCTGCGCCAAGCGCCCGTCTGCTGCCGGCGGGTGCGGACTAACCGGAGCCACGCATAGTGTATTTCATTTATAGCCTGCTGATGGGCCTTGCGGCTGTTTTGCTCACACCGTACTGGGTGGTGAAGGGCCTGCGCCACGGGAAGTATTTGTCGAATTTGAAGGAGCGGCTGGGCTTTTCTTTTCCCGCGTTGGCCAAGCTTCCTGCAGATTGTGCGGGAGCGATCTGGATCCATGCCGTCAGCGTGGGCGAAGTGCTATCCGGGGTGACGCTGGCGCGACAGTTGAAAGCGGCGTATCCGGACCGGCCGCTCGTTGTCTCCACGACCACGATTACCGGGCAGGCGCTGGCTCGCGAGCGACTGCCATTTGCTGACGCGATCGTTTACTTTCCACTGGATTGGAGTTTTTGCGTCAGGCGGGCTTTTGAGGCGGTGCGCCCCTCGCTCGTTCTCGTGTTGGAAACGGAAATCTGGCCGACTTTTCTGCGGGAGGCCGGCAGGCGCAAAGTCCCGGTTCTTTTTGTGAGCGGACGGATTTCGGATGGATCGTTTGCGCGTTACCAGAAATTCTTGAGTGTCTTTGGCCTTTTTCTGCGCCCGCTTCTGAAAGATGCACTCTCGCACTCGAGCGCTTTCCTGATGCAAAGCGAAAAAGACGCGGAGCGAATCCGGTCGCTTGGAGCTCCCGGCGACCGCGTGGTTGTGAGCGGCAACTTGAAATACGACTCGGAGCTGCCAGCGGCGACACCTCTCTCGAATTGGCTCGAAGCCGAGATTCAGCGCAGCGGGCGCTCGCCGGTGATCGTGGCGGGGAGCGTGGTGGCCACGGAAGAGCCGCTGGCGCTGATTGCGTTTGGAACGCTGCAAGGTGAATACCGCAATGCGTTGCTGGTGCTTGCGCCGCGGAAGCCCGAGCAATTTGGAGCCGCCGCGGAGTTCATCGAGGAATCGCATCGCAAGTTCATCCGACGCTCGGCATTGCCGATTCCGAGTCCCGCGCAGGCTGCTGGAGGAGGGAACGGTCACTCAGGCAATTCCACGATACCGAACGATGTCACCGTGCTCCTTGTTGATAGCATCGGGGAACTCGCATCGCTTTATCGGTTGGCGGACGGCGCTTTTGTGGGTGGCTCGCTGGTGCCCTCTGGAGGCCATAACATTTTGGAACCAGCGGCGTTCGGGAAGGTTCCGGTTTTTGGGCCTTCGATGGAAAATTTTGCGGAAATCGCTTCGCGTTTCGTTTCGGCGGGGGCGGCCATTCAGGTTGAAAGTCCCGAGGATGTAGGCGTGGCATGGATTGAATTGTTTCGCAATCCGCAGCGGATGAAGGAAATGAGTGATAAGGCGCGAAATCTTGTGGAAGGCAGCCGCGGGGCGACGAGCCGAGCGCTCGAGAGAGTTGCCATTCATTTGAATGGTGCCGGGCGATGAACCTTCACCCTTTTTTGCGCGCTCTGCTTTGGCCGCTCTCTTTGCTTTATGGCGCCGTGGTTCGCCCACGTGTCTGGATGTATCAGAAAGGCTGGCTCAAGCAGAAACGACTGAAAGGCACCGTCATTAGCGTGGGGAATCTTACCGTGGGAGGCACGGGAAAGACTCCCATGGTGATCTGGCTTGCAGAAAAGTTTCTTGCGGAAGGAAAGCGCGTTGCGATTCTGAGCCGCGGCTATCGGGGCTCGAACGGGACGAGCGATGAAGTGGAGCTGATGAAGTTCCGGCTGCAAGGGCGCGTAGCCTTCGGCGTGGGCAAGAATCGTTTCGCCGAGGGGCAGCGGCTTGAAGCGCAGCAGCCTATCGACATTTTTCTCCTCGATGATGGTTTCCAGCATTTGCAGCTGGCCCGCGACTTAAACATTCTCTTGATTGACGCGTCACGCTCGATGCACGAGGAACGCCTGCTTCCTGCAGGCCGGCTTCGCGAGCCGCTTTCCGCGATGGGGCGCGCAAACCTGGTCGTGTTCACGCGCACGGAGACCGTGCCCGGAACCTCTGAAGCCATCAAGAAGCTCTCTCAATTTCCGGTTTTTTCCGCGGCGACTCGATTATTAGGATTCCGGCGTTACGGAGCCGGGATTCAACTGCATTCCGTCGAGGAGATCGGCAAAGGTCCGTTTTTCGCATTTTGTGGGCTCGGCAATCCTCACGCATTCTTCCGGGATGCGCAAACGTGGGGTCTGACGATTAGCGGCCGGACTATCTTTTCAGACCATCACCTTTACTCTCAACGAGACGCCCTGACTGTCCAGGAATCAGGGAACAAGGCCGGTGCCAAGGCTTTTGTCACCACGGAGAAAGACGCGCAGAATCTCTCAGGACTGAAGTTTGAAGATCCTCTATACGTCTCTGTGATTGGTTTGGCGATCAGTCCCGAAGGCGATTTTCACAACGTCCTTGACCGTTTGCTGGCGGCAAAGATTGGTGCGGCGGCATGAAAATCCTGATTCGTGCGACGAACTGGGTGGGTGACGCGATCCTGGCAATGCCTGCGCTCCAAGCCGTGCGGAAGCGCTTTCCTGAGGCGGAAATCGCAATTCTTGCGCGCCCTTACGTCGCCGACCTCTACCGCGAGCAAGAGATCTGCAATCAGGTCATTTCCTATGACTCTCAAGGCAAGCACGCGGGAATTCTCGGTCGTGAGCGCCTGGCCGCAGAGCTACGTTCGCTGAAATTCGATGTGGCGCTTCTGCTTCAGAATGCTTTCGACTCTGCCTGGCTAGTCTGGCGCGCGGGCATTCCCGAGCGGATCGGCTATGCACGCGACGGGCGCAGGTTCCTTCTGACGCAACCAATTCCTGTTCCTAAAACGGGCGAAATCCCGCCGCACGAGAAGTTTTATTATCTGGAACTGCTTCGGCGCGTCGGCTGGATCGATTCGCTTTCCGAAGAATCCTTCATCACTTTGAACGTTTCCGAATCGGGGCGCCAGCGAGCAGAGGAGTATCTCGCACAATCCGGTGTACGTTGCGATTCTCTTCGCATCGCTGTGGGCGCCGGCGCTTCCTACGGCTCGGCAAAATGCTGGCCGCCTTCGCGATTTGCCGAACTTGCGAATCGGCTGCAATCGCAGAATGACGCCGACGTTATTCTCTTCGGAACGGCAGCCGAGGCAGCTGTCACACGAGCAATCTCTTCCGAGCTGCAGCGGCCTCCCATCGATCTCACAGAGAAAACTTCGATCGCCGATCTTCCCGCGTTGCTTTCTCAATGCGATATTTTCATTGGCAACGATTCGGGGGCAATGCATGTGGCGGCGGGTGTAGGTTTGCCGGTGATTGCTGTGTTTGGTCCCACTGACCCCTTCGGCACGGCTCCTGTGACCTCACGCTGTACAATCGTTCAGCAGAAACCGTATTGCAGTCCTTGTTTTCTCCGCCACTGCCCAACGGACCATCGGTGCATGCTTGCGGTCACACCAGAGATGGTAGAAGTGGCGGTGAAACCGTGGCTCGCGGCGGTGGAGGCACGGCGTGCCTGAGTCCTCTCGATTGCGAGCTGCGGTGTTCCTCGACCGCGACGGCACGATTTGCGAAGAAGTCGGCTACTTGAATCATGTGAGCCGTTTTCGTATGTTCCCGTTTGCCGCGGCCGCGCTGCGGAGGCTCAACGATTCGGGTCACCCGGTGATTGTCGTAAGTAATCAGTCTGGTGTTGCCCGCGGATACTTCCCGGAGTCTTTGGTGCAACAGGTAAATGAAGCGATGATGCAGCAGCTCGCAAAGGCTGGCGCGACGGTGGATGCCGTTTACTATTGCCCGCACGCTTCCTCCGAGAATTGTGTATGCCGAAAACCAAAGACTGGCATGCTGGAGCGCGCCGCCCATGAGCATTGCATCAATCTGCAACGCTCTTTTGTGGTTGGAGATCGTTATGGGGACATCCAACTGGCTCACAATGCTCACGCCCGCGGCATTCTTGTCCGCACCGGCTACGGAGAAGGAGACCTGGCGTGGCATGCGGAGAAATGGCCTGCGCCGCCGGATTTCGTGGCCAGTGACCTGGGGCAAGCCGTGGATTGGATCTTGAGGCAACCCAAATGAAGCGGTTTTCCTCCCCAAAGGCAGGCTCGCCATCGGTGGACCTTCGCGATCTTGCGGAGTGTGTGGAGAAATTTTCGGGGAAAACGATTGTGCTCCTCGGTGATTTCGTCGCAGATGAATTTCGTTACGGTGACATCTCCCGCGTTTCGCGGGAAGCACCGGTCCTGATCTTGAAGCATCGCGAGACGCAGGTGGTTCCCGGTGGGGGCGCGAACGCGGCGAATAATCTTGTTTCGCTGGGCGCAAAGGTGCTGCCGATTACCGTGGTTGGTGATGATGCTGCCGGGGAGGCCCTTTTCCAATATTTCCGGCAGAAAGGCGTGAGTACGAGCGGGATCCTTCGCACGAAGGGCCGTGCTACTCCTACCAAGTCTCGTTTTCTTGCTGGTTGGGCTCATACCGTCGCGCAACAAGTTCTGCGGTTCGACTACGAGCCGCAGGCGCCGCTGCCCGACGGCGTTCGGAGAAAGATTCAGCAAAAGCTTTATGCGAGTTTGCGCGATGCGGATGCTCTGGCCGTCTCGGACTATGGCTTTCTTTCTTCGATGAAATTGCAGGCGCTTCTGGTGACGCGAGGCCGGCACGGTATGGCATTGTTTGAAGCAGGCGACCGCCTTACGCATATCCCTGTGCACGGCTCTGACCAGGCAGTGGACGTCACTGGAGCGGGGGACACCGTTCTTGCCGCTTACACGTTGGCTTTGGCTTGCGGTGCCTCGGCTCTCGATGCCGCGCAGATCGCCAACATCGCCGGCGGCCTTGTCGTCATGAGGCGCGGCACCGCGACGGTTTCGCGTCAGGAGCTCCTGGATGCCATTCGTGGCGAGATTTCCGGAGCTGCTTCCTGAGCCATGCGTGAAGCTCGCGGCAAGATCGTTCCTCGGGAAGTGCTACGGGAGAAACTCACGGAGCACAAGCGTCGCGGTGAAAAAATCACCTTTGCGAACGGATGCTTTGATACCTTGCACGTGGGGCATGTGCGTTATCTGGAAGGCGCGCGGACCGAGGGCCACATCCTCGTCGTGGCTGTCAACGACGATTCGAGCGTCCGCAACTTGAAGGGTCCTGGCCGTCCGGTGCTCGATGAAAGCGCGCGAGCACAGCTCGTTGCTGCGCTGCGCTGTGTCGACTACGTTGTGCTCTTTTCCGAAGCTTCCGTGGAAGCGCTTTTGGAAGAATTGCGTCCTGACATTCACGCGAAAGGCACCGACTACACGGCCGAAACGGTTCCAGAGCGCGCTACTGCCGCACGGCTTGGTATTCGCGTAGCGATTGTGGGTGATCCGAAAGATCACTCAACGCGAACCGTTTTCGATTCAATCCGCAAGGCAGCGCATGACTGAGCCGCACTTTCTCGTTGTACGCTTGGGTTCCCTGGGAGACATTGTCCATACTTTTCCTGCCGTCGCTGCGCTTCGCGAATCTTTCCCCAAAGCGGAAATAGCTTGGCTTACGCATCCTCGCTGGAAAGCTTTAGTCGAAAGCAGCGAGCTCGCCACAGAGATTTGGGAGATTGAGACGCGGGCTTATCGCTCTGTCCGCGACATCCTGAGCCGCATCCGGAAGAGGCAATTCACTGCGGCAATCGATTATCAAGGACTTTGGAAGTCTGCGGCGCTTCCATTTCTTGGGCGCGTGCCGCGCCGCATCGGTTTCTCTTCCCATTCGGTTCGCGAATTCGGCGTCCCACTGCTTTATACGGACCGTGTCCGTTGCACACAAGCTCATATCGCGGACCAAAATGGCGAGCTCTCCGCGCGCGCGGGCGCGCGAAACGGTGTGGCACCATTCCAGCTCTGTGTACCTTCCCTCCAAGAAGCCTTTGGCTTGCAGCTTTTGCGTAGTTTCGGTGTTGACCGCTATGTTGTGCTGAGCCCTGCCGGAGGATGGCGTTCGAAGTGCTGGCCACCGGAACGTTACGGGGCACTCTGCCGGCAAATTTATTCAAATCTCGGACTGCGATGCATCCTCAATCAGGGCCCGGGTGACGACGGATGTATCGCAGCGGTCAAGGCTGCAAGCGGTGACGCCACTCCCATTGCTTGCAACAGTTCGCTTCACCAACTCATGGTTTTCTTGCGCAATGCACTCTGCGTCGTTGCTGGCGACACCGGACCTTTGCACCTCGCCGTGGCCTTGGGAACGCCTGTCGTCGCGCTATTCGGGCCAACAGACCCTGCTCGCAACGGTCCTTATCGGCCCGCCTGCGATTCGGTGATGGACATCGTATTGCGCAGCCCTCATGCGATGACCACCTACAAGCGGGGAGACAAACCTGATCCTTCTTTGCTCGATTTGGACGTCGTTGCTGTCTTCGACGCCGTCCGCAAGCAAATCGAGGCGCGCCGATGAGCGTTCCCGGCGCCTTTTTCATGCGCTGGCGCGTTCGCCTCGGTTATCCGCTGGCTGCAGCCGTTCTTTGGTTTGCTGACCCCGCGCCGCGTAGCATCTTGGTTGGTAGTCTCGTGGGTGCGCTTGGCCTTTTGATCCGCGCCTACGCGGCCGGCTATCTGCACAAGCAGGAAGTTCTCACGGTGACCGGTCCTTATGCCTACACGCGCAATCCACTTTATCTCGGCAGCGCTGTACTAGCCCTCGGTGCCGCAATCGCCACGCGGTCGTGGGTTTCCGCATCCATTCTTCTTCTTTATTTTACGATTTTTTATTCCATGGTAATGCGTCGCGAAGAAAAAGAATTGCACATGCAACATGGCGCAACCTTCGAAGAATACGCCCGTGCGGTCCCGTTGTTTCTTCCACGTCTGCGCCCCGCGAGATTATCAGGAGAATCCTCGGCTGCATTTTCCCTTGAACAATACAGGAAAAACCATGAATGGCAGGCTGCCCTTGGTTTCTTGCTTCTTATCGCCGCTCTACTCTTGCTTTGGTACCTTCGCCAAGACTGATGCCGTTTTGTCTGCGCCGAGGCAGGCAACGAAACAATGAATTTCCAATTGGCGGCCATCGGTCAACACGTGTACCGCGCCGTCACGATCCGTCCGCAGGATTCGCACACCAGCAGCCTCCAAGCGCTCTAGAACTTCGGGGCTCGGATGGCCGTAGGGATTCGTCTCTCCCACGGAAATAATTCCGATTTGCGGCCGCACCGCATCGAGAAATGGCTGTGTCGTTGAATTTTTCCCGCCGTGATGCCCGATTTTCAATACATCCGAATGCATTGCTTCCGCACCATTCTCCGCAAGAATGGCCTGTTCCGCCTGCCTTTCCGCATCTCCCGGCAACAAAATGGTCCTGTCGCCGTACTGAAGCCTTAGAACTAGTGAGTCGTCATTTTTTGCTGTCGTGACTCCGTTCTCGATAGTTGCTTCAGGCCACAAGAATTCTCCCCGGACTCCATCCCAGCTAAAAACCTTTCCTCGAAGCTCGTGCGCGACAGGAATTTTATGAACTCTTGCGATCTGTTCCAGTCTCTTCAAGGCGGCCGATGAAACTTCTCGCCCAATCCAGAGTTTGCCGACGTGAAAGTTCTCCAGGATTGCTGCGAGTCCGCCCAGATGATCCTGATGTGCGTGCGTCAGCGCCACCACGTCCAGTTTCTGGAAGCCACGAGACCACAAATAGGGCGATACTGCCTCTTCTCCCGGATCAATCCCGAGAGATGATGTGCCAAAGGATGCTGTGCCAAAAGATGCTTCCTGCTCAGCAAAGCCGCCAAAAGCTCCGCCTCCATCAATCAGCATCGTTTTGCCGCCTGGCGAAACTACAAACAATGAATCGCCTTGGCCTACGTCAAGCACACTTGCTTCCAGCCTTCCCTTAGCCCACTGCGGATTGAACGGGAAAAACGCGATTACCCATGCGCACGCAAACCAAGCTGAGCAAACTCCCCAACGAAAGGCGTTCCTTCGTTCGCGTTCGAAGCGAATGCATATCGCGAGCGCTGCGCCCATCAGAAAGAAACACACAATCAACCAAAGTGGCGGCCCCGGGATCCGGTAACTCCATCGTGGAGAATGACCAAACCACTGAACCACGTGAACCAGCAAACCGGTGAGCCAAATCAGGGGAGCGGCAAGAAGCTTGCCAAGGGCAGGAATCGCCAAACCTGTGGTCAGCGTCAAAAACCCGAGTGGAACTAAAATTCCGACCATGGGCACTGCCGCAAGGTTCACCACTGGCGCTGACAACGCGACGCGATGGAAGTCGCGGGCCATCAGCGGCAACATTCCAATCTGCAGTGCCAACGTCACTACGAGCAGTTCCCAGACTCGAAAGGTAAGCGTCAAGCTGCCTGCGAAGCCATAGGCCGTTACCTTTGCCAAGTCCTGGGGAACGCGAGCAGCCAGCCAGTGGTCCAAGGAGCGTAAATCAATTCGAAATTGCGCGGCGTGCGGCTCGTGCGCGGCATCCCTGGTTACATCTTTCCAGCCTCGCAAGGCCCGCACATAAGGCTGCGCCGTCTTTTCCAGCCAGGGCACAGCCAGTCCCGCAATGCAGCCGATGGCCACAAATGTCAGTTGAAAACTGGAGTCGCCCAAGGCCAGGGGCTTTGCAATCAACAGAATCAGCGCAGCAATCGCGGCGGAATTCAACAGCTCCAATCGGCGGAAGAAAAATTCGCCAAGCACGACGATCGCTGTCATGACTGCGGCCCGCAAGACGGGAGGCCTCTCTTCCACGACGGCAACATAAGAAAAAAGCAGGGCTAGAGTGAACAGCATCGTCAGTGATCGCGTGAGACGCACCTTCCTGCCTGCCCAAAAGAGCACGGTCGCGATCGCCCCCACATGCAGTCCAGCTACTACCAAGACGTGAAACGCTCCGGTCTTTTGGAAATCGGTAGACTCGGCCCGGTCCACGAAACTGCGATCACCCAACAGCATGGCGCGCAACACACCAGCTGTTTGCGGCGAGCCGCTGCAAAGCGTGTCAATCTCCTCGCGCAGCCCTCTCCTCTCCCGCGCCAAGCCTGTTGCAAAACTATGTTGTGAACTGGCATTACGCTCGATGAGTTCCGGCGAGCGTAGGGTTGCCACCAAATCAATGTTCTGTTGCGCCAGGTACAGGCGGCGATCGAACGCGCCTTCATCGCGAAACACTTGAGGAAGCTTTGCTTCCGTCAAAACGGAAACTTCATCTCCCGCGTGAAGTTCCGGCAATGGCGCTTGCTCTGGGCGTGGCGTGAAGCTCACGCGCAATCCACCCTGCACAGGAAGAGAGGCGCCCTCGAACTCAACTCCGGACAAATTGATTTCAAGACCGTAGCCCCAGGGCAGTTTCGCAGGCTCATCGCGCAAACGTCCGTGCCAGCGTAGAGGAGACTCCAATGAGAGGCGCCTTTGTTCCAGAAGAGAAGTCACGTGATTCGCTGGCCGCGGCTGTTCCGCGACGCATGCTCCGAAGAATCCAAGCACCACCCAACTCGAAAGGGAAAGGGCGGCAGCCGGGAAGAGGCGCCCAATTCTTGCTAGCGCAAGTCCCGCAACAATGAGGACAAGACTCGCCGCAAAGCAAACCGCCAGGAAAAATCGGGACGTGACATGGGGTGTTGCCAACAAATGCAGGCCCAGTGTGATGCCGACCGCAAAAGCGGCGGCAATCGCAACGGCCGGCAGCCTCATGGCGCCTTTCGCAACTTGACCAGCGTTTCGATGTGAAAGGTCTGCGGAAATAGGTCGAACAAATGCATTTCCGTAATTTCGTAGCGATTGCTCGGGGCGTCAATCTCCTTGGGTTTTCGAGCCGAATTTGTCAGAACCGCTAAGTCACGCGCGAGTGTGGATGGATCGCAGGAAAGATAAACAATCTCGCTCGCCGCAAGGTCGGCCAGATCCTTCGCCGCGGGCACGCCTAGGCCAGCACGCGGAGGATCCAGCACCACTAGCTCTGGCTTCTCGTCTGTCTTCTGCAAAAACTCTTCCGCATGTTCGTTGTGAGATGCGACAGCTACCTTTGCCAGTTCGGCATTCGCGAGCAAATCTCTTGTCGCCGCCAGATTCGCGTCAACGCTCACCACTTTCGCAAACGCCTTCGCAAGCGGCAGAGTGAAGAATCCCACTCCGGCGTACAAATCGAGCGCTACACCGCCCTGTGCGTTCGCCACAACAGTTTTTAGCAGGTCCTCAATCAAAAAGCGATTCACTTGAAAAAACGACAAATGGCTGACGCGATACTGGTAACCACTGGCTTCCTGGGTCAGGTATCCCGGCCCCCTTAGCTCGAACTTGTTTTTCTTCTGATCCAGCAATAGCAAGCTCTCGAGTTGCGGAAGCACATGGTGAAAAGCCGATGTCAACTCCGCAGCAGGTTTTGGAAACCGCTCAAACGCCACGTTCAGAGCGATTTTTTCGTCCCCCGAGTCTGCGAACGCCTCAATCTCCTGGATTCCGGCTGGCAACGCGCCGGAGCGAGTCATATCCTGCAATTTCAAAAATGTCTGCGCGAGCATCGGTGAAAGCACGGGACATTCATCAATCGGCAGGATGACCGAGCTCTCCGGTAAAAAATATCCCAAAGCCCTCGGCAATCCTCCGCGCACAGCCCACTGCGCGCGGTTGCGGTAACCGTACGGCTCCGCCGCATGCTCCACAATCGCGCCGTCCCAGGAGATTCCGCCGAGCCGTGAAAGAGTCTCCCGCAAAATCTCCGTCTTAAGTCTCAACTGGTCCGCGGCCGAAATATGCTGGTAGTGGCATCCGCCGCATTTCTGAAAATGCGGGCACTTTGGTTCAGTGCGTTCTTTGGCGGGGGACGTGACTTCCAGAAGGTCGGCCCACAGTAATTTCTTTTGCTTCGTTTTTGTGGCTGCGCGCACTTCTTCGCCTGGCAGGACATAAGGAACAAAGACCGTGTTTCCATCGGCGTGCGCCAAGCCGTCGCCCCCGTACACAAGCTTCTCGATTGATAATCTTAACTCATCTGCCATAAGAAGTCCTCATTCGCCATCCTAGCCCCGAGATTGAAAAGCAGATCCCTCCACCTCAGGCTGCGGAAGACCGCAGCCGAGGGTCAGGATGACGGTTTTGCGCGACTAAGAGTGCGTTAAGACATGTAAAACAAGCTCAGCCGCGGCAGCCGGAACTCTTCCAACAAGCGTTTCTGGACATACTGCTTCTCAACCAGCGCCAGTTGTCCGGCTTTCATTTTTCGGCGGTAGGCTGCCAGTTGCCCATCGAGTTCGCGCCGGATCCTCAACATCAATTCCTCGGAGATGTGGTTCGTTAGCGTTGCCTGTAACTTATCGTCCAAAACCGTTAGCCGCCGCTCGAGGTCTTCCAAATCGAGTGTTCCAGGCGTGTCCAGCAGCACTGCCGCGGCTTCGACCGATCTCGCGATTTCCTCCAGCGCCGCGGCGAGTTCCGTGTGCGGGTGCCGGCCCTTTTCTGCGGCTTGCTTGAGTTGTGCGACGTTCCGCGCAAAGTACTCTTTCAGCTGGTCGCGGGGAAACGGTTCTTTCTGCCGGCCTTGCTTCGTCGGTGGAGCTTTGCCCGCCGCGGCTTCCAATTGTTCTTCCGCCGCTTCCAGCACGGCGTCTGTGCAGTATGCCAGGCTCTTCAGCGGTTTCCCCATGCCGCGCCGGGATCGTCCGTAGCTCTCGAATGCCCGATCGATGCCTTTCAGCACCGCTTCCAGTGGCACGCCCGCCTTCTGCCAGGCTTCCATAATCGCCCAATCGAGCGGTGACACCAGCAGGTGGGCTCCCCGCTTCTTCCAAAAATATTCTTCGATTTCCGTGAAGTAATTGAAGTAGTTCCAGCCGTCCATTTTGTTAGTTGGAAGCGTCGAGCGTGTTCGCCTAACGTGCTACACCCGCCGCGGCCATTGAGCGCTTACCTCTGCGCTTTCTTTGCCGGAATCACGTTGCGCACTCGTGCATCTATTGCGGCAGTTTTTCCTTGCTCCGCAGGCTGATTCTTCTCCCAGATCAATCGCAATCCAATCAGCGTCAGGAAGTCATCTGTGTGCTCGATGTGCTTCGATCCTTTTGCCACGAGCTTCGCCTGTCCGCCAGTCGCTACCACTTTTGCGCCATCACCAAGTTCCTTCTTCATGCGTGCGAGCATTCCGTCCACCATGTCAACTGCGCCGTAGTACAAGCCTGCTTGCATGTTGCTTATGGTGTTCGTTCCGATCACTCTTCCAGGGTCCTTAATCTCCACGCGAGGCAGTTTTGCCGTCCTCGCAAACAAGGCCTCGGACGAAATCCCCAAACCTGGCGCAATCACGCCGCCCAGGTATTCGCACTTCGCGGAAATCACATCGAAGGTGATGGCCGTCCCGAAATCCACCACGATGCACGGCCCGCCATACAAATGAAAGGCCGCCACGCCGTTTACGATGCGGTCTGCTCCTACTTCGGACGGGTTGTCCACGAGCACTGCCATTCCCGTCTTAACTCCCATCTCTACGAAGAGCGCTTTCTTCCCCAAATATACGCGCGACATTTCTCCCAGCGTCCAGTTCACAGGTGGCACCACGGAGCTGATAATCACCCCGGTGATGTCATTGCGGTCCAGTCCCGCCAGCGTGAACAAATTCCGTGTCAGCACGCCGTATTCGTCCACCGTTTGCTCACGCGCCGTGGTCAGCCGCCAATTGGCAATCAGCTCCGCCCCGCGAAACACGCCCAGCACGGTGTTCGTGTTTCCCACGTCAATGGTCAGCAGCATCTACCGCGCCTCCGCCACGTCCCCGGCAATGACCGTTACCACGCGCCCGTCCTCGCGCTCGACTTGCAGCAAGCCTTCCGGCCCCAATCCCGCCGTGGTGCCCACGTAGCTCTCCGTGCCGTTGGTCACGCGCACTTTCTTCCCGTGTGCGTAGCTGGAAACCACTTCGAAGCGCTGAATTACGCCGGCTATTCCTTCGCGCAAAAACCGATTGTAGTCGCTCTCGAATTCGCGCAGCAACCGCACCAGCAATTCCATGCGCGATTGCGTCTTGCCTGTTTCCTGGCGCAGGGAAGTGGCAAGGCCGGCAAGTTCGCCGGGGAATCTTTCCTGATTCACGTTTAATCCGATTCCTACGACGACAAAACGCACCATGCCCGGCTCCGCATGCATTTCCGTCAGGATGCCGCCCGCTTTTTTCCCTCGGATAATCAAATCGTTCGGCCACTTCAAATCCACTGCAAGCCCGGTGACCGCTTCCACCGCAGTGTGCGCGGAAAGTCCCGCCATCATCGTCAAGAGTGGTGCCTGCACCGGCGCCAGCTTCGGCCGTAGCAGCAGCGTCAAGTAAATCCCCGCAGCGCGTTCCGAATGCCAAGTGCGCCCCGCGCGGCCTCGCCCTGCGCTTTGCTCCTCTGCAAGAACCATGGCGCCTTCCGGTTCGCCCGCGTGTCCCAACTCGAACGCCACGCGATTCGTCGAATCAGTTTTAAAAAAATGATAAATGTGCTTCCCAAATAGACTCCCTTTCAATTGCCGTTTCAGCACGTCGGGAGTCAGCACGTCGGGAACTTTCTCGAGGAAATATCCCGTGGCGGCCTGGCCCTTCACTTTGACGCCCAATTCGCGCAGCCGCTCTACCCAGCGCCACACCGTCGAGCGCGACACGCCAATCTCACGGGCAATACGCGCTCCGCTGATGACGAAGGTGGCGTTTTCCGCCAGCAGCCTCAGCAGCCCTGCCACTCTCCGGTCCGTCGTCCCGGGCAAGGTTTCTGGATTCATGGGGATATCTACGCGCCGCAGCGCCGCCTAAGCTTACGTGTCCTCGACGCCATCCACAAGCAGGCTTAAGTTTGCTGCGGGGGCCGAATGCGTCAGCATCCCGGAAGAAAGAAAGTCTGCGCCGGCCTTGGCGTAAGCGTGAACATTCTCCAGCGTGATCCCGCCGGAAATCTCGAGCACGCAATAGGGCCGCATGCCGCGGGCAATCTTCACGCACTCCGCAGCCTGCTCCGGCGTCATGTTGTCAAGCAAAACGGCTTCGGCCCCAGCTCCGAGCACTTCCATCAATTCGCGCTCGTCCCGCACTTCAATCTGCACCGTTAACGGGCCGGGCCCAACCACTTCTGGATCCAAGCCGGCGGCATCGTAAGCGCTTGCGGTTCGGGGAGGTGGCGATTTGGGCGCCACGTAGGTATGCGCTTTGTCGAGCGCCGCCCTGATCCCGCCGGCCAGGGCGATGTGATTTTCCTTCAGCAGAATGGCGTCGTAAAGACCAAAGCGGTGGTTCATACCGCCGCCCATTTTCACAGCGTATTTTTCCAGTACGCGCAAGCCGGGCGCGGTTTTCCGTGTGTCCCGAATCCGCGTCTTCGTCGTCGCGAGTTGTTCCACGAAGCGCCGCGTGTAGGTGGCAATTCCGCATAGATGCGACAGGAAATTCAGCGCCGTCCGCTCACCGGTTAGAAGCGCGGTCGCATTTCCCCGCAGCTCCACCAGCTTCGCGCCTGGTTCTACAAACGATCCGTCCGCGTACACGCAGACGACTTTCATCTCGGGATCCAGGGCATGAAATATGTTTTCCGCCAGCGGCAATCCCGCGCACACCAGTGTCTGCCGGGCCAAAATGTGCGCGCGCGCCACCGCGTTTGACGGGGTCGTTGCCGCCGTGCTGGCGTCGCCAGCGCCGATATCTTCGGCCAGCGCGTTTCGAACGATTTTCTCGATTTCCTCGGAATGCCAGTTCACGGGCTTCAACTTCCGGCAGCTTGGCTTCCGTCTAATTGCTCCAGCTGCGCCCGCAGTTTTTTTTGTTCGAGCTGCCGCTCTACCATTGTGGTACCAAGGTTCTGCACTACTTGTGGTGGTGCTTTCTTAGTGAAATCCTCATCTGCGAGACGATCCTGCTTGGATCTGATGTCTTTCTCAAGCCGCTCGATTTCTTTCTTCAGTCGAGCAATCTCAACCTGGCGGTCGATCCCTTCGCCGTACGAAATTCGCAAATCAAAGAGGGCAGTCGATCGCATTACACCACCAGCGGGGCTGGGGCTCGTGGCCGCAAAACGGATCTCCGAGAGATTTACTAGGCGGAGGATTGGCTCCATGTTCGCCTGAATCAAATTACGGGCGAGTGGATTCGGGACAAAACAATCCGCTGAGACCTTTCGCTTTGGATCAACCTTGAGCTCCGCCCGGATATTGCGCGCTGCGGTAATGATTTCCTGGAGAAGTCCGAACTCTTCTGCAGCGGCAGCTGTGGTGGCGCTAGGCAGCTCTGATTCTTTCCGCTGAAATGCGAATAGGCCCCGCAAGAGCCGCAATGCCGCCTTGAACACGGTAGCCAGATTCTTCCGCGCTGTCGTGATTAGCCCTGATTCTTTAAGCGCGGTCGGGTTCCTCCATCGCACTTCAGCCTCCGGGAAGCGGTCCAGCGCGATCGACTTTGCGTTCTTCTTTTGCGGCAACTGATGCCACAATTCCTCCGTCAAAAACGGCATGAACGGATGCAGTAAGCGCAAAGCTGCGTCAAACGCCGCGAACAGATTCTTCCACGCCACCGTCGCCCGCTCGCGGTCGGCGCTCTGTAATTCCGGCTTAACCCACTCGATGTACCAATCGCAGAAGTCGCCCCAGAAAAACTGGTAGACGCCCTGGGCCGCTTCGTGAAACCGGTAATTGGTCAGCGCCTCATTCAACATTTCGATCGTTGCTGCAAGCCTCGCGAAAAGCCACGCATCCACCAACGGGATTTTCCCGCCGGATGCATACGGCGCCTTCGCTCGCACTTCCGGTGCAGCCAGTTCTTCCAGCTTTGCTCCGGTCTGCTCGAATTTGTCCAGGTTAACGAACAAAAACCGCGCGGCATTCCAAATCTTGTTCGCGAAATTTCGCGAACTTTCGATTCGGTCTCCCGTCCAAATCAGGTCCGATCCGGGCGACGCCATTAGCGCCAGCGTGAACCGCATGGCATCCGTACCGTGTTCGCGATTCACCTCTATCGGATCGATGCCCGTCCCTTTGGACTTGGACATCTTCAACCCCTCGGCGTTTTTCACGATGTTGTGCAAGTACACGTCTCGAAAGGGCACTTTCCCCGTGAAGTGGATGCCCATCATGGCCATCCGCGCCACCCAGAAAAACAAAATCTCGTGCCCGGTAATCAGCACGCTTGTGGGATAGTACGTGCGTAGGTCCTGCGTTTCCTCGGGCCAGCCGAGCGTCGAAAACGGCCAAAGCGCCGAACTGAACCATGTGTCCAGCACATCCGGGTCTTGCACCAGGCTCTTTGATCCACACGTCCCGCATGCCGCTGGAGTCTCTCGCGCGACTGTGATGTGGCCATTCTCGCAATACCATGCAGGAATCCGGTGTCCCCACCAAAGCTGTCGCGAAATCGGCCAGTCGCGAATATTCCGCATCCAGTGGAAATAAACCGCCTTCCAATTCTCAGGAATAATGCGGATTTCGCCGCGCTCCACCGCCGCAATCGCTGGTTCCGCTAGCGGCTTCATCTTGCAAAACCATTGCGTCAAGGCCCGCGGCTCGACGATAGTCTTGCACCGCTCGCATAATCCCAAAGGGACGTTATGAGCCGTCGTCTTGATCAGCAGCCCTTGCGCCTTCAAATCCTCAACAATCCTTTTCCGCGCATCGAAGCGGTCCAGCCCTGCATATGCGCCCCCATTCGAGTTGATGTGTGCGTCGTCCGCCATCACATTAATTTCGGCCAGCTTATGCCGCTTGCCCACCTCAAAGTCGTTCGGGTCGTGCGCTGGCGTAATCTTAACCGCCCCGGTTCCAAACTCCCGGTCCACCATCTCGTCCGCAATGATCGGAATCTCGCGGTTCATCAGCGGCAGCAGCGCTTTCTTGCCAACCAAATGTTTGTACCGCTCATCGTCTGGATGCACCGCGACCGCCGTATCGCCTAGCATCGTCTCCGGCCGCGTTGTAGCTACGACCAGTGATTCATCAGAGTCAACCAGCGGATACCGGATGTGCCACAGATTTCCTTGCCGCTCTTCGTGCACTACTTCCAGGTCGCTCAGGGTCGTCTGGCAGTTCGGGCACCAGTTCACCATGTAGTACCCACGGTAAATCAGCCCCTCGGCGTGCAGGCTCACGAACACTTCGAGCACCACTCGTGAAAGCTCCGGTGAGAGCGTGAACTTTTCTCTCGACCAATCGCAGCTTTCCCCGATCTGCTTCATCTGCTTGGTAATCGTCCCGCCGGTTTCCTGTTTCCATTTCCACGTCCGGCGCTCGAACTCCTCGCGACCCAGCTGCCGATAGTCAATTCCTTGGTCCGCAAGTTGCTTTACCATGACGCGCTGCGTCGAAATCCCCGCATGGTCTGTGCCAGGTAGATAGAGCGTGTTGTATCCGCGCATGCGGTGCCAGCGCGTCAAAATGTCGATTTCCGTGTGGTCCAGCATGTGGCCGATATGCAGTACTCCGGTCACATTGGGCGGCGGAATCACCACGGAAAACACCGGCCCAGGCGCGCTGGGGTCGGCCTTGAACAAGGCCTCTTTCACCCAGAATTCCGCCCAGCGCGGTTCAATCTGCTGCGGTTCGTATGCTTTGGCACTGCTGCGGTTCGTATGCTTTGGCAATCTCGCGAGCCATTCGCTGCGCTTCTCCACGAAAATCAGCTTAAGTTATGCGCAGCGTTTTCCTGCGCGGACTTTCACTTCAAGGTAATATTCGACTATACGGGGCGAAAAGCTATGACGTCAATTCGGTGAAAAAAGAATAACGAACGGTTTTTATGACCACATCAGCCAGGACCGAAGAATGGGAAGGATGCGCTCCCAGAATCTGTCCCCATACCGCACGGCTGCCATACCGAATCCCAGCGAAATACCGAGGGTGATGCCCAAAGCCAGAACGAAAGGTCCCTCGAGAAGATTGAACGCGAAGTATAAACCCAGAAGTAACCCAAATAGAGCGCCGCAAACAAAACGCACCCAGAATTCGAGCCGATCTGTTTTCATTTGTGAATCCTTTGATTAGAGCGAGTGGCGGCCAGGGCAGGGAATTACGATTTCTTTGACTTCAGCTCTTCCTTGACCATCGCTTCCACGACGGGCTTCAGAATTTC
>WNGL01002000.1_pt1 | contig 24898 bp, 28 predicted proteins | sample 5400591 | NCBI WGS metagenome assembly WNGL01 (sample SAMN13153377, study PRJNA577476) | soil metagenome | isolation source: 80 cm soil or saprolite under Garry oak tree replicate 1 | place: USA:California | collected 2016-06-15 | reverse complement strand
TGGCGCGCGATACTGGATTCGAACCAGTGGCCTTCGGCTCCGGAGGCCGACGCTCTATCCATCTGAGCTAATCGCGCGAACCGGCAGACGTATGCCGTGGTGGCTCCCCCGCGTCAAGGCCGAAGGTCCCGACCGAGACCGCCCCCCTCACCCCAACCCTCTCCCCCGCAGGGGGAGAGGGGGAAAGACCTCGACCGCGACCCCGACCGCGACCCTCCGTCGACTGACGCGAGGGGGTGCGCGTTTTTGTCCCAGTCAAGCTTGAATGGGCCATATCTGACATGGTAGCTGACGGCCCCGTGTCTTCCATCCACTCCGTCGAAGAGCTGCTCAAGCTCGTGGCCCTCGCCTGCACCGTGGCGTCGGCTGCCATCATCCTCTGGTACCTGGTTCGGCGGCCGCCGCTCGGGCGCGTCACGAAGGTCCTGCTGCTGCTCGGCCTGGGGCTGCTGCCGGTGATGGTGGCGCTCACCGGCAACATCGCCGGGTACGAGTTCACGCTCTCCCGGCAGTTCTGCGGCTCCTGCCACGTCATGGGACCCTACGTGCGAGACGCGGGCGATCCCAAGTCGCAGAGCCTCGCCGCCATCCACAGCCGCAACCACAAGTTCGGCGAGCAGAGCTGCTACACCTGCCACGCCGACTACGACATGTTCGGCGCCATCACGACCAAGCTGACCGGCCTGAGGCACCTCTTCCATTACGTCAGCGAATACGCCGGGACGGGGCCCGACGGCGAGGGCGGACCCACCATCAAGCTCTACAAGCGCCAGGACCTCGAGAAGGGGAAGGTGACGCTGGCGGCCTTCAACGGGAGGATGAACGGCGTCTGCGGCCAGTGCCACTCCACCTACGCAGCTACCTGGGTCGAGAAGCACGGCGCCTTCGCCGACGACGTCCGCTCGAACGCCCAGATCTGCATCGACTGCCACAACGAGATCCACCCGACGGCGCTCGCCCGCCGGCCCGGGGCCCCGGCGGCGGAGGAGAAGAAGTGAGACACGAACAGGTGAAGAAGCTCGTGTTCATCTCCGGCGTCGCCACGCTCGCCGCCCTCGCTCTCATGGCCTGCTCCATCCTGTGGCCGAGCCCACTCCTCCTCGTCGTCGCCATGAGCGTCGGCCAGGGCCTGGGGACGCTCTCGCTCGCGCTCTACCTGCTCGCCATCGTGCTGGACCTTCAGGGGGGTAGCGGGTCGCTCGACGCCGCCGCCGAGGACCGCATCGAGTCGGCCGGCGAGGCGAAGAACTCCACGCCCTGACCCGTCCAGCTGATGTGAGGCGGACCCCTGAGTCGGTGTCACTCTGACACGGGGCGCCTACCTTGACCTTCAGCACGGCCCCCTGTTACTCACGAAGCTTCTCGTCTTGGAGGGCGAGCCGCCCTATGCCCGTCCGTGCCATCGCCATCGAAGACGACGAGGCCGTCTCCCGCTTGATCGCGCAGGTCCTCGCCTCGCACGGGTTCGACGTGTGCGGCACCGCCGGCTCCGGCGAGGAGGGCCTTGCGCTCGCCCGCCGCGAGAAGCCGGACGTCGCGCTGGTCGACCTCGGGCTGCCGAAGATGAGCGGCGAGGATGTCATCCACGCCATCAAGAGCGAGCTCCCCAAGACGAAGTGCATCGCGCTCACCGCGGTCGACATCCCGGCCCGCGTGCTCGGCGCGCTCCGGGCCGGCGCCGCCGGCTACATCCTGAAACCGTTCCACGCCTCGGAGCTCGCGCGCGCGGTCGAGGAGGTGCTCTCCGGAGATGCCGCACCCATCAGCCCGCGCGCGGCCAAGGTGCTCCTCGGGGAGCTGCGTGGCGACCCGCCGAACCAGCGCAACGGCCCGGCGCTCTCGAAGCGCGAGCTGGAGGTGCTGGAGCTGCTCGTGCACGGTCACACCTACGCCGATGTCGCGTCGGCGCTCGGCATCGCCGAGGGCACCGTGCAGACCTACGTGAAACGCATCTACGAGAAGCTCGACGTCTCGACCAAGGCCGAGGCGGCGCTCCTCGCGGTGTCGCGCGGCCTCGTGAGGCCGTAGCCGAGGACGGGCGCCGCCCCCCCTGGCGGGGCGCGGAAACAATTCACTATCGATGGCCGGTTGGGGGTACGAGGCGCCCGATGGCGGGGAGCCTTGACTTGGTAGGTCGCCTCCCTATAATGGCCCCCTTTCTTTGCCCCGTAAAACAAGCGCAAATGCGCGTCAACATTGACGAAATCAAGGAGGCCGGGCTCGAAAGGGCTTGGGACCTCCCCCGCGAGACCATCGACGAGATGGTGAAGGGGGACCAGGCCGAGCACCGCGCTCGCGGGCCGATGCACGTCGATGCCGTGCTGCGGCGCCTCGACCGCCGGGTCCTGCTCGAAGCGCATGCTCGGGCGGCGCTTTCGGCGCCGTGCGGCCGCTGCCTGAGAGCCGTCGAGGTGGAGGTGCCGCTCGACTTCGAGCTCTCCTTCGTGCCATCGGAGGCGAGGGGCGGGCGCGGCGACGAGGAGGCGGACGATCGCCCGGGGGCGAGCAAGGCGGGTAGCTTCGACGCCGAGGACGTGAACGAAGAAACTTACTCCGGCAAGGTCATCGACCTCGATCCGGTGGTGCGGGAGCAGCTCCTGCTGGCGCTCCCCAGCTATCCGGTGTGCCAGGAGGGCTGCAAGGGACTCTGCTCCGTGTGCGGAGCGAACCTGAACGAGCGCGATTGCGGATGCGATCGCCACGTGCCTGACCCGCGGTGGGCGGGGCTCGAGAAGCTCAAGCAGAAGACCAGAGGGGAGTGACGCCGTGGGTGTTCCCAAGAAGCGTACGTCCAGCATGCGCCGCGATCGCCGGCGGGCCGCGAACTTCAAGATCGCGCCAGCCAACGTGACGAAGTGTCCGAAGTGCAAGGAGCCCGTGCTCTCGCACCGCGCCTGCCCGTCCTGCGGTACGTACAAGGGCGAGCAGATCACCCCGGGCCAGTAGGCCCGAGGGCTCATGAGCGAAGCGCACGCGCTGCCCGTCGCCGTCGATGCCATGGGGGGCGACCACGCCCCGGGGGACATCGTCCAGGGTGCGGTCGCCGCTGCGCGCCAGGGCGTGGCGGTCGTGCTCGTCGGCCCCGAGCCGCTGATGCGCGAGCAGCTCGCGCGCCACGGGGGTGGGAACGATCTTCCCATCGCCGTGAAGCACGCCTCCGAGGTGGTCGCGATGGACGACCATCCCGGCCAGGCGATGCGGCGCAAGAAGGACAACTCGATCCGCGTCTGCTTCGAGCTCGTGAAGCGGGGCGAGGCCTGCGGCATGGTCTCGGCCGGGAACTCCGGCGCGGTGATGGCGGGCGCCATCTTCGTGCTGGGCCGGCTCCCGTCGGTGGAGCGGCCGGCCATCATCTCCGTCCTGCCCGCGCTGACGGGGAATCCGCTGCTCCTCGACATGGGCGCGAATGTCGAGTGCAAGCCCATCCACCTCGTGCAGTTCGCGCTCATGGGCGAGGTCTACGCCCGGCGCGTCATCGGGGTGGCGCGGCCCAGAGTGGTCGTGCTCTCGAACGGCGAGGAGGACTCGAAGGGGACCGACTTGACCCGCGCCGTCGCGGCGGCGCTCCGCAAGGCGCCCATCGACTTCCGCGGTTACTGCGAAGGCCGTGATCTCCTCACCGGGGACTTCGACGTGATCGTCACCGATGGTTTCACGGGCAACGTCGCCCTGAAGACCATGGAGGGGACGGCCAAGGTCGTGGGCGAGCTCCTGAAGAACGCCATCCGCTCGAGCCCGTTCGCGCTCATGGGTGGGCTGTTGGCGAGGCGGGCGCTCGTCGCGATGAAGAGGAAGGTCGACTGGCGGGAGATCGGCGGCGCGCCGCTCGTCGGCGTGGCCGGGGTGGGCTTCATCTCCCACGGTCGCTCCGATGCCCTCGCCATGCAGAACGCCGTGCGGCGCGTGCGCGCCGCGGCCGACGCACACGCGACCGACGAGATCGCGCGCGCGGCGGAGCAGGCGGAGGCGCTGCTCGCGGTGGTCGCGAGCGGGGCGGCCGAAGGGAAGCCGGACCAGGGGCGCGCCGTCACGGCGCCCGACGCGTGAAAGGAAAGACGTGATGCGCTCGCAAATCATCGGGACCGGCTCTTACGTGCCGAAGAAGGTCGTCACCAACGCCGACCTGGAGAAGATCCTCGACACGAACGATCAATGGATCGTCGAGCGGACTGGCATCCGCGAGCGCCACGTGGCGGCGCCGGAGGAGGCCACCACCGACATGGCGCTCGTCGCCGCGCAGCGCGCCCTCGAGATGGCGGGCGTCGACGCGAAGGACGTCGATCTCATCGTGCTCGGCACGATCACCCCCGACATGCCCTGGCCGTCGAGCGCGGCGATCCTGCAGGGCCGGCTCGGCAACAAGAAGGCCTTCGCCTTCGACATCTCGGCCGCCTGCGCCGGCTCGCTGTACGCGCTCTCCGTCGCCGATCGCTACGTGTCGACCGGGGTGGCGAAGCGGGCGCTCGTGGTGGGCTCGGAGCTCCTCACTCGCATCGTCGACTGGAAGGACCGCAACACCGCCATCCTCTTCGGCGACGGGGCCGGGGCGATGGTGCTCGGCCCCACCGACGACCCGAAGCGCGGCATCCAGTCGGTGCACCTGCACAGCGACGGTTCGCAGTGGGGCATGCTGCACCAGCCTGGGCCCGGTTCGCGCAACCCGCTGACGCTCGAGATGGTGCAGCAGGGCAAGCACCACCTCTTCATGAACGGGCGCGAGGTCTACAAGGTCGCCGTCCGCGCCCTGGAGGAGGTCTGCCGGGAGGCGCTCGCCGCCAACGGGATGACCGCGAGCGACGTCACCTACGTCTGCGCGCACCAGGCCAACAAGCGCATCCTCGACGCCACGCTCGAGCGGCTCGAGATCCCGCCCTCGAAGTGCTGGATGAATCTGGAGAAGTACGGCAACACCTCCTCGGCCAGCCTCCCCATGACGCTCGACGAGGCCAACCGGGCCGGCTGGCTCAAGCCGGGCGACACCATCCTCACCACCGCCATCGGCGCCGGGATGGCCTGGGGCGCCGCCCTCATCCGCTGGTAGGAGCAGCCACCGATGGGAAAGTTGGCCTTCATCTTCCCGGGGCAGGGCGCGCAGGCCGCGGGGATGGGCAAGGCGCTCGCCGACGCCTTCCCGGCGGCGCGCCGCGTCCTCGACGAGATCGACGCCGCGCTCGGCGATCCCAAGCTCTCTCGACTCTGCTTCGAGGGGCCTGACGAGCAGCTCAAGCTCACCGCCAACACCCAGCCCGCCATCCTGGCCGTCTCTTCGGCGGTGACGGCGGTGCTGGCCGCGCACGGCGTCATGCCCGACCTCGTCGCCGGCCACTCGCTCGGCGAGTACTCGGCGCTCGTCGCCGCGGGCGCGCTCGGGGCGCCCGAGGCGGCGCGTGCCGTCCGCGCGCGCGGCACCTTCATGCAGGAGGCGGTGCCGGCTGGGAAGGGCGCCATGGCAGCCGTGCTCGGGCTCGAGCCGGGGCGCGTGAAGGCCATCTGCGAGTCGGTCGAGGCCGCCACCGGCGAGACCTGCTCGCCGGCGAACTACAACGATCCCTCGCAGACGGTCATCGCCGGCACCGCCGGCGCCGTGGAGCGCGCCGCGGCGGAGCTCAAGGCGGCCGGAGCCAAGCGGGTCCTGCCGCTGCCGGTGTCCGCCCCCTTCCACTGCGCGCTGATGGCGCCGGTGAAGGCGCGGCTCGAGCCGGTGCTGCGCCAGATCGCGTGGCGCGAGCCCCGGGTGGCGGTGGTGACGAACGTCGAGGCGAAGCCGAACCGCGAGGTCGGCCGGATCGTGCCGCTCCTCATCGACCAGGTCACCGCGCCCGTGCGCTGGATCGAGTGCGTCGAGGAGCTGGTGCGGCTCGGCGTGACGCGGATGGTGGAGGTCGGTCCGGGCAAGGTTCTCTCCGGCCTCGTGAAGCGCATCGACAAGACGGTCGAGACTGTGAACGTCGAGGATCCCGTGTCGCTCGAGCGGGCGCTCGCGGTGCTGAAGGCCTAGGGGAGATCGCATGTTCGACTTCACCGGAAAGACGGCGCTCGTCACTGGAGGCTCGCGCGGCATCGGGCGGGCGGTGGCGGTGGCGCTCGCGCAGGGCAAGGCGAAGGTGGCGCTCAACTACGCCGGCAACGAGGCCGCCGCCAAGGAGGCGGCGCTCCTGTGCGAGCAGGCCGGGGCGGCGGCGGTGAAGCTCATGAAGTTCGACGTGGCCGATCCCGCGGCCTGCGCGGCGGCGGTGGAGGAGGTGGTGGGAGCCTTCGGCGGCCTCTCCATCCTCGTCAACAACGCGGGCATCGCGGTCGACCAGCTCGTCATGCGGGTGAAGGACGACGACTGGCAGCGCCAGCTCGACGTGAACCTCACCGGTGCGTTCAACCTCATCCGCGCCGTCACTCGCCCCATGATGAAGGCGCGGGGCGGGGCGATCGTGAACCTCACCAGCGTGGTGGGCGAGATGGGCAACGCCGGCCAGGCGGCCTACGCCGCGACCAAGGCCGGGCTCATCGGCCTCACCAAGTCGGTCGCGCGCGAGCTCGCCAGCCGCAACATCCGCGTCAACGCCGTGGCGCCCGGCTTCATCGACACTGACATGACGGCGAGCCTCCCCGAGGCCGCCCGCACCGGAATGCTGAGCATGATCCCGCTCGCGCGGCTCGGCTCCGCCCAGGAAGTGGCGGCGGCCGTGGCGTGGCTCGCGAGCGATCAGGCGTCGTACGTGACCGGAGAGGTGGTACGGGTCAACGGCGGCATGTACATGTAGCCGGATTTCCCGGCCACAGCGGTTCCAACACTCACAGGAGGGAAGCACATGACGGCAACGAACGTGGAGGCGAAGGTCAGGGGCATCATCGCCGAGCAGCTCGGCGTCTCCGAGGAGGAGATCAAGATCACCTCCAGCTTCATCGAGGATCTCGGCGCCGACTCGCTCGACATCGTCGAGCTGGTCATGGCGATGGAGGAGGAGTTCGAGGTCGAGATCCCGGACGAGGAGGCGGAGAACATCAAGACCGTCCAGGACGCGGTGAACTACATCAACACGCACAAGAAGTAAGCGGTCGGCACAACCTTGGTCGCGCCGCCCCGCCAGACGGTGGTCGGGGCGGGCGAAGCCTTCTTTCGTCATCCACCGTCGTCGAGCGGAAAGCTGGAGGTGAGCATCATGTCGAGGCGGCGCGTCGTCGTGACCGGGCTGGGGATCGTCTGCCCCGTCGGGACCGGGGTGGAGGAGTCCTGGCGCGGCATCGTGGGGGGCAAGAGCGGCATCGGCCCCATCACCCAGTTCGACGCCTCGACCTTTCCCACCCGCATCGCGGGCGAGGTGAAGGGCTTCGAGGCCGAGAAGTACATGGACAAGCGGGAGGTCCGACGGAACGACCGCTTCATCCACTTCGCCATGGCGGCCACCGACATGGCCCTCCAGGACTCCGGGCTCGACCTGGCGAAGGAGGACCTCGAGCAGGTGGGCGCCATCATCGGTGCCGGCCTGGGCGGCCTCCGGACCATCGAGGACACGCATCAGGTGCTCCTCGACAAGGGCGTGAAGCGCATCAGCCCGTTCTTCATTCCCTCGCTCATCGTGAACCTGGCGCCCGGTCAGGTCAGCCTCAAGTACGGACTCAAGGGGCCGAACTACTCGCCGGTGTCGGCCTGCGCCACCGCCAACCACTCCATCGGCGATGCCATGATGATCATCGAGCGCGGCATGGCCGATGTGATGGTGACCGGCGGGGCGGAGGCGACCATCACCCCGCTCGGCATCGGTGGGTTCTGCGCCGCGCGCGCCCTCTCGGAGCGGAACGACGCCCCGGAGAAGGCGAGCCGTCCTTACGACAAGCACCGCGACGGCTTCGTGGCCGGCGAAGGCTCGGGCATCCTCGTCGTCGAGGAGTACGAGCACGCGCGGAAGCGCGGAGCCCGCATCTACTGCGAGCTGGTCGGCTACGGCGCCAGCGCCGACGCCTACCACATCACCTCGCCGGCGCCCGAGGGCGAGGGCGGGCAGCGCGCCATGCGCATGGCGTTGAAGGACGCCCAGCTCTCCCCGGAGCAGGTCGGGTACGTGAACACGCACGGCACCTCGACGCCGCAGGGCGACATCGCGGAGACCCAGGCCATCAAGAGGGTGTTCGGCGACTGGGCGAAGAAGGGCCTCGCCATCTCATCCACGAAGTCCATGACCGGCCACCTGCTCGGCGCGGCCGGCGGCATCGAGTCGGTCTTCAGCGCGCTGGCGCTGCACACGGGGGTCCTGCCTCCCACCATCAACGTCGAGGAGCAGGATCCGGAGTGCGACCTCGACGTCATCCCGAACACCGCGCGCGAGCGGCGCGTCGAGGCGGTCCTGTCGAACAGCTTCGGGTTCGGCGGCACGAACGCGGTGCTCTGCTTCAAGCGCGTCTGACCGGCGGCGGGAGCCACCCACCGGCACCCGGTGGGTACCCGCCCGCCCACGAGACCCGAGGGACACATGCCGGAGCGGATCGTCGCGGGTTCGGACCACGCCGGCCTCCAGCTGCGGGCGGAGGCGGTGCGGGTCGCCAAGGAGCACGGCTTCGAGGTCGATGACCTGGGGCCGTTCTCCGGCGAGAGCGTCGACTACCCCGACTACGCGCGGCAGGTGGCCGAGGCGGTCGCGGCCGGCCGGGCGCGCTTCGGGCTCCTGGTCTGCGGCACCGGCATCGGCATGTCGATCGCGGCCAACAAGGTGAAGGGCGTGCGTGCCGCGCACTGCGGCTGCGAGCTCGACGCGCGCATGGCGCGGGCGCACAACGACGCGAACGTGCTCTGCCTGGGCGAGCGGGTCCACGGGCTCGGGCTCGGCGCCGCCATCGTGGGCGCCTTCCTCGCCCAGCCGTTCGAGGGCGGCCGGCACCAGCGGCGCGTCGACAAGATCGCCGCGCTGGAAAAGTGAGGGCGGCGGCGGTATTCATCCTCCCTCCCGAGGAGCCCGCCATGATGCCGACCCAGCGCCTCTCCGAGGCCGATCCCGCCACCTTCCGCCTCATCCGCGACGAGACGCGCCGTCAGGCCGAGGGCCTCGAGCTCATCGCGAGCGAGAACTTCGTCTCGCCGGCGGTGCTGGAGGCGCTCGGCTCGAGCCTCACCAACAAGTACGCCGAGGGCTACCCGGGCAAGCGCTATTACGGCGGGTGCGAGGTAGTGGACCAGGTGGAGCAGCTCGCCATCGACCGGGCGAAGCAGCTCTTCGGCGCCGACCACGCGAACGTGCAGCCGCACTCCGGGTCGCAAGCCAACATGGCGGCCTACTTCGCGCTGGCGCAGCCGGGCGACACGTTGCTCGCCATGAGCCTCAACTTCGGGGGCCACCTCACCCACGGCTCCCCGGTGAACTTCTCCGGCAAGCTCTTCAAGATCGTGCCCTACGGGCTGAAGCAGGGCGACGAGACCATCGACATGGACGAGGTGGCGCGGCTGGCGAAGGAGCACCGGCCGAAGGTCGTCGTCGTCGGCGCGAGCGCCTACCCCCGCACGCTCCACTTCGATCGCTTCGCCGAGATCGCGAGGAGCGTCGGGGCGGCCATGGTGGTGGACATGGCGCACATCGCCGGCCTGGTCGCCGCCGGCCTGCACCCGTCGCCGGTGCCGTACTCCGAGATCGTCACCACCACCACCCACAAGACGCTGCGCGGCCCGCGCGGCGGCATGATCCTGTGCCGCGAGCAGTTCGCGAAGACGCTCAACAGCCAGATCTTCCCCGGCATCCAGGGCGGCCCGCTCGAGCACGTCATCGCCGCCAAGGCGGTCGCCTTCGGCGAGGCGCTCCGGCCGGACTTCAAGGAATACCAGCGCCGGATCGTGGAGAACGCCCAGGCGCTCGCCGAGGGCCTCGTCAGCGCCGGGCTCCGGCTCGTCTCGGGCGGCACGGACAACCACCTCATGCTGGTGGACCTCCGGCCGAAGAAGCTCACCGGTAAGGTCGCCGAGGAGGCCCTCGGCAAGGCCGGTATCACCGTCAACAAGAACATGATCCCGTGGGACCCCGAGAAGCCGATGACCACCTCCGGCATCCGGGTCGGCACGCCCGCCCTCACCACCCGCGGCATGCGGGCGACGGAGATGCGGCGGGTGGCGGCCCTCATCGGCCAGGCGCTCGACGCCCCCGGCGACGAGGCGGTGCTCGGCCGCGTGCGCGGGGCCGTGAAGGAGCTCTGCGGGCAGTTCCCGATGTACCAGGGGATGTACTGAGCCGCTCCGGCGGACCTCCTCGCCATGCGCTGTCCCTACTGTGCCCACCTCGAGGATCGCGTCGTCGATTCGCGCGAGGCGCAGGAGGGGCAGGCCACGCGCCGCCGGCGGGAGTGCCTCGGCTGCGCCCGCCGCTACACCACCTACGAGCGGGTGGAGGACGTGCTGCCGCTCGTGGTGAAGAAGGACGGTCGCCGCGAGACGTTCGACCGCCGCAAGATCGTGGAGGGGCTCCTGCGCGCCTGCCAGAAGCGGCCGGTCTCGCGCGAGCAGATCGACGACCTCGTCTCGGCGGTCGAGCGGCGCGTCCAGGAGCTGGGGGAGCGCGAGGTGCCGAGCCACGTGGTGGGCGAGGCGGTGATGGAGAAGCTGCGAGCGCTCGATCCGGTCGCCTACGTCCGGTTCGCCTCCGTCTATCGAGCGTTCGAGGACCTGGGCGAGTTCATGAGCGAGCTCGAAGGCCTCGGACGCGGTCCGGGCCCTGGAAAGACATGAGGGCGCGCGAGCCCGAGCGCTTCATGCGCCTCGCGCTGCGCGAGGCCGAGAAGGGGCTCGGCCGGACCAGCCCCAACCCGGTCGTGGGCGCGGTGGTGGTCCGGGCCGGCCGGGTGGTCGGCCGCGGACACCATGCGCGCGCCGGCGGTCCCCACGGCGAGGTGGAGGCCCTCCGCGACGCGGGGATCAGGGCCCGGGGCGCCGATCTCTACACCACCCTCGAGCCGTGCGATCACTGGGGGAAGACCCCGCCCTGCAGCCTCGCCATCCTGGAGGCGGGCGTGCGGCGCGTGTTCGTCGGCTCGCGCGACCCGAACCCGGTCGTGAAGGGGCGCGGCCTGGCACGCCTGCGCCGGGCCGGCGTGGAGGTGGTGACCGGCGTCCTGCGCGAGGCCTGCGACGCCCTGAACGCGCCCTGGTTCCGCTACATCACGAGCGGCCGGCCCTACGTGACGCTCAAGGCGGCCATCACCCTCGACGGCAAGATCGCGACGGCGAGCGGTGATTCACGGTGGGTGACAGGCGTGGCGGCGCGGCGCGAGGTGCACCGCCTGCGCGACCAGGTCGACGCGGTCCTCGTCGGAGCTGGCACGGCTCGCGCCGACGATCCGCGCCTCACCGCCCGCCTGCCTGGCGGCGGCGGGCGCGACCCGCTGCGGGTGGTGCTGGACAGCCGCCTCGGGCTCCCGCCGACGTTGCGGATGTTCACGGTCCGCTCCCCCGCGCCGGCGCTCGTGGCCACCCTCGCGCCGGAAGGCGAGGACCGGCCGCGCGGCCGGCCTGGGGTGGAGGTGATCCGTTGCCGCGCGCGGGCCGGCCGGGTCGATCTCGAGGATCTCCTGCGCCGCCTCGCCGGCCGGGGGGTGGCGCACCTCCTCGTCGAGGGCGGCGCCGAGGTGCACGCCGCCTTCCTCGCGGCGCGCCTCGTCGACCGGGTCCTCCTGCACGTGGCGCCCAAGCTCCTGGGCGGCGGCAAGGACTGGCTCGGCGGCGCCGGGCCGCTGCGCATGGCCGACGCGCTGCCGCTGCGGGGGCTCTCGATGCGCTGGCTGGGCGAGGATCTCATCCTCTCCGGCGAGCCGGCCTGGCCGGCGGCCGCGCGCGCGCGCCGGACCGCGCCGGCCTCGGGGACCCGCCGTCGAGCCCGGTGAGGTCGATGGCCCGCGCGCGCTCACCGGGCACGCGCACCACGAGCAGGCCGTCGCGTGCTCGCATCACCACCTGCTGCTGCGTCTCGGCGCGGACCGCCGGCGCGAGCAGGCGCAGCGCCGCGCCGGCGTCTGCCGGGGCCGTGTGCGCGAGCCCGCGCTCGAGGACGGCGAGCCGCCCCGCCGAGCCGCCCCTGTCGTAGTCGATGCTCGCGCCCGCCAGGCCGGGCGCCTGGTAGTGGTTGGCGAGGCAGAGGGCGCCCCCGCGTGGACGGCGGAGCTCTGCGCCATCGGCGGTCCGCTCCAGCACCACCGCCTCCCCGCGGCGCGGCCCGGCCACCGCGAGGAGGACCGGTGCGAGGAGTGGCACCTGACGCAGCCGCTCGGTGGCGTCGGCGAAGGTGCGGGCGTGGTCGAGCACGTCGCGCACCGCCCATGGGACGGGCAGGGCGCCCCGCGCCGCGCGGGCGAGGAGCCGTCCCAGCCCCCCGCGGCGGTGGCGGACGAAGTTCACGCTCACGGTGAACCGGCCCGGCGCGGCGGCGGTCAGCGCTCCCACCAGGCCGGGCCAGCCCACCACCGCGTACCCACCGGCAGGGGCCCCGTGCACGCGCAGGACCGAGCCGTGGCGGCGGAGCAGCGCGCCCGGGAACGGCCAGTCGAGGTTCCGGGCGTGGAGTGGGCCGCCCCGGCCGTCCTGCACGAAGGTGGAGCAGCCCAGCGTGCCGAGGTCGTAGGCGAGGTTCGCCAGGAGCAGCTCGGCCGGGCGCTGCCCGGCGGCGGACGCGAGCACATCGAGCTCCGCGCCGTGGCGGCGCCCGTGCCAGCGGTGCAAGAGGTCGAGGATCGCCCGTAGCCCGGCGAGCGTCGCCGGGCCGGCGCACCCGAGCCGCGCGTCGGCCCTGGCGCGCGCCTGGGCGTCGAAGCCGTCGAGGAGGGCGCCGAGGCCGGCAGGCTGCGTCACGAAGGCGGCGGCCCAGCCGCCCGGCGCGGAGGCCTCCACGTCGAGGAGCGTGAACGGCACGGTGACACCATCTCACGCCGCGGGCTCTGCACGCGCGCGAACACCCCGGATCACCTTGGCCTTTCCCGGGGTACCGACTAGGATTCCAGCCCCGATGTTCACCGGACTCATCTCTGATACGGCGGCGGTCGAGCGCATGACGCCCCGGCAGGGCGGCGCCCGTCTCACGCTCCGTCCGCGCACCATGGATGTCGAAACCTTCGCCCTCGGCGAGAGCATCGCCTGCTCGGGCTGCTGCCTGACCGTGGCCGAGCGCGGCGGCGGGCTCGTCTCCTTCGACGCCGTCCCCGAGACGCTCGCTCGCACCACCCTCGGCGCCTGGCGACCGGGCACGCTCGTGAACCTGGAGCGCGCCCTCGCGCTGGGCGACCGCCTCGGCGGCCACCTCGTGGCCGGACACGTCGATGCCGTCGGCGAGGTCGTGGCCCGCGTCCCGGAAGGCCAGGGGGTGCGGCTCACCGTGAGCCTCCCTGCCGCCATCGCTCCGCTCGTGGCCGAGAAGGGCTCGGTGGCGGTGGACGGCGTCTCGCTCACCGTCGCGCGCGCGCTGCGCGACCGCTTCGAGCTGGCGCTCATCCCCGAGACGCTCACCCGCACCACCCTCGGCGCGGCTGCCCCCGGGACGCGGGTGAACCTGGAGGCCGACGTGGTCGCGCGGCACGTGGCACGCCTGGTGGAGCTCGGCGCGGCGCCGGGCGGGCTGGAGCCGGGCGCCCTGGCGCGTTGGGGCTACGGCGGGGGAGCGGCGTGACCACCTCCATCGATCATGCCCGCCACGCCCTCGAGCGCATCGACGCCGCCCTGACCGTCTTCCGGCAAGGCCGGATGATCATCCTCGTCGACGACGAGGATCGCGAGAACGAGGGCGACCTCTGCATCGCCGCCGAGAAGGTGACCCCACACGCCGTGAACTTCATGGCCAAGCACGGCCGGGGCCTCATCTGCCTCGCCTTGACCGAGGAGAAGGTGCGGCAGCTCCGCTTGCCGCTCATGGTCGACGAGGGCGCCAACACGAGCACCTTCGGGACCGCATTCACGGTGAGCGTCGAGGCGGCGCGTGGCGTCACCACCGGCATCAGCGCCAAGGATCGGGCCCACACCGTGCTCACGGCGGTGAAGGACGATGCCCGCCCCGATGACCTGGCCCGCCCCGGCCACGTCTTCCCGCTCCGGGCTCGCCAGGGCGGCGTGCTGGTGCGGGCAGGTCAGACCGAGGGGTCCGTCGATCTGGCCCGCCTCGCCGGCCTCAAGCCCGCCGCGGTCATCTGCGAGGTGATGAACGACGACGGCACCATGGCGCGCCTGCCCGAGCTGGAGAAGCTCGGGCGCGAGTTCGACCTGCCGATCGTCTCGGTGGCGGACCTCATCGCCTACCGCATGATGAAGGACACGCTGGTGCGGCGCGCGGCCGAGGCGCCGCTGCCGACCGCCTACGGCGAGTTCACGGCCGTCGCCTACGAGAACGACGTCGACAAGAACCAGCACGTGGCGCTCGTGAAGGGCACCTGGCGCGAGGGCGAGCCGGTGCTGGTGCGCGTGCACTCGAAGTGCCTGACGGGCGACGTCTTTGGCTCGCAGCGCTGCGACTGCGGCCCGCAGCTCCAGGCCGCCCTGCGCCAGATCGAGCAGGCCGGGAAGGGGGTCCTCGTCTACCTCGATCAGGAGGGCCGCGGCATCGGCCTCGTCAACAAGCTCAAGGCCTACAACCTGCAGGACCAGGGCTTCGACACCGCGGAGGCCAACGTGCAGCTCGGCTTCAAGCCGGACCTGCGCGACTACGGCATCGGCGCCCAGATCCTGCGCGACCTGGGCGTGCGCAAGATGCGGCTCCTCACCAACAACCCGAAGAAGATCGTCGGGCTGGAGGGGTACGGGCTCGAGGTCGTCGAGCGGGTCCCCCTCGAGACGACGCCCACCCGCCGCAACCGCGCCTACCTGCTCACGAAGCGCGACAAGATGGGCCACCTGCTCACCCTGGTGGCGCCGCGGGCGGTGCGGGCGGGCAAGGCGGCGCCGCGCGCAGGCGTGCAGGCGAAAGGGAAGAAGCGATGAACGTCTACGAGGGCTCGCTGGTCGCGACCGGCCTCCGCTTCGCGGTGGTGGTGGCGCGCTTCAACTCTCTCATCACCGAGCAGCTGCTCGCCGGCGCGGTGGACGCGCTCCGGCGCCATGGCGCCGACGAGGCGAGCCTGGACGTCTACCGCTGCCCGGGCACCTTCGAGCTGCCGGCGCTCCTCAAGCGCGTCGCGCTCTCCGGGCGCTACGACGGCGTCATCGCGCTCGGCGCCGTCATCCGGGGCGGCACGCCGCACTTCGAGTACGTCGCGTCGGAGGCGACCAAGGGCGTCGGGATCGTCTCGCTCGAGGCCGGCTGCGCCGTCACCATGGGGGTCCTCACCTGCGACACCATGGAGCAGGCGCTGGAGCGCGCCGGGGTGAAGGCGGGCAACAAGGGCGCCGAGGCGGCGGTGGCCGCCATCGAGCAGGCCAACGCCTTCAAGGCAGCCGCCGGCGCCGGGCGCGCCGCCAAGCGCGCGGAGTAGCGCGGATGGCCCAGCCGAAACGCACCAAGGCCCGGGAGCGGGCCGTCCAGGCGCTCTACCAGATCGACGTCGCGGCCACCGACCTCGACGAGGCGCTGTCGCGCTTCTGGAAGAGCTTCGAGCCGGTGGAGCGCGAGGTGATGCAGGTGGCGGAGGAGCTCGTGCGGGGGGTGGCGCGCCACCGGCGCGAGCTCGACACCGCCATCGAGGCGGTCTCGCAGAACTGGCGCCTCGACCGGATGGCGCGCGTCGATCGCAACGTGCTGCGGTTGGCGGCGTTCGAGCTCTTGCACCGCGCCGACGTGCCGGTGAAGGTGGTCATCAACGAGGCGATCGAGCTCGGGAAGAAGTTCGGCAGCGAGAGCTCGGGTGCCTTCATCAACGGCGTCCTCGACCGGGTGGCGGATGCGCTGCCGGCGGCACGCCGCGGCGAGGGATAGGCCCGGATGGCGGCGACCCGCATCGACACCGCCGAGCTCGGGCTGCCCGCCATCGATGCGCTCGACGTCGACGCGCTGGCCGTCTTCGTCGGGCCCGAGCGGCCGCTGCAGGGCCTCGCGGGCTACGCCGACTGGCGCCTGTGTGGTCTCATCTCCCGGGCCATCCGCGACGGTACCTATCGCCCCGACACGGGCGAGGCGCTGCTCCTGCCGTCTGGTGGACGGATCGCGGTGCCGCGCATCTTCTGCTTCGGGCTCCCTGCAGACCCGCCCGACCAGGCGGCCTTCACCGCGGAGCTCGAACGGCTGTGCAGGGCCATGCGCCGGGCCGGTAGCGAGACCTGGGCCGGGGCGCTGCCGCCGTCTCCCCGAGGGGTGGAGCTGTCGCTCGGGCAGGTGTTCCTCGGCGCGCTCTTGCCGGTGGCGCCTCGCCGCCTCGTGCTGCTCGGGGACGCGCGCGGGCTGCACAAGGAGCTCGCCGCCGCCCGCGAGGCGCTGGGCCGCCGCGACCTCGAGATCGTGACGCCGGTCTTGCGGGTCGAGCTGCCGCCGCGGCCGGGCGGCTTGCCCCATCCCGGCGCCGTGGTACGATAAGTCCGCCTCCCGTCTAGGTTTTTTCGGGAGAGGCGCCTACATGGCAGAACGCCCCTCCCAGAAAGCGATGTCCGACTTCGTCTCCGAGGCTCAGGAGACGATCGAGGCGCTCGACCGGGACCTGCTGCGGCTCGAGGACACGCGCCACGGGCAGGAGGCCGACCCCGACACGCTCAACGCCGTCTTCCGCGCGGCCCACTCGCTGAAGGGCCTCTCGGCCATGTTCGGCGTGGAGCGGATGACGAAGCTCGCCCACGCCCTCGAGGACCGCCTCGACGACGTCCGCATGGGCCGACAGCCGCTCGACCCGAAGACGCTCGATCTGCTCCTCGCGGCGCCGGCGCTCTTCGGGCGCATCATCGGCGAGGAGGCGGGGCAGAAGCCGGCCACCACCGCGGAGCCGGCCGCCGAGCTCGCCGCGCGGCTCCGCGGCGGCGCGGTCGCGCCGGTGGTGGCGCAGGACCCGCTCGACGCGCTCGACCTCGCCGAAGGCGTCCGCGGGGTGCTGACCGAGTACGAGGAGCATCGCCTTCGCGCCAACCTGCAGAAGGGCGCCCACCTCTACCGCGTGAGCGTCGCCTTCGAGCTGGCCACCTTCGACAGCGGGCTCGACGGGCTCAAGGGTCGCCTCAAGCAGGCAGGCGAGGTCATCTCGACGTTGCCCTCCGCGGACGTGGGCGACCCGAGCACCATCTCCTTCGACGTCCTCTTCGGCTCGACACAGGCGCTCGAGGCGATCCGTGCGGCCGCGGGAGACGCGGTGGTCGAGCTCATCGGAAGTCGCGCCGCCCAGGCGCCGCCACCGCGGCCCGGCGCTGCCTCCCTCGCGCCGGGCGGCCCGGGCAAGGAGGCGGAGAGATCGCGCGCGGCTCCGCTGCCGAGCGCGCTTCCGGTCACCCCCGGGGAGCTCGCCGCCGCCGGCGGGGCGCGCCCGGGTGCGCCGCCGACCGAGCCGAGGGCGCGGCCGTCCGCGCCGGAGCGCGCGGAGCGGCCCGAGGGCGCGCTGGTCGTGCCCGAGGCGGACGCCAGCATCCGCTCGGTCTCGCAGGCGGTCCGGGTCGACATCCAGAAGCTCGACGGCCTCATGAACCTCGTCGGCGAGCTGGTGCTGGTGAAGACGAGCCTGCTCCGCCTCACCGAGCGGCTGCGCAGCGGCGAGGAGGGGACCACCCTGGGCCTCGAGCTCCACCGCGAGACGCGCAGCCTCGACCGCAAGCTGAACGAGCTGCAGGGCGGCATCCTCGAGGTCCGGATGGTGCCGCTGGGTCAGATCTTCGACAAGCTCTCGCGGATGGTGCGCAAGCTCACCCGCGAGTTCGGCAAGCAGGTCGAGCTGGAGGTGCGCGGCAGCGAGGTCGAGCTCGACAAGCTGATCGTCGAGGAGCTCTCCGACCCGCTCATGCACCTCATCCGCAACTCGCTCGATCATGCCATCGAGGCGCCGGGGGTGAGGGTGACGGCCGGCAAGGCACCAGCCGGGCGCATCACGCTCGGCGCCGAGCAGAAGGGCAACCACGTCGTCGTCTCGGTGGCCGACGACGGCGCCGGCATCGACGAGCAGCGGGTCCGGGAGGTGGCGGTGGAGCGCGGGGTCGCGACCGCGGAGGCGGTCGCCCAGCTCTCGAGGCGCGAGGTGCTGAACCTCGTCTTCCTGCCCGGCTTCTCGACGGCGCGCGAGGTGACCGCGCTCTCGGGCCGCGGCGTCGGCATGGACGTGGTGAAGAACAACATCGCGGCGCTCTCCGGCATCATCGACCTGCAGAGCGAGCGCGGCGTGGGCACGCGCATCGAGATCACGCTCCCGGTGACTCTCGCCATCATCCGGGCGCTGGTGGTGGCGGGGGGCGGCAGCACCTACGCCGTGCCGCTCAACAGCGTGCTCGAGATCGTGACCGTCGACCCGGCCGAGCTGCGCACGATCGAGCTGCGCGAGGTGCTGAGCCTGCGCGGCGCCACGCTGCCGCTCGTCCGGCTCGGCCGCTTCCTCGGCTCCGACCGCCCCGCGCCCCCCGGCCCCATCTTCGTGGTGGTGGTGGGGCTCGCACAGGAACGGCTCGGCCTGGCGGTGGATGGACTCGTCGGCCAGCAGGACATCGTGGTGAAGCCCCTCGGGCGCGCCCTGGCGGGCGTGCGCGGCATCGCGGGCGCGACCGATCTCGGGAACCGCCACACCGTCCTCGTCCTCGACGTCGGCGCCATCATCGAGGAGGTCGTCCGCGGCGAGGCGGGCCCCGAGGTGAGCAGCGAGCGGCGATGAAGGTGTGGGTGCGGGGTGCGGAGACGGGCGTCGCCGGTGTGTCCGCTCCCCGCGCCACCCGCGGGGGCGGCGCTCTCGGAGGGCGAGCGCCGGCGAGGTAGACTCGGCCCCGACGATGGATCCCCTCCGCAACCGCGAGCCAGCCCACCAGCGAGCGCGCGACCGCAGCGCTGACCTTGGTTCACGACCCGTGACGACACCGTCCTTCGACCCGCAGGGCAACGAGCTGCGGACCGAGGATCTCGAGCGCATCGAGGACCTGCTGCGCGCGGAGCTGGCGGCAAGCGCCGCCGCCGGACCGGGCTTCCGGCCCGAGCCGGCCGGTCCGGTCGACGCGCTGGACGAGTTCTTCTGGCGCGAGGACGAGCAGGCGCTCTCCTTCCCCCAGCTCCTGCCGGCCGTGTCGGCGCCGCGCGCCCTCGAGGTGCCCGAGCGGCGCCACGAGTGGCTCACCTTCTTCCTGGGCGGAGAGGAGTACGCGCTCGAGATCGAGCAGGTTCGGGAGATCCTGAAGGCGCCCGCCATCACCGGCGTCCCGCGCGCGCCGGCCCACGTGCTCGGCGTCATCATGGTCCGGGGCGAGGTCATCACCGTCTTCGATCCGCGCCGCCGCCTCGGCCTGCCGGCCACGACCTACGGGCGCCAGGCGCGCGTCATCGTCTGCGACGCGGGCGATGGTCCGCGCGGGCTCCTGGTCGACTCCGTGTCGCAGGTGATGCGGCTGCCCGGGTCGGCGATCGAGCTGCGGCCGCGCGGCGTCGGCGCGGCGAGCAGCGAGGACATCGCGGCCATCGGACGCGACCGGGACCGCTTCGTCATCCTGCTCGACCTCGCCTCCCTGCTCCACGACGGCGTGCCGGTCGAGGCCCACGGATGAACCGGCCCGCCCCGCTGCGTGCGGCCGCGCGGTCTCCTGGCCGGAGCGCGCTGACCCAGGACGCGGGGCCGCCGTGCGAGCTGTGCGTCTTCCGGGTAGGCGACGAGGAGTACGCGATAGACCTGCGCCGCATCCGGGAGATCCTCCAGCCGCTCCCGGTGACGCCGGTGCCGGGGGCCCCCGAGTTCATCGAGGGGGTGATGGACCTGCACGGGGAGGTGGTGCCGGTGGTGGACGTGCGCGAGCGCCTCGGCCTCGCGCTGCTCCCCGACGGCGCCAAGGCCAAGCTGCTGGTCGTGAACGTGGCCAGGCGCGTGCTGGCGCTGCGCGTCGATGCCGTGCTGGAGGTCGTCCGCCTGCCACGCTCCGCCATCGGGCCGCCGCCGCCGCTCCTCGTCGCCGGCGGGCCGCGCCTCTTCCTCGGCGTATGCCGTGGGCGCGAGCAGCGGGCTGGTGCCCGGCACGGCGGGCTCCGGCCCACGTCGCAGCGCCTGCGCTTGCTCCTCGACGTGAAGGCGCTGCTCGAGCCGGGTGCGCCCTCGCTCGCCACGGTGACGCGCCGGCGCCGGGACCCGGTATGACGAGCCCCGGCGAACCCGCTCCCCCCGAGCACGACGAGGAGCGGCGCTATCGCGCCGCCCTCCGGCTCGAGGTGCGCCAGCCCTCGGCGCGGCAGGAGCTCCTCGGGCACCTCGATGACCCGAGCTGGCGTGTCCGGAGCGCGGCGGCGGAGCGGCTGGCCCAGGGGGAGCCCCCCGAGACCGTGCCGGCCCTCGTCGCGGCGCTCGTCGCGGCGGCCACCGTCGGCGGCCGCAACGCAGCGGCGCTGGCGCTCGTGCAGATCGGCGCGCCCGCCGTGCCGGCGCTGGTGGTGGCGCTGGCTCATCCGGACTGCGAGCTGCGCAAGGCCGCCGTCGACACCCTCGGCCAGCTCGGGGATCGCCGCGCGGTCGCCTCGCTCGCCGGCCGCCTGTCGGACGAGGACGCCAACCTGCGCGCCGCGGCCGCCGAGGCGCTCGGAAAGCTCGGCGGGGCCGAGGCGGTGGCGGCGCTCGAGCGCGCGCTCGACCATCGGGACGCCGCCCTCCGCCACGCCGCCGTCGACGCGCTGGCGCACCTGCGCGCCCGGCTGCCGGCCGGCACGCTGAGAGAGCTGGCGCAGGACCCCGCGCTCCATCGCGCCGCCCTGCGCCTGGCCGGCGGGAGCGACGATCCGGCGGCGCTCGAGCTCCTCACCGCCGGGCTCGCCGAGACCTCTCGCACCCTGCGGCAGGCCGCGCTGGCCGCCCTGGGCCACCAGCGGCTCCGTCGCGAGGCCCCGCCGCGCGTCGCGGCGGCGCTCCCCGGCGCCGTCGCGGCGGCGGTGCTCGGCGCCCCTGCGCTCGCCGCCGCGGCCGCGGCGGCGCTCGCCGACGAAGACGTCGAGGTGCGCGCCGGAGCGGTGACCGTCCTGCACGGGGCCGGCGCGACCGCCCACGCAGGCGCCCTCGCCGCCGCGGCCGAGGACGAGCTCCTGCGCCCGCTGGTGGCGGAGGCGCTCCTGGCGCTCGGTCGCGAGGCCGACGCGCTCCTGGTCGCGGCCCTGCCGCAGCTCGGCCCGGCGCCGCGGCTGCTCGTGCTGTCGGCGCTGGCCGCCCACGGCGATGCGCGCGCGCTGCCCGAGCTCTTGGCGGCGCTCGAGGCCGACGACGAGGCGGTGCGTGGCCCCGCCCTCTCGGCGCTGGCGCAGCTCGGCGACGTGCGCGCCCTGCCGGCGCTGGCGCGGCTCCTCGACCACGCCGACGCGGCGGTCAGCGGCGCCGCGGTCGCGGCGCTGGTGGAGGTCGCGGCGCGCGGCCTCGCCGAGCAGGAGGCCGTCCTGCTCGCGGCGAGGGCGCACGCCGGCGCGGTGCGCCCCGCCACCTACCGCCTGCTGGGCCGGATCGGCGACGAGCGGGACGTCCCTGCGCTCCGGGCCGGGCTCCGGGCCCCGCACCGCGGCACGCGCGTCGCCGCCGCCGGCGCGCTGGCGACCCTGGGCGGTCGCGTGCAGCTCTCGCGCAGCGACGCGCCCGAGCTGCTCGACGCGCTCGACGACGGCGATGGGGCCGTGCGCGCGGCGGCCGCGCACGCCGTGGCGGCGCTCGCCGGTCGGACGCACGGCGGCGCGGTCGGCGCCGGCGGCTGGGGCGAGGCCATCCGCGCGCTCGCCATGGCGCTCGGCGACGAGGAGCCGGTGGTCCGCGCGGCCGCCGCGCTCGCCCTCGGCCACTGCGGCGCGGTCGAGTTCACGCCGCAGCTCTCGCTGCTGGCGGGCGACGCCGCTGCGCCGCCCGAGGCCGCCGCCGCCGCGGTGCACGCGCTGGCGGAGCTGGGCCAGGCGGCGGCGGAGGTGCTGGCGCGCGCGGCGCGGCACTCCGATCCCGAGGTGGTGAAGGAGGCGGTGCTGGCCGCGGCGGCGGTCCCGGGCCCGGCCGCAGCCGACCTCCTCCTCGCTGCGGCCGCCCACCGGCGCTGGGACGTGCGTCGCGCGGCCGCGAGCGCCCTCGGTGCGCGCGGTGAGCGGTCGCTCGTCGACGCCGTCCGGCGGCTCGCCTCGGCCGAGGAAGATCCCCTGGTCGCCGACGCCCTCCAGGCGACCGCGCTCCTGCTGGAGGCCCGCTAGTGGCGCGCATCGGCGGACACCGGTCCACCCTCCGCTGGGCGCCGCGCGAGCCGGCATGATGCTCGCGGCGGCGCCCGTCATGTCCACGGAGGTGTTCCGCCTCCTGCGCGAGCTCATCTACGGGCACGCCGGGCTCTCGTTCGGCGACGACACGCGCTACCTGCTCGAGCGCCGCCTGGCACCGCGGCTGCAGTACCACGGCCTGCCGGACTTCAGCGCCTACCACCGCTTCTTGCGTTACGACCCGGGCCGGCGCGCGGAGCTGGAGACGGCGGTGGAGGTGCTCACCACCAACGAGACGTACTTCTACCGCGAGCCCCACCAGCTGCGCGCCTTCTCGGACGAGATCCTGCCCATCCTGGGGCAGGAGAACCGGGCCCGGCGCCGCCTGCGCATCTGGAGCGCTGGCTGCTCGACCGGCGAGGAGGTCTACACCATCGCCATCCTGCTCGCGCGGAGTGGCCTGTTCCAGGGCTGGGACGTCGACGTGTTCGGCTCGGACATCGCGCGCCGCGTGCTGGCGGTGGCGCGCGCCGGCGCCTACGGCCCGCACGCGTTCCGCACGCCGGAGGGTGAAGCCATCCGTCCCTGGTTCCGCCGGGAGGGCAGCCGCTGGCACGTGACCGACGGCATCCGCCGCATGGCGAGCTTCGGGCACCTCAACCTGCTGGACGAAGCGAGCGCCGGGGTGGTGGGGGGCGTGGACGCCATCTTCTGCCGGAACGTCATGATCTACTTCGACCTGCTGGCGCGGAAGCGCGTGGTGCGCAGCTTCCACGAGAAGCTGCGCGACGGCGGCTTCCTCCTGCTCGGTCACTCCGAGTCCCTGCTCCACGTCACCGCCGACTTCGAGCTGGTCCACCTGCGCAACGACCTCGTCTACCGCAAGCCTCGCCCCAACCCGTGATCCACGCCCCATGAGCTCGCCCGTCACCATCCCGCCGCGCGCCGGCGCCCGCGGTCCCAGCTCCGCTCGCGTGCTGGTGGTGGACGACTGCGAGGCGAGCCGCCGTGCCGTCGAGGCGACGCTGACGGCAGGGGGCCATGAGGTGGTGGGGAGCGCGGCAGACGGCGAGGAGGGGCTGCGCCTCGCCCTGCAGCTCCGGCCCGATTGCATCTGCCTCGATCTCGACATGCCGCGCATGGACGGGTTCACCTTCCTGCGCCTGCTCATGGCACGTCAGCCTACGCCCGTGCTGGTGATCGCCCAGGCCGGTCGCAAGCAGGAGGTCTTCAAGGCGCTCGAGCTCGGTGCGCTCGACGTGCTGGCGGTCCCGGAGGGCGAGCTCGGGGCCGAGCTGCGGCAGGAGCTGCTCGCGAAGGTCTCGCTCATGCGGGCCTTGACGCTCGGGCCTGGCGGAGCCGTGGCCCCGGCGTCCGCTCCGATCACCTCCCGTGACGTGACGGTCCCGTCGCGGGTGGCGGTGCTGGGCGCGTCGACCGGCGGACCGGGAGCGCTCGCCAGCTTGCTCGCCGCGGTCCCGGTGGGTCTCCCGCTCGCCTGGGCCGTGGCGCAGCACATGCCGGAGAACTTCACGGCTGGCTTCGCCGACCGGCTGGCGCGCGGCAGCGGCCTCGACGTGCGCGAGGCACAGGATGGCGACGAGGTGCGAGACGGTCGCGTCCTGCTGGCGCCGGGCGGGCGCCACCTGCGCCTGGTGCGGACCGGCGGGCTGCTCTCGCCCGTGCGGGCCAGCCTCGCGCTGCCCGACAAGCGCGATGGCCTCCGCTACTGCCCGAGCGTCGACATGCTCTTCGCCTCGGCGGCCCTCGCGTTCGGTGCGCGCGTGTGCGCGGTGGTGCTGACCGGCATGGGCAACGACGGCCGCCGCGGAGTGGAAGAGGTCAAGGCCGCCGGCGGCCTCGCCTTCGCCGAATCGGAGGAGACCGCCGTCGTCTACGGCATGCCCAAGGAGGCGGTCGAGACGGGGAAGGTGGACGAGGTGCTCTCGCTCACCGGGATCGTCGACCGGCTGTGCCGGTTCGCGGAGGATCGGTGAACATGAAGCACCCAGGTTGGACGGCGCTGGTGGTCGACGACAGCTCGGCCATGCGCAGGCAGCTCTCGCAGGCGCTGGAGCGGATGGGGGTCGCGCCCATCGAGGCGCAGGATGGCGCCGACGCCTGGCGCCGCCTGCAGCACGCCGGGGTGGACATCATCCTCACCGACATCAACATGCCGCTCATGGACGGGCTGAAGCTCACCGGCCTCGTGCGCGCGGCCGGGCCGCACCAGCGCACGCCCATCGTCGTCATCACCACCGAGTCCGCGGACGCCGATCGGCGCCGCGCCGAGGCGCTCGGCGCGAATGCCTACCTCCTGAAGCCGGTGCAGAGCCAGGAGGTCACCGACGTCGTGCGGCGGCTGCTCGAGGGCCGCGTGAGCCAGACGGGTTAGGAGGGTCGCGGTCGCGGTCGAGGTCGAGGTCGAGGTCGAGGTCGAGGTCGAGGTCGGGGTCGAGGTCGGGGTGCTCCCTCGCCCGCGGAGCGGGGGGAGAGGGTAGGGGAGAGGGGCGGATTCCGCGGCCGAAGTCGGGGGCTCCCGGCTTCGCAGGCTCGCGCCAGCCGGAGGCTGGCACTGCGCCTGCCATCCGAGGTTCGTTCTCTCGCGGAACCGTGGCGTTCATGGCCGTCGTCTCCTTGCCGCTCGCGAAAGGAGCCGCCGGCCATGA
>WNGL01004700.1_pt1 | contig 24910 bp, 19 predicted proteins | sample 5400591 | NCBI WGS metagenome assembly WNGL01 (sample SAMN13153377, study PRJNA577476) | soil metagenome | isolation source: 80 cm soil or saprolite under Garry oak tree replicate 1 | place: USA:California | collected 2016-06-15 | reverse complement strand
TCCGGCTCGTCATCGACGCGCTCGAGCTCGCCTACCTGCGCGAGCACATCGACACCTTCGTCATCGCCTCCGGCGACTCCGACTTCTGCCCGCTCGCGTACAAGCTGCGCGAGGTGGGCCGGACCGTGATCGGCATGGGTGTCCGGGAGGCGACGAGCCCCCTCTTCGTGAAGGCTTGCGACGAGTTCATCTACCTTCGCCCCGCCTCGAACCGGCGCGACCGCGGCAGCACCGGCCGCGACAAGGCCCCCGAGAAGGACAAGGGACCGCCGAAGCCGGCGGTCGTCCCGGAGGTCGCGCGCGAGGCCGCCGCCGCCATCCTGGCCCGCGCCACCGGACCGGTGAATCCCTCCGCGATCAAGGAGTTCATCGTCCGCAAGGAGCCGGACTTCGACGAGCGCGAGCACGGCTTCCCGACGTTCAAGAAGCTCCTCGAGGTGATGGAGAAGGAAGGCCTCCTCAAGCGCGAGCAGGGCGCGAAGGGGCAGTGGTATGTGGTCTCGCCTTGACCGTCCGTTGACTTGACCTCCGCAGGAGCGGTTGCCGCCCACGACGGCCGTGAGGTTCCGCTGCCGGCCGCCGGTGTCGCGGGCTGCGCCGCCCATCCTGTGAGCACGCGAGCTGCAGGTCGACCATGCGGCGGAAGGCCTCCCGCATGGGCTCGAAGCGCGACGGCTCGCCCTCCAGCTCGCCCAGCGCGAGCGCGACGGCCTCCAGCGTCGAGAGGCAGTGGGGAGCGGGCTCGCGCCGCAGGTCGCGGTAGCCGCTCACTGCCGCGGCCGCCACGCGCACCCGAGGCAACGCGGCGAGTCGGGGGTTCGCCGTCAGCATCTTCTCCGACTGCAGCCAGGTCCCGTCCATGACGAACAGGGCGGGAGGCGGAGCGGCCAGCTCCGTCGCCTGGATGGAGGCGCCGTCGGGGTAGAGCAGCGCCGCCCCGGGCTGGCTCGCGAGCTGTTGCACGGCTCCGTCGCTCTCGAACCGGACACCCCGGTGCAGCTCGCAGTTCGCGAGCGCCAGCCGCGTCAGCCACGCGCTGCAGATGGCGAGGCGCGCCTCGCGCGGGTGCTGGAGGAGCACGACCCGTGTCGTCGTGATGACGGGCACCAGGCCGCGGCAGACGCAGAAGGCGGAAGGTCGCAGGCACCGGGGGCACGTCGATCGCACGCGCTCGTTTCCCAGGAATGGCTGACGCGGTCAAGCAGCCCCTACGGGCCGGCGTAGGCGCCGACGCCGCCGCCGCTCGTGATCGCACCGGAGCCGTCCTGGTACGGCATGAACGCGAAGTACACGGCGCGCGGCGTCGACCAGCGATCGATCTGGATCGACCGCGGGGGGTGCGCCGCGAAGGCGGGCAGCCCGGTCGTGTCGACGTGCTCGAATCCACCGTTCCGGTAGCGCATGACGCCGCCAGCCTGGCCGAGGCCGATCCAGAGGGAGTAGTCGGACGGGTCGCACGCGACGGCGGAGACGCTGTTCTGGAGCGAGGGGTCCGGCAGGCTCAGGTACGAGATGCTGCCGTCCGGTGCCCGCCTCACAAGGCCGTGCGTCATCGAGCCGATCCAGAGCGTCCCGTCAGGGCAGTGCGACATCGACTGGACGTGGTCCGCCTGGTCCGTGAGGTAGTCGTTCGGTGGATCCGGCCAGAGGTCGAGGAATGGCTCCCCCATCCAGAAGTCGCTGTTCTGGTCGGGCGCGCCTGGGTTGTTGAGGATCGTGAGGTCCGCGCCGTAGCCCGTGACGTAGGTCGTCCGGTACTCGTTCGATCCCCACGGCGTGCCGTCCGGCGCGATGGACAGCGCCCAACCCTCGCCGTTCACGAACGACTGGCCCGGGAGCGTCCCGGAGACCACCGGGTGCTCGTGCTCCCAGACGTCCTTCGCGTCCGCCCACTCCGGTCCCCACCCCGCGGATCGATCGACGAGCCCGCGCGCCTCCGCGTTCGCGAGCAGCGCGGAGAACGTCCCGTGCTTCGCGCCCATCCACACGTCGCCGTAGAGCGGGCTCGTCTTGTCGTGGTTCGCGACGATGCGCACGATGCGCCCGAAGACGCGGCGGCCGTCGACCCACCAGTAGTTGTTCGGATCGGCGCAGGAGGTCACGCGGCCGTAGAACCCGGGCGCCGGGCTGGTCCACGCGCAGATCGTGTGCGGCGGAGACGCCGTTCGCACGTGCCGCTCGCGCGTGAGCGTTCCGGTTCCCCCGTCGAACGCCACGACGTCCGCGCCGCCCGCCTTCATGGGCCACTCGGCCCAGGTGTGCCCGTCGAACTCCTGGATGTCGAACATGTCGAAGCCGAGGATCGCCTTGCCGGGCGCGGCGCCGGCGACCGAGATGACCCGGCACATGTAGAACGGCTTCGATGGAATCGCTGCCGTGTACTCCTCCTGGTCGTTGCAGTTCTGGGTGAGCCCGGCGTTCGACGCGTCGAATCGCAGGAAGGACTGGTCGGCGCCACGCTTCACGTAGAGCGCGTCACCTCCCGCGACGTAGACGTTTCCGCCCTCGTCGGCCGAGACGTCCTGGATGTCCTGAGAGAGCCCCATCCCAGTTCCGTAGTAGGTCCAATCGCCGATCTTCATGGGGTGCATCGTCACGGTGACGGCCATTGACGTCGTGCCGTAGCCGTTCGTGGCAGAGAGGACGTATGTCGTCGTCGTGAGTGGCGCGACCTCGACGGAGCTGGTGCTGGTCGGGACGTTCTCTACGTTCGGTGAGATCGAGACGGTGCTCGCGCCCTCCTGGTGCCAGGCCAGTGTCGTCTTCTGCCCGTCGAAGACGTCAGCTGGCGAGGCGGTGAAGGACGTGATCGTCGGCGCGGTGGGCGGCGGCCCCGCGTCCGTTCCGGCATCCGGTGTCCCGGCATCCGGTGTCCCGGTGGCCGTGATGCCGGCATCCGGCGGGGACTGGGTGGACGACATCTTGCCGCTGCAGCTCCAGAGCCCGACGGCCCCCACGACCAGCATCCACCTCGGCGACATGACCACCCCCACACCTTTCCCTCGAACGACGAACGTGCGTCACGCGCCACCACGGCGGGAGGCCAGCAGTGGGGACGCACGGTCGGGGGCATGACTGACGAGGATCGCGCTCCAGAACGCGATCTCCACCGGGGCGTCTCCCGGCCCGGCTCCGCGGTCAGCGCCCCGCGTTCAGCGACGGCCTGGGCACCGCGCCTCCGAGCGCCCGCCGGTACAGATCGGCGTACTGCTCGACGGTGCGCGCGAGCGCGAAGTGCTGCGCGATCCGCTCGCGGGCCGCGAGTCCGAGGCGCCCCCGTGCGTCGGGCTCGAGCCGCGCGAGCGCTTCCCACGCACCCGCAAGCGCGGCGGAGTCGCGCGGCGGCACCACCCGCCCGGTGTCGCCGACGAGATAGGCGCTGTCTCCCAGGTCTGTCACGACGCACGGGACCCCGCACGACATGGCCTCTCCGATCGCGAGAGGGAACGCCTCTCCGAAGCTGGAGGACAGCGTGCAGACATCCAGGGCGTTCATCACCCGAGGGATGTCGCTCCTGCGGCCGAGCAGGTGAAAGCGTTCGCTCACGCCGTGCTCCGCGAGGACGCGCACGAGATCGGCGTTCTCCGGCCCGGCGCCCAGGCCGCACAGGACGAAGCGGACGTCCGCGAGGCGCCGGGCGAGGAGCGCAGCCGCTCGGATGAAGTTCGGGTGATCCTTCTGCGAGTCGAACCGGGCGACCATGCCGATCGCGATCGCGCCCTCGGGCAACCCGAGCTCGGCCCGCGCCTCGCGCCGGGCCGCGGGATCCGGACGGAACGTCGTCACGTCGAAGCCGTTCGGGATGAACACGAACTTGGCTGGGTCGTACCCGGCGGCGACGTGGAGGTCGCGGGCGGCCTGGGACACCGTCACGATCCCGTCGGGGATCCAGCGGGAGACCTTCGCACACACCGTGACGGTCCAGCGGGTTGTCCGTCGCGTATGGGCGGTATCGAGTGTGCTGTTGTGGAGGCCCCAGAAGATCCGCGGACCGTCCGCGAGCTTTGCGGCGAGGCCACCGAGCAGATCGGCGTGGTACAGCCACGTCTGGACCACGTCCGGACGGGACGCCCTGATGAACGCGACCAGCCGCATCAGCTTCACGGGATCGGGGATCCGGAAGCGGTTGCGCGCCATGCCGAGCGCGTGCGTCGGGACCCCGAGGTCACGGATCCGGTCCGCCACCACGCCCAGTTCCGTCAGGGACATGACCTCGTGCGACATCTCGCCGGAGCGTGAGGCTGCGATCAGCCGGTAGAGCATGACCTCAGCGCCGCCGAACGCGAGCGGGCCGGTGATGATGTGCAGCACGCGCATGCCCACCTCGGGGAAATGTCCAGCTCCGCTCGCTCCGCGTATCCGCCGTTCCCCGGCGGCTCCGGTCGCCATCGTTCGGAGAATTGGGACCCCTCCTGCCCCCGGCCACGTCCGGGAAGAAGGGAGCCCCAAACAGCCTTGCCCGCGCCGAGCAGCCCGTCGCGGACGCGCTCACGGACGGGACGATGCCTCGCGCCGGGGCAACCCTGTTGGATGGGGTTCCGGCCGCGCAAGCTCGGTCCCAGACTCAACCGTGCGACCGGGAGGCCGTGTTCCTACCGGGCGAGCAATAGGGGGAGTCGATCTCCGTCAAGGCGAGGCGCCCGCGCACGCGGTGCGCCGCGGATCCAGCCGGGATGGACCTCGGGGCATACCCGATGACGACGCAGCGCGCATCCGCCACGGACTCCCGTCACATCTGCCCCGGTGCGATCCGGCGTGGGATCGTGCTGAACGTGATCGGCGCCGTCGGCCCGGCTGTCGCCGCGATCCTGTTCATCCCCGGGATCGTCGCCGGGCTGGGACAAGCCCGCTTCGGCGTCCTGTCGCTCGCGTGGATCTTCATCAATTCGATCGGGATCCTCGATCTGGGGATCGGGCGTGCGCTGACCCGTTTCCTGGCCGTGCGCGAGGAGCCCGACGCCTCGCGCGAGGCGTCCATCGTCTGGACCTCGCTCCTCTCCATCCTGGCGCTGGGCGCCTGTTCCGGGGCCGCCGCCTGGGGACTTGCGGACGTCCTCTCGGCGACGCTCGCCCATGGAGACGCGGCGCTCCGAACAGAGACCGCCTCGACGATCCGCATCCTGGCGATCTCGGTGCCGTCGGTGATGCTCTCGTCGGGGCTGCGCGGTGTCCTCGAGGCGTTCGGACGATTCGATCTCACGAATCGGGTCTCGATCCCGATCGCCGTCCTGAACCTGGTGGTGCCGATCCTCCTGCTCCAGCTCGGATGGGCGCTGCTGGGAATCGTGACCGCGCTCGTCGTGCTGCGGATCGTAGGGACCCTCTTCCTGATGCAGTCGGTGATCCGCGTCGTCCCGGCGATGCGCGTACTCCGCCTGTGTCTGGCCGGCATGGGCCCCGTGCTCGCGTTCGGCGGCTGGGTCACCGTGTCGTACCTCCCCGGGCCGTTGTTCGCGCAGGCTGATCGCTGGCTTCTCGGCTCCCTGGCCGCGCTCTCCGCCGTCGCGTTCTACTCCACGCCCGCGGACGTCTTGTCTCGCGTCACCGTCATTCCCGGAGCCGTGATCCAGGTGCTGTTCCCGGTCGTCGCGCAGGCGCTCGTCAACGACCGAGCCCGCGCCGCGCGGCTCGCGAATCGTGCGCTGCTGGCCATTGCGGCCGCGGTGCTCCCCGTGCTGACGCTGCTCGTCGCGATCGCGCCCGAGGCGCTGCACGCGTGGCTCGGCCCCGAGTTCGCGAGCGGCGGCGCTCGGGCGGGGCGCATCCTCGCGCTGGTCACCTTCATGAACTGCATGGATTGGCTCGCCTTCTCGCTCGTGCAGAGCGCCGGGTTCGCCAGCTGGACGGGCAAGCTCCGTGCGGTCGAGATTCCGCTGCACCTCGCGCTCGCCGCATTCCTGATCCACGCTTCCGGGGTGGGGGGCGCCGCGCTGGCGAACCTGCTCAGGGCGATCGTGGACGGAGCCTTGCTCGTCTGGATGGGGACCCGTGTCCTCGGAGCGAACAGCCGGGTGGGCCGGCTGTACGCGTCTCTCGTGGCGATCGGGGTCGTCACGATGGCCGGCGCTGCGGCGCCGATGGCGCTCGCGCTGCGACTCGCGTGGTCCGTCGTCGCGCTCGCGGGCGGCGGTGTCCTAGCGTGGCGGCTGCTCGACGCGGAGGCTCGCGCGTCGCTGTCCTCCAGCATCGCGACGGCTTGGGCTCGACTGGGAAGCGCGACGTCATGAGAGCGCGCACGATCCACGCCGTCATGCTGACGCCGAGCGCCTCCGGCGGACACGCGCGGTACACCTGGGAGCTCATGACGGCGCTCCGGGTGGCGGCGCCCAGGTCGGAGCTCTCGCTGACGCTCCTCACGAGCATCGACCTCGACGCCGAGTTCAGGACTTCCGCCTACGAGATCGCCGACGTGCTCCCGGCGCTCGAGCCGCCGAGCAGGTTCCCGAGCAGGCTGCACTGGGCCGTGGGCCGAGCGATCCACTACGCGCGGAGGGAGGAGGCCGTCCTGCGCTGGGTGCGTGCGCAGGCTCGCGTCGACGTCATGCACTACCAGGAGCCGCCCTTCGGCTCGCCGTTGCACCTGCGGCGCGTCCGCGGGGCGGGGGCGACGCCGGTCGCGACGGTCCACAACCTGCACCCGCACAGCTACCCCGTCCCGACGGTGCGGCGGCTCAGCGACCTCACCGCCCGGCTCGGGTGGATGCAGTGCGCCACGCTCTTCGTGCACTCGTCGGGGCTGAAGGAGGAGCTGACCCGAGAGCTCGGGGCACGCGCGCCGCCGGTCGTCGCGATCCCGCACGGCATGTGGACCGGCCACGCCGCGGCGGCGTCCGTGCCGAGCCGGGACGGCCACCTGCTCCTGTTCGGCGTGATGCGCCGAAACAAGGGCCTGCACGTGATGCTCGACGCCCTCCGCTCCCTTCCCGGCAAGCGGCTGGTGCTGGCGGGGGCCTTCCCGGACGCGGCCTTCGCGCGAGAGATCCGGGACCGCGTCGCGTCCGAGAGGCTCGCCGTGGACATCCTCGATCGCGTGATCCCCGAGTCGGAGATCGGGGCGCTCTACGCGGGCGCGTCGCTCGCGGTCCTGCCGTACACCGAGTTCCACGCACAGAGCGGGGTGCTCCAACTCGCGATCGCGTACGGGACCCCGACGGTCGTGACCGACGTGGGAGCGCTGGGCGAGGAGGTCCGGCGGGAGGGCATCGGGGTCGTGGCGCCTCCCGCTGACCCGGCCGCGCTCGCCCGCGCCGTCCTCGCTGCGCTGGAGCCGCGCGCCTGGACGGCCGCACGCGAGCGCTGTCTCACACTCGCGCGGACGCGGTCCTGGTCCACCGCGGCCCAGCTGACGCTCGATGCTTACGCCCGGGTCTGCTCCGGGTCACGCTCGGAGGAAGCGCATGGCTATGGATAGGGATCGCCTGCGCGCCCGGGTCGCGCTGCTCTTGAGCTTCTCGGCGTTCTTCGTGTTCCCGGCGCTCCCGCTCGGCCGGACCGCCGCGCTCACGATCCCGGTCGCCCTCGCCTGCGTCGTGGTCCTCGCGTCGCTCCCGCGGGTCAAGCTGTCGGAGTGCTCGCCGTTCGCGTGGATCATGGCTCCGGCCCTGGTCTCCGGGTGGTACGTGTTGTTCGTCGGAACCGCGTTCGCGCCCGACGTCGTGCCGAAGGCCGTCGTCGCGACGGCGATGTCGCTCGTCGTGGTCATCCCGGCCCTCCGCCTGCTCCGGGCCGGGTACGGCGATCAGTTCGTCCTCGGCGCCGCGCTCGCGATCATCGTCCACGCGGCGCTCGGTGCGTACCAGCTCTTCGCGTTCGAGCGGTCGGAGTTCCCGTTCGCCGACCTCATGAACACGAACCCCGGGATGGCCCTGGTTGCGGAGGACCCCGCCACGTACGCCGAGTACGTCAAGCGCCCGTTCGGTCTCTTCGCCGAGCCGTCGGCGATGGCCGCTTGCGTCGGACCCTGGCTCGTCGCGATCGCGCGCGCCGTCTTCTCCCGGTCCGGCGGGGGCTCCCGTCCGCGTACCCTGGTCCTGGCGCTCGCGCTCGTGAGCGGGCTCTGGCTCGTGGTCGCGTCGAAGTCCGGTATGGCGGCGCCCATCGTGGGCGGGGCGGCAGTGACCGCGTACGCGGCTGCGTTCTCGTGGCGGCGGCGGAGCATCGCGACGCGGGCCGCGGCGCTGGGGTTGGGCGGGGCCGTAGCGCTGGCGTCCGCGATGTGGCTCACCCAGAACGCCAGCGCCCGCTTCGATCTCGCGGAGAACGAATCGTGGCAAGCCCGCCTTGAATCGCTCGAGGTGGGCGTCCGCTCGCTCGCAGCCTCGATCGACTCGCGAGACAGCTTCCTCGGCGGCGTCGGGCCTGGGCAAGCGTACTTTGCAGTCAACTCGACTGACCGCAGGTACCAGGCGGGCCACGGCGTGACCGCGATCTGGAGCGTCGGCCTGAACTATGCGCTCGAGAACGGCCTGCCCGGCATCGCCGCCATGCTCTGGATCGCCGCGTGCGCCGCCTGGTCGATCTGGGCCTCCCACGACCGCTTTGCGGGGGCGGTCTGCGCTGCCGTGTGGCTCACCGGCATCTTCTGCGCGACGAGCTACGTCGGGCAGCCGGCGCTGTGGACCGGGCTCGCCGCGCTGCTCTCGTGGCGTTCCGTCGCGCCGCACGCGTGACGCCTAGCGCGGCACACTCGGGCCCTCCGCGTTGGCCGCCTGGTAGATCGGGCCCCAGCCGCCGTTGCCGAACCCGGAGAAGCCGGTGCCGAACGTCCCGTAGTTGTGGTGGATGAAATAGTCGCCGCCGGCCGTCGGCGTCGGAGGCTCGGGCACGTGCCAGCCGAAGACTGCGCGCCCGTCGGCGCCGCGGCTGGGGTTCGCGGCGCGGTTGTCCATCACGAACCTGTTGTAGGCGATCTCGACGCGGCGGACGACGCAGCCCTTCTCCGGCTCGATGTCGATGCCGCTCACGTAGTTCGCGCTCTTCTCGATGACGTTGTTGATGATGATCCAGTCCTGCTGGCGATACACGAGCGCGACCGCGCACCGGTAGGGATTGCGCATCGTGTTGCCGTCGACGAGGACGTTCTCCGAGAGCGTCCCGCCGTCGAAGCCGCTGATGTCGGTGCTGACCGCGTCCCCCATGGCATTCTCGAGCAGGTTCCCCGCGATGGTGACGCCGTTCACGGTGCCGACGTCGAGCTGGTGCCCGTGCTCGGTGACGGCGTTCGCGCCGTCGAACGTTCCGACGAGGTGCAGGTTGTGGATCCAGCCGGTCATGCCGCGAGCGAGGATGATCATCTTCTGCGCGCCCCACGTGGCGCTCCTGCTCGTCTGCCTGATCGTGGGCACCCCTCCGACGCCGCCGACGGACGTGGACACTGTGATCGGCCCGCTGATCCTGTAGAACGATGACGTCGCGGGGATGACGAGGACCTTGTGCTGGTCGCGCGCGGCGTCCGCGGCGGCCTGGAGGCACGCTGTGTCGTCCCTGACGCCATCCCCGGCGCAGGAGGCGGTGAGGACGTTCGCGCTCCAGCTCGGCATGGCGCCTCCGCCGGTGACGCTCGTGAGGAACGAGGCCTTGTAGGTCGTCCCGGTGCCGGCGCGCGCCCCGGCCGGTCGCGTTGTGTCGCGCGCCACCCGCCCGGAGGTCTTCGATGTCGCCGCGCCGTCCGGGTGCGACGCGGCGCAGGCGGAGAGCGCGGCCAGGAGGGTTGCAGTGCAGAGCATGGGTCCGTCCGGTGTGACACGCGCGTCCAATCTGCGCTTTCCGGTTGGGTCGCGCGAGGTCGGCGCGCCGCGTGAAAGGAAGCCATGGGGAATGCGAGATTGCTACGCGCGCGAGGCGCACACGGCGAACCCCGTTCGCATCTGTTCGAGATGCACTCGCGAGAACCCTGCGTCGCGGCACAGCCGCTCGATCTGCTCGCGTGAGTAGTAGTAGATGGGGCACTTCCGGATCCACTGATAGCGGACGTGCCGTTGCACCGCCCACAGGCGGGTAAAGCGCGGGAAGGAGGCGATGAACTTGCCCGGCGACATTCGGCCGATCTTCGCGAACAGCCGCTCGGGATGCTCGACGTAGTCGAAGAGCCCCATGGCCAGCACGACGTCGAACCTTTGGTCGAACGAGTGAGACAAGACATCTTCGGCGATGAACGTGCAGCGTCCATCGACGCCCATCTCCCTTGCGATACGCTGCGAGAACTCGATCATCGACGGAGCGAAGTCGACGCCGACGACGTGGGCCGCGCCGCGCTTGGCGCACTCGATGCTGAACCTCCCCGTGCCGGACCCGATGTCGAGAACGACTTTCCCCCGCAAGTCGCCGCACTCCCTGAAGACGAAGTCATACCGATCGAACAGTCCCTTCCGCAGCACACGGTTCAGGTAGTACTTCCAATGGTTTTCGTGCGAGTAGAGGGCATCCCACTGCGCGGGGACCTTCTCGAAGTATTGCTGCGCGGATCTCGTCTCGGGGCTCATAACCGAAGCGCCTCCTGCACCGACGTGAACGTGAACTCCGTGAGCAGGCGCGTCAGCTTTCCGAGCATGGTCCGCCGGAAGAGGTTGAACTTCGCTCCGCGAGCGACCGCCTCCGCTCGTCCGAGCAGTCCTGCTCCGGGCGGCCATACCAAGCTCTCCCGCCGGAACTCGTACGGATGGCAGTAGACGACGAACGGACGCCCGTCGCCGTGGACGGCGCGGACCGAACGCTCGATGATCGGGTACGGGAGCAGCCTGAAGTACCCGCCTCCCGCGACCGGTAAGTTCCACCGCAGCTGACGCACCGTCGAAAGTGGCACCTCCACGATCGACCGGCCATTGCGCTTCACGCGCACGGGTGCGCGCGGGAAGTCGGGGATCCCGTACCGCGGGCCAGCGATTGGGAAGATGCTGCTGTCGTACTTGAAGCCAATCTCCGCGAGCACGTCGAGCGCCCAGTACGTATCGGGACTGACGCTGAAATGGGGAGCCCGGTAACCGGCGATCGGCGAGCCGACGAGGCCCGAGAGCGTGTCGAACGAGCGCTGCATCTCGTCGCGATACTGTGACGGCGACTTCTTCCAGATCTGGTCGTGGTTCCAGCCGTGGCTGGCGATCTCGTGCCCGCAGCCCGCGATCCGTTTCACGAGGCCGGGCTCGCGCGTGGCGACGGAACCGAGGACGAAGAACGTCGCCCTCGCGCGATGCGCCTCGAGCACGTCGAGGAGGAAGCCCGTCTCGTCGACGCACGATGTGTCGTGCCACATCTCGAGGTCGATCGAGAGAACGTCCATGCCTCGCTGGCACGAGACCGGTCCCAGTTCGCCTGGCGCTGCGCTCCCGGTCATGTAGCCATCCCTTCCTCCGGGGAGCGCATGCCCGCTTGTACCGCGTAGAATATTCGGCGTAGGCAAGTGAGCGTCGCGTGTCTTATGGGGGCGTTCGACCTCGAAAGACGATGGTCCGGCGCGCTTCGAAGGTCTGGACGTCCGTCACCGATGGGCACGCGCCACGGCCGCGGACGCCCCTCGAGCGGATCGCTCACGCTCGAGGGGTAGTCGCCCTCGCGCCGCGCCGCGACAGGCGGCGCGCGTCGCTAGTTCGGGACCGCCGAGCCCTCGGCGTTCGACGCCTGGGAGATGGAACCCCAGCCGCCGTTGCCGAACACAGAGAAGCCGGTGCCGAACGTCCCGTAGTTGTGGTGGAGGTAGTAGTCGCCGCCGGCCGTCGCCGTCGGGGGGCTCGGCACGTGCCAGCCGGAGATGGCGATGCCGTCCACGCCGCGGTCCGGGTTCATGGTCCGGTTGTTCATCACGAACTTGTTGTAGGCGATCTCGACGTGGTAGACGGCGCCGCCATTCTCGGGCTCGAAGTCGATGCCGCTCACGAAGTTCACCTGCTTGTCGATCAGGTTGTTCGTGATGACCCAGTTCTGCTGGCTGTAGATGAATCCGACGGCACAGCGGTACGGGTTCCGCATCGTGTTGCCGTCGACGAGGACGTTCTGCCCGACGGTCCCGCCGTCGTATTGGGCGACGTCCGAGCTGATGGAGTCGCCCATCGCGTTCTCGAGCAGGTTGTCCTTGATCGTCACCCCGTTCACCGTGCCGACGTCGATCTGGTGACCGTGCTCGGTGACGGCGTCGGCGGGGTTCCCGTCGAACGTGCCGACGAGGTGTAGGTTGTAGATCCATCCCGTCATGCCCTGCGCCAGGATGATCATCTTCTGGAGCCCATACGTGCCGCTCGTGTTCGTCTGCTTGATCGTCGGCATCCCGCCGACGCCCCCGACGGACGTGTAGACGTGGAACGGCCCGTTGATCGCGTAGAACGCCGACGTCGCCGGGATGACGAGCGGCTTCTGCTGGTCGCGCGCGGCGTTCGCGGCCGCCTGGAGGCACGCCGTGTCGTCCGTGACGCCGTTCCCGGCGCACGCCGCGGTGACGACGTTCGAGCTCCAGGCCGGCATCGCGCCGCCGCCCGTCACGCCCGTGAGGAACGACGCGCCGTAAGTCGTCCCCGCACCCTGCGACGCGATCACGGGCGGCGTGGACGGCGCCGCCGCGGTCACGGTCAGGACGACATTGGCGCTCACCGACCCGGCGCGGTTGGTCGCCACGAGGGTGTACGTCGTCGTCGCGGACGGCGTGACCACCTTCGGCGACACCACGGTCGCCGGCCCCGTCCCGTCGTCGATCGAGACCGACGTCGCGCCGGACACGCTCCACGAGAGCGTCGCGGACCCACCCTGTACGATCTGGGACGGCGCGGCGGTGAAGGACGCGATCACCGGCGCGGGAACGTTGCGCTTCACGTGGACCGCAGTGCTCCGCGTCCCGACCGCTGCAGCCGCGATCACGGTATACGCTCCCTCGGCGTCGGGAGCGGTGTACTGGCCGGTGGCGTCGATCGTGCCCCCAGTCGGCTCCGCCACGGCCCAGGTGATGGCCCCGACATCGGCGGGAGTCACGGCGAACTGCAGCTTTTCGCCGGGCGCCACCGCCGGCGCCGCCGGAGCGAGGCCGAACTCGGCGGCCCCCACGCCGCCGTTCGTGAGCGAACCGGGGCTGCAGGCGGAGAGCGCCGTCAGGAGGGTGGTGAGGCCGAGTACGGTCCGCCCAAGTCGACTGGTGTTCAATTTCACGCCTTTCGCTGGGGAGCGCTCATGGGAACCGTGAGGCTGCTCGCTCGGCCGCTCCCCGGCCCCGAGCACCTTCTAGCCGCCGATCCCTTGGTCGAGTGTCAGTCGATCAGGGGACAGGACGGCAGGGATTCAAGCACGGGGGGTGAGGCTTATGCAACCCGTAAGGGTCCTACATTGGAGCCCAGGCGCCTACCTTGCGAAGGCTAGTAGGGGGGCTAGCACGGCCAGCGGTAGCAGGGGGAGGGAGAGAGCTGGCGGTAGCAGCGGATGCGCATACCCGTTGATGAATCGGGAGAAACCCGACTACGCGTCTGCGCTGACGCACAGCGTCTTCGGCGAGGCGGGTGATTCCCGACGACCAAGCCGAACGGGATGGCGAGGCAAATGGTCGCGGGTCTACAGCACCCTGCGTTGCCACCTTACTTTGAGTTCTGGGTTACCTCGACCCACCTAGCGAAGGCCGTTCACCACCGACTGCGCTACCCAGCTGTCGCAGCCAGCGGACGTTGGATCGCACCGCGGCGAGGAACGACGGCTGGACCCGATAGCGAACGCCGTGATCGCGGCAGGTCTCCTCCACCAGCGGTGCCAGCGCCGCATAGTGAACGTGGCTCACCCGGGGGAAGAGGTGGTGCTCGATCTGGTAGTTGAGCCCGCCCATGTACCAGCTGAGGAGCCGGTTCCCGCGGGCGAAGTCGACCGTGGTGGCGACCTGATGAGTCGCCCAATCGCCTCCGGGCGGCTCGCGGTGCGCGTCGTGGAACTCGGCCTCCCCCACGCAGTGGGCGAGCTGGAACACGATCGCCAGCGTCACTCCCAGCGTCCCGACGGCGAGCAGCATGAGCGGAAGCGCGCTCCGCCACGGATTGAGGACGAGCGGGACGGCGAAAGCCCAGCCGAGGAAGAACGCCTTTCCGCCGAGGAGCGCCGCCAGGTCCCGGCCGCGCGGGCGCGGGACCCTGCCCTCGCCCAAGCGACCGGTGGCGAGCTGGACGAAGTCGTCGACGAGCCACCAGCGGAGCGGGAAGAGCGCATAGAGGAGCCACACGTACAGGTACTGGAAGCGGTGGAAGGCGCGGCGCGGCTGCGAGGGGGCGAAGCGCAGGAGCGCGCCCGCCTCGAGGTCCGTGTCGAGACCGCTCACGTTGGTGTAGCTGTGATGCAGGACGTTGTGCTTGTGCCGCCACAGGAACGAGCTGCCGCCGAGCAGATCGCTCGTGAAGGCGAACAGGCGATTTTCGCGCGGGCTCTCCGCGGCGCTGCCGTGGTTCCCGTCGTGCATCGCGCCGAAGCCCACCCCGGCCATGGCGAGGCCGACCGACATCGCCAGGGGGATCGCGACCCACCACGCCGGCTGGGCGAAGACGAGGAGCGCGTAGGAACCGGCCAGCCAGCCGAGCAGCACCGCCGCCTTGGCGCGCATGCGCCAGCCGCCAGTCCGCGCCCGGCCGGTGCCCTCGAAGTACAGGTCGATGCGGCGCGTCAGGTCGTCCTGGAAGGCGCTGGCGCGCGTGAAGCGGGCTCGGGGCGCGGCGGACGCGGCGGCGGTGACCATGGCCCTGACCCTGTGGGCGCGGGGTCACGGTGGCGTCACGGCGGGCGGGGAAAGCCGGGCCGTGCGCACGGCGGCGAAAAAAGGGCTATAGTCCCGGGCTCTCATCAACCGCGCTGGCGCCCCAAGGCGCGCGCAGGGACTCCCCCCACGTGAAGTCGTTTGCAGACCTGAAGCTCTCCCTGAAGTCGTTGCACGCGCTCGAGAAGGCCGGTTTCGAGCAGCCCACCCCGATCCAGGTGCAGGCCATCCCGCCTGCGCTGGCGGGCAAGGACGTCATCGGCACGGCCGCCACCGGCACCGGCAAGACGGCCGCCTTCCTCCTGCCCATCCTGGAGCGGCTCGACGGGAAGCCCGGCACGCGCGCGCTCGTGCTCGCCCCCACCCGCGAGCTGGCGGTCCAGATCGGCGAGGAGCTGGAGCGGTTCGGCAAGGGCCGCCACGTGCGCGGCGCGGTGGTCATCGGCGGCGTGGGGATGGGCCAGCAGACGACGGCCTTCCGCGAGCGGCGCGAGGTGGTGGTCGCGACGCCGGGACGCCTCGTCGATCACCTGCAGCAGGGCACCGCCCGGCTCGACCAGATCGAGATCCTCGTCCTCGACGAGGCCGATCGGATGCTCGACATGGGCTTCAAGCCGCAGCTGACCCGCATCCTGGCGCGCCTGCCCAAGGTGAGGCAGACGCTGCTCTTCTCGGCCACCATGGCGGGCGAGGTGGCCGACTTCGCGCGGTCGCACCTGCGGGACCCGGTGCGCGTCGAGGTGGCGCGCAGCGGGACGACTTCCGCCCGCGCCGAGCAGCGCGTCTTCTTGGCCGGGCACGAGGAGAAGCTGCCGCTCCTGCTGGCGCTCCTCGAGGGCAACGACCTCTCGACCCTCGTCTTCACCCGCACCAAGCGCCGCGCCGATCGCGTCGCGAAGAGCCTGGAGCGCGCCGGGCACGCGGTGACGCGCATCCACGCCGACCGCTCGCAGGGCCAGCGCCGCGCCGCGCTGGACGGCTTCAAGGACGGGACCTTCCGCGTCCTCGTCGCGACCGACATCGCAGCCCGCGGCATCGACGTGGCCGAGATCGGCCACGTGGTGAACTTCGACCTGCCGCACGTGCCCGAGGACTACGTCCACCGCATCGGCCGCACCGCCCGCAACGAGGCGAGCGGACGCGCCTCCAGCTTCGCCTCGCCCGAGGAGCTCGACCTCCTCCGCGGGATCGAGAAGCTCACGCGCGCCCTGGTTCCGCGAGGCGACGTCCCTCGCACCTCCGAGGTGTTCCAGGCCGAGCTGAAGCGCGCGGCGGTGGGGAGGGACCAGATCGGGGCTCCGAGCTCGATGGACCGGGCGCGGCGGCCGAGTGGCCGCTCGTCTCGCCGGCCCGCTCCGCGCCAGCGCGGGGGGCCCTCGCGCCCGAGCAGCGCGGAAGGAAGCGCCTCCGCCCAGCGCCCTGCCGGTGAGCAGGCCTCACCGCCGAAGCGCATCGGCTCCTGGGGCGCGCGCGGGGGCCTCCCTCTCCCCCGACGGGGGAGAGGGCTGGGGTGAGGGGGCCGCCCCTGTCAGCCGTTCAGTGCAGCGGCGGCACTGGCGTCTGGAAGAAGCCGTAGGGGCGGACGTCCAGCCATTGCCACCCCTCCCCCTTCTTCTGGGCCAAGAGCACGACGTGCAGCTTCATCGGCCCGGTCGATCCATCGGGCCTCTTGGCGTTCTGCACGTCGTCGTCGAGGTCGAGCAGGACGCAGTCGTCGCCGACCTTGCGCGCCCCGGTGATCGTGAACCTCGACGTCGTACCCTCGAGGAACCTCTCCGCGTCTTCACGGAAGACCCTCTCGACTCCCGAGCGGCCCTGCCCGTAGTTGCCGACCGGATTGATGACCGTGCCGTCGTCGGCCCAGAACGGCGCGATCTCCTTTGCATCGAGGCGATTGAACGCCTCGTTGAACTTCTTCAGGGTCGCCTCCAGCGACCGCTCCACGTTCGCCTGCTGCCCTTGCTGCCCGACTCCCGTGCCCGTCTGTTCCATCACGACACCTCCGGCCCCTGAGCCTTACCAGCGGAGCGCGGGCCGCAAGCAAAAGATGGGGGCGGGACGAGGTGCGTGCGCCCGCCTGGTGTGCCGGCGGGCGCATCGCTCAGATCTCCGCCACGCGCTGCTCGTTGCGAGCAGGACCGCGCGCAGCGGTGCTTCGAGAAGGCACTGTCAGACAAGGTCGAGAAGCGGCAGCGACGCGACGCGCGCGCGTCCGCGGCGTCGCTCTACCGAGGCGCGCGCCGAGCCTGGCCCGCGACCCAGCGCGTCGCCGTGGCCCTCGGGCCCAGCTGACGGGCGTACCCGGCCGCTCCATCATGCCGCTGCTCGCGTCCGCTCAAGCCGCGATGGACAGCAGCCCGCTTGTTCGCATCTCCATGTAGATGACCTGAGCGGGCAGAGGTGACGGCGGCAGGTGGCTACTGGCGCCGAAGCGCGATCCGGGCCCTCGCCTGCTCGAGGGCGTCGCCCGCCCAGACGTCCACGCGCGAGCCGTCCTTGCTGTACTCGTCGACGAACCTGCCGGCGAACTCCTCCGGCGCCAGCGCCCTTCCCGCCGCCTCGTGCGCGTCGCGGTTCGTGTACCAGAGGTCGAGGATGGCTATGTCGATGGTCTCGGACAGATGAAGCGCCTCGGCGACGATACCCTTCCAGTCGGTCGCGGTTGTCCGAAGGGCCTGCTGGAGCTTCGGCGCCATTGAAACGACCGACTGCTCCTTCTCCGGCGTAAGGTGCCCGACGACGTGAAGGATGTATGTCGCGAAGACCGTGTCCATCGGCCCCCACGCGCGAGCAGGCGGTCCGGGTTCGGGCTTCTTCCGGAAGGGCCACATCGTCTCACTCCAATCGAAGTTGCTGGCGGCCGATCGAGGGTTCGACAGAGGAGGATAGCAGTACACGCGATCACCAGCCCTCTCTGTCAACGTGAGTGAGACAGCGACCCCCACGGAGTTTAGTGTAGAAGGGCGAGCTTCGACTTCACGGTGAGCAGCGCAGAGATCGGGTTGGTTGGGCAGGAGACGGAGGTGGCGGCCGCCAACGCTACGGAAGCCGCAACGGCCGCGACCTCGTGGATGAATAGTCGGGAAGCGCTACGAAGGGGACCGTAGCGACTCGAGCTCCTGCCACCGAGCGTACAGGCGTTCGACGGTCGCCGTGACCTCCGCGAGATCGCGCTGCAGCACAGCAACCGAGGCGCCCTCCCTCTGGTACGTGCCGGGGTCCGCAAGGCGAGCCTCGAGATCGCCTTTGCGCGTCTCCGCTGCTTCGAGCGCGGCCTCCATGCCCTCCAGCTCGCGCTGCTCCTTGAAGGAGAGCTTGCGGGGGCGTGCGGGTACCTCGGTGCGCCGCTCCTCTCCCCTACCCTCCCCTCCCGGAGGGGAGGGAGATGACGTCCCCGCCTGCCCTCTGGATGAGGTTCCCGCCTGCTCCCGGAGCGTCCGGTACATCTCGTAGTTGCCCGGGTAGCGCGTCACGCGCCCCTCGCCCTCGAAGGCGAGGATGGCGGTCGCCACCTTGTCCAGGAAGTAGCGGTCGTGGGTGACGAGCAGGACGCTCCCGTCGAACTGGAGGAGCAGGCGCTCCAGCACGTTGAGCGTCACGAGGTCGAGGTCGTTCGTCGGCTCGTCGAGCACGAGGACGTTCGCGCCCTCCAGGAACAGCTTCGCCAGGAGGAGCCGGTTCCGCTCGCCGCCGGAGAGCGCCTTCACCTGCATGCGCTGCATCGCGACCGGGAAGAGCAGGTCGTCGAGGTAGTCGCGCAGCCCCACCCGCCGGCCGCCGAGCTCGATGAAGTCCTCGCCCACCATCCCGGGCGCCCCGCCGCCGGCGGCCTCGTAGACGGTCTGCTCCGGGTCGAGCCTCGTCCGCTGCTGGTCGTAGTAGGCGACCCGGGTCCGCTTTCCCACCACCACCTCGCCCGCGTCGGGCGGCAGCTCGCCCAGCACCACGCGCAGGAAGGTGGTCTTGCCGACGCCGTTCGGCCCGACGAGCCCCACCCGCTCGCCGCGCCCGAGCCGGAAGTCGACGCCGTCGAGCACGGCCTTTTCGCCGAAGCGCTTCGCGAGCCCGTGGCCCTCCAGCACCACCTGGGAGAGGCGCGGCGCCGCGGCCATCTGGAAGTCGGCCACCTGCGGCCGGACGAAGCCACCCTCCGCCATGAGCTTGTGGGCCCGCTCGATGCGCGCCTTGCTCTTCGTGCGGCGTGCCTCGACGCCCTTGCGGAGCCAGGCCACCTCCTGCGCGATCCACCGCTCGCGCTTGTGCTGCGCGCCCGCGGAGATCTCTTCGGCCTCGAGCTTCTGCTCGAGGTAGGCCTGGTAGTTGCCGGGGTAGCTCGTCACCCCGCCGCCGGGCGTGATCTCGACGATCCGGTCGACCAGGTCGTCGAGGAAGTAGCGGTCGTGCGTGACGAGGAGGAGCGCGCCCTCGAGCTGGTCCATCTCCTCCTCCAGCCAGTCGACGGTGTCGGCGTCGAGGTGGTTCGTCGGCTCGTCGAGGAGCAGCAGGTCGGGCCGGGTGAGGAGCGCCCGCGCGATGGCGACGCGCTTGCGGGTGCCGCCCGAGAGCTCGGCCACCGGCCGCTCCCACTCCTTCACCCCCAGGCGATCGAGGAGCCGGCGTGCCTCGTGCGCGGTGTCCCAGCCGCCCAGATGGTCGATGCGGTCGGAGACCCGGGACAGCTCGCCGAGGAGCCGCGCGTGCGTGCTCTCGTCCCCCCGGACCGCGAACCTGGCCGACAGCTCGGCGTGCGCCTCGAGCGCGGCCCGGAGCGGCGCGCGTGCCACCTCCAGCTCCGAGGCGACGGTGGCGCCTTCCGGGAAGATCGGCTCCTGCGGCAGGTAGGTGACGGCCGCGCCGCGCTGGAGCTGGACCTCGCCCACATCCGGCTCCGCGGCGCGGGCCAGGATCTTCATGAGGGAGGACTTCCCCGAGCCGTTCACGCCCACGAGGCCGACCCGCTCACCCTCGTCGATGGTGAAGGTGAGGCCGTCGAAGACGACCCGGCTTCCGAAGGAGAGGCGCAAGCCGGCGGCGTGGAGGAGCGTCATGCGGCGCGCAATCTACCTCTTGCGGGTCCGCGGCCCCATCCCAACGCCGCGCCCGCACCTCGGCTCGCACGGTGGGGCCAGGTGGAGCTGACGATCGTCGAGGTGAGGCGCGAAGCGGCGGGGGACAAGCCCCCGCCCTTCGTAGCGCCCACGTAGGGCGGGGGTTCATCCCCCGCCGCCGCCCAGGGCGGATTTCCATCGCCCGCCGCCGCGTAGCGCGGGGTTCGTCCCCCGCCGCCGCGCAGGGGGTTCATCCCCCTCCGCCCCGTAGGGCGGGGGTTCATCCCCCGCCGCCGACTACACCCCCAGCTTCTTGAAGAAGTCGTTCCCCTTGTCGTCCACCAGGATGAAGGCCGGGAAGTTCTCGACCTCGATCTTCCAGACCGCCTCCATCCCCAGCTCGGGGAAGTCGATGCACTCCACCTTCTTGATGTTCTCCTCGGCCAGGACGGCGGCCGGGCCGCCGATGGAGCCGAGGTAGAACCCGCCGTGCTTCTTGCACGCGTCGGTGACCTGCTGGCTGCGGTTCCCCTTCGCGATCATCACCATCGACGCTCCGTGCGACTGGAGCAGCTCGACGTAGGAGTCCATCCGGCCGGCGGTGGTCGGGCCGAACGAGCCCGACGGCTTGCCGGGCGGCGTCTTGGCGGGGCCGGCGTAGTAGACCGGGTGGTCCTTCAGGTACTGCGGGACCCCCTTCCCGGCCGCGATGAGCTCCGCGAACTTGGAGTGCGCGATGTCGCGCGCGACGACCAGCGTCCCGGTGAGCAGCAGCGGCGTGGATACCGGGTGCTTCGAGAGCTCAGCCAGGATCTCCTTCATCGGCCGGTTCAGATCGACCTTGACCCCATGCTCGTGCTTGCCGGTCCGGTACTGCGCCGGGATGAGGCGGCCCGGGTTGTGGTCGAGCTCCTCGAGCCAGATCCCCTCCCGGTTGATCTTGGCCTTCACGTTCCGGTCGGCCGAGCAGGAGACGCCCAGGCCCACCGGGCAGGACGCGCCGTGGCGCGGCAGGCGCACCACCCGCACGTCGTGGGCGAAGTACTTGCCGCCGAACTGCGCGCCGATGCCGAGCTTGTTCGCCGCGTCTTGCAGCTTCATTTCCAGCTCGAGATCGCGGAAGGCGACCCCGTCGCCAGTCCCCTGCGTGGGCAGGCCGTCGAAGTACTTGGCCGAGGCCAGCTTGACCGTCTTCAGGCACGCCTCGGCGGAGGTGCCGCCGATGGCGACGGCGATGTGGTACGGCGGGCAGGCGGCGGTGCCGAGGTACTTCATCTTGTCGACGAGGTACTTCTCCAGCTTCTCCGGCGAGAGGAGCGCCTTCGTCTCCTGGAACAGCATGGTCTTGTTGGCCGAACCGCCGCCCTTGGCCACGAACAGGAACTTGTACTCGGCGCCCTGCGTCGCATAGAGGTCGATCTGCGCCGGCAGGTTGGTGCCGGTGTTCTTCTCGTCGTAGAGGTTCAGCGCGACCGTCTGCGAGTAGCGAAGGTTCTGCTGCGTGTACGTCTCGTAGACGCCCTTCGACAGCCACTCCTCGTCCTTCGCGCCCGTCCAGACTTGCTGTCCCTTCTTGCCGAGGATGGTGGCGGTGCCGGTGTCCTGGCAGATGGGCAGCTCGCCGCGCGCCGCGATCTCGGCGTTGCGGAGCATGGCGAGGGCGACGCCCTTGTCGTTCTGCGACGCCTCCGGGTCGCCCAGGATCTTCGCCACCTGCTCGTTGTGCGCGGGCCGCAGGAAGAACGAGCACTCGCGGAGGGCCTCGCGGGCGATGAGGGCCAGCGCCGAGGGCTCCACCTTCAGGATCTCCTTGCCGTCGAAGATGGCGACCGACACGCCCTCGGTGCTGAGGAGGCGGTACTTCGTGTCGTCCTTCGCGAGCGGGAACGGCTCCTGGTACTGGAAGGCGGGGGTGGCCATGGCGGCTCCTTGCGGTGAGGGTCGGGCCCCCGGCCGGGCGCATCGCCGGGGGGCCATACGGGAAAGCGAGGGTCCGCCTAGGAAAGCACAGGCGCGCACCCTAGGAAAGGGGCATGCCGTGGCTCACCCTCCCCTGCTCCCCCGTTCACCCCGCGTCGGGGCCGGTCCGGCTGCGCTACCGCGAGGCCGGCGCCGGACCGCCCGTGCTGCTCCTGCACGGCGGCTGGGGCGAGCTCGCCTATCCCTGGGATGCGGCGCTGGCGGCGCTGGCACCGGCGCACCGCACCGTCGCGCTCGACCGCGCCGGCTACGGCGGCTCCGATCCCCTCCCCGGGCCGGCGGCCGACCTTCCAGACGACTTCCACCTGCGCATGGCCGAGGAGACCTGGGCCGCGCTGGACGCGCTCGGGGTGGGGGAGGTGGCGCTGTGGGGCCACAGCGATGGCGCGGCGGTGGCGAGCTGGGCCGCCATCATCGCTCCCCGGCGTGTCCGCGCGCTCGTGCTCGAGGCGGCGCATTTCCTCCGCGCCAAGCCAGGTTCGGTCGCGTTCTTCGAGGACGCCGTCGCGGCTCCGGAGCGCTTCGGCCCGGCGGTGGAGGAGGCGCTGGCGCGCGATCATGGCCCGCGTTGGCGCGAGGTGCTGGCGCGTGGCGGGCGGGCGTGGCTCCGGATCATCGAGGCGGGCCGCCAGCGCGGCGGCGACCTCTACCTGGGTCGGCTCGGGGAGATCCTCGCACCCACCTTGCTCCTGCACGGCCGCCACGACCCGCGCACGGAGCCGGGCGAGCTGGAGGCGCTCCAGCGCGCGCTGCCGCGGGCGCGGCTCCTGTCCGTCGAGGCGGGGCACTGCCCGCACGCGAGCCAGCGCGCCGGGCCGGAGGGCATCGCGGGCGCGGCGCGCTTCATCGGCGAGGCGTGGGCAGCGCGGCCGCTGCGCTGACGGGCGGGGCCGGCGGCGGCCCCGCCGCCTCACCGAGCGGGTCCTCGATCGCGGCGCCGGGCGGCTCCGGCTTGAGCGCGCCCCACAGCGCCGAGAGGCGCCCGAGCGGCCGGCGCGGCGCCTCGCGATCCAGCGTCGCCTGCACCACGCCCTGGATCTGGCGCGCGACCGCCGTGCAGTAGGCCTGGTCGGTGACGGCCTCCTTCGGCGCGCCGAGGTGCACCGCCGGATGGAAGACGATCTTCCAGGTGGTCGGCAGCGGCAGGAGGGTGAGCGGCAGCGGCAGGATCGAGCCGATGAGCGGCTCGAGAACCTTCACCGTCCACGCCACCGGCAGGCACTCCTCGCCGCCGAAGACGGCGCCCGGCACGATGAGCGCGTCGCGGGCGATGGCGACCCTGACGAAGCCCCGGTTCCAGTCGCGCATCCGATAGGCCTGCCAGAACGGCTTGCAGTTGCCGCGCACGCCCTCCGGGAAGATCCCGCACGACTCGATGGCGTCGGGGAGCCGGTCCGGGCGCCGGAACCAGCCGGCCGGCACGGCCCCGAACCGCCGCAGGAAGGGACCGAGGACCGGCGCCGCGAGCGCGTTCTCGGCGGTCGCGAAGAAGGGCGCCCGCCGCATCCCGTGCGCCTCGGCCACGGCGAGGCTGATGAAGAAGGCGTCGAGGGGGAACCAGCCGGAGTGGTTCTGCGCGAAGACCACCCTCCCCTCGCGCGGCACGTGCTCGAGCCCCTCCACCTCGAACCGGAAGTAGCCGAGCGCGATGAGGCGCTTCGCGGCCGCGAAGAGGACACGGAAGGCGGGCTCGCGGTCGATCATGGTTTCGACGGCCCCTCGTCCGGGGGGGCGGGGCTCGGCGCGCGGCGGGTGGTCGGCGATCATCCGAGCCGAAGATTACTCCGCCCGGGCGGGACGCGGGAGGTGAGGCGACGGCGGTGCCGAGCTCACCTGCGCGGCGCCAGCGCCAACGGGAACAGGAGCTCCTCGGGTCGGGGCGAGGGGGCGCTCAAGCCATCCGCACCATGTCATCCCCGAGGTCGGTGATCTTCTCCCCTCCCCGCACGCCGACGGCCCAGGTGTTCTCGATCCCGATCGCCCCCCTGCCCGGCAGCACGAACTTGGGCTCCACCGCGATCGTCTGACCAGCCACGAGCGGATCGTCGAAGCCGGGCGCCAGGACCGGCAGCTCGTCGAGCTCGAGGCCCACTCCGTGGCCGACGAAGCGCGCCTGGTCCCCGGGCGGGCCCATGAAGTGCCCGCCCAGCCCGGCCTCGTCCGCGATGGTGCGTGCGCGCTCCCAGATGGCGCTCGGGACCTCCCCCGGTCGTAGCCGACCGGCGACCTCCGCCTGGATGGCGAGCGCCACGTCGAAGGCGCGCTCCAGCTCTGGGTCGAGGCGGCCGATCACTGCCATCCGCGTCATGTCCACCACGTAGCCGTTCTTCACGGCCGTGTAGTCGAGGAGGATCGGCACGTCGCGCGACACGGCGTCCCGCGAGGCGCCGAGCGGCGCCGCCGCGGAGAGGCCGCGTCCGGTGACAGGGCCGTCGAAGAAGCCCGGGGCCGTCGCGCTCGCGCCAGCCACCGCCAGCCCCACGAACAGCTCCTGGTTGAAGCCGCGCAGCCGTGGGCTGCCCTCGTTGCCACGTCGCCGCAGGCGGTACTCCACCTCCGCGGTGAGCTCGAGCTCCGTCATGCCAGCGCGCAGGTACGTGGGCAGCTCGGCGAGGGCACCGGTCATGATGGCGGCCGTCTCGCGCATGAGCGCGAGCTCGGCGGCAGACTTGACGCTCCGCTGCTCGCGCACGGCGCGCCCCACGTCGACCACCTCCGCCCCGTCGAGCGCGCGAGCGTAGAAGGCGTGCAGGTTCACCGGCAGCACGTCGAGGGTGAGCCCCACCCGCCGCGCGCCGGCGAAGGTCGCCGGCAGGTCCTTCGCGCGCGGGAAGGGCCGCACGTCGGCGACCGCGCTCTCCTCGCGCGCCCTCGCGACGCTCTTCCGCACGAGCAGCACCGGTTCGGCGCCGGCCGGGATCCACAGCGCCGCGTTCTGGCGCGTGCCGGAGAAGTAGAAGACGTCCGTCGCCTGCGCAAGGAGCGCGCCGTCGAGGCCCATGGCCCGAAGGGTGTCCTGGAAGCGCCGGATCCGACCTGCCTGCTCGTTGGCCATGACCATCCGTTGTAGGGCGGGGGCTCGTCCGCCGCCGTTGACCGACCTCGACCTGGACCCCGACCTGGACCCCGACCCCGACCCCGACCCCGACCCCGACCCCGACCCCGACCCCGACCCCGACCCCGA
>WNGL01002313.1_pt1 | contig 24914 bp, 27 predicted proteins | sample 5400591 | NCBI WGS metagenome assembly WNGL01 (sample SAMN13153377, study PRJNA577476) | soil metagenome | isolation source: 80 cm soil or saprolite under Garry oak tree replicate 1 | place: USA:California | collected 2016-06-15 | reverse complement strand
CGCCCGCGACGGAGCCGAGCAGCCGGACGTACTGCTCGCTGTCCGGGAAGCCGCCCGGATGCCTCTCGAAAGCGACGTCTACGTAGCCAAGCGAGAGTTCGCGGGCGATCCCCTTGGCGAGAGGGACCGACGCGGAACCGCCGACGACCTTCATGGCCGACCGATTCGTCGTATGGAGCTGAGCTATTTGAATCGTCCGACCTCTCGCGGTCCCGATAACGAGTCGCGAGGCTTCTTATATGGAGAGGATGGGTCGTGAAATTCCAGAATCCGATGAACCCCGACCGCTGGCGCCGGATCGCGGCTCGATTTCGCCGCCCAATACTGCTCGGCGCATTCGTGACGACCTTGGTCGGAGCCACGCTGACTACCGCTGACCCGAGAGAATCGGTTCTGGCTGCGCTTGGGTTCCCGTTCCTCGTCGCTGCCGGTATCCTCTTCGGGTGGGCGGCGTGTGCCGCCGTGGAACCGGGGGCAGGGGCACCTCGGCAATTTTCGCTGGCAGACCGGCTGATGCACCGGTTGACATTCGGTGGTCGAGCGGTTCCGCTCTTCCCCCTGTTCGGCGTGGGCATCGTGCTTGCTGATCTCGCGTACAACTTGATCCTGTCGGCCACACCGGCAATTCAAACGGAGGACACGATTGTCCTGCTGGCAGCCGCCACGCTTGTAGCATATCCACTCGTTCCTCGCAGTTTCTCCCGAGAACGCGACTTCGCACTCCTGTTCTTCGCATGTCTGAATGCGATGCTCGTCGTACCCTTGCTCATCGCTCGCGCGTACTACGCAGATTTCGAGCACTCGGTCGACGTGTACTCATGGGTTGCTTTGGCTCCGGAAACGAGCGCGATTCTGCAACTCATTGGTGTCCCGAATACCGTCCACGCTGTCGTCGGATCTTCGGCTCCAGGTCTTACGTTCACACCGCAGCGTCTTCCACTCCAAGTCACGGTCGTCATTTCGACGGCCTGTTCTGGCATCTATTCGTTCGGGATCTTCGCCTCCGCCTTCGTTGCGTTCGTGCTGACGGAATACCGTTCGCTCTCGCGAGGTGTCTGGCTCCTCCTTGGCCTCGGATTCCTCACGGCTTACATCGCGAATGTGTTGCGAATGGTCGTGATTGTTCTAATCGGGTACTATGCGGACACTGCGGAATCGGATCTGCAGAACATGCTCATCGCACATTCGTATGCTGGATGGCTCATCTTCGTGGGGTGGTTGACGCCATTCTGGGCAGCTCTCCTCCGATTCAGACCCGATGACCGGACTTTGGCCGTGACTGCGAATCAACACGAGCGTCAGGGCAAACAGCTCACGGTCTGCGCCATCTGCTCCGAGCCGCTAACGCCTCTCGTGGTGGCCACCCGGTGCGGATGCGGATCCTACTCTCACAACCGTTGCCTTGCTCGGACAGGTGAATGCCCCCGGTGCGGACGAACCCCAGAAGCGGAGGGGCATCAAGCCCCGATTTGAAGTTCCCGTCCAGATTACGAATTGTTCAGGCTACTCAAATCGAACGGCTCTATCCCGTGAGTAGTCGTGGATCAAGGACTGCCACTACGAGCTCAGCAGCTCCTGATAGAGCGCACGGTACTCCGCTGCAATCATGGCGGCATCGAATGTCGAAGTGGCGAATCGCCGGGCTTCCGTGCAGAGACGCAGGTGTTCTTCCGGGCGATTTCGCCACGCTTCGATTAGCTGCCACGCACGGAGCGGCTCAGAGCTCAGCACGAGCGGCGCAAGCTCGTCGGGGATGAGGGGTTCGGCGTTCGACTGAGATTCGCGAAACCGGATGACAGGACGTCCCACCGCCAGCGCTTCTATGGTGGTACGAGGCGTGCCGACTTCGAATGGATCGAGGAGGGTATCTACCGATGCGAGTACCCTGGGCATCTCTTCTTGTGGCACGTCCCAAAGAACTTCCGTCGAGGGGCTAGCAAGCATGGACCGAACCGAAGGAGGCAGTCCAATCGACATTTCACGATCCCTCGCTAGACACAAAACCAAACGAGCCCAGTCAGGCGCCGAGGCCCAGAGGGTACTAAGCAAGGGAAGGCCCGGCTTCGACACCCGGCCAACATACCCCAAGGTGAACGTCTGGCTCGGTATTCTCTGCCGCCAGGCAAAGCGATCCAGGTCCACGGGGTTTGGAATCAATCGTACAATCTTGTCTTCGCCGCTCTCTCGAGCCCACCGTTTCGCGTTTTCGAAGCCGCTTCGCTCGACCGTTACAATCGCCCGCACGTTCGCGAGGAAGGCCGGGCCCGCATTGGCCACGAATCGATCATATGGTCCCGAGAAAAGAGAGTGGTCGGTGTAGACGGCGGCTGGGAGGTCTTGCACCGCACGGAAGAACCTCCGAACGACGAAGGCGTTGAACAGCCCCCTGAGGCCCTCCGTGGCTGGATCAAATCGTCGCAACCAGCCCAACCCATGGAAATGGAGCACAGAATCGGCTGGCGCCCTGCTCAAGAGCCTGGACCGCTCGTCCTGTCTGGCCATGTTCCAGAGGAGGGATAAGAGGGACGGCGAGCGCCCCGCCAAGACGCGCTCAATGGACGGAGATTGAAGCAATCGCCACAGCCCCCGTCGACCCGAGACTGGTACCACTCGGACGTTGCCAACGGCTGACTCCGGGTCTGCTACATTCACAGAATCAACGAGCACGACCGACTGAACTCCAATGAGACGGGGGAGCAAGGTTCCCAATGCCGTTTCGATTCCACCAATCGAGGGTGGGAACACGTCCGTTATGTGGAAGACGAGGAGGTCCGTCTTGGCACCGTTCGAAGGCAATTCGATTCATCCAATTCTTGCATATTGTCCCAGCACGATTTCGGCGACTCGACGAGGATCGTGCACCAATCCCGCGTATGTTCGTCCTTCATCTCCGATTAGTCTCCTTCTTTCCGGGTCAGCAAGGATTTCGAGGAGCCGCTTCTCGAAATTTTGCTCACTAACCGGAACGACCGGGCAACGCTCGTAGTAAGAAGGGTCGATCGAGCTAAGTACTACTCGGCCGAAGGCCATGCCTTCGACTGCAACCATTCCGTACACTCCGTAGCCAGCGAGTTGATCCACGACGACGTCGCATCCGCGCATGATTCGCAACACCTCCTCGTGCGAAACGCCCGAGCACAGCTGGAAGTCGAAGCCTACCTCGGTCTGGACCCGACGAATGCCCTCCACGATTCGGCTCGTCCCTTTTTTCGCGGGATCCGAAGGGAAATGGCCAACTACCAATCGGTCCGAGGCGATTCGAGGAGCAAATTCCGGGAGACGACACGGGTTAGGAATCCAAGTCGCTCTGGGGGCCCATCGTTTGAGATCCGGTGTCGAAACAAACTCTGCCGATGCGAGATCCCTGTAACCGTCGGAAATACCCTCTCGAAGATCAGAGCCATGGAAATGAACAACAAAAGGCGCTGCACAAAGCCTCCTTAAGTAGCGACCGAACGGCCTGATGCCGAAATGAAAATGGACGATGTCTGACCTCCGCGCCAGCCGTGCGATTCTTGTTAATCGCAACAAGCGGAGAGGAAACGGGGTCGATGGAGCCATGTGCAACCGGACATGGGCTTGAAACTGCTCTGTTCCCGATTCGAGCTCGACCACCGTACTCCGGCAACCACGTTCCGACAAGCCCTCCGCGAGGTTCCACGCGACTCCCGCTGGGTTCCCTAGCTGGAGGCTAGAACTGACCGTCAAGCTGGAGGGATAGATAGTGCACATTCCCATATTTCGGTATCCCTCTTTGGAGGAAGAATTCCAGGGCGCCGGAGGCCTTTTTACCGCCGTGAGGTTACATCCTCCGCCGCAAATGAACAATCACGGCCGAGCCTCGAGACACCTTCGCGCGACGCTCTTTCTTCTCCCTGCATTCTTCGCCCCCACGTCTCGGCTTCGCGCTGCTTTCCATCGGCTCCGTGGCGCAGACATCGGTGTCGGAGCCGAAATCGGCTATGAAGTCCTCATCGACAACTTATATCCCGAGAGGGTACACATCGGACGGAACGCGACGCTTTCCGCCAGAAGTACAATCCTTGCGCACGACGAGGCACGGGCCTACGCATGGGGCGAATCCGAGGTTGTTGCTGACACTTACATCGGAGAGAAGGCATTTCTGGGGGTCGGCTCGATCGTGCTGCCAGGGATTACTGTCGGTCCAAAAGCTATCATAGGAGCAGGGTCAGTCGTGACGAAAGACATTCCCGAGGACGCCGTTTTCGCCGGCGTCCCGGCAAGAGAACTCCATATGGCCAAGCCGCGAACTCCGACTCGTTGAGCCCTTGGTCGGGGCCACGTCTCGCAATCCGAGCAATCACGTCACAAGCCTTTTCAGGCTGCTCGCTTTCGAAGCGGACATCAAAGATCAACCGAATCACATGACGGACAATGTCGCTTCGGTGGTCATCCCCACCCTGAACAGACATCATTTACTAAGGCGGCGCCTCCCTCTCATCGCAGCTGCCGGATTTGATGAGGTAATCGTCGTCGATTCCACGCGGGCCGAGAAGGAAACACAAGCCACCCGTCAGCTCTGCGAGCGGTTGCAGGCTCGCTACGTAAACATCCCCGCTGGCCGGAGCGAGGCGAGGAATATCGGAGCATCGATCGCTCACGGAAGGTGGGTCTTCTTTTGCGACGACGACGGGTACGTGATTACCTACATTGACCGCCAACACGTCTCCGATCTCGGGGACAAGTTCGACTTCCTGACATTTCCAGGACATCTTGCGTGGATCTTCAGACGATCTTTCTTCATCGAGCTCGGAGGATACAACGAAAACTTGATTGCTGGGGAGGATGACGATCTTACGCGGCGCGCCCGGTCGATTGGCCGGGAAACTTCCGCGACAGGTTTCGTCGAAGGGCGACTCGTCCCGCTCGACGAGCAAGAACGGGCGAAAGACCAGTGGCGCAGGTTACGAAACCAAGTTGAATACGGGATGACAATGGCTGCGTTTGCTCGGGAGCACCCGAGCCCGAAATCTGTAGTCTTGGCGACTTTCCGAAAAGCGCTGGGCTTCCTGCATCCCGAGAACCAAGACCGAGTGGTTGTCAGGGTTTCGATGGTGTTCCTCCTCATCGTTGGAATCATGGTCTCACCGTTCTACCTCGCGTGGTACCTCCGGACTCGTCCGACCGCACCACATAGTCAGGTCCTATTCCCTGATCAGCGCGGCTAAATCTCGAATCGATCGGAGGAACTCACCCTTGGACAAGAGTTCAGCGATTCCCAGATAGGCCACTACACCGACAACAACCGCCAGGACGAGGGACACCGGATTCGCCCCCAGAATCCACAGAATGAATAGCGGACCAGTAGATCCGATGCCGGAGGCGAGTCCAGGGAGGATGGCCCGAGAGGCAAATTCGGAAAGCCGCACTGCCAGATGACGCGAAAGACTCATCTGCAGAAATCCCAAATAGATCAGCGCGGCGAGCGCGGCTGCAATAGCGACAACTTGGAAGATACGCAGGATCAGTGCAACACCTACGCCAGCGGCAAGAACCAACGTTGCACCTGCCAACGCCCTGCTCACGCGGCTCGCAAGGCCCGATGCCAGAAGGACAGAGCTCGCCGGCACGGCGATAGAGTAGCATAGCCCGGCAAGTGCGAGTATCTGTAGGATCGAGGTTACCGGCTGCCACTTTTGTCCAAGAATCACTTCAACGAAGGCCTCCGAGAAGACCAGAAATGCAAAAGCCACAGGAAAAGCGAAGTAGCAAATGTATCGAAGCGTTGTGAGGTATGCCTGCTTTACCCGTTGCGGGTCGTCGACCATCTTTGAGAAGATCGGAAAAACTACCGTGTCGACCATGCCTGAAACGTTCCTCGAGATCGTCACTGCAAGCGAATACCCGAAAGCGTAGAACCCCAGTGCCAACACGCCGAAACCAGCCACGGTGGCCATATTGTCGCCAGTTGAGAGAAGGAACCCGAAGAGCGTCGAGATGGAGACAAACTTGCCCGTCGAGACAAGGGAGGCGGCCGTCGTGCGCTTGAACGCACCCTTGGGAGAGGCGGGACTCATGGCTACGAGAAGCACCGGGGTCACCCACGAGGAGAATACCATGCCGTATGCGAGGCTCCAGTAACCTGCTCCAGTCAGTGCGAAGCCTAAAGAGACAAGCGGTCCGGAGATGCGGCCCACCGTGTCGGCAATCGCGAGGAACTTGAAGTTGAGCGCCCTCGTAAGGGCGACACGAGGCCCGAAACCGAGCGCCGCTGCGGGGAAGATTGCCGCCAGAAGAACAACGAGACCAAGGATCGCCGGATCCGCGACCACGATCGAGACCGCGGGCGCGACTGCTATCGTGATTGCAGTAAGGACCACCGCAATGAGCCACCTTAGCTTCAACGCTGTTGGAACTAGTTCGAGGTAGTCTGGCCGTCGAACAAGCTCCACGCTCAGACCGAGATCCCCGGGTATTGCGATTAGCGAAATCGCAATCATTGCAAGACCAAAGACGCCGAAGTCAAGCGGAGCCAGCAACCTAGCGATGATGATCGCAACGAGCTGAGCGCTAATGGCGGAGATGGCTTGAAACGCCGATAGCCATCCTGCACCATGAACAGCAACCTTACGGTAGCTCATCGGATTTCCCCTGAACGGGTCGCCCTCCTTCACTGCTTCGGAACTCTTCATGCCAGTCCTCCGACGGAACGCGAAGAGCTACGTTTCGAGAGCTGACTGAGGGTGAAGAACCCGCATCGCAAGTTCCGTGCCGCGTCTATGAAATACTCCAACGTTCCGAGATGGCTCGGAGAAATCCGCATAGGATGTGCCTGAAGAACGAGAACACACCCTTTCCGCCGGAAGTGCCGAACCGCGCGGAGCCAAGTCTCCGCCAACATGGCGCCTTCTTCTGGTCTAAGACGGGGGCCACGGTGAGACTCGATGAAGAACCAGTCATCTAGCTCAAAGACGGGAAGTTCTAGGACGCCAGGGGCCACAGGACGGGGCCTTGGAACGGCGCCGCCCGATACATGCTGAATAATCATGGAGGGAAGTCGCCAAAGGGGGTCGCGGAACGCGAGCGGCCGCCTCGAGAACAGATATCGTAAGCGCAGCACGATGTCCCGAGCGAGCCGACTGCTATCGTATTCCAGACCTACCTTGGCCAGCGCAGGGTAGAGGTTCTCGTCGTGGGCCAAGAACGGTGCCCTGAAGCCTATTGGTGGATCGCCTAGGATTTCCGTGAAGACGCGATTCATCGCCTCGAGGCGCTTCACCTGAACTCCGACGGGCCCGACGAAGGGTTGGTGAATGTCACCATGGCCTGCAATTTCGATTCCGGCATCACGCAGACGTTCAATCTTGCGAGGGTGTTGCTGGAGCGCTTCTGCAACGACAGGAATCGTCATCGGGATGTCGAGGGTGGTGAGCATTTCGGCAAGAGGGTGGAGACAGCGCTCAAGATCTTCCCGACCGTCGTCGATGTCGCCACTCAGTGCTATCTCAAGATCGTACATCGAATCGCATCTTCGGCCGAGTAGCCTTGACCAGGAAGGCATCTCCTCGACGAGGCGGCCACACCAGATCGATCACGGAGAGTCCTATCATGAAAGGGAACGCGAATACGAGCAGGCCGAAGCTGAACGAAGATATCTTCCTCGACGCCGAAACAAAGTAACTGGGCAATGGACCGATGATCGCCCTAACTTGACCTGTCTCCAGTCCCGATTCGCCCATGAGGGCATCGATCTCGGATTCGGTGAAGCCCGCATCAAGTCCCCGATCTCGATCGTTCCCCGCTACTCGTTGATGGGAGGACGGTACAACCATTACAAACAGACCTCCTGGGGCCACGAGCGACGCGGCCGACGAGACAAGATGCGAGTCCAGAGCGCGGCTTCTCGCGATATCGGAGAACACCACCACATCAAACAGCTCGCCTTCGTACCTGTCCCGCAGGTCCATCGAGGAAAAGGTGAGGTTCCGCGACCCCGCCCTAGAGGCACGTGAACGGTTGTACGATACGACCTCCTCGGACGCGTCAAAGCCGACAACAGAGCTCTCCTGGAAGTACCTGCTGAGCGGGTACGCTATGGGGGCGATTCCTCCAAACCAACCCAGAGACCCGGAACGACCGCAGCCAGCATCCGCGACTCGGCAGGAGGGCAGCCCTCGCAAAGCCAATCGCACATGGAGCGAACGGAGACGAGTGCCGATGTTGGGATCCCCGATGCAAAACAGCCGTGCGGCGATGATGAACATCCGTGCCAGATTGTTTTTCAGCCCCATCGGTCCAAGCACCCCTACGATGCGGAAACCGGTTGGCCCGAGACCACGCTCAGGATCGTCCTTGCACGATCCTCCCATGAATTCAATTGCGATATCTCGGAGGCACGGCGACCAAGTTCGTCCTGCTTGGATGGATTCGACAAAAGGTGGGAAATCGCGGCAGCCAAGTTCGTCGGTGAGTCCGGAGTCACGAGCATTCCTGCGTCCTGCATGATTTCCCTGACTCCAGCGACATCGCTCGCGACGACCGGACGACCTGCCGCCATGTACTCGAACAACTTGATTGGAGAAATGCCGATTAGATCGTTCCGTACTCGGGTGAAAGGCGCCACACACACGTCCGCTGCTGACAGAACAAGTGGAACTTTCTCGTGCGGGAGTGCTCCCATGAGTCGAATCGTCCCCTCAACATGCGCCGAGGCGATTCGTTCGATAACCGACCCCCGAACCGGCCCATCTCCGACAATGAGGATTTGAAGTCTGGGTATCTGTGTAAGATGTTTCGCGGCATCGACTAGAGTTTCCAACCCCTGCCAATGAGCCAAGTTTCCGACATAGACGACGATTGCGCTTTCGAGCGAAAGCCCAAGAACTCGGCGTGCTTGAGCCTTTTCAGTCGGCCGAAACAGACTCAAATCGGCAGCGTTCGGCACGACAGTGAAGCGCGTGGGCGGCAGGTGCAGGCGTCCGGCCAACAGATTAGCAAGCCGTTGAGACGGGACAAAAATCTGCCGGGCAACACGGTACATCGTTTTGGGCGGGTTGCGCCTACGAGGAGTCCTTCCGTCTACGGCAGCAGGTTGCTCGGTCTCGGGGAGGCCGTTGATCTCCAAGTAATACGGGACCCCAGTCGCTAGGCTTAGTGCCGCCCCAAGTTTGGGACTGAAACGCCTTTCGTAAATAAGGTCGGGCCGGAAGTCTCGTACTTGCCGGAGGGCCGCCACGAAGGCTGGGAATCCGACGTTGGGAATGGCCCGCATTTCCACTTTCGCCTGGAACGGAACGGTCTGAGAGGTTCTAGAGACTAGGAGCCGGACAGCTTCACCTATCTCCGCAAAAGCGCGGGATAAGCTAATGACATGGACACCTTGGCCGTCTGACTGGGCCAAATCCACGTCCGCAGCAATGAACAATATCCGCAGATCGCTCCCTCTCCTTCAGGCCGTTACCTCATCGTAGACGCTCATTACACCATCAGCACTCCTGGCAATCCCAAGGTTCGCCCGGGCGTAACTCGCCGCGCGACGAGACAATTCCGCAAAGTGCCCGTCAAGTAGCGATTCAATTGCATCCTTCCACCTCGTCGTTTCGCCGACTGGGAGGATGTGTCCCGCTCCTGATTCGCGCACGAGTTCCTTTGTTCCACCGAAATCGCTACAAAGGACCGGCGTGCCGCAGGCCAAGGCCTCATATACCACCAACGGAGAGTTCTCTGGAACGAGGGATGGAACGAGCAGCCCCCTGGCCTGGCTTAGCTCGACAAGGACGTCCTGGCGCGACTTCGGTCCGAGGAACTCAATCCGACGACGCTGAACTTCGGTTAGTATCGAGGCTGAACGCATAACCGCCTTCGGTCCGCCGCCAACGATCCGGAATGACACACGCGGGTCCAATTGTTCACTGGATAGAAGCTCCACGGCAAGCTGCGGATTCTTGTATTTTATGAGTCGACCAACAAAGAGGAAGTCGTCCGAACGAGCGGAACCTTCGACAGGAAGCTTGGACAGGTCGACTCCCAAGCGGACAAGTCTGATTTTTTCCTGGTCCGTAAACCCCCTTCCGGCGAGAGCGCCCAACATGTGCTGACTCGGCACGATAAATCTAACCATGCTCCGCTCGAACCGCGGAATCAAACGATTCCGAAAGGCGAGATTGACTGCACCGATCACACGCCGGCCGGGGTTAAAGCAGCAAGAAGGGCGCACCGAAGTGCACGGTCGCTGGTGCCATGTATCAAAGAGGACACCACGATAGCAGACTGGCCAGTGATCGTGGACATGGCAAACGGCAGGCTTCCGAATGGCCTTCAGAAGCGGCCAGAGCATGATCGACGAATTGATGTTGTGAACGTGGACGAGGTCGAATCCACCGTTTGCGAGGAATCGGACGAGGCGGCGAGTCCAAGGGTTGAAGTTGTACCCGAGTACATCGGAGGTTAGCCTTTCGAGCGGAGGCACACAGCGGAAGAATCTCACGGTCAAGTTGCCGCGCCGTTCCACGCGTTCCCTGAAGCGAGTTGAGGTGACGACATCGACTTCCAGCCCTCGAGTCGCCAACTCGGAGGCAAGGTCGGCCGCGTAAGTCTCCGCGCCTCCGTGCGCTTCGGGAGGGAAAAAGTTCGAAACCATCGCCAGTTTCATGAGATTCCCTCGTAAAGAGCAACGGTATCTCGCGCAATCTTGTTCCATGACCGTGCGGTCGCCATCCACTCTTTCGCCTGTCGACCCATCGACTCCCGCCTCTCGGAACTTTCCAGGAGGGATACCACGGCATCGGCAAGCGCAACCGGATCCCCGGGCCTGACGAGGACGCCAGTCTCGCCGGGAACGATGTCGTCGCACAGGCCGCCGACGTTCGAAGCTACGACTGGCCGACCGAGCGACTGGGCCGCAATCACGACCCCGCTTTGAGAGGCTTGTACATAAGGCGCGACGACGACGGCGGCTCGGTTGATCTCTCGACCGATTTGAGCGGGAGGAACATGGTTGTTCTCGACCTCCACGTAGGGAAGCCTGGAAAGCGTCGCCTGGTACGGACGGAGACTACCGGCGCCTACGATTCGGAATCGTGCCTTGGGGATCCGGCTGGCGATTAGGGGAATCGCTTCGAGAAAGTACTCGAGTCCCTTGTACCGCGCGATTCGACCAACAAACAAGGTGGTCAGACCGTTGTCGATGGCTGGTTGGGAACCCAGACGGTCCAGAAAAGAGAATTCGCCGTGCGGAATCACAACCACGCGATCCGGGTCCAGGGAAAACCGCTCGAGCAAGCTCTCCCGTTGCCGTGGACCAAGCGTCACCAATGCTCCCGCCCTCCTCGAGTGCAAGGCAATCGACGGGAAGGACCAAGGATCCGGAAGCCCGCCGTGGGGAATCGGATCATGAATCGTTAGGACGCATTTCATCTTGCCTAGCAGGAGCAAGGCCGGCAGCCGCCAGACATAGGCATTCTGGAAGTGCAGAATGTCGGTAGGATGCGTACGAAGAAAACGGGATATGCGGGTCTCGTTCGCGACGCGCGGGCCTAACAGACTTCCGGGCGAACCACACTTTATAACAGTGACCTTCGGGTCCAAGAGCCCCATGAGATCAGGGACAAGCTTGTCCCAAACGACAAGAGTTAACTCGACGAACTTGCAAAGCCCGTTGGCCAATTGCACTGAGTATTCCACCTGAAAATTGGGAACGAGCGTTACGCGCATCCAATCACGCTGCGCTCCCTCGCGACGTGGCTAGGGGACCTCGAAAAATCCAGCCGGGTGTCATCATAGGAGCCACACGGTCACGACTCCGTCCGAGTATACCGCATACCGCTGGCTCGCTGCCGAGAGAGCTAGTTGGGACGGATAGTACCGGCCGTAGGCGTAGTAGGAGAAGGGGTGAGCGTTGTCAGTAACGAGATAACGGGGCTGGTACGCGTTCACGAGTCCAGAAGGCATTGAATCCACGTTGGCGCCATGCAGGGCTGCCCAATCCGCCTCCGCTTGCACGCCGTCGAGGAAGAAGGGTGAGTCCGACTCGATGGTCAAGTCGGTTATCTTCAACGGTCGAATGGTCAGACCATTCCGATCAAGATAACCGAACGTCAAGAGTTCAGGGCCCTGGAACGCTGTCGTGGCTCCCCCGACAGGAAGATATTTCACGCCTGAGATTGCGGAAACGCGAGCTCCCTCGAGCCCTTCGCTGAATACCCATGAGCCTCCCCTGGTTTCCATCGAGTAAAGCGCGAGGGAGTACTCTCGATGGCCGAGGGGCGTGTCTTGTGCGAGATCGTAGCTCACGATCGCATTACCGCTGGCTAAAGCAATCGCAATCGCCGTTGCTGCAAGGCCGAACCGAACAACCCTATGCTTGAGCTTGGCAACGAGAGCATCCAGTCCCACAACAATGAAGAGGGAAGTGATCGGAATCGTGTAGAACCCGGTATACTGTCGCAGAAAAAGCGTCGGAAGAAACGCAAGGAGTGCGACCACCATGAAGGGTTCCGCGAACCCTTTCGCGCGCCTCCGGGTGAGGGCTCCAATCCCAAGGAAAGCCAGAGGCAACAGCAGCCCCGCACTTCTAGCCAACGACACGAAAAGGTTCAGGAGCTGGATTTCAACGGTGTCCCCCGATGCGATAACCCCGGAAGAGTACTCCTTGAGAACATCCGCCTGGACAATCATCACGACGGAAACGGTTAGGACGCCCGCAAGAGCGAGCCAAGAAGTATTTCGTAGGACGACAGGTCTCAGAAACAAAGACGGGAACTGCAACCTCAACGCGCGGAGGGCAACCAGCAGCAGGAGTGTTAGGAGAAGGGCCAACGCCACGAGGGCCATGAGAATCGCAAGGCGATGGAAACTCATCATCAGGGCCAAGACGACCGCCAAGAGGAGAGCGGCGCGAATGGACGGGGCGCGTGTGAAACGAATCATCACCCAAAGCAAGTAGGGTATCATAGCAGTGAAGAGGATTCGAGTCGGGACTTGCCACATAAGTGAGCCTATGAACTCAGGAGTGAGGGAGAGAACTGCAGCGACTAGAAGCGCGACGGTGGGATTCGAGCTGAATTCCCTACCTAGAAGAAAGGCTCCGAGAGTGCCTAGCGCAGCGACCGCAAAGTCCAGCACTAGGATCGCGGGTTCGGCAGGGATGGCCGCGGTTTGAGACATGCCGCTCAAGAGAAATACCGATCCACTCGGCTGACTCAGTGGATAAAGACCAAGGTAGGAAAGAGGATTTAACACCCAAAGGGCAGAGTGATGGAAATTGAGTGAGGTAACCATGCCATGCCACACGAAACTGTCTACTCCGAATTCGTGCTCAGACCGAGGGTACCTCAGCACAAAACCAACGAGGCACAGTGTCAAGAGGACACAGTAACTAACTCGAGGAGAGTGCGGCATGGAGAACCTCGACGACCGATGGACCAATGCCATTCCACGACCGGGAGGCGGCGGCGTTTCGACGAGCGGTTTCGTATTTATTCCTTTCGGGCTGGTTCTCCGGGAAGCGGACATGGATTGTGTCCGCCATCTCCTGCGGCGAACCATCGATTATCGAGCCGAGTCTCCCATCCGACAAGAGGATCGGCAGTTCCCCGACGGCCGTCGCGAATACTGGTGTTCCACAGGCCAGTGATTCAATCGCAACGGTCGGCGACTGCTCGATTGCCGACGTGAGGATCACAGCATCTGCGGCCGAGTACAAGGACGGGAGGTCAGATCGATTCACAAGGCCGAGGACTCTCGCTCGATCATCCCCAAGATTGGCAGCCCTCCGACGGATTGAACCTTCAAGCGGTCCGTTCCCGGCGACCAGAAATACGCTGTTCTTCGAACTTGCGAGGAGACAACGAAAGGCTTCAAGAGCGAGGTCAAGGCGTTTCTCACGGGCAAAACGACCAACGTAGAGAAGCATCGGTCGGTCACGAACATTCCACATCGCTTTGCACTGGTTGCGATCCAAGGGTTGGAAACCCTCAAGGTCAACTCCGGTTGGAATCCGACAGATTGGTGTGTCTGGGCAGGACTGTGAGAAGTACGATTCCGTTTCGGCGTCGATCGCGACTATCTGGCTAACTATGGCCCCGATGCGGCGCTCGACAAACAACCTGAAGAGAAGGGCTGCGAAAGGTCGCTGCTTCCGCAACGTGGGATAGGTCGGTCCGTGTGCAACCAGGACTATCGGGACCGAAGCGCGCCACTCTCTGCAGGCCCAGGCGTGCATCTCGGAATTTGCCAACAAAACGGTCCCTGGGGTGAACGGATGCGTCTGAAGAAAGCGGCGAAGATGTCGGGCATATGCGAGTTCGCGCTTTGTGGTATCCGTCACGTGGACCGCTCTCACTAGACCGTCAGAACGGTTATTCCCTGCAACAAGAAATTCTACCTCGATTCCTTGTCGCGACAGATATCGACCCAGGCCCGAGACGTAGGTTAGGATACCGCTGGCGCGCGGGACCCACGGATCACCGGAAGTCGGAAGGACAACGCGCAAGTTGTCCCTACCCCTGAGAGCGATGATGCAATGTCCGCGCTACGAGGCCGGGACCCATAGCGCGTGAGGGTTCAATGCATCCTTCAAGACCCGATTCGAACTTTGCCTTGACAGATGGGAGCCGGAGACCGTTTGCCCCTACCGAATCGACCGTGGCGAATCCTCGCACCCGCCGGAGCTCGACTAAAAGCCGGATCAACTCCGCAACAGGAGGCAATCTGCGAATCAAATTCATTGTCCCGACCTCCTTTGCGGCTTCCCAATCCCGTGTCGCAACACAAGGAGTGGCGGTCCCGGTTCTTTCATCGAAAACGATCGCCTCCTCGGAGCTTGATTGCGATGTCCCTCGTCGCCGCTGCCCACGCAGGCAGGCGCTGGAGCTCGATGTACGGTTTAAGAACCGGATTGAACTTTGACTTGAAGTCCGCGAGCCGACGTGTATTCGCGCCCATCAGCTCGAACTCGGCGCAGCCCTGCGCTCGAGCGTACCGAATCGACTCCCATACCAGGACATCGTTCACCGGAAGACCCGGAGGGCCCCGGGCAGTGCCCTGCCACAAAGCCATCCGCTCACGCATCCGGACCAACGCGGCGCCGCCGACAAACTCACCATCCTTCTTCGCGACCAACAGGACGAGGTCTGCGCCCAAGGCGTCGTGCAACCGGGCGAGGTAGCCCTTCGGAAGCGGCGCGGGCAGGCCTTGCTCGGCATACCTCGCCCCGAGCTGACGCTCGAACGCCGACCAGTCCTGCGCTTCAGCTGGGACCACGGCAAGGGCGCCATCGTGCCTCCGGATGCGGGATCGGACGGTCGTCTTCATGCCTCCCCACACAGCGTTTTCGTCTCCCACAGGAATGCGGTACGTGTATCGGGGAATCGCTTCGAAGCCCGACCATTGGAACGCACGTACGTCATCAAGTCCGGGAGCGCACCGAATGCGGCAAGACCGGACTCGGCTCTGCCGCATGTGCGTTCGGATTGCCTCAACGAGGGCGATCAACCGTACTTCTCGCTTGTCTTGCTTGAGGTCCCCCCATTCAGCAATCAGCGGTCCGAGATATTGCATCCCGAGCCCGCTCGGCGGAGAGAGTAGGACCCTCATTGGACCCCACCTGCTATGGACGTGCGGGAGCACAGCCGTCGTCTCATGGCCTTGGAGGACTCGGAGCAGCCGGACGGAGTCTGTCGTTACGTCTTCCACCACAGAGAGCCATTCCGGCCGGTGAAAAGGCGTGGCCAGAGGCGAATGCGAAGCCAGGTCGGCGTAATCCGAAGACTCTTCGAGGGTCTCCTCCTGGATGGAATTCGCGGTCATTCAAACCAAACCTTCACGACTTCTCTGACCGGAGCGATCCATGCGTGCCGCGATTGTGCCTCCGCGACGAGGCGCTGGAACAAGTCTGCGTACCCCGGGTAGTTGTGAGAGTCGAAGTAACGCTGGTGGAACAGAACGGTCAGGACGCCTCCCACGGATTGCACTGCGTCCAAAGCCTGCGTGCACTCCGCCCAAGCATTCTGCGAGGATGCGAGGGTCGAGTCCATGATGTGAAGCGGGACCTCGCGAAGCTGAAGGACTCCTTTCGATCCCGCGAGCGTAAAGGGAAAGGCCGAACCCGCGCGGAAGCCCCACGTGTGTCGGAAACCGAACGAAGTGTCGTAAACGAACCCCGCGCCCGCGAACTGGTCCCATCGATCGGGGAGGCGGAGGCGGAGATGGTGCTGACGAACCCCGTCCACCCTGTCGCCCAGAATCGCCTCGAGCTTGTTCTTCTCCGTGACAATCCGTTCCGGCGTCTCCGTTGACGCGAGGCTTGCGTGGAGCCCGATCTCCCAGCGCTCCCGGGCGAGTGCGTGCACCGTGGAGGCGAGTTCCGGGTCCTCGAAGTCAGCCAGCCCCCACGCGAGCACACGATTCCGGACACCCCGCTTGGCCTCAGGTCCCTCATGGAGCATGAAGAACGTGGACCGAACTCCCGCTCCCGTTTCGATGTCGCGAATCACATCGAATCCCCAGTAGGGTCGACCGCCCCTGCGATGGCGTTTTGCGGCTCCACGAAGACCCTTTTCTCGACCGATGTGCGTGATATACTGAACGGTCTTGCGGCTGCGGTCGACATCGTGAGTCAGGCAGACCGCGAACGGGGCATTTCCCGGCCAAGGTGATCGCGGGCGAAGGTCGGCTCCCGCACGGCCCAGCGCAGTGGCAAATTCGTTTGCAAACCGATCGACCCAAGGGGTGTGCTCCTTCCGAAGGGTGCCCTCCGAATTGCCAGTAGCACTCGCGAACCCGAGAAGACCCGCGCCCAAAGCGAACCACGGATCGAAACCCAGCTCGAGCGACCGCGCATGAATTCCTCCAGCGATGAGCTTTCGACCGTTCGAATGCGCAACCAACGATTCGCCGCCTTGAGTTTCGTTGACGCTTTGGAACAAAGGGACTTGGACGCCTCCGACGTCGAGGGTCGCGCTGCCTGACGCAAGTCTGTCTTGCGGGGGCAGCTGGAGCGGGAGACTCTCGAACCATCGCTCGTCCTGAGCGTCTGCGCGATTGCCGGATGCGTGGAAACGACTCGCAAAGTAAGACCGACCGACGACCCGGACGGCCTGCTCGGGGATCGGAGTCACGGTCCCGGTTCTCCCTTGTTTTGGTTCGGGCCCATGCTCCTCGAAGGAACGCCCGGAAGGACGATAGTCGGTGCCGCGTCCCTCGCCAAGGCGACCCCAACCCCGGCGGCTACCCCGGGCAAACATTCCATATACAGCCGTATCAGACGCTCAGCCATGATGTCCCAGCGGTGCGCCTCGATTCGTTGCCGGGCCGCCTGTCCGAGGAGTTCCCGCTCCGAGGCATTTTCGAGTAATGATCTGAGGTTCCGGGCAAGGTCTTCTGCGTCCCCCGGGCGATAGTACCGTGCCGCGTCCCCCAGAAGGCGACGGAGAGCTGGAAGATCAGCGACCACCATCGCTTTCCCCGCGACCGCGTACTCGTACGCCTTATTCGGAGTTGCAATCTCCGTAAGCGGGTTCCTCTGATACGAGACCACTCCCACAATCGTCCGCGCAAGCAGGCGTGGTACCATAGCCGCCGGTACCTCTCCCTCGATCGAGATGACGTCTTCGATCCCGAGCCGTCGAACCTGGTTTTGAAGGTCACGGACGAACGCCGCATCTCCTGGGCCGATGATGCGCCAACGGATCGGAACCCGAACGAGGTCTCGGATCCGCTGGGCGGCTCGCAAGACGACGGGAAGGTCTCGCTCCGGATTCAACCCGCCGACGATTGTGATTTCTGTCGCGCCATCGCGGGTCGCATCCCGCCACGACTCGGTCGGGCTGAGGGACCAATCCGGGGAGTTCTCCACGACGGCGACCAGTCGTGCGGGAACCCCGCGAGACTCGAGGATCGCGGCAATTGTTGGGTTCACCGTGATCGTTCGAGTCGCCAACGCACACGAGACACGCTGGCCGAGCAAGGTTAGTCGCGCCATGAGCGATCCTGCCCTTCCGGGGAATCGGGCCCGGTAAATCTCGGGCATCGATTCGTGGAGATCCAAGACCAACCGAGCTCCGAGCGCCCGGCATGGAAGGGCCGCGAGGATAAGGAAATCGGGGAGCGAATGAACGTGAATGATTCGGTATCGACGGAAGACCTGCGTGGCGAGGAGACTCGCGGCCGCAAGGAGGAAGAATGTTGCGTACTGGTACGCGTACCGCAGCCGGCTCCCTCGATGCGCGCCAAGAGGCAGGCGGCGCACATGCACGCCCGCTTGAACCTCCCGACCGCTTTCCCCCGGGGCTCGAATGCACAAGACGTCGACCGCGAAGCCAGCGGAGTACAAGGTCCGCACTTCTTTTCGAACGCGCGGATCGGCCGGGTACCTCGCGTACGCGACGTGGCAAACCGGCACATGTGGAACCGAAGAGGATGGTGCGGTCACCGTTTCACTCCAGCCACGATAATCTTCCGCGCGAGGAACGCGAATGGCCCGTCTGCCAGGCGCCGGTCTGCCTGATGGAGAGCGCGGAGCAGACGAACACGGAAGGCGGCAGGCATCCAGCCCGTGACCCAAGGCAGGTAGTCCGAGCGCCACGACCGAACCTCCCGAAATCCGCCGAGACGAAGGAGCCCACGCACACCTCGCCCGCTGTACAATCGCGTCGAGGGAAGCTTCGAGTTGCCTGCGAAGCCGAGCCGGGCGAGAGCAATCCGAAGGTTCAATGGCGACCAGGAAAATACGACAAAGGCGGCCCGTCCCCCGGGGCGGAGGACCCGGTAGACCTCTCGAACGACAAGATCCGGAGACGGGACATGGGGAAGAACGAGGATACAGGTAGCCGCGGAGAAGCTCCCCGCTCTAAACGGGAGCCGCTCGCCGACCGCAACGACCGAACGGGGGACAGAGCTCCGTCTTCCAGGATCGACACCGACGACGGACCAGCCCTGCCGCTCGAGTATTACGAGATCTTCGCCACGACCGCTTCCGACATCGAGGAGCCGACCGCAGGCGGGCCCGAGCAGCTGGTGGGCGAAGGCGCTATCTCTGGCACGGAGGTACGTATGAAGGTCGAATACCCGCGCGGGCCCCACCGCGCCGTTCACCACAGCCCCAGCCCCACGAGGAGCAGCAAGGCTCCTGCGATGGCGGCTTCGACCGCCCAAAGAATGCCCACGACTTCCCACTCCCGAAACCGGCCGTGGCGCAGCAGGACGTGCGTGATGGACTCGGTGCGACCCTCGTACCGGAGCCGTCCGTTGGGGTCGGCCGAGGCGTAGTTCTCGGCGCGGAAACGACTTCGCGCCTTGAGGACGAACTCCGCGATCATCGGCGCGAACAGGATCGCACCCTGGGTCTTCAGCGGGGGCGATGAGATGATTGCAGCGGACGCAATGCAGGCCCCCGCGAACAACGTCATGGAATCGCCAGGGAAGATCCGTGCGGGGAACCGATTAAACCAGAGGAATCCCAGGAGCGAACCGAGCAACGGGAAGAGGAGGAAGAGGCCTTCCGTCGCTCCCTGCAGCAAGGAGAGGCCGATTAACGCTACCGAAATGATGCTCATTAGGCCCGCACCGAGGCCGTTGTAACCTTCGAGCATGTTCGCGGCATTCGCGGCGCTGGTGACCCCGAATGGTACGGCGACCAGGGTGGCCAATCCGATGTTCAATCCGAGGAGGTACACATCGCCGGATGCGAAGACGACCGCTCCCAGGGGAAGCGCGAGAACGAACGGGAGGATCGCCTTCGTCCGCTGGCGAAGGTGGAACATGTCATCTAGAAGGCCAACGACCCCGGCGCCGAACGAGGCGCTAATCGCGACGTAGTAGTAGGCGCTGACGGTAGCGAATGTGTCCGCGGTTGCCAAGACCGTGATCACGGTGACGCCGACCGAGAAGCCAAGCAGCACCCCGACTCCGCCCATTTCGGGTACTACGGGCCGATCTAACTTGTTCAGATCCTTGCCAACGAGCGTCGTCCCGCGCAGGTTGCGAATGAGCCATGGGACGAAAAGGAGCGTCGCGACGGCGGAGGCGACAGCCGAGGCTAGGAAAAGGGACAGGTCCATGGACCGCAGGCCGCGGATGAGGACCCCACGTATTTCTACCCGACAGACGAGATTCTGGAAGTTGAAAATTCCGGTTTCCCACGGAGTAACCTATCAGCCTCGATAGTCGCGCGGAAAGGTTCTTAACCCGGCCTAGGGACATCGAGGCTAATGCACGCGGAGAAGATCCGGACGGCCAACATCCCTGCCTTCCGGCTCGAACCGAAGGACGCGGTCGTCGTCATGTCCCTCATCGGCATCACAGCCTACATTCTCGGCCTCATTGTTGGGCTCGCCTTCTAGTGCCGCCCTCGCGCCCGCGCTGTTCTCGATTGACGAGCAAACGTAGATGAGCCACGCCACGAGTTCCGATGCCGATGGCGGACGCGCGTGTGCACAAGACCGCCGAGGTGTCCGCCGAGGCGGCGATCGGCGAAGGGACGGCGGTATGGCATTGGGCCCAGATTCGGGAGGGAGCCCGCGTGGGCCAGCGCTGCAACATCGGGAAAGATGTCTACATCGATACCGCGGTCGTCGTTGGGGACGACTGCAAAATCCAGAACTTCGCCACAATATACCGCGGCGTGACCGTCGGGAATCGGGTCTTTATTGGCCCCCACGTCTGTTTCACGAACGATGTCTATCCTCGCGCCGTGAGCCCGGACTGGCGGATCGTGCCAACGAAGGTCGAAGACGGCGCGTCGGTCGGAGCGAACGCGACAATTCTCTGCGGCATCACGATCGGTCGGAACGCCATGGTCGCCGCCGGCGCCGTCGTCACCAAGGACGTCCCGCCGCACGCCCTCGTCGCGGGCGTCCCCGCGAAACGGATAGGCTGGGTCTGCGAATGCGGCCGACCCCTCGATGCGCGCATGCGCTGCGCCCACGACGGGCGCACTTACCCGGACCTGAAGCCGAAGCGCAAGACTCGTTCCGGCCGCCGGAAGTGAGCGGCGAACCTTCATACGACGGATGCGGTTCCGCGCTCCGATGATCCCGATCGCCCGCCCGATCCTCGGGGAGGACGAGCTCGCCGCGGTCAAGGAGGTCCTGTCATCCGGCATGCTTGCCCAGGGCGCGAAGGTTAAGGCGTTCGAAGAGGCGTTCGCCCGGGACGTCGGGCGGAAGCACGGGATCGCGGTCGCGAACGGCACGGCCGCCCTGCACGTCGCGCTCCTCGCGCACGGCCTCAGGGCCGGCCAGGAAGTCGTCATCCCGCCCCTCACGTTCTTCGCGACCGTCTCGACGGTCCTGCTGTGCGGCGCGAAGCCGGTCTTCGCCGACGTCGACCGGAACTCGTACAACCTCGACCCTTCGAAGACCGCGGCCGCCTGCACCCGGCGGACCGCGGCGGTCATGCCCGTCCACCTGTACGGCCAGACCGCGGAGATGGAGCCGATCGTCGAGGCGGCGAAGGACCGCGGCATCGCGGTCATCGAGGACGCGGCCCAGGCCCACGGCGCGGAGTACCACGGCAAGAAGGCCGGCAACCTCGGTGACACGGCCTGCTTCTCCTTCTACCCGACGAAGAACATGACGACCGGCGAGGGCGGGATGATCGTCACGGACGACGACGCCATCGCCGCAAGGGCCCGCCTCCTGCGGGATCAGGGGCAGGCGTCGAAGTACGAGCACGTGCTCGTCGGCTTCAACTACCGGATGACGGAGATCGCGGCGGCGATCGGCCTCGTGCAGCTGAGGCGGCTGGACGGGTGGGTCAAGGCCCGCCGGGCGAACGCCCGCGCGCTGACGAAAGGCCTCGACGGCATCGATGGCCTCGTGCCGCCGTCGGAAGGCAACTGGATGGTCCACGCGTACTACCAGTACGTCGTCCGGCGGGAGGACGCCTTCCCACTCGACCGGGACGAAATCGTCCGCGCGCTGACCGACGAAGGCATCGGCTGCCGGCCGTCGTACCCCATGCCTCTCTATCGCCAGAAGGCGTTGCGGGAACTCCGGATTCGCGGACGGTGCCCGGTCACGGAGGACCTCACGCCGCGGCTGTTCGAGCTGCCCGTCCATCCCGGCGTCGGGCCGGCGGACCTCGAGCGGATCGTCGCGGCGGTCGAAGGCCTCGCGCCGCCGTCGTGAGCCGCCAACCCAGCCGCGCGCGTGGGTGCGCAGGTTCAAATAACTGCGGGCCGTCGAGCGGACCGTGGCGACCCGCACGTTGCGTCAGGACCCCGCGTTCTGGATCGTCCTCGCCGCCGCGCTCCTCATCGTCACCCCGTTCGCGTTGTGGTTCGGCGTTTGGGGCGCGATCGTCGGTCCCCGCCCCGCGCTCGACACGGGCTGGACGCTTCGAGGCGTCTTCGTCCTCGGCCTGGCGGCCCTCGCCCTCGTGTTCGTCGCGAAGGCCGTCTCGATGACGCCGGCCCCCGTAGCGGCCGCGGGAATGCCGCTGCACACCGAGCCGCGATCGATCCTCGACGCGCGATACGCGAAGGGTGAAATCACGCGCGACGAATACCTGCGGATGCGCGCGGACCTCGACGGCCCGCCGCACTAGGTGGGCACATCGAGGCGAAGGAATTCGCCCGCATCCTGCACGAGGCTGTGGAGCATGAGCGCGCCCTGCGTTGGGAGGAAGCCGCGTCCGCGTACGAAAACCTGATCGCGCGTCTCCGAGTGGAGGTCGGCCAGGAAGCCGGCGCGATGCGGGCGATCACCCTGCTCCGAAGGGGCAACACCCTCATGGAACTCCGCCGATGGGACGACGCCCGCGCGTGCCTCGACGAGGCGCTGAACGAGGCGAAAGGCAGCCGCAATCCCGACGTCGTGGCGCAGTCGCTCCTCGCCGCCGGGGTGTTCGCGGCGAACCGCGAGGATCCTGCGCGGGCGGAGGCGTTCCTCCTCGAAGCGCTCGATCGGTTCCACCGCACGGATGACCGGGCGTCCGTCCAAGGCCGGGGGTGGGCGTTCCTGAACCTCGCGACCGTGTACGGAAGGACGGGCCGCCTCGACCTCGCGTTCGTCACGTTCACGAAGGCGCAGGACGTCCTCGGCGCAGCAGGCGACTGGGCTGGCGCAAGCCCAGCTCCGCCGGGCGATCCACGACGAGGACCGGTGGCGGGAGGACCTCGCCGAGGCCGTCGTCTTCTACGATCGAGAGGGCATGAAGGCGAAGGCGGACCGCCTCCGCGCGATGCTCGGCAACAAGGTCGTATGACCTTCGGCAATCCTCACTTCTGCCGTCGGAAGACATAGATGGCATTGATGCCGGCATCGAACGGCGAAGGATGCTTCGCGACAAGCGACAAGCCAGTTTTGCGGAACGCATCGATCGAAGCATCGAACGAATGGTAACGCTGATGCGATCCGTCCGAAACGGGGCCCCGCACGATTGATCGCACAACGTGAAGCGGATGCAGCGCGAGGAATCCCGGGCAACCTACCCAGCCTAGCCTGGGGAGCGCGGACCGGACCCTAGACCAACCCGCAGCGAAAGGGTTTCGGTTCCAAGTGCAAACAAAGAGCCACTCGTCGGAGTACGCACCCAGATTTTCGAGTATTGAGCGGTATCGACTCTCTTCAAGGACATGGAAAAGGACGTCCATGCACAGGACGATCCGCGCGTGGACGCGCAATCTCCCCGCCGCATCCGCGCGTACGAAAGCCCACGTTGGTCTTGCCCGCCGGTTCCGCCGGAGGATGGTATCGGACAAATCGATTCCTAAATACTTCGGACAGTCCCGGCCCTCCCAGAACGACAGGTCTCCACAACCTACGTCGAAGACGTCGTCGAGGGCCCCCACGAAATGGTCAATCACCGACCATTTCCAGGCGCGTATAGCACCGACACTCCCCGTTCCGCTCGTCCCTCCCGCCCCATACCGGGCCTCCCAGTACTCGGTGGTCGTCCCAGCCGGTCGCCGTGCGGGGCTCGCTTGCATCTCCCTTCGCGTACGTCCCGGGGAGACATGAAGGTGGCGACTCGCGACCTTCCGGGTGCAACAGTACGAAGGGTCTCGTGTTTGCCGGTTCCGTATCCGGTGGCTAATCGATTCCAGCTAACTGCACGCGCGACCTTCATATTCCACTGATTACTTGCAGTGCGATCCGCATGGCGCTCGCGATCGACATCGAACAGCTCTGGAAGTCGTACGACGGGCAGGCGGCCCTCCGAGGCCTCTCGCTCCAGGCATACGAGGGAGAGATCGTCGGCCTGATCGGCCCGAACGGCGCCGGCAAGACGACCACGCTGAAGATCCTCGTCGGGTTGTTGCGACCCGACTACGGCATCGTGCGCGTCAACGGACACGATGTCCTCGCCGACCCCGTCGCCTACAAGGCGGACATCGGCTACATGCCCGAGGCGCCCACGCTGCCCGAGTACCTGACGCCGGCGGAGTTCCTCGGATACGTCGGCCGGATCCGCGACTTGCCGAAGGAGCGGATCGCCGCCCGGACGTCGGAACTGCTCGCGTTCCTGGACCTCGCACCGAAGGCGGACGAGACGATCGCCTCGCTGTCGAAGGGCATGAAGGCGAAAGTGGCCTTCGCGGCGGCGATCCTCCACGAGCCGCGCACCCTCATCCTCGACGAACCGCTGATCGGCATCGACCCGGCGGGGCAGCACCGGCTGAAGGAGCGCCTGACGTCGATCGCCCGGGCGGGGGGCACGGTCCTCGTGTCGACGCACCAGCTCGACACCGCCGAGCGGCTGTGCAAGCGCGTTGCGATCGTCCATCACGGACGGAACGTCGCGACGGGCGACCTCGCGGCGCTCCGCGCGCAAGCCCACATCGACGAGGCGGAGAGCCTCGAGGAGATCTTCCTCCGCCTGACGGAAGAAGCCCAGATGCCGCCGGTCGAGGCGCCGCGGCGCCGGTTGTGGTTCCGGAGGTCGTGAGCCGTGGGACGGACGCTCGCCCTGTTCACGTACAAGTTGCGGTTCTTCTTCGGGCCCTCCCTCCG
>WNGL01001995.1_pt1 | contig 24924 bp, 17 predicted proteins | sample 5400591 | NCBI WGS metagenome assembly WNGL01 (sample SAMN13153377, study PRJNA577476) | soil metagenome | isolation source: 80 cm soil or saprolite under Garry oak tree replicate 1 | place: USA:California | collected 2016-06-15 | reverse complement strand
ACTCGTCTCCTCCGGAGGTGCCGACGCGTCGACGGCGACGACGACGCGGATCAGGTCGGGTACCTGCCGGGACGGACCGGCCGGCGTCGAGCCAGTCGCGCTTCCACAGTGCGCCCTCGACGTCGTCAAGGAACTCGCCCTCGAGTTCCTGGCGGCCGAGCCTGGTTCCCTCGTACCGGCACCGGAGCTCGGCCAGGGCCGCCGGGCTCAGGTCGTCGGCGTTTTCCCAGGCGCTGTCGCGGGTGACGTGCAGCTGCCGTCAGTCCGGCCGAGGAGGTCGCGGATCAGCGCGGTAGGGTGGAGTTCACCGGCGCCGCGGCCCGTGCACCGCCGGGTACAGCGTGCACGTCGCGGGCCCCGCCTCGGCGATCGCCGTCGCCGTGCGCGCGCACCCGCAGGGCAGCGGCAACCAGATGTGCGCCCCCGTTGGCTATCCCCGCCAAGTCACCACCAAGCTTGCCGTGCCGCTGAGAGCCCGCGTCCTCGTCAGCGCGGTCAGACGGACCGCCGTCCCCGTCACCGCGACCGCCCCAGCCGGCTGAACCCACGAATCACGCTACGCGGCCGCATAATGACTGTTCTGACGTGCCGCAGGTCACCATCCGACCGACCGCCTCTGGATACAGATCGAGCCGTCGGCGCGCCTGCTGGCCTGGCGATACCTCACGGACGGTGACACATGGCGCAGCGGACTCCGGCGCATGGCGCTGTTCGTGTTCCAGCGCGGCCCCGCGGGCCGAGCTTCACGCCGACGCTGGCTGACTCCGTGGGCCATCCAGACTCATCTGCGCGCGCCGGATGGCCGAGCAGGTCGACGGGTGAGGTAGCCGCCAAAGCACCGCGCCAGTGGAGGTCATCGCCGCTTGCGCCTGCGTTTGTGGTTCGGAGAGCGTCTGGCAGAGGACGGCGTGAGATCGAGGACGTCTAGTGCGAGGTCGTCAAATGGAATCACGGGCAACGTGCTGGACGAGACCAGCGGTGTGATCAACGGGTCACTCGTCACCACCGCGCCAATCACCCGCCAGGGGGCGGTACCGCCATTGGCGCCGAGGCTCAAGGCAACCTCGTCGAGGTGCTGACGTAGCCAGTCGATGCGCTTGCCGTGAAGCTCGATCGTGGACTTCTTCCCCTTCTTGCCTGAGAACAGTTTTTCGAGCTCGTTTGCAATCTCGACCGGTGTGCGCGCGATCTCAAAGTCTTTCGCCTCGACCGCAAGAATGGACCGGCTCTCGGCGTGGGTCGCGAGAACGTCGATGTCCCCGAGGTCATTGCCGGAAGAGTCGACAATGCGGTGCTTGCCGATCTTGTTCACCGACACTCGTGTTGTCATACCGAGGTGTTGAAGTCGGGCAGCTACTGAACGAGCGAAGGCATCGTTGATCTTGCCCCTCACCTCCGAGATACACCGCTGCATCTCGCTTGTCTTAGCGCGGCCTTGCAGCCGACCCGACAGCAGGTTGTCGACCCAGTAGGGTCCCAGCCGGTAGATGCTGCGAAAGCCGAAGACCAGCTCGTTTCCTTGCAGTACCAGTGGCCGCCGTACATACGACATGTCACGGTTGAAGCGCCATGGCCAGGCGTCTTGTCCGATGTCGAGGAACGACGACCGTTGTGTGAGCGTGATTCCGCCAAGTACCGCCGACACGATGTCCTCTGATATGTCGCGTTTCGACGCTATCTCAGAGATGGCCACAGACTGGCCGATACGCGTCACTTGGTCGGCTGTAGCGAGGTCAAGCAAGCCACCGCAAACTTCGCGGAGCTCAGTAAGTGTGAATCCAAACTCGGCGCGCATGGCCTCGTCGCTACGAGCAACGATGCTCACGACGTCAAAGTCGTCTTCGCCATCTCTCGCTTCGTCATTCAGCGCATCACGGACTGAACGCATGCCTGAGTTCGCGGCGTACGTTTCCATGGCCGCGGTCACCGGTTCGTCTCGACTGACCCCGAGTCGGCCTGAGTCAAGAATGGAGACTTCGAAGTCTGCGAGACCATAGTGTAGGAAGTCCGAGATCGTCGCTCGATCGATGATCTCGCTGGCCATGCCAAGGACACGGTAGTAGTCGAGAACTTCAATCGTGCGTGTTCCGGTCGGCGGTTGTGCGGCCACGTACTCGATCAAGAATCGGTTGGCTCGCTGGGCGGTTGCACTCTCCTTCCGGTGATCAGGCCTCCTGACATAGCGGCTCGCTTACGGGGTGTTAAGGGGCTGCTGGCCTGGGTTTTTCCGTGTTTCCCGGTGTGTCGCTGCGCGTCTGACGGCATCGTTCTGAGAAAATAGATGCAGTGTTACAGGACGCGAGCCAGGGTGGGATGATGACGGCGATGCTGACCCAGGTGCCGCTGCCGTGGCTGCCCGCCGGCGCTGACGAGATCGCGCCGGGCGTGGGCGTGGTGGCCGGCGCGGACGGCGGCGGCGTGGTGTGGGTGCACGGGCTGGCCACGTTCGCCTGGGACGGCGGGGACGAGGCGGCCCGGCGGCTGGCCGCGGTGCAGCTGGTGCGGCTGCGCGCGGCTGCCCAGAAGCAGGTCGCCGTGGCGTTCGGGACGGACCCGGTGACGGTGTGGCGGTGGGACCAGAAGCTGCGCCAGGACGGGGTCGGCGGGCTGATCCCGGCGAGGAAGGGGCCGCGGGGGGCGTGGAAGCTCACTGCGGAGCTGGCCGGGCGGATCCGGGAGCTGGATGCCCGGGGCAAGACGCTGGCCGTCATCGCACGGGACTGCGGGGTGTCAACGTTCACCGTGCGCGCGGCGCTGGGACGCGTCCCGGCCCGCCGGGAGGAGCCGGCCGGCGGGGATGCCGCCGCGCAGGACGAGCCCGCGGGCGGGGAGGCCGCAGGCGTGCAGGACCTGCTGCCGGTGCTGCCGGATCCGGTGGGCCGGGAGCCGGAGCGGGCGCTGGCCCGGTTCGGGCTGCTGGGCGAGGGCGCGGCACCGGTGTTCGCGCCCGGCGCGCGCTACCCGCTGGCCGGGCTGCTGCTGGCGCTGCCCGCGCTGGCCGATACCGGCCTGCTGGAGTGTGCCCGCACGGTGTACGGGCGTTTGCGGGACGGGTTCTACGGCCTGGAGACCATGCTGGTCGCGGGGGTGTTCCTGGCGCTGCTGCGCGAGCCCCGCGCCGAGGGCGCCACCCGTGTCGATGTCCGGGCGCTGGGCCGGGTACTAGGCCTGGACCGGGCGCCGGAGGTCAAGACGATCCGCCGCAAGCTCGGCGAGCTGGCCGCGGCCGGCAAGGCCGCGGACCTGCAGATGGCGATCGCCCGCCATCATGCCGCCGCCCGCCCCGGCGAGCTCGGGTTCTTGTACATCGACGGGCACACCCGGGCGTATTTCGGCAAGAGGGACGTGCAGAAGATGCACGTGGCCCGGCTGAAGCTGCCCGGCCCGGGCACCGAGGAGACCTGGGTCACCGACGGCGCCGGGGACCCGCTGCTGGTCGTCATGGCGCAGCCGTCGTCCTCGCTGGCCAGCCAGATCCGCGGCCTGCTGCCCCAGCTCCGCGGCCTCGCCGGGCAGGCGAAGGTGACGTTGTGCTTTGACCGGGGCGGCTGGTCCCCGGAGTTGTTCGCCGACATCATCGACGCCGGCTTTCACCTGCTCACCTACCGCAAGAACGACACCGGGAAAGACATCCCGGCCGTGCCCGGCGAGGCGTTCGCCACAGCCAGCTGGACCGGGGACGACGGCCGCAGCCACGGCTACGACCTCGCCGAGTCCACGGCAGAGCTGGCGATCAGCAAGGGCAGGCACAAAGGCCGGGTGCTGAGCCTGCGGCAGGTCACCCGCCGCAAGCCCGCCCGCGGCGGCGGCGACCGCCGGGTGCACATCCTGACCACCCGATCCTGCGATGACCTGCCCGCTGCGGGGGTGGCCTACCGGATGACCTCACGGTGGCGGGAAGAGAACTACTTCCGCTACGCCCGCGCGCACTTCGCCCTCGACGCCCTCGACTCCTACGCCGCCGTCCCCGACGACCCGGGCCGGCTCGTCCCCAACCCGGCGAAGAAAACCGCCGCCGCCGCGGTGAAAGCCGCGAAGAAGGCCGTCACGCAGGCCGACGCCGCCCGCGAGCAGAAACTCGCCGCGCTGCGCAACCCCGCCCCCGGGACCAGCACCATCATCACGAACAAGATGCTCGCCCGGCTGGACCGCCCCGCGCAGGCCGCCCGCCAGGAACTGGAAGCCGCCCAGGCGGCCTCGAAGGCCACCCCGGCGAAAGTCCCGCTCGGCGAGCACAACCCCGGGCAGGTCCGGCTGGAAACCGAGACCAAGCTGATCACCCACGCCATCCGGATGGCCGCCTGCAACGCCGAGACCATCCTGGCCCGCGCCCTGCACGGCCACTACGCCCGCGCAGGCGACGAGGCGTACGCCCTCATCCGCGAGGCCCTCACCGCCAGCGGCGACATCATCCCCCGCGACGGCATCCTGAACGTGCGGCTCGACCCGCTCACCGCACCCCGGCGCACCCGCGCCCTCGCCGCGCTCTGCGCCCAGCTCAACACCACCAAGACCCGCTACCCTGGCACCAGGCTTACCCTCCGCCACGACGTCAAGCAGCACCCGGGCACTGCATAAACGATCTCCCTATGTCGGGAGCCCTGGTGATGAACCAACTCCGTGACGGCATGTGACTGTTCACCGAAGCACGCCAACCGCGATCTCAACATCATCGCGTTGAACCTGGCATCGTGTACGAGAGACTCGTTCTGGGCGACCAGGAAGTCGAGTAGGGTGCGTCGGTCGTACGAGGCGATTTCTGCCTCAAGGCGGCCAAAAAGGTGCGCAACTGCCGTGTTGAGCGCACGGACCCGATATTCACCCGCGAGTCTGCCGGTCGAGACCCCGCCACCTGTCGGTGACCTCAGCCACTCACCGAGCTCGTCGAGCAGTTGAGCTGTGACCTGGTCGTGGCCCGTCAGGGGGCGGGGAAGGTGCTCGGCCAGCATGTCGGGCGACCGGTTTTGGTTGAAGGCGTTGAGCATCCGCTTCGAACCATAGGGGGCAACCGCCTCGAGCATCAAAGCCAAGTTGGCGCTCGCGATTCCGAAGAGGTTGGTCAGGAGGGCCGTTACGAGTTCGCGCTCCGCGGTGTTCGTGAGGTCCTGGAGTAGCGCGACGAAGTTCTCGGTGAACTCGAGGATGCACCCGTTTGCGGTCGGAGTGACCCGCACGGCTGGATCGGCCGTTGACCAATCGGCAACTCTTTTCCACGACTCCGGGTCGCTCAGCGTGAGAACAAGCTCGGTTGTCGCGGCGAGGGCTCGAGCACCTGTACACGTAGCACACTCACGGACCCAGTAAGCGACACACTCAAGAAGATCCAGCTCAACGCCAGCAAACGCGCCTTCCTTAAGATCAAGGGACAGGAAAACAGTCTGGTTGCCAAGTTCGACGACATAGCCGACGTACGAGCTGGCTGGCTCAATGAGGAAGATCTCTGGTGCGTCGTGCTCGTAACGCCGTCGCGCCTGCAGGATGCGTGGGCTCGGCACTGGCGGGATGACACCGTGTCGGTCCGTCTCTGCGTAATACTTCCGGCGCGGATACAGCCCGTCTCCAGCCTGGAAGACGGTGAAAGTGGGCGGCTCGTCGTCAGAGAAGTAGAACGACTTCTCGTGATCCACGTAGGAACAGAACTCGTCAAGGATGTCAGTAGACATCGATTCCCCAGGTCGATTCTCGACGGCCTGAGCGAACAACACCAGGCCGAGCAACCCGTCCGGCTCCTGGTGAAGAATGACCTCAAGATCGTCGGCACGAGCGACGAGCATCGGGTCTGCGCCATCCACGTTCGGCACGCCCCAGAAGGCCGCCCTCCCGGGGCTGTCGATGATGACCAGGTGGAGCATCTCCTCCGCCGACGAGTAGGTGCCGCGGGCGCTTGGAGAAACCAGGTCGGCTATGTGATCCAATGCTGCTCGCGTGTCGTAGGAGCCCCAAACCTCCAGCTGCCAGTCGACGAGTGGGTCAGTCGCGACAACTAGATGAAGATCGCGCTTGCCGTCGATCTTCAGGAGGTATCGGCTCATGATGGCGCTTTGCTCAAGCAGGATTGGTGACGAGCCGCTCGGAACCAGCCTCATGAAGCGACGCAATGCCGCTTCCCGCCAACGCTTGCCGAGCTCTTCGAGTTGGCCCGCCTGGAGTACGAATCGCAGCAAGTGAAACCGGATGGTGATGAGGAGATCGAGCGGCACGACCACGCGGTAGCCATCCGCAAGCCGAAGAAATGGCGTGACGTAGAGACGGTCATCGGTAATGTCGCCTGCGCATGGTTCGACTAGTTGGCCTGGATCAAGCGCAAACGTGTCGACGACCATGTGTAGCCAGGCACCTTGAGCGTCGAGTACGTCGTTCGAGATAAATGCTGCCTCAGTCAGTTCCCTCAGCCTCGCGGCGCTTGGTACGTCGATAGGGGTTCGTGCTGAACCTCCTGGCGATGTTCCTCGCGTGAACCCTGCCCGCTTGAGCACCATGTCACTGACGGTGAGGAGTCCTCGGATCAGCTGGCGTACTGGGATGTGCAGGTCGTCGGGCATCCACCGCTCACGGAATACGGCATCGAGCAAGTTCTCGAGGTCAGCGACGGTATGTTCGCCGGAGCCGGATGAGACAAGATACGGCCCTCCGATGAAACTGATGCTTTGTATCAGTACTTCTGAGTACGGGTCTTCCTGCATCAGGACGCCCGGCCCGCCGATGTCCTCCTTCTTCAAGATCGATCGGATCGCGCTCGGACTCACCGGTGAAGCCCCGTGGTCGGGCAATGCCATGCCCAAAGCCGCGAGCCGATGCAGTCGAAGAAGCCGAGAGGCATTCTCGGGAAGGAGCATCAGCCCAGAGGCAGCGGCAACGAGTGAGGGCCCATCGATATGTTGCGGAACGCTGTCCGTGCGAATGCCGGCCACAGATCAATCCTCGCAGGCAGTGCCGACAGCAACCTCGGAAGGGTGCACGACAGCTTTGTTGGGGATGATCTTGATCGGGCGGTGAGCTTGGCGGTTCTGAGTGGCGTTGTGTGTCAGACGGCGGTGCACAGCGCGCTGGGGCTGGGAGTTGCGGGGGCGACGAAGTCGTCCCACCGCCCGCTGGCTTGCTGGCTGCGCAGGGCGATGATGTCGGCGGCGCCGTCGACGCTCGGCGTCCAGTGGCAGCACGTCATCCGCGAAGCCGCCCAGCGCCAGTTCGAGGCGGCGCTCCGCGACGCGCTGACTCCGGACCAAGCGAACGAAGTGCTCACCGACCCGGCTGCCACCTGGCTATGGCGATCGCTTCGCGAGGCGGAAGCGGCCGGACTCGACGGCCCGGCCGTACTGCGCCGAGCGGTCGCATCCGGGCAGCTCGAAGACGCCGAGTCGGTGGCCAAGGTGCTCGATTGGCGAGTCCGGCAGCAGTTCACCGGAATGCCGGCGATCGCGGCCCGGCCCTGGCTCGACCAGGTGCCGCAGACCGGCGACCCTGATCTGGACCGGTACGCCCGCCAGCTAGCCGAGGCCATGGACGACCGGCAGCGCCGCCTCGGCGAGCATGCCGTCGAGCACCAGCCCGCCTGGTCTCAAGCGCTCGGCCCGGTGCCCGAGCACCCCCTGGACCGCGCCGACTGGGAGCATCGGGCCGGTGAGGTAGCCGCCTACAGGGAGTTGTGGGGCTGGACGCATCCCTACGAGCCGGTGAGCCCCCGGCCTGGGCAGCACTCCCCGGAAGCCCGGGCTTGCTGGCAGGGCGCCGCTGAGGCGCTCGGCTGGCAGCCGGGCAGCCTCCGCGAGCACTCCGACGGCCAGCTATGGGCGTGGCGGTCGGCGTTCCACCGCGAGATGGCTTGGGCGCCGCCGTACAAGGGCGACGACCTCGCCGTCGTGCGCGCGGAGATCCGGCGTACCGAGGTCGAGGCCGACCGGGCTCGTCGCAATGCCGAAGCCGCCGCCGACCCGAACGCCCGGCAGCACCTTGCCGACCGGGCAGCGGCCCTCGGCCAGTGGGAGCAGATGAGCCGTGACCTGGCGGTACGGCTCGCCGAGGCCCAGGCCGGATACGACGCCTGGGATCGGGCCACCGAGCCGACCCGGGACCGGGCCGTGGCGGCCGACGCCGACCTGCGGCGGCGTCACCCGGAAATGTGGATTAAGCCGCTGCATGCCGAGATGGCGTCGCCGCAACCGCAACCGGCAACTCGCGAGCCGCAGCCCGAGCTCGCCCAGGTTCAGCCGCTGCACGCGGCGGCCGAGCCCGATCTGTCAACTTGGCCGGACCTTGGGCTGCATTCCGAGCGAATCGACAAGGTGGCCGCGCAACTTCGGGAGATCAGCGAGCGCTTGGACGAGGCCGCAATGGGCAAGGCGGCCGAGGCTCGGGAACGGGCCACGGAGATCACGTCACTGCAATTTGAGCCGGACGACCCAGACGCCGTTCCGGTCGCTGCGTGGAAGTCCGAGCTCGAAGCCCGGCAGCGGGAAGCCGTCCGCCACGAGCCGATGCCCCGCGTCCCACACGCCGAGGCCGTCGCGGCACAAGCGGAAGCTGGCAACTTCGAACGCGAAGCCGCAGACTGAGAGCCGGAGGGAGGTGACCGGCGTTGGACACGATCCAGGTTCCCGGTACTCTCCCGCCGACTGTCATCCGGCCCCGGCCACTCGTCACGGCGATCATGGCCGCGTCATTGCGCGAGCAAGGTCCAGGCAGCTGCACCGCGTCGGGGTGGCGGTGGGTCCTCACCGGCCAGGGGCCGTCCCCGGTTAGCAGCGCGCCCGGCACAGGCGACCCGCCCGGTCCGGATGAGATCACCGCCGAGGCTCGCCACGGCGTCGACTCGCTGCCGCCGGAGTGCGAGTGGCCGCCGTGGCGGTACCGCCGCGACTTCGACCCGGACCGGCAGCAGGCACGCCGTGTCCTGCGGTGGCTGACCGGCGCCGCAGACGCCATCCCGCTCATCGACCCAGCCCGTGGCCGGTACATCGGCGCCCGGTTCCACTTCGCCCGTACCGATGACGAACTCCGCCGTGTGCGAGGCTGGGCTCTCCACGGCCTGGCCGAGCATGGCGACCTACCTGACAACATGCCCACTTGGCGCGCTGAACGGCCATGGCAATGGCCCGCGTCGTGGATGAACGCCGCCTGGCTCCGCGGCACGATCACCTACCTCGACTGGATCCTCGGCGACACCCTGGTGAGCCCGCTATCCCGCAAGCACATCCCGCTCGACCCGGTAGCCACTCTTGCTCACCCTGAGCCTCCGCGCGCAGAGGAGGACATGGTTGCCATGCGTGGGGTCGGCGCGGGTGTCGCCAACATCGAAGACGAAATGATGGTGTACCTCGACACTGTCGTCATGCAAGGACATGAGGGCCAGCTCCCAGCCGAGCCCGATCGGTACCCGCCACCCCAGTGGGGAGAAGGCGTCGGACAGGCCCACGATTGGGCGACCGGCGAAGATGCCAAGCCTCCCGTTGACCACCACGGCTGCGGCGACTACCACCCCTGTCCCGGCCAACTCCGCTGCAACTGCGAAGCCGCAGGTCACTGCCTCGGCGGCCGGTGCTCTGCCTGCACTGACCGCATCTGCAATGCCGCATGGACCACCGTCGAAGCGAACTACTGATGGATCGACATCGTCCGGGGCCAGCAGGCTGCCAATGCCGGTCGGCCTTGATCATCTCGATGTCCAGGTGTGTAGTCGAACGCTAAGCGGAGTCGATGATGGCAGAAGCCACGAAATCGTGCAGACTGCAAGATCATTTACGCGAGATGTGATGGACGGTGTCCAAAGATGATCTTGAATAGAGCGCAAGGGTTAGTGGCCTGTGCCGGCGTCTTCGGCGATCGGAGGCGCGCCTGCCCGCCAGCACCAGGACGCGTCTGCCGAGCAGCGTCGCTTTCTCCTCTGCGACCAAGTTGAAGTGGTCCGCTGGTTGAAGAACGCCTCCGCTACGGACGGCCTGCTCACATTCAAACCGCCCGAGGCCTTCCGCTGGCCGCCTCTCCGTAAACTCCACCTATGGCAGTCACGACCCTGGTGCTCGCGATCGTCGGTACGGCCACCGGTGTCGGCTCGCTCGCGTGGCAGTTCAAGACGTGGAAGCTCTCAGGTTGGAACCTGGATGTAACTGCGTACTGGGACACCCGTAGACAGGAAGTCATCGTGGAGATCACGAATACCGGCCGCCAGGAATGCGCGATCTCCGAGGTGAGATACTTCTTGGAAGATACAAGCGGAACGCCGAGTGCCTTCCCTCAGATCTTCGTATCTGACTATGGCCCGTTGCCTGCACTACTCGCTGCCAGTGCCGAAGAAATTGTGACCCGACCAATGCAGGGTGTCCCGAAGTCGTTCACTCTTGAAGTCTGGGTCTGGACAGGCGGAAAACCTTACAAGTCCGGGAAGTACGAAGTAACAGACTCGACGCACCGCCCCAATGCCGTGTAGAACAGCGTGATCGGCGCGCCGGGCTTGCTGTGGCCGGAAGCTGAGGGGCGGCTTTCTCAATTACGGCCTGTAGCCGGACGTTGGCAGCTGCCGTTGTGTCCGGCTGGTGCTGGCGACAGAGCCCGGGCCAGTTGCCGCCCCAGCCGCATCACCTCCTCGGCCGACAGAGGCTTCCCGCGGTCCAGGCGCTTGGAGAGGTACTCCCGCAGCGTGCCGCCCGGCAGGTAGTCGAACACCAGATACTCGGCGCCTTCAGCGTTCCCCCAGTCGTGAAAGGTAACGATGTTGTCATGGGTTCCGGTCAGCGCAAGCGCCTCCACCTCGCGTCGCGTGCCAGCAGGATCGGTCCGCGCCGCTCCAGGCCTGACCAGGGCAAGCGCCACTCGCCGGGGAAGAATTGCATCATCGGCCAGGTACGTGCGCTTGCGACCTCCCTCACCGAGCAGGCTCCTGATGCGGTAGCGCCCGGCGAACACAGAGTCCGGACGCAGTTCCGGCTCCTCGGCGCTGGCCATTTTGCGTGTTCCTTACTGCGGATCCGGAAAGAATAAGCTTCCTTTCCTAGCGACCCTGGGTCGCTAGGGCTTTGACGTTTGTCCAGAGGTTTTCGGCGAGGTTGGAGACGGGAACTGACCGTGGATTCACGCCGCGCGCCGGATGCTGGCGGCGGCTGTGAGGCTGGTGATATGTCGGTCGATGGCCCGCAGGGCGCGGCGGACCTCGGGTGGGGCGGTGATGTGCTGGCCGGCCATGAGCGGGTAGAGGACCTGGTCGCAGACCTTGGTGTAGAAGACAGCGAACAGCTGCCCGTCGCGGGTGAGGTCGTAGGTGGCGGTGTGCGGCCGGCGGATGATGAGCCCGTTACGGCGGAGCCGGGTCAGGTCGTAGCTGGCCCTGGTCATTGGGTAGGGCTGGCCGAGCAGTCCGGACATCCAGGCGCGCAGGCTCTTGTTCGTGATGCCGGTGACGGCGAAGCCCAGCACGGCCAGCGAGCCGGCCAGGGCCTGGACCCTCGGGTCGCCGAACCTCAGGGCCGGCGCCCTTCTGCCATCCTGGGTGAGGGTGGGCTGTGCGATCCGCTCAAAGGCTGGACTCGCAAGGACTGCAGCGCCCTGGCCGACTCTTATAGCGTGCATCAGCCGGTCGTTGCAGTCACGGGATCTGGCCTGAAGCTTCGCCAGGTTGTCCAGGCCGCGCTTGCAGCCCAGGTCGGCCGGGTCATTGCAGACGACCTCCACTCTCAGTGCCCGGTCTTCCTTCAGGTAGACCTTGATCCGCGAGTGGCGGAAGGCGAGGTTCACCGTGACCTGGCCGGCCCGGTTCAGCAGCCGCGTGCTGAACGTCAGGTCCGCCGGGCGCCCGGCCCTGCGGCCGAAGATGACCTCGATGTGCTCGGGCCGTCCCAGGTGGATGTTGCCGGCCAGCAGCTGCTCGAACACGGTGCGCGCCCGGCGCGGGTCGTCCAGCACGATGGTGCGGGAGGTCTCGAGCTGCCGGATGGACAGTTCCCACCAGTACCCGGCCGCGCGGTCAGCGTCAGAAAGCGGCAGTGGCAGGCGGGCCATCCACCGCTCGAAGAACATCCGCAGGTGCCGCGGGGCGAGCTGGTCGCACAGGTTCTGCAGCGCGGCCGGGTCGGCGCTGGAGGCGAACCCGCTGGCCAGCGGCGTGACCGGCAGCCCCGCAGCGGCGGCCATCCGCCGGACGGCCTCATGCCCGTTGACCCAGACCTTGACCGGATACGGCGCGTACGAGCAGATCTTGATGAACCCCGGCCCCAGCCGATCATCCCAGATATAGGCGTAATAGCAGGTGACCAGCCGCTCCGCGCGGTAGTAAGCGAACCACGGGCCGGCCGGCGTGTCCTTTTTCGAGGCATCCCGCACCCACTGGAACTCCCGGCGCTGCCTCTTGTACCTTTGCCGTCCCATCGCTGAAGCCAGTTCAAGTAGTCATCGCCCAACGTACCGGATATCTTCTGCCCGCCCAAGAACGGTGGATTGCCGATGATGGCATCGAAGCCGGGCGTGGAGGAGTCAGCGAAGACCTCTGGGAAGCCCAGCGGCCAATGCAGCGGCTGGCGATCTGCTGTTCCTGTTGGACGTCCTGTCTGCAGCGCCGTGCTCACCCACTGCCGCAGATCTTTGCTGTCCTGATCCATTGCCACGCTGATTCGGTGCGCAAGCCCGCGTAAACGCGGTGTCGCACTGCCTGCCCTTGAGTTCCGCTGCTGTGAGGCCTTCTGCGGTGATTGCGTCGGCGACAACGCTCAATGTCCCAGAAAGTTTCCTGGCCTCGGCGAGGAGGCGGGCCTTGTGCTCGACGTCGCGGATCGTGACAATAGGAGCGGCGGTGATCCGGCGGCGCAAGTCGGCGGCGGCTTGCAGCCGGGGGCGCCAGGCGGCGGCGAAGTCGAGCGTTCCGGCGTTGATCTTCCGGCCCGCTGCCGGGTCGGGGTGCAGGTATTCGAGCTGCTCCATCGATGCCAGGCCGAGGAGGCTGTCGCCGCAGACCAGCCGGTCGTCTAGGAACCCGAACGGCCGTTCCCGGTCCATGGTGATCAGCCAGAGCGACAGTTTGGCCATTTCGACGGCGAGCGGGTTGATGTCCGCGCCGTACAGGCAGTGCTCGGCGACCTGGCGGCGGGCGTCCAGCAGTATCTGCTCCGCCTCGGCGTCGGCGCCGAGGCGGTGCGCCTGCTGGTGCTGGCGGGCGGCGAGCGCGTCGGCCCGGCCTTCGGCGCGCCAGGCCTCGACGAGCCGGTCGGCGAGGTAGCGGCAGGCGGCGACCAGGAACGCGCCGGAGCCCATCGCGATGTCGGCGACGCGCAGCTGGAGTATCTCGGTCGAGGGCCGGGACCGCCAGCTTGTCTCGTCGGCGATGTCCAGCGGGCCTGGCCGGTACACCAGCGGCTCGAGCGCGCCGACCGCGACCTCCTCGGCCAGGAACCGGGGCGTGTAGTGGGTGCCGGTCGCGGCGCGGCGGGAGCTGCGCGTCACGTACCGGCCGCCGGCCGGGGTGACTGCGGGGACGCCGCGCTCGTCTGTGCGGAGCACGGCGTACAGCGGCGCGATCGCATCGACGAGCCTGGGGTCGGTGCCGACCGCCCGGCCTGCCGCCTCCCGGTGCTCCGCGGTAACTTCTGCGGACAGCGCCGCGCGGACCCTGGGTGCCGACCATCCGATCCGCTCGGCCACCCGGGCGGCCAGGTCGCCGGTCTCGGTCCAGGCGGCGACCTCGCCGAGCGGCACCTCGCCGTCGTGCTTGATCTTGCGCGGCCACTTGCCTGGCCGCACCAGGCCGAGGGTGACGTCCGCAGCGGTGCGGACCTCCAGCTCCAGCAGGCCCTCGTAGACATAACCGATCTGCTCCACGTCCAGGGCCCGGAACGTGAGCCGCCGGCGCTCGCCGCCGATCTGGACGTACTGCACCGCCCGGAGCATCCTCAGCACGGTCCGGTCATCGACGGCAGGCGGCCTCGCGGCGGCCGCAGTGTCGTCCGCGGCGCGTCCTTCCAGCCACGGGTAGCGGTCCGGGTCGAACAGCCCGCCGCCGTAGGCGGGCAGCCGCAGGTCCTCGTGCGCAACGCCGGAGTGCACGGCGCGCGACACGGCGAGCAGCCGGTGCCAGGCGGCGGTCCGGTGCTCCAGGGTCTGCTCTCCGGCCAGGCTGGCCTGCCGTTCCAGCTGCCCGACGAGCTGGCCGACCCCGTAGGCGGAGACGTAGATGTCGTCGTCGCCGGGCAGCAGCCGGCGTTCCTCGGCGAACAGCAGGAACACCACGCGCATCATCATCGTGACGACGCCGGCGTACAGCTCGTCGTCGTCGGTTCCTGCGAGCAGCCGGCCACCGGATTCGCGGTCCAGCCGGTCCAGTGTCCCGGCCAGCATCTCCACGGCCTCGCGGACCTGCTGCCCGAGCGTCTCGGTGACCTCCTCGCCGCGCTCCAGGCTCTCGGCGAACAGTGCGGGGAGCGTATCGTGCGGCGCGACGGCGAGGAACCGGGACCGGTGCAGCAACGCAACCAAAGCCCGCAGCGATGCCGGGTCCTCGCTGAACAGCCCGGCGTCCCACACCGCCGCGCCGGTCGTCCCGCCGGGCGGTGCCCACACCAGCGCCCACCACCGGCCGTCGGTGACCACGCCGACCGGCACCTGGCGGGCACGCAGCAGCACCGCCAGCCGTTCCACGCCGCTGGCCGTCCAGCCGCCGGCGGTCACGCGGGCGAGCGGGTGGTTCCCCCACGGCAGGTACGTGCCGAGCAGCTTCCACGGTCCCGCAGCTTCGCCGCTTTCCGTGCCTGAATCTTCCTCGCCCGCCTCGTCGCCGTCGTCAGGCTCGTCGTCGTTATCGTCATCATCTGCGTCGGCGTCGAGGTCGCCGGGAGCCTTGGCGTCATCGCCGTCGCAGGCACCAGCGTCGGCGGTGGTCTCGGCGTAGAAACCGAAGTCGGGCCGGACCATCAGCCCGTGCTCCGGCACGGACTCGGCGAGCGTGTCGGGGACCTCGGTGTCGATCCGCAGGTGATGCTGCCAGCCCAGGACGTCCCGGAGCATCGTCTCGATCATGGCGTGCCGGGTCGCGCCGCGACTGTCCAGCATCTCGGCGACGGCGGCCCGGGCCGCCGCGCGATCCGCCGCTGGCACCGGGGCCAGCCCGTCGGGAAACACCCGGTGCACCACCGGCAGCGTGAGGAACGGCCCGGATGTCTGGAGCAGTTCCAGCCAGCCATGCCGCCGGCGAACCTCCTCGCTGAGCCCGCCGCTTCCGCGCCTCCGCCCGCGCCGGCTTACCATCCGCGCCTTCCCCTCTGTGCCCATCCGGTTTGCGCTCGTCCGGGACTGCCCTGCGCAGTGGGCGGCCAGCTGCGGTCACGGCCTGCCGGGGCGGGGACACCATGCCTGCGGCTCACCTGCGGGCTCCGTCGGGGACGCACACGGCGACGGCGAACGGGAACACCAGCTCCCGCACCCCCGCGTAGCGGCGGGCGACGGCGGCAAGCTCGCGGTCCCGCTCGTCGTCCAGGCCGTCCAGGCGGGCCTGCCAGGCGCGCCGGTCGCGGTCGAGCTGCTGGCGGTCTTCAGTGTCGATCTCATCGAGGGCAAGCTGAACCGGCCCCGGTCCCTCCAGCGCCGACTCCAGCGTCCGCCGCAGCTGGCCGAAAACGGCTTGGGTGTGCCGGGTCTCCTCGCCCTGCCGCCGGGCCAGGTCACGCTGCAGCGCGGCGACCACCTCGGTGGCCCGGGCCCGGACGTCTCCCGCGAGCAGCGGTTCCAGCTCGTGCCAGCGGCCGGCCACCAGGTCCCGTTGCGCCTGCGGGGCGAGCCGTCCTGCGTGCGGTTCGAGGGCACCTTCCACCGCGGCCCGCAGCCCGGAGAAGCGGGGCTGCTCCAGCTCCACCCGGCGGGACCGGCCAGACGGCGGGACTTCCCGCGCGGCCAGCATGACTTCCTCGTGCAGCCGCTGGCCGTCGGCTCCGACCACGACCAGGCGGGCGAAGACCGCGACCAGGACGCCGTCGATGACGGCGCCGTCTGGCGGGGTGAAGGCGACGGCGGCTATCCGGTGCAGCGCGGTCCGCCCGCCCCACAGCGCGCTGCGCAGCAGCCGGGTCGCCTGCGCGACCAGGGGGTGGCCGAGGTGGGCCAGGACGACCGCTCCCTCGTCGCGCGCGGCGGCCTCGCGGGGGTCGAAGGTGAGCGGACGGGGCTCCCCGGACAGCGGGTCGGCGAGCCCGGCGACGGTGCGTTCCCACCCCGCCCGCAGGTCGGGCGGCGCGACCAGGCCCGCCTTGCCTGGCCCATCCTGGTCCGCCAGCGGCGGCTGCCCGGCCAGGGCCAGCGCGGTGTCCACGACCCGGCGCACGTTCGGCGGGGCGACGTGCAGCGCGCTGATGCTCGTGTCGAGCTGCGCCCGGAGCCTGCGGACCTGCTCGCGCAGGTCGCGTTCGGCGCGCAGCGACGCCGCGGACGGGCTGGGCGCGACGGTGAGCGGGTCCACCATCAGCGGGCGGCCCAGCACCTGCGCCTCCACCGCGCGGGCGAGCACCGGGTTGACGCTGCCCAGGTCGCGGCGCTCGACCGCGATCTTCTGCGCGACCCGGGACAGGTATTCCAGGTCGCCCTCGTACGAGCCCGGCGGGGCGTGCTCCCAGCCCTGCCCGACGAAGTGCGTCACCTCGACCTGATGCTCCTGCAGGTACCGGTCCAGGCGGCCGATCCGCTGTTCGAGCCGGTTCGGGTTGAACGGGATGTCGTAGTGGATCAGCCGGTGGCAGTGCATCTGCAGGTCGATGCCCTCGGACGCCGCGTCGGTGGCCAGCAGGATCCGGACCGGGTGCTTGCCCGGCGGTGCCTGGAATGCGGCCTTGAGGTGCTCGCGGCGGCGCCCGTCCATGCCGCCGTGCAGCAGGGCGAGCTGCTCGCCGCCCAGGCCGCGGGCCGTCAGCAGCCCGTGCAGCCAGTCCTGCGTCGCCCGGTACTCGGTGAAAACCACCACCCGCTCGTCGTTCCATTCGCCGCCGGGCCGGCAGATCCTGGTCAGCTCGCCGATCAGGGCGCGGGCCTTGCTGTCTGCGCGCTCGCCGTGCCGCCGCGCCCAGCCGCTGAGCTGAGCCAGCAGCTCGCGTTCCACCGGGGAGGACGCCGGCGCCAGGTCCGCTACCCGGTCGAACAGCTCGCGCTCGGCGTCGCCGCCGGCCTCGTCGTCATCCGGATCGGCGTCCCATTCCATCGCCTCTTCCAGCCACGGCGGCAACCCGGCGCCGTCACCACTGGCATGTCCCCGTTGCGATGAGGCGACGGCGGCAGGCAGAGCGCCGTTGCCGCCTCGCGCCACCGGCTGGCCGGATGACTCGAGGTCGGTTCCGCGACTCTGCAGATAGCCGCCGAGCGTGGCGGCGAACGCTGCCGGCGCGGAGAACAGCCGCTTCTTGAGCAGCAGGGCGACCAGGTCGCTGGTGTAGGCCACGTCCGGGCCGGGCGACCTGCGGCGCAGGCCGATGAAGTCCTCGACCAGGCGGTGGCCGTCCTTCTCGCCCTCGGTGTAGGAGACCTCGATCGCCCGGTTCACCCGGCCGGGGAACCGCGGCTCGCCGTCCTTATCGCGAATGTCATCCTTCAGACGGCGCACCATCACCTGGCCGACGGTGGCCGGGTCCGGCTCGACTCCACGCGCGAAACGCTGCGGGTCCAGCATCGCCAGCAGCGCCTGCCACGACTCCGAGTACCCGTTGTGCGGTGTCGCGGACAAGAACAGCCGGTGCTGGGAGTAGTCGCCGGCCCGGCGGACAGCCTGAGTCTGCTTGCTGTCTCTCGCCGTTCGCCGTGACCCGGCCGGCGCCGGCGGCGCGCAGTGGTGCGCCTCGTCGACGACCAGCAGGTCGAAATAGCCCGGGTAGCGTGCCTCCGGGGTCAGCACCTCATCCAGCAGCCGCTGCACCCTCGGCGACCGCAGCCACTGCAGGCTGATCACCGTCCTCGGGTAGACGGCGAACGGGTTGGCCTCCAGCCCGTGGCTGCGGCGCAGTTCCCGCAGCGCGGCGGCATCCAGGATCGTGAAGTCCAGGCCGAACTTGCTGGCCATCTCATCGCGCCACTTCAGCGTCAGCGACGCCGGGCAGACGATCAGGACCCGCCGGGCACGGTGCCGGAGCACCATCTCCTGGATCACCAGGCCCGCCTCGATCGTCTTCCCCAAACCCACGTCATCGGCGATCAGCAAGTTCACCCGCGGCATTGCCAGCGCCTGGCGACCGGCTCCAGCTGGTACTCCTCGATCCGCGCCCCGGACCGGAACGGCGCCTGCAGCGTCCGCGAGTCGGCGCTGGCCACCGTCCCCCACCGCACCGCGTCCAGGAACGCGCCGAGCACCTGCGGGTCATCCCAGCCGTCCCCGGTGACCTCAGGCAGTCTCGTCGCCGGCAGGACCTCCCGTCCGGGCTCGACCTCCCAGACCAGGGTCAGGTCCTCGCCCAGGTCGTCGTCGCTTACCGAGGTGAGCTGCACCAGCGTGCGCCCCGGCAGCCGGCTCGCCGCCAGCTCGTCCACCGGCTGGCGGCTCTCCCTGACCCCCGCGACAACCCACTGCTGGCCCCGCACCCGCACAAGCTGGCCAGCCTCAGGCACATCCGTGGCGGTGCTCAAGGCTCGCGCAACTCCTTCGTCAATGTGACTTGCTGGCCGGTGCGGACTGGTGCCGCAGACCGTCGCGCCATGATCCCGACGCGCCGTACAGACCTACTTACCGCAGGCTACGGATGCCCGCAAGTGCCGGGTGGCGGCGGGTCGAGAGTGACCAGCGGCGGGACGCTGCGGCCGGGGCCGCGGCCTCGGCGAGCTTGACGCCCGGAAAATCCAGAGAAGCTCACCGGAAGCCGGTTACTGGCCATAATGCTCTGGTGCATCCGTGCATCCGTGCATCCGTGCATCCGTGCATCCGTGCATCCGTGCAGGCGTGCGTCGACCGCAGCGCCAGCCAAGCCTTGGGGGGACAGCGTTGAGTTTCCAGACGCCCGTGACGGTCGGTGAGATCCTGCAGGGGATCCACCACAAGGAGTACCTGCTGCCCGCCATCCAGCGGGAGTTCGTCTGGGACGCCGACCAGGTCCGCCGTCTCGTCGACAGCCTGATGCGCCGGTACCCGATCGGCTCGTTCCTGATCTGGAAGGTCAACCCGGAAACCGCGTCGTCGTACGCGTTCTATGACTTCCTGACCGACTATCACATGCGCGACCACCCGTACGCCTCCAAAGCGGTCGTCCCGGCCGGCCAGGGCATCCAGGCGGTCCTCGACGGACAGCAGCGCCTCACCGCGCTGAATATCGCCGTGTACGGCAGCCTGGCGGTCAAGAAGAAGTACGCCTGGTGGAACAGCACGGACGCGTTTCCGAGGAAGCGCCTGTACCTCAATCTCCTGGCCGACGCCGATCCCGAAGAACTCGGGCTCCGCTACGATCTGAGGTTCCTGACCGCCCAGGAGGCCAAGGCCGCGCCCGGCGAGCCGGACGGGTGGTACGCGCTGACGGGGGTGATGACAGTGGCCGGCCCGGGCCCGGCGATGCTCGCCGAGGTGACCTCGCGCGGAATCACTGACATGGCGCAGGCCACGGCCGCGCACCAGCGCCTGTACGACCTGTACGAGGCGTTCCGCACGGCCCGGCCGATCAACTACTACCTGGAGACCGACCAGAACCCCGACAAGGTCCTCGACATCTTCGTCCGGGTCAACAGCGGCGGCACCACCCTGTCGTACTCGGACCTGCTCTTGTCGATGGCCACCAACCAGTGGCAGCAGCGGGACGCCCGCGAGGAGGTCCGCGCGCTTGTCCAGCAGCTCAACACCGGCGGGCCGCGCGAGTTCGGCTTCTCCAAGGACATGGTGCTCAAGACCGCGCTGCTCATCGGCGGCGTGGACATCCGGTTCCGGGTCTCGAACTTCACCCAGGACAACATGAAGAAGGTGGAGGCCGCCTGGGACCAGACCCGGGACTCGCTGCTGCGGGCGGCCACTCTGCTGGACATGTTCGGCTTCAGCAGCAGGACCCTTACCGCCGACAGCGTCGTCGTCCCGCTCGCCTACTACCTGCACCGCCGGAACCTGGCCGACGGCTACCTGCATTCCTCAGCCGACGCCGCCGACCGCCTGGCGATCCAGCACTGGGTGATCCGCTCGCTGGTCAAGCGGGGGATCTGGGGATCTGGTCTCGATACCCTGCTGACCCGCCTTCGGCGGGTGATCGACGAGCACGGCCACAGCACCTTCCCCGCCACGGAACTCGAGCACGACATGATCGCGCTGGGGAAGTCGCTGGCCTTCGACCCGACGGAGATCGACGAGCTGCTGGAGATGCGCTACGGCGGGCAGCGGACGTTCTCCGTGCTATCGCTGCTGTACCCCGGGCTGGACCTCACCAAGGAGTTCCACGAGGACCACATCTTCCCGCGGTCAAGGTTCACCACCAAACGGCTTTCCGAGGCCAGCGTCGCGGACGATCAGGTCAAGAAGTACCAGGCAGTTGTCGGCTGCCTGCCCAACCTGCAGCTCCTCGGCGGAGGCCCGAACGTCGAGAAGCAAGCGAAGCTGCCCGGCGACTGGCTCACCGCCGCGTTCCCATCCGACGAGCAGCACGCCACATACGTGCGCGATAACGACCTCGACGGACTTCCGCTTGACCTGGCCGCCTTCCTCGGCTTCTACGCACAGCGCAAGGAACGCATGCGGCAGCGCCTGCTGAAGACCCTCGGCGTCACCGAAGTCGCCAGCCCGCCGGCGAGCGACCCCGTGCTGGCTCCGAGCACCCCAGTGCCAAATCTGGAGGACGAATGACGCAGCCCGTTGACGAGGACGGCCCGGCTACCTGGACAGCGCCATGCCCTGGATGCGGTTCAGCGCTGATAGTTCAGGACGGCGGCTCCGAGGTCGTCCATGAAGACTGCCCAGGCTGCGGCCGACGTCTGATCAGGGTATGGACCGACACCGTTTTCATGATCGCGTTCTCCGAGTGGGCCGGCCGGGCCTCCGGGCCAGACGAGTAAGCAAACCAAGCGGCCCTCAGCGTCGATCAAAGACCGCGACCCGGTCGGCGGGGCATTCAGAAGAGCGTGGCAGGCTGCTGAGCCTCACCGGTCGGGGTCCGTTCGGCAAGCCTGATCAGCGTGGCATCCGTCAGGTGCCCGCGTGCCGGATCGCGCTCAACGATGCCCTGCCGCAGCAGTTTCTGCACGACCGTCCGCGCGTGCGGCGGCCGGTACACGGTCTCCACCAGGGCGTGGTCCTTGAGGTCGGCGAGCGCCCGCGGCCCTTGGGCCAGCTCGGCGAGAAGCGACCTGCTGAGAGGGCCGAGGTCCGGGTCGATGGTGAAGTCGAGCACTTCCTGGTCCGGATCTCGTGGGTCGCGGAAGCGTACGCCGCCGACCGGATCGATCGCCCACATGGCGTTCTTCATCTTCTTCAGCCCGGCGTGGTGCGTCGTGCCGAACACTAGGTGCAGGTCATGGCCTTGCTCATCGAGCATCTCGAATGACACGACGAACGTGAACCCAGCCTGCCTTAGCGATTCGCGGTAGGTGGCGACCAGGAACGGCTTCTTCTCGCGCGGCGGTAAGCTGGCGACCTTGCGCCATCGGCGGCCGCCGAAGACCTGGTCCCCGTCGGCCTGGTGGCCTCCGACTTCGCAGAAGCGGATCAGGAAGCTCGTCCCGAACGTCACCAGGACCTCGCTGGCCGGGGCGGTGCCGATGCGGCGGGCCAGGTCAAGCGGGACGTCTGGCCCGCCGAAGCTGTCCAGGAAGGCGAACACCGGGCGTTGCATCGCGCCGGTGCGTTCCAGCGCCGGGATGAGCACCTGGGCTTGGTCGCCGCGCACGTACTCGATGCTTATGCCGGCCGGGGCCACCGCGGCTGCCGCGCGCGCCTTGCCCATCTGGCGCCTGAGCTCGGCGAGGCGTGCCGGATTCTCCTCGACCAGGACCATGTCGACGGTCCGGCCTGCGGCGAGCAGGTTTCGGTGGCCAAGGAACGTCCGCAACGCGATGACAGGCGAGCCCGGCTCGCCTCCCCGGTAAACGCCCGATCCGGCGAAGCCCTCTGCGTAGGTAACGCCGCCGAAGCCGCCGTGGAGCAGCGTCGGCAGCCAGGCTGCCAGGTAGGTCTCAAGCAGGCGGTGCTTGGCCAGCGTGTGCGGGTCGGCGTCCCAGATCACGCCCGAGGGGGTGGGCATGATTCCATTTCTGCTTCGCTGATCGCTTACGTCAAGACGCGCTTGGTGCGAGGCATTGCATCCCAGGTACGGCCGTCCAGCATCCGGCCGCCTGATTTCGGGGCCGGGCCGCCCCACTGCCCCGTTGACTGCACCAACTGGAGTGTCGGTTCGACGTCGGGCGGTTAGCTGTTGATGATCTCTGCATGCCGCTGCCGCATGAGGGCTCCCGAGCGCATGTGGAGTTGATGGAGGGGCGTGTCAGGCTGCGCTGGATCGGTGAGGTGGTCTGCGGGCCGGGCTTAGTGTTGCCCGTGGCTCGTCCGAGATGGTGCGGGCCGTGAGCGGACCGCGCCGCCGAGCCGCAGCCTGGCCTGCAGCGCTGGCCCGGCATCGGCCGCCCACTTGGCGATCGCCGCGTGCGACCGCGCCCCGCCCAGCGTCGCGCACACGGCCACGGCCAGGACCGGGACCAGGCCATAGTCGACCCCGCGCGGATCACGCGGGTCGGGCACCCGCGCCAGAGCGAGACCGGCGCCCGGCGAGCCATCAGGTCCGAGACGGCCTTACCGGAGCGGATTAAGGGCGCCGTTCACGCGATCATCGAGGACGAGAACGTGCCCTATCCGGCCCAGGATCGCACGCTCGGTCGATGACGTTTCGGCCCGGATTCCGAGGGATGGCGGTATGCGACCGACCACGCCAGATAGACGGCCATGGCGGTAGGGCTTCTACGTCGGTGCGGAGAACGAAATCATGATTGGTGGTGGATTGTCATTAGCCACGAAGAAGATCCTCGGTACAACCCATCCAACGAGTGATTGGTGAAGGCGTTCGAGGAGTCGTACGAGCGGCGAAGCATAAGAGGAGGGGTCGTCGCGCAGTACAAGGTGCACGTCAAAGCATGCGTCCGTAAGCGGTCGCCCGGACTCGGAAGTGCAATGCAGCTCACCAAGCACGGTGCCGTCCTGAAGTGGCGCGGGCTTCTTGACAAGCCCGGTCCATCGGTACCCAACATCGGACCCTGACCACCACACAAGGTCATCAACGGCCCAAGCAAGATCTGGAAGGCGACGGTGCTTGTCGATGTTCCATATTGCGTTTAGCACGTACGCGTGATCAGTCAGCAAGTCGTCCTGGGGGTCTGTGGACAGCTCAACGCCGGCATCGCTGGCCTCGGCAGTCAGCGCAAACGGCTGGACACACCGAAGCGCCTTGCGCTCAACGTCGCCATACAACCTGCTTCGGATATTGCCGCCCTTCCTCCCTGGCGCAAAGAAGTGCTCGAAAGTTGGTTCATCTATGCAGATTGGAAACGATGTGGCCGCTTCCTCCTTGTCACCCATCTCGCGACCCATCTCGGCCACGTGATGCCGTGCCAACTCATAGGCGACATAGTCGAGCGCCGCCCGCATATTGGCGACCGCATCTCCCACGGCCGCCGACAGGTCGGCTGGGACCGCCCGATGGATCCTGAACCGGTAAGCCCACCCATCCGCATCAGCCGGCTCACGCTCAATTGACCACGCTTTTTCACCCTGAAGCTCCGCTACGCGCTGTCGTACCTCCTTGATGTGGACGCCCGCCCGGCGAAGCTTGGCCCACCAAGGCGCTTCCGGGTCAATTAGCCACTCCTCCATGACGAGATCTTTTCAGACGTTCCCTCAGGTGTGCCTCCCATTTTCTGACAGGCTGTACTTCATGGCTGTGTTCACGGTGGTGGCTAACGTCGTGCTGGTGCTTGCCGCGCTTGTGACCGTATGGGTTCGCGGCGAAGGCTTCCGCGTCGGGAGCGGACGCTACGAGGCTGGCGAAGGGCCGGATTCTAGGAGTCATCCATGCGGTATCTCGTCGGCGAACCGCTCCAGCAGAGGCCAGAGCAGATCGTTGCGGCCCCATTCGGGATCGATCAGGGTGACCTGCCAGGCGCGGCAGAGCGCGTCGACGGCATCAGGGCAATCGTGGCCGTAGCCGTGCTCGATGGACTCTCGGCTGTCGGCGCCGCCGTCCCAGGTGAACTCCTCGCCGTCGTCCAGCGTGATGGCGATGAACGGCGCCAGGTCGTCATAGGGCGCAGCGCGAGCTGCGGTGATGATCAGGTCTGCGTCGGCAACGGCGGCCATGAGCCTGGCGAAGGTGTCGGTGGAGGCGAAGCCGGATACGTTCGCCCGCTGGGCGCTGCCGAGGTCGTCCAGCGCTTCGCCGGGCTGGGACTGGGTGGTGCGAAACCAGCGCGGTTGACAGCTATCAGGACAGGGATCAGGGCTCACGGTCTCGGGCATGGGCGGCGCTAGGTGACTCGGGGTTTCCTGGATTTCGCCGTTGAGCCAGGCGACGGTCAGCTTGGCGAGGTCGGCGAGTGTGCGGGCGCTCCGCCAGCGGTCAGAGTCAGCGCGGTGGTTCATGCACTCATCCTGTCGTGCGTCCGGCAGGGGCGTCAGCATCTGAACGGGCATCCGATGCCGCGAGTATGGCACTGGTCACGCCCCCAGATTGCGGCAGGCAGCGGCCTGTCGCCTTGTCCGGGCACCGCACAGGCCGGTCGCCCGCTTACCGTTCGACGACCGTTTAACGGAGCCGGTCAGTAGCCTTGGACCATGGCATCTCGTCCCAGGTCCTGCCGTCCAGGACGCGGCCGCCGGATTTCGGGGTCAGGCCGCCCCATTGCACCGTTGACTGCACCAACTGGAGTGGCGGCTCGACGCGGGGCGGCTTGATCTTGATGATCTCTGCATGCCGTTGTCTGGTGAGGGCTCCCGAGCGCATGTGGAGCTGATCGAGGGCCGTGCGCGGCTGCCCCGGA
>WNGL01002107.1_pt1 | contig 24928 bp, 26 predicted proteins | sample 5400591 | NCBI WGS metagenome assembly WNGL01 (sample SAMN13153377, study PRJNA577476) | soil metagenome | isolation source: 80 cm soil or saprolite under Garry oak tree replicate 1 | place: USA:California | collected 2016-06-15 | reverse complement strand
GGCAGCAGCGGCTCCGCCGGCAGCTAGGACGGCTGGCCGCCGAACGCTTCCCAGTGATCGGCGGCGAACTGTCCGAGTGTCCGCGGGGGGCGGCCAGTCAGCCTGGCCACCTCGCCGGTGACCCCGGCCCCGTGGCCGGCCGCCAGTCGCGTGTTGCCCGCAACCAAGGCGTCGGCCAGCCAGCCGGGCAGGCCCGCCCCGGCCAGCGCCTGGCGGAAGGCATCGGGCGGGAGATCGACATAGCGGACCGGGCGCCCAGTGGCCGCCGACAGCTGCTCCGCCACCTCCCCCGCCGACAGGGCCCCGGGCCCGGTCAGCATGTAACTGTTGCCCTCGTGCCCAGGGCTAGTGAGCACCTGGGCGGCCACCGCGGCGATGTCGCGGGTGTCAACGTAGCTGATCCGGCCTTCACCGGTCATGCCGTACAGCATGCCCTGGTCGGCCACGGGCTGTGCCGACAGGAGGAGGTTCTGCATGAAGTAGTTGGGCCGCAGCAGGGTGTGCGCAAGGCCCGACTGGGCCAGGTACTGCTCGATCTGCCCGTGCCAGCGGCCGAACAGCAGCTCCGCGTCCGGGTCTGCCCCCGGCACCGACAGCTTGACCACGTGAGCGACCCCGGCCCGCTTGGCCGCGTCAATGACGTTTTGTTCCTGCTGGGGCTGGCCGGGGTTTGGCGGCGACAGCAGGAACAGGTGGTCGCAGCCGTCCATGGCCGCGTCCAGCGTGTCAGGCTGCTCGAAGTCGCCCAGGGCGGTCTCAAGGCCCAGGCTCTTGATCTGGATGGCCTTGTCCGGCGAGTGGATCAGGGCCCGGGCGGGCGTGCGTGCCTCGCCGAGCAGCCGCACCAGTTCCGAGCCGACGTGCCCGGTGGCACCGGTGACCAGTATCACAGCCTGCCCCCTGTGGTTGGGCGATTGCTCGCGCACAGGCGTGCTGACCTGGGACGGCCCGGTCCGGGCCGTCCCAGGCAGCCCTCCCCCACCACCGCCGGGCCTTGATCCGCTCGGTCCATGACGCCCTCCCCAAAGTTCGTTACATTTAACTGTACCTGATACAGGAGTATGTAACGAAATATGGACCATGTCAAGCCCAGGCGCCGCTACGACTCCAGCGGACGCCAAGCCCAGGCCCGCCGCAACCAGCGGGCCATCCTGGCCGCTGCCCAGCGGCAGTTCCTCCAGGGCGGCTACGCCGCCACCACCATCGCCGCGATCGCAGCCGAGGCTGGCGTGTCGGTGGAGAGTGGCTGGTCCCTGCCGCGACTCGCGCTGTTCCTCGCCGATTACATGATCGCTACACTCCTCCCCCCGGCCCACTGTCCGAGACCGGGCCCGTGATCACCAAGCAGCGCGGGCCACCGGTGGCCCGCGCTGCGGGTGCTTCTCAGCCGAGCGACGCCGCGACCTGCTCGAGGTGGTCCATCGCTTCCTGCAGGCCGCTTTCCATCCCGGAGTTGATGTGCATGTCACGGTGCTCCTGGCTGGCGTGCTGCACAAGGACCGTGACTGTGGTACGCCCGTCCTTTTCTGTGAACGTGGCTGTGTTCACCGATTCCGCTCCGGGCATGCCCTCGAAGATCTCGGTTGAGACGATGCGCTCGTTTGGGATGATTTCCCGGTACTCGCCGTGGAATGCGACCTCGAACCCCGCGTTCGCCGTCATCACGTAGCGCCACGCGCCGCGGCGCCGCAGGTCGACTTCAGCGACCGTGACCTCCCCCCGGTCCCCGCTCCACCAGCGCTTGATGAGCTCGGGTGTGGTCCACGCCTGGTAGACCAGGTGCTTGGGTGCGCTGAACTCCCGTGTGATGAGGATCTGTGTGTCCGCCGGGAGCGTCACCACTGCCGTGCCACTACTGGTCACTGCCACCATCTCCTTGCTCCTTTTCCTTGAGTTCCGCCAAGACGGCATCCAGCCGGTCGAACCGTTGCGACCACGACCGCTCGTAGTTCTTCACCCAGTCGTGGATGGGCTTGAGCGGGAGGCCGTTGAGCCGGTACATCCGCTGCCGCCCTTCAACACGCACCTCCACCAGCCCCACCTCCCTCAGTACCCGCAGGTGCTTTGACACCAAGGGCTGCGCCAGGCCGAGCAGCATGACGAGGTCGTTGACGGGCCGTTCCCCGTCGGCAAGGACGTCCAGGATCTGCCGCCGCCGGGGCTCGGCCACCGCATTGAACGCATCCGCCGTCGTTGCTGCCCGCGCCATAGGCAGATCATATACCTATATAGGAATATATCAACTGTGACTTGCCGTGGGCCAGGCGCGGCCCAGCACGGCAGGTATTCATGGACGCGCTCACCAGGCCGCATGGCTGCCTGTGCCCCTTTCCTGGTGAGGCTCCTCAAGGTGGTGTGGTGACGTTGCCGGGGTAACGGCTGCATGCCGGTCTATGACCAGCTGAATGTCATCTTCGGCGGCCACAACGACATCTGTGCCGATGATGGGCTTGGCAGCCAGCCCAGGGACGGCGGTCGAGCCGACGTGATCGATTCGCCGCGCGACGCCGGCGACCACGGGCCAGACATGAGAGCGGACCTGCTCGAACCAGCGGGACCACTGCGGGTCGTAATCGCTGACGATGATCTTGCGGGTGAGGACCAGCCCTGAAACGCGACCCGGAGTGCGCGACGGGAACCGACACCTCTTCGTCGAAACGGACGATCTTCATCCTGGCGGCACGCTCGCTGCTGTGGTCATGTCCCGGTCTATACCCGCGCGCAGAGGATGCGGTCTGGATCAGACTGATCATGGCGACCGGCCGGGCGGCCATTCCGGCGTCCGCCGTGGCTGGCCCGTGACCCGATGAGGGGGACGGCGTGGCGGGCCGGGCGGCGCATGCAAGGCCGGGCGGCTGCTGGAGTGACTGGGACATCATGGACAATGCCGGGATGGAGTCCTTGGCATCCCCGCCAGTGTTCTTGCCGGCACCGGCGGACGGGCGCACATTTTCGGCCACGCGCACGGTCCGGAGCACGGATGTCACTCCTGATGGCCGCCTCCGGTTCGACGCACTGGCCCGCTACCTGCAGGCAGCAGCGGAGGATGATCTCACCGACGCCGCGTGGCGGGAACCGTTCGGCTGGTGGTTGCGCCGGTGCGCGGTGGCCCTCCACAGCTTCCCGGGGCACGGCGAACAGGTCCAGTTGCAAACCTTCTGCTCGGCCACCGGGCCAAGGTGGGCCGAGCGCACCACCACCGTGGCCGGGTCGGCTGGCAGGAAGCTCATGCAAGCCCGCGCGGTATGGGTAGCCATCGACCGCACCACCGCCCAGCCCACCCGGCTGGGCGAGTCGTTCCTCCGCCTGTATGGCGCGGCGGCGCAGGGGCGCACCGTATCGGCACGGCTGTCACTTCCCGGGCCGCCACCCGCAGCAGCGGGCAGTCGCTGGCCGCTGCGGGCCAGCGACTTCGACACAGCACGCCATGCCAACAACGCCGTTCACTGGGCCGCTGTGGAAGACGTGCTGGCCACACAGGACTGGCTTCCCACCCATGCGGAGCTTGAGTATCACGGCCCCATGCTGCCCACCCATGAGCCTTGCCTGGTCACCAGCCGTGGCGCGGACCATCTTTATGCGTGGCTCCTCAACGGCACACAGCGACTGGCCTCGGCCCGGCTGCTTCGCTGACGGTGGCTGCTCGCAGCTTCATGACCGCAGGCCATCGGAGTGGCGGCTCGCACGGAACAGGTGGCTCACGACCTCGGGGTCGAGCGCGGTGCCACCGGCCGCGACGCGGGGGTAACCCGGACTGAACCCGGGCTGGCCGGCCCGCCCGGGCTCATACAGAGCCGGGACCGGGCAGCGGATGTGCCCTCGGTCATCAGGCTAGGAACGACGGCTCCAGCCCGGAACGAAGCTTCCACCCGTCTTGATCCGGGGGTTCCCCCCGGGCCGCAGGTGTGCCGGGGCCGCCAGTTCCCCGCCGCGCGCGGCACCCGACCTTGGCTTGCCCAGGTCGCCTGGTGCTGGTAGGCGCGCTCAGTGGGAAACACTCAACAGGCGACGATGACACCGGCCCTATCGTTCATCGGCCCGCTCCGGGCCCCCAGCTCGTCCTGCGATGGGCGCGGGGCCGGGGCCGGCCCCGGGCCGCCCACCGAGATAGAGCTGGCCGACCTCCGGGTTGGCCAGGATGTCCTTGGCCTGGCCCTGGACGTGGACCTTTCCACCCTCCATGACGACGCCGTGCGTGGCCCACCGCAGCCCGATGCGTACATTCTGCTCCACCAGCAGGATGGTCTTGCCGGTCTCGCGCATAACTTCGACCGCGCTGTAAACGAGCTTCAGGGCAGCGGGGTCAAGGCCGACCGAAGGCTCGTCGAGAAGTACGAGTTTGGGATCGAGCATCAGGGCGCGGGCGCACTCGACGAGCCGCCGCTGCCCGCCAGAAAGATTGCCGGCGGGATGCGAGGCGCGCTCGGAGATGATCGGGAACTTCTCGGCCAGCCCGGCAAACCGGCGCTCCACGAGGCGGCGCTCATGACGGATTGAGTAGGCACCCATGATCACGTTCTCACGCACGGTCATCCGCGGGAAGAGCCCGTTGGACTGCGGGACCTGCACCACGCCATGGTCGAGGATCTCGCGCGGTGAGGCGCCAGCGATCTCGCGGCCGTCAAGTTCGATGCTGCCCTGGCGTGGCCTGAGCAGGCCACTGACCGTGCGCAGCACCGTCGACTTGCCCGCGCCGTTGGGGCCGACGATGCACGTGATGGAGCCCTGGTCGACCTCGAGTTCCACGCCTCGCAGGATGTCACCGAACCCATAGCCGGCCACCAGTCCCCGCACGCGCAGAAACATCTAGGCCTCCACCGGCTCGTCGGCGGCCCAGTCCGTGCCGAGGTAGGCGTCCAGGACCACCGGGTCCTGCTGGATCTCGGCTGCCGTGCCCTCGGCGATCCGCCGGCCGACGTCCATCACGATCACCGGGTCGCACAGGTCGGCGACGAGGGGCAGGTTGTGCTCGACGATCAGGAACGTCTTTCCCTGCTGGTTGAGCTCACGGATCCGGCCGACCAGCCGCTCGACGATGGCCGGGGTGACCCCGCCGGTCGGCTCATCGAGCAGGATAAGCACCGGGTCCATCATCAGCGTCTGAGCGAGTTCCACCAGCTTCTGCTGGCCGAACGAGAGCTCCCCCGCCAGCCTGCTGGCGAAGGCCTGCATGCCCACGAACTCCAGCAGTTCGCGTGCCCGTTCGGCTTCTGCTCCTGAGACGGCATCGGTCGCGAGCTGCCGCCAGGTGAACCTCGGCAGCGGCGCCACGACGTTCTCGAGCACGGTCGTCTCCCGGAACAGGCGGGGGATCTGGAAAGTGCGCCCGAGGCCCAGATGCGCACGGCGGTGCGCCGGCAGCCGATCGATCCGCCGTCCGCCGAGGGTGATCTCGCCCGAGTCGGCGCGCAGCATGCCGTGGATCAGGTTGAAGGCCGTCGTCTTACCCGAGCCGTTGGGCCCGATGAGGGCAGTGATCGACCCCTCCAGCACGGAGAGCGACAGCCCGTCAACGGCCTGCACGCCGCCAAAACGCCTGCGCAGCTCGCGAGTCTCCAGCAACGTCCGGCCGGTGACTGGCGCTGGGAGTGGGGCGGCGGGTTGCTCCGTGACGCGCAGGCCGATTACCTGGTCGGGCCGTCCCTCACGACGCTCACGGCGCATCCGTAGCATGTGCTGCACGCTCGGCACGATCCCGCGCGGCAGGAAAAGAATTACCCCCACCATGATCGCGCCGAAGATCACGATGTGAACCTGGCCGGTGCCGAAAAACCGGTTCGTCCCCTCGTCGATGAACTCGATCAGGAACCCGCCGACCACCGGGCCCAAGGTGCTCCCCCGGCCGCCAAGCAGCGCGGCGAGCACGAGCTGAACGCTGAACAGGATGTCGAACATCCCGGTCGGCTCGATGAACGTCAGTGCATACGCATACACGCCGCCCGCCATACCAGCGAAGACCGCGCTGGCGGCAAAGGCAAGCACTTTGTAGACGAGGGCGTTGATCCCGATCGCCACTGCCTTGTCCTCGTCCTCACGAATGGCGATCAGCCCGGCGCCCAGCTTGGTGCGCCGGATCCAGGACGAGAGCGCGACCGAAGCGATCAGGAGGACCAGCAGCGCGTAGTAGTACGGCGTGTTCTGCCAATCGCGGCCGTACATCGGCAAGGGCAGCGTCAGCCCGGCCGTGCCGCCCGTGAGTGAGCGCCAGTTGATCGCGACGAGCTGGCAGATGTAGACAAGCGCGATCGTGATGATCACGAAGGCATGGCCCCGCGCGCGCATCGCCACGAGCCCGAGCAGCGCGGCAAGCAATGCCGCCGCTACTCCTCCCACGGGGACGAACCACCACACCGAGGCGCCGGTGTGCAGTGCCAGCAGGGCGGTTGTGTAGGCGCCGACGCCGAGGAACGCGCCCTGGCCGAGCGAGGCGTAGCCGGTGAAGCCCGACACGATGTTCCAGCCCACGGCGAGCAGCGCCATGAGGAAGCTCAGGTAGAGAACAGTCTGCCAGTAAGAGTTGTGCGAGAGGAGCGGGAAGGCGATCGCCAGGGCAACGACTGCCGCGATCAGGATGCGGCGCGCCGGCGCCGGGAGGGCGAGGCGGGTCTCGAGCGCGCCAGCGCGCAGGTCCATCCACTGGCTGAGCCGCTTTCCCGCCCCTGTCATCCGGCGACCGCCACATCTTCGCGCGTGCGCGTGCCGAAGATGCCCTGTGGGCGCCACAGCAGGACCACCAGGATCACCACGTAGGGCACCGCGGTTGTCCACGAAGGCGAAATATATGTGGAGACGAGCATCTCCGCGACTCCCATGAGCAGGGCGCCCGAGAGCGCGCCCTTGAGGCTGTCCATCCCGCCGAGGACGATGATGCCCAGCAGCCGCGAGATCCAGATGTAGGCCGTTGACGGGAAGAAGGGGTACAGGATGCTGATCAGCGATCCTCCGGCCCCGGTCGTGGCGGTGCCAATCGCAAACGTGAGCGCCGCGACGAGGCCCACGTTGACTCCCATGAGGCGGGCCCCGTCCGGGTTCTGGGCGCTGGCGCGGATCGCGCGGCCGAGCCAGGTCCGCGTCAACAGCAGCCAGAGCGCGGCCAGCATGACAATGGCCACACCGCAGCCGTAGAGCCGCACCGCAGGGATATAGAACTGGCCCAGGTGGTAGGCATCGTTGTAGTACGGCGGCGTAACTGACCTGAAGTCATTGCTGAACGCCATGCTGAGCAGGCCGACGACAATCAGGCTGAGCGCGAACGTCGCCAGCACCGTCATTGCCCTCGGCGCGTCGTAGATCCGGCGGATGATCCCCTGGTAGACGAGCCAGCCGACGCCGAACATGGCCGGTGCGGTCACGACGATGAGCAGTATCGGGTCGATTCCCAGGTTGCTCCAGAGCCACCAGGTGAGATAGGCCGCAAGGACCAGGAAAGCTCCCTGGGTGACATTGATGATGCCCATCACTCCGAAAACCAGCGTGAGGCCGGAGGCGGCCAGCGCGTAGATCCCGCCCAGCAGCAGGCCCAGGACAACGGCCTCGGTGAGGTGGATCATGGCGCTGGTCGCCTCCGTCGCTCAGTTGGCGTGTCAGTGCCAGGGCGGCTTCGGGTAGGTGATCTGGTTGCTGGTGGCCAGATTCGTCGGCAGCACGATCTTCGTGGTGCCGCCCTGCCACTGGGCGAGCAGGAACTGCCCCGTCGGCGCGCCTCGCTGGTCCCAGGACAGCTTGCCTTCCACCGTGACCACGCTGTGGCTGTGCAGCCAGGCGGCAAGCTTGTCCTGGTCGAGGGAACCGACGGCCTTGACCGCCGCCTCCAGGACCTGCGCTGTGGCGAACGCGTCGGCCGCGTCCTCGGCCGGGCTTGCCCCGTTGAAGCGCCGCCCATACTCCGCCACGAACTTCTGGTTCTCCGGCGTGTGGGCGTGCTGGTCCCAGCTCACGGCGTAGAAGATGCCCTCGGTGTTGCTCATGCCGATGCCCTTGGCGAACTGCCCGTCCTCAGATGGGGCAGAGGTCTGGAAGAGCAGCTTCGGGTTGTAGCCCACCTGCTTCATCTGCCGGATCACGCCGATGGCGTCCTCGAATACCGCGCCTTCCAGCACGATGTCGGCGTGACTTGCCTGGATGCCGTTGACCACCGCGTCGAAAGTGGTCTGGTTGGCCGGGAACGTCTTGAGCCCATAGACCGTCTTCACCCCGCACGCTTCGAGCTTCGGCTTCATGGCCGCGATGACGGGCTGAGCGAACGGGTCGTCGATCGAGATGTAGGCCGCGGTCTTGGGCTTCTTAACCGCCGGAAGGCCGCAAACCCACTGCGCGAGCAGGTCCGCCTGGTGCGTCGCCACGGCCTCCTGGGCGAAGAACAGGTGGGTGAATCCGCGGGTGAACATCGGAGGGGCGCCACCAGCGGGCTCGACGTAGAGCATGCCGTTCTTCTCCGCCACGGCCGAGGCTGGGAAGTTCAGCAAGGACGAAAAAGTGCCCAGGAGGAGGTCGACGTGGTCCTGGGAGATCAGCCGCTGGTAGTCCGTGACGATTGTCTTCTGATCCGACGCGTCGTCCAGGATTTTCAGCTGAACCTTGCGGCCGAGCAGGCCGCCGTTGGCGTTGACGAAATCCCGCCAGATCTCGTAGCCACGCTTTGCCTCCGTGCCGGGCTGGGAAAAGTCACCGGTCAATGGGAGGGAGAGGCCGATCGTGATCGGCTTGCTGCCGCCGCCCCCGCCGCCCCCGCCGCTCCCGCACCCAGCGGCGGCTAGTGTGACCACCAGGGCGACGGCAAGCCCTCGTGTTACATTCGTCAGGATCCCGCGTCTGCGGGGTGAGCCGTTCTCGTGCATCGTTGCGCCCTCCGGGGAGTTCGTATGGTGGGATGCAAACGTTTGCTGCAAACGGTGGCCAAAACGTAACGCTTGCACCAAACGAGTGTCAAGCGGCACTTGATGGTTCCCCAGTATCCCGCTGGGCAGCTTATCTTTCGTCCGATTTCGGGCAGACAACCCGCCTGCGGGCCGGACGGGGCACCTGGCATCAGGCGCGCACAGGTGACCTGAGCGGCACGACCAGATAGCGAAAGGCGGGCGGTTCGCCCGCGCCCTGCGCCGGGCTGGCCTCTGCCGGGTTAGCGGCGCCTTCGGTTGCTCCACCCAGGGTGATCAAAGCGGGCCTTGCGGGGCTTGTGAACTCCAGCCGGATCGCTGCGGCGCCCGTCGGCGCCCTGTCACCAGGCGCTTCCCCGGCTGACGCCGCGGCCACCCCGTCGAGCAGGTAATGAGGCTTGAAAGCGATCACTGGCTCATCGCCGTGGAAGCTCGCGGTCACCGTCTCCACTGCCCGCGCCCGGCCCTCGGTCTGGGCCTCGATGATGACCCTGCCCTCCCCGAAGGTGAGCCGCACCGGGGTGGCACGGTCGGCGACAAGTGACACGCGCCGCAGCGCCTCGGTGAACGAGGCGGCAGGCACCTCGGCCCAGCAGCCGAACTCAGCCGGGAACCGTGATTCGTAGCGGATGTACTCACCGGCGAGCAGCCGCCCGGTGAGGCGCCTCCCGCTGCTCGCGAAGGCGATCATCCCCTCCACGGGCCGCGGTTCGCCCGCCCGGCCGGGGGGTGCTTCGCTGGCTGCGAACGCCAGGGACACGGGCACGCCGGGCGCCATCACCCTGGCGGCGTCGGCAAGCGTCCTGGCGGGCACCAGCGCGATCGCCCGCACCTCCGGATCCGCCGGATGCCAGCGCAGGTGCCGGACGGCGAGCCGGTAGCGGTCGGTGGCCGCCAGTGTTATCACGTCGCCATGGATGTCCAGGCAGACCGCGGTGAGGATGGGCAGGGTGTCGTCGCGGCTGACCGCGGGCAGGACCTGCCCGATGGCCGCGGCGAGCTCACCGCCGTCGATGGTTCCGGCTGGCGGTGGCGCCGCGGGCAGCGCCGGGTACTCCGCCAGGGGCAGGGACACCAGGGTGAATTCGGCGCTGCCGCAGGTCAGCACCACCTCGTCACCATCGGAACGGAAGTCAGCGGGCTGGCCCGGCAGGCTGCGGGTGATTTCCGCGAGCAGCCGTCCCGGCACGAGAGCGGTGCCAGGTTCGGATACGTCCGCCGGCAGCTGTGCGGAGGCGGCCAGCTCATAGTCGAAACACGACAGTGCCAGCCCGTCGGCCGCCTCAAGGCGGAGCCCCGACAGCACCGGCACCACCGGCCGGGACGGCAGCGCCCGCGCCACCCATGCCAGCGCGTCGGCAAGTGCCTCATGCTCGACCCGAAACTTCACGCCACCGCCTCCCGGCCGCCCGGCGCCCGCGCCCGGCCAGACTCGATCCTGGCATGGCCTGCCGACAAAAGAGAATGGCAGCACCGGGCTGGTGCTCCCGTGTACTCGAGTGACGAATGAGCCTCAGGCCAGGCCGGGTGGGGCGGCAGCAAGCGCGGCTTCGATCGCTGCGGCGAGTTCGCGGGCTGAGCCCGCCGTGAGTTCCACCGCCACCCGTGCGGATGGCCCGCGGGCGGGACTGAGGAAATCGATGTTGAGGATGTGCTCGGCCGGGGCGTGTTGCGGATGGTCGAAGTACACCGACGCCTGCGTCACGGGGAACCAGCCTGCGGCGCCCTTGCCACTCCCCTGGATGTCCAGCGTCTTCGTGAGATTGGTGCACATGGCAGCCTCCGTTCAGTGTGCCAGGTGGTCGCCGAAGAACTGCCAGATCTTCTGCCAGCCATCCTTCGCCGCCTCCGGCCGGTAGGCAGGGCGGTCCACCGCGAAAAAGGCGTGCCCTGCCCCTTCGTAAGTGTGGAACTCGTGCGCTTTGCCCGCGTCCGTCAGCGCCTTGGCGAGCTCGGTCACCTGAGCGGGTGAAGGAGACTGGTCGTCGTTGCCAAACAGGCCAAGCAGCGGGCAGGACAGGTCCTTGGCCAGGTGGACGATCGGGCCTACCTTGAGCGCCATCCCCTCCGGAGGGGTGCCCACCACGAAGCCCCCGTAGCAGTCGGCTGCTGCGTCGAGCGGGAGGCTGCAGGCGGCAAGGAACGACTGGCGCCCACCTGAGCAGTATCCGATCGCACCCGCCTTGCCGTTGGAAGAAGGCATCGACCGCAGGTACTCCACCGCCCCCGCCACGTCACCGACGAGCCGGTCGTCGGGCACGCCTCCCCGGGCGCGTGCTGCCGCTGCCGCGTCGCCCGGGCTGGCACCCGGAGCCTCCCGGCTGTACAGGTTGGGACAGATGGCGTTGTAGCCGTGGGCGGCGAACTTGCGGGTGATTTCCTTGGTCGGCTCGTCATAGCCAGGCATGTGGTGGATGACGACAACGCCGCCATAGGGGCCGGGGCCGAGCGGGCGGGACAGGTACGCTTCGATCCTGTCTGAGCCGTGCCCGGTGATGCTGATGGTCTCCGCCATCATCGCGTCATGCATTGCCGATCCCTCCTGTCGCTTGTGCGATGCCAGGTGGCCGGTGCCAGGTGCCAGGCGCCGGTGCCAGCCGGGCCGGATGGCGTTCGGTGCAAACCTAGCCTGGCAGAGGTGAGCCTTCCCCTTCAGGCAGGGGAGCAGGGCAGACAGCCGCCACTGAGCAGCCTGACAATGCGGCGGCAGTGATACATCGCGCCGAAATCAGCCAAAGCAGTGGATCCAAGGTCTCCCATGCGACATGCTCGCCGCGGGGAGGGTCACTGCCATGCAGCCACACACAGCCTTGATCGTGATCGTCACCCTGGTCATCGGGGGGTTCGCGGGCTGGCACTTCCGGACCTTCCGGGGGGTCAGTGCCGACCTGAAGGTACACAAGGCACGGATCCCGGTCTTCAGGCAGGTCAGGCGGCGCAGCGGCCTCATCACAGCGTCGCTCGTGGTGCTCACGCTGCTCGCCCTGCACGATCTGATCCGCTAGCCCACAGGAACAAGCTGTGGCGGGCCCGGGATCCGCGGGGCTACCGCGTCGAATACGGCTACTCCTGCATGGGTCATGAGATCGCCGGCGGCCTGGGCGCGAAGCTGGCAGCCCCGGACCGCGAGGTCTTCGTGCTGGTCGGCGACGGCTCGTACCTGATGGGGGAAGGCCCGCGCCTCCGCCCGGATCACCCTGGTCCATATCGAGGCCGATCCGCTCATTCCCGCGCCGCCGGGCGGCGCGTGGTGGGACGTCCCGGTGGCCGAGACCGCCGGGCTCGCGTCCACGCGTGGCGCGCGTTCTCTTTATGAGACGGCCAAACGCAAGCAGCGCCCTTACCTGTAACCCCCACTTAATGCCAGCAGGTGCCTAGCGCCGCTCGCGCGCCTCAGTTACGTTTCGGTGCAGGAAAACTGTGCCCAGCGCGGACCGGGACGCCGCTGAGATTGGCCTGCCTGACACTGGAGAAAAGAGGGAGAGAATGCATGTGAGGAAAACGTGTGTGGTGGCGCTCCTCAGCGTGCCGCTGCTGCTGCTTGCCGCCTGCACGAGCGGCAGCGGCTCGGGCCAGGGATCAGGAACCTCGAAGGCCAGCTCGCACGGCAGTTGCTCGTACACCTTCGCGGTCATCACGCACGGCGACAACGGCAGTTTCTGGAGCGTCGTCTACAAGGGCGCCAAGGATGCTTCCAGTGACCTCGGCTGCAAACTGAGCGAAGTCTACGGATCCCAGCAGCAGGGCCAGGCCGAGCCGGATGACAGCGCGGAGAACGCCCAGATCCAGGACGCGATCAACGCCCACGTCAGTGGCATCGCCGTGTCCGACCACAATCCCAGCCTGATGAACCCGACCATCGCGAAGGCGGAAGCCGCGGGCATCCCTGTCGTCATGCTCAACGCCGGCTGCGACCTGGCTGACCTGGCGGCCTCCCACGCGGTCACCTGCATCGGGCAGCCGGAGACGCTGGCCGGGCAGAAGGCGGGCGCGACGTTCAAGGCGGAGGGCGCCACCAATGTCCTGTGCGTCATCCACCAGTCCGGCCAGAACCTCCTCGACCGCTGCAATGGCATCGCCCAGGGCCTCGGCGCGGGCTCGGCGTGCTCCACGAAGGGGGCACCGGCCAATGGCCCCGCGTGCACCGAGCTGATTCTGTCCACGCCCAACGCGGCAAGCAACCCGCAGCAGGCCATCGGGCAGGTGACGGCCTACCTGCAGGCCCACCCCGGCATCAGCGCCGTGATGACCCTGAACAGCGCAGTCGGAACGGCGCTGGTGTCCGCCGCGCACGGGAACCTCAAGATCGGCACGTTCGATCTCGACCCGCAAACGGTGAGCGACCTCAAGGCAGGCTCGATGGACTTTGCCATTGACCAGCAGCAGTACCTTCAGGGCTACCTGCCCGTCGTCACGCTGTACCTGTACAAGAAGCACGAGGGCAACTCGATCGCCCCGGCGACGATCGTCCCGACCGGGCCACTGGTGGTGAACAAGTCCAACGTTGCGACCGTCGTGTCAGCGATCAATGCCGGTGACGACTGACCGGCCGCAAGCCTGACCACTCCAGCACGGGCCGGTCCCCGCGCGTGACAGCCCGGGACCGGCCCCCGGGCCACCCGGGCGAGGAAGGGATCATGAACGTCAAGTCCCAGGCCGCCGGCGTCGCCGGCCCGCCGGGAGTGCCCTCCGGCATCGATGAGCGGCTGACAGCAGTCAGCCGCCTGACCCGCCTCATGCAGCGGCCGGAACTCGGCGCGCTGATGGGCGCGGTCGCCATCTTCTTCATATTCGCCGCGGCGGATTCCACCTCCCAGCACCTGTGGCTCACCCAGACCGGCGTGGCCGCCTGGTCCCAGCAGGCGGCCTTCTTCGGGATCATGGCGGTGCCGGTGGGCCTGCTGATGATCGGCGGCGAGTTCGATCTGTCCGCCGGGGTGATGACCGGCGCCACCGCCATCGTGATGGCGCTGCTCGTCGGGCACCTGCACTGGAACGCCTGGCTGGCGATCGCCGGGACGTTCGCCTTCGCCGCAATCGTCGGGCTGGTGAACGGCCTGGTCGTGGTGAAGTCGAAACTTCCGAGTTTCATCGTGACGCTGGCGACCTTCTTCGTCCTGCGCGGCCTCAGCGTCGGCGGGGTCCTGCTGGTCAACAGCGGCAGCACGCAGGTGTCACTGACCGGGACGTCGTTTCCTGGGCTGGCCAGCGCCAAGCGGGTGTTCGGCAGCGCGTTCCTGGCGAATTCCTCGCTCCCCAGCGGCTACCAGGTCGCGGTTCTGTGGTTCATCGCCGTGACCGTGGCGGCCGGGTGGCTGCTAGCCCGCACCACGTTCGGAAACTGGATCTTCGCGTCCGGCGGCGACGCGGGCGCCGCCCGCAACGTGGGGGTGCCGGTCAGCCGCACCAAGATCCTGCTGTTCCTGTCCACGGCCATGGCGGCGGCGCTGGTCGGGATCATTTCCTTCACGCAGGCATCCTCGGCGGTGTCCGAGCAGGGGGTGGGCTATGAGTTCTACTACATCATCGCCGCGGTGGTGGGTGGGTGCCTGCTCACCGGCGGCTACGGTTCCGCGGTCGGCGCGGCCATCGGCGCCTGCATCATCGGCATGGCATTCGAGGGCGTGATCTACGCGGGCTGGGACAGTTCGTGGGACTTCACCTTCCTTGGGGTGGTGCTGTTCCTCGCCGTCGCGGTCAACACGCTCATCTACCGCCGCGCACAGCGGGCACGCCGGTGAGCGGCCAGGCGGGCGGGGCGCCCATGAGCAGCGGGGCTGAGCGTGTACCGCTGCTCGAAGCCCGCGACGTGTCCAAGTACTTCGGCCGCGTGAACGCGCTCCAGGACGTCTCGCTGCAGGTCTACCCGGGCGAGGTGTGCTGCGTGCTGGGCGACAACGGCGCCGGGAAGTCCACCCTCATCAAGATTCTCTCCGGTGTCTTCCAGCCGGACGCGGGCCAGTTCCTCATCGACGGTTCCCCGGTGGCGATGGCCGGGCCCCGGGAGGCCCGTGCTCATGGCATCGCGACGGTGTTCCAGGATCTCGCCACGATCCCGCTGATGTCGCTGTGGCGCAATTTCTTCCTCGGCCAGGAGCCAACCCGCGGCCGCGGGCCGCTCCAGCGCCTCGACGCCGGGCGGGCACAGCAGATCATGCGCGGCGAACTGCTGAAAATGGGGATCGACGTGCGCGACCCGAACCAGACGGTGGGCACGCTGTCCGGCGGGGAGCGGCAGGCGCTGGCCATCGCCCGCGCCGTCTACTTCGGCGCCCGGGTACTCATCCTGGACGAGCCCACCTCGGCGCTCGGCGTCCGGCAGTCCGGGATCGTGCTCAAGTACATCGTGCAGGCGCGGGAACTCGGCAAGGGCGTCGTCTTCATCACGCACAACCCCCGTCACGCCTACCCGGTGGGCGACCGGTTCGTCGTCCTGAAGCGGGGACGCCTGATGGGGACGTTCCGCAAGGGCGACACCAGCGTCGACGGGCTCTCGGACATGATGGCGGGCGGCGCGGAACTCCGGGAACTGAGCGATGAGCTGCGAGAACTGGCGGCCGACGCGCAGGTCGCCGAGGTGGCACGGGAACTGGCCGAGGCGTCCCCCAGCCCCGACGACGAGCCCACCGGGACCTGAAGGGCGAGGAGTGAAGTGCCCCAGGAGGGGAACACATGCAGACACGCCCGGCAGGGGTAACCGGGCGCCTGGCCGGAAGCCGGGAGCATTGACGCCGGTGTAGGCGACACATAGCCTATAAAGCCGATCGGGATAATCAGATTATCCTGCTTCCCCCGCACGTGCCCTCCGTGCAGAGGAGGTCCCCCGTGACACTTCCAGATTTTCTCGTGATCGGTGCCCCAAAAGCGGGCACCACAGCCCTCCACTCAGCGCTCTCCCGCCATCCAGGGCTGTTCATGTCCCCAGTCAAGGAGCCCAAGTTCTTCCTCACCGACGGCCCTCCCCCGGCCCGTGGCGGCGGCCCGGGCGACGTCCAGACCTACCGGGAGCACATCTGGCGGCGGGAGGACTACGAGGCCCTGTTCGCCGCGGCGCCCGCCGGCTCACTCTGCGGCGAGTCGACGCCCTTCTACCTCTACGACCATGCGGCGCAGCGCCGCATCCGGGCGCTCATCCCCCAGGCCAGGCTGATCGTGATCCTGCGTGACCCGGTGGAACGAGCGCACTCGAACTGGACGCACCTGTGGTCAGCGGGGCTGGAGCCGATCGGTGACTTCGTGCGCGCGTGCGCGGCGGAGGACGAGCGGGCCGCCGCGGGCTGGGCGGCGTTCTGGCACTACACCAGGCTCGGCCGCTACGGCGAGCAGCTCGATCATCTCTTCACGGTTTTCCCGCGGGACCAGGTGCTCATCCTGCGGTACCGGGCGCTGGTTGACGTCCCCCAGGCGGCCCTGGACGACATCTGCGGCTTCCTGGGGGTGCAGGAAGGGCTCATCGCCGAGGTGCCACGGGAGAACGTCACCGCTCACCCGGGCAGCTCCATCAGCCACCTGGCGGTGTCCACAGCGGTGCGTGCCGCCACGACATGGGGAAGGCACCTGCCAGCCAACGCCGGTGCCGCCATCACCAAGCCGCTGGAGCGGTTGCTGCAGCAGAACGCCCGCGAGCGCCAGCCCTTGACCTGGCAGCAGCGGCAGGCTGTGCTGCCCTACTTCGAGAACGACATCCGGCTGGTCGAGAAGGTCACCGAGGCGGATTTCGGCGACTGGCTGCAGCCACGGGAGAGATCGGGCGGGCTGGTCGGCAGCAGGCCGCCCGGGCAGTCGCAGGCCCGGAACGGCCAGCCCCGGCCCTGACGGCGAGCCCCGGCCCGGCAGCGAGCCCCGGCCCCGCCAGCGGGCCCCGCCAGCCGGCAGCCGGCCACAGCCTCCGGCAGCCAGCCCCGGCCCCGACAGCGGGCCCGGGCTAGCGGAGTTCTGTCCGGAGTTCGTGGGCGCCGTCGGGCCGGGTCATCTCGTAGTACAGCCGGTACCTGCCCTCACCCAGCGGGAGGATGTCCAGGTAGCGCAGCCCGCGTCCCGCGTATGGGGACTCGGCGGCGGGGCTGGTGCCCAGCGCGCCCAGCGCGGAAGGGTCGGTCCCCGTCGCGATCCCGGTGCGCTCCTCGTAGTTCTGGGCGGCGCTGGCCCGTCCGTCGTAGAACGCCACGACCGTCTCCCCAGCGTCGCATACCGCGCTGACCCTGGTCCCGCGGGAATCCCACTGGCCTGGCCGCCCGCTCAGTGCGGTCCCATGCCAGGTCCACTCCAGCCCGTCAGCGCTGGTGGCATAGTCGGTGACCATCTGGTCGGCCCCGTCGGGATCGGCCAGCGGGTGGCATGACGCCCACAGCTGCCACGCGCCATCGTGGAAGCGGATGACCGGGTCTTTCACCCCGGTCTTGGTATCGCCAGGAAGAACAACCACGCGCTCGCCGGCCCCGAACCGGGAGGGATGATCGGCCTCCAGGAGTTCGACGGCCCAGTGCTTGGTGCCCGGCGTGGCGCAGCTGAGGTAGAGCCGCCACCTCCCCGCCGGGGTACGCACCAGGCTGGGCCGCTCCAGGGACTCGGTTCCGACCTGCTCCCGGGTAATGGTCAGCAGGGTCTCGAACCGCGTTCCGCCGGCGGACCGCGCCACGGCCACGGCGTAACCACGGCCGGCGCCTACCGGCCGGCGCAGCCGGTAGGCCAGGTAGATCCCGTCGTCGCCGAGAGTGGCGGATGGCGCACCCGACCAGTACCCCGGGCCATCACCGGGCGGGCCGATGGCTAGCGTGGACTCTTCAGGACGGGGCAGGTACAGGAAAAATTCTCTATTATTCATGTCGGAATACTAAGCAAATCCAGTGACGTGTGGTCAGCGCTATTTCGAATTCACCCCGCCCAGCCGGCGGCAGTCTCACGTGTGACGTACCAGTAACTTATACCTGCCACGGAGCTTCTGTGGCAGGCTCACCGCGATTTGCATCAAGGGGCCAGTGATGCTGGAGGGAAGACTGCTCATTGACGCGCACGTCCACCCGGCCCGGCTGGACACCGTCAAGCCCGCCTGGCGGGCGTGGGCAGAGCAGTTCGGGCAGCCGGGCTGGCAATCAGTGTTCGACCGTGACGGGCGGGTCATCCCGGCAGCCCTCGATGAGCTGATGGACGCCGAGGGCGTCGACCACGCCATCCTGCTCTGTGAGTACAGCCCCAAGGCCACGGGGATCCAGCCGGTGGAGGACCTGCTGCCGCTGGTGGCGCACAACCCGGAGCGGTTCGCCTTCCTCGCCAACATCAACCCGCACCTGCATCACCCCATCGCCGGCGAGCTGGCGAGGCAGGTGGGGCTGGGCGCGGTAGGGCTCAAGGTGCACCCAGTGCACGGCGGGTTCTCGCCGGCGGACCCGATGCTGTATCCCGCGTACCAGGTCTGTGCGCAGGAAGGGCTGCCGGTGGTGGTGCACTGCGGTACGAGTTCCTTCCCGGGGTCTGACAACGCCATGGCAGCCCCGGACCTGCTGCTGCCGGTGCTGCGCGACTTCCCCGGGCTGACCCTGGTGCTGGCGCACGGCGGGAGGGGCTGGTGGTACGAGGCGGCGGCCACGCTCGCGCTGCTGCACGACAACGTGTGGATCGAGCTTTCCGGGCTGCCGCCGCACCGGCTCGCCGACTACTACTCCCGGTTCGGGCTGGACCGGCTGGCCCGCAAATTCATCTTCGGCACCGACTGGCCCGGTGTTCCCGGCATAGCGCGCAACGCCCGCGCTGTGGCCGCCCTGGGCCTTGGCGACGAAGTCCTGGCGGCGGTTCTGGGGCAAAACGCCCTGGCGGTGTACCAGCCGCGAGGGCCGCATCGTGCGTCAGGCGTTTGACGTATGGCCGGCGCACTGCCGAGACTGAAAAATGTCCGGCCGCAAAGGTAACGAGCATCCCCGGGTTGAGGCGGCACATGATGGCAGGCGCACCGGCGATCTCTTTCGCTACCGACCCCGGCCGCTACCGCCACCTGCGGCTGGAAACCGAGGGGGCGACCGGGCGGATCGTGCTGGCCTCTGACGAGAACGGCGGCGTCGCGGACGGCTACGAGCTCAAGCTCAACTCCTACGACCTCGGTGTGGACATCGAGCTGCACGACGCGGTGCAGCGGCTGCGGTTCGAGCACCCCGAGGTGCGCGCGGTCATCATCACCAGTGGCCTGGACAAGGTGTTCTGCGCCGGGGCCAACATCCGGATGCTGGCGCAGGCGGAGCACGCGTGGAAGGTGAACTTCTGCAAGTTCACCAACGAAACCCGGTGCGCCATCGAGGACGCTGGCAGGGACTCCGGCCAGGCCTACCTTGCGGCGGTCAACGGCAGCGCCGCCGGCGGCGGGTACGAGCTCGCGCTCGCCTGCGACGAGATCATCATGGTGGACGACGGCTCGGCGAGCATCTCCCTCCCCGAGGTGCCGCTGCTCGCCGTGCTGCCCGGCACCGGGGGGCTCACCCGGCTGGTGGACAAGCGCGGTGTCCGCCGGGACCTCGCCGACGTGCTCGCCACCCGCAGCGAGGGGGTGCGCGCGAAAACCGCGCTTGCCTGGGGGCTGGCCGACGAGATCGCCCCGCCCAGCCGGTTCACCGAAGCGGTGCGCGCCCGCGCCGAGGCAGCCGCGGCCCGGTCCAGCCGCCTGCCGGGCGGCCCCGGCATAACGCTCACCCCGCTGGAACGCGAGGCCACTGGCACCAGGATCGGGTACCAGCACGTGAGCGCCGACCTGGACCACGCGGCCGGCGTGGTCACCATCACCGTGCGCGGCCCCCGCGACAGCCCGCCGGCCGATCTGGCGGGCATGCATGCCCAGGGCGCCGCGTTCTGGCCGCTTGCCTTCGTGCGGGAACTCGACGACCTGATCCTGTGGCTCCGCACAAACGAAACCGGGCTGGGCACCTGGGTGATCAAGACCAGCGGCGACATTGACACGGTGCTCGCGTACGAGGACTTCATGGTCAGCGCCTTCGGCGAGGACTGGCTGGCTGCCGAGATCCACCACTTCACCAAGCGCGCCTTCAAACGGCTGGACGTGACCAGCCGCAGCCTCATCGCGCTCATTGAGCCGGGAAGCTGCTTCGCTGGCGGCCTGCTGGAGCTTGCCCTTGCCTGCGACCGCCAGTACATGCTCGAAGGCGAACCGGAAGATCCGGCCACGGGCGGGCCGGCGGCCGACCCCGCCGCTGTCGTGCTGACCGGGGCGAATTTCGGCGCCTTCCCGATGGGGAACGGGCTCAGCCGGATCGCCACCCGCTTCCAGGGTGACCCCGGCCGGGTGGCCAAACTGGAGCAGGAGAAACACCGGCGGATCGGGGCGGCCGAGACGCTGGAACTCGGGCTTGTCACCTTCGCCCCCGACGACCTTGACTGGGACGACGAGGTCCGGATCGCGCTGGAGGAACGCGGCTCCTTCAGCCCTGACGCCCTCACCGGGATGGAGGCCAACCTGCGGTTCGCCGGCCCGGAAACGCTGGAAACCAAGATCTTCGGCCGCCTCACTGCCTGGCAGAACTGGGTTTTCACCAGGCCGAACGCGTCTGGCCCCGACGGGGCACTGCGCCGTTACGGCACCGGGCAGCGGGCCGCGTTCGACCGGAAGCGAGCATGACATGTCGATCGACTACACCGACCGCATCCCCAACAACGTCAGCCTCTCCGACGACCGGCGGCTGCAGCGGGCGCTGGAGTCCTGGCAGCCCAGGTTCCTGCAGTGGTGGGGCGAGATGGGGCCCACGCTGCCGACCCAGGACGTCTACCTGCGCACCGCGGTGTCGGTCGGCCGGGAAGGATGGGCCAACTTCGGCCGGGTCAAGCTGCCCGAGTACCGCTGGGGCATTTTCCTCGCCGAGCGCGACCAGGACCGGCGGATCGCGTTCGGCCAGCACAAAGGCAAACCGGTGTGGCAGCAGGTGCCCGGTGAGCACCGGGCCGCGCTGCAGCGCCTGATCGTCGTGCAGGGAGACACCGAGCCCGCCTCGGTGGAGCAGCAGCGCCGCCTCGGCCTGACCGCCCCGAGCCTGTATGACCTGCGCAACCTGTTCCAGGTCAACGTGGAGGAAGGCCGGCACCTGTGGGCGATGGTGTACCTGCTGCACGCCCACTTCGGCCGGGCCGGCCGCGACGAGGCGGAAGCGCTGCTGCAGCGCCACTCCGGCAGCGACGACTCCCCCCGCATCCTCGGCGCGTTCAACGAGGAAACCCCGGACTGGCTGTCGTTCTTCATGTTCACCTACTTCACCGACCGGGACGGGAAGTACCAGCTCGGCACGCTCAAAGAGAGCGCGTTCGACCCGCTGTCGCGCACGTGTGAGTTCATGCTCAAGGAAGAGGCCCACCACATGTTCGTGGGCACCACCGGTATCGACCGTGTTGTCCAGCGCGCCGCGGAGCTTATGTGCGAGCACGACACCGACGACGTGACGCCGTTTGGCGGAATATCTCTGGCGGTCATCCAGAGGTACCTCAACTTCCACTACAGCGTCAGCCTGGATCTCTTCGGCGGGGAAACCTCCACCAATGTGGCCAATTACTTCACCGCCGGCCTGAAGGGGCGCTGGCAGGAGGAGCGCCGGGACGACGATCACGTCCTCACCGGGGCCATGACGGCACTGCCCCGCCCCGAGGGCGGCCGGATCGTTGAAGCGGAGTTGCCGGCGCTCACCGCGCTCAACCACGACCTGCGCGTCGCCTACATCGCCGACTGCCAGACCGGCGTCACCCGGTGGAACCGGATCCTGGCCAGCCACGGCATCAGCGGCCCCGGCCTGTACCTGCCTCACGTGGGGTTCAACCGGCAGGTCGGCGTGTTCGCCGGCTGCCACATCACCCCACGCGGGGAGGTCGTGGACGCCGCGACGTGGCAGGCGGGGCGGCCGTCCTGGCTGCCGACCCCGGCGGACAAGGCCCACGTCGAGTCGCTGATGCGGCCGGTGTATGAACCAGGAAAGATCGCGGCCTGGCTCGCCCCGCCACGCAACGGCATTAACGGCCAGCCGCTGGACTATACCTACGTCCGGTTCTGACGCTAGGTTTTACCCTGCGTCCGGTGCTGAGCCCCCGCTGTGGCCCCACCGTTTACCTGGTCGCCGGCCTGCTCAGGAAGTGATGCCATGCCCGTCTATGCGCTCGCCAACCTCGTCCCCGTCATTGACCCTGATGCCTTCGTCCATCCCGACGCCGTCGTGATCGGCTCGGTCGAACTCGCCGCCGGTGCCTCGGTCTGGCCCGGTGCGGTACTGCGCGGCGACCACGGGCTGATCCGGGTCGGGGGCCGTACCTCCGTCCAGGATGGCACCGTGATCCACACCACCCGGGAGTGGCCAACCCTGATCGGCGCCGACTGTGTCATCGGCCACCGGGCGCACCTTGAGGGATGCACGGTGGAGGATGGGTGCCTGATCGGGTCCGGCTCGCTGGTGCTCAACCGGTCGCAGGTCGGGGCCGGGTCGGTCGTAGCCGCGGCGGCGCTGGTCCGCGAGGACACGGTCGTGCCCCCGGGCGCGCTGGCCTTCGGCGTGCCCGCGGCCATCCGCGAGGGAGCCGGCCTCGACCAGCGGGAGTGGATCGCCGGGGCGGTGAAGACCTACCAGGGCCTCGCCGGCCAGCACCGGGCGGGCACCCGCCGCATCCATCTCTGACCTGGGTATGGGTCTGACATGGCAGAGTCATCCGAGCTGGGCGGGCGCTGCGATGCCCTCGTCGTGGGCGCCGGTGTGTCCGGCCTGACCACCGCAGTCTGCCTCGCCGAAGCCGGGCTGCGGGTGACGGTCAAGGCCGCCCAGCCACCGCAGCACACGACGTCCGCGGTCGCGGGTGCCATCTGGGGGCCGCACCTGGTCGAATCCAGTGAGCGGGCCACCCGGTGGGGCAGCGAAACCATGACCGTGCTGGCCGGACTCGCCGCCGACCCCGCGACGGGGGTACGGCCCGCGGCTGGTGTGGTGGCCGTCCGGGGCACCGCGGAGGGCTCCGCCACGGAGGCAGCCCCCGCCACGGGGCCTGGCTCCCCTGCCGGGACTGCCCCGGTTGCCGGCACTGCCTCGGTTGCCGGCACTGCCTCGGTTGCCGGCACTGCCTCGGTTGCCGGCACTGCCTCGGTTGCCGGGAATGACATGGGAGCGGCGGCTCTCGCACCTGACTGGCTGACTGGCCTTCCGGGATTTCGCGAGTGCGACCCGGCGGACCTGGCAGCCGGATTTGCCCGCGGCTGGCGTTTCACCGCCCCGCTGGTGCACATGCCCACCTATCTCAGCTACCTGCAGGGCAGGCTCGAGAACGCCGGCGGCCGGGTGGAGGCCGGCACGGTGATCTCACTGGCGGGCGCGGCCCGCGAGTGCGCTGCCCATGCGGTGGTGAACTGCACCGGGGCCGGCGCGCACGGCCTCGTCCCCGACCCGGCGGTGACGCCGGTCCGGGGCCAGATCGTGATCGCCGAAAACCCGGGGCTCAGCGAGTTCTTCATCGGGTTCCCGGATGAGTCGTCGGAACTGGTCTATGTGTTCCCGCATGGGGACACCGTGGTCCTCGGCGGCACCGCCGTTCAGGATGATTGGAACACCGAGCCTTATCCCGCCGTGGCCGGCCGGATCGTGCGCGACTGCGTTGCGGTCGAGCCCCGGCTGCGGGAGGCCCGGATTCTCGGTCACCGTGTGGGGCTGCGGCCGGTCCGGCCCCTGGTCCGGCTGGAAGCCGAGCGGTCAGGCGGCGCGCAAGCGCCGGATCAGCCGCTGGTGGTCCACAACTACGGGCACGGCGGGGCCGGGATCACGCTGTCCTGGGGCTGCGCCCGGGACGCGGCCAGGCTGGTCGCCGCCGGGCTCAGAGTCCGGGAAAGACCGCGCGCGCCCGGTCCAGCAGCGCGCCGTCCCCACTGACCTCAGCCGGTGGGGTGTGAGCGGGGTCGAGCCGCCCATAGACCAGCCGCAGCAGCGCTTCGGTGGGCAGCCTGAGTTTCCCGGCCAGGGGCTCCCCGGCGCCGTCCTCAGGCCAGGGTGCCAGCGTCACTGCATCCGCGACCTCCAGCAGGAAGTCCACGTCCGGGAAGTGGCCGGCCAGGCGGGCGCGGAACGTTTCACCGGCAGGCTTGCCAACCCTCTGCGCGATCCAGGGCAAGAACCCGTGGAGCAGGGCAACGGCGTCCGGCGCCACAACGGCAGCCGGGTCGATGGCCACCGCCACGTCCCAGGTGTGCACGGCGTGCTCAGCATCGCTCAGTTTCTCCAGGCGGCTGATGTAAGCGTTGTCGGCGGGCAGGCAGTCCGCCGCCTGCTGCGCCGGGTTTTTCGCGTTCCAGGCGTCCCAGATGGGCGGGAACGTGCTTGGGTCGACGGCCGCGCCCCCCGACAGGGCCGCTTCGAAGAACTGCAAAGCGATCTCTGCCCCGCTGCCGAGATGCGAGAGGACCTGGGCGATGGTCCATTCGCTGTCATAGGACGGTGCGGTGAGCCGCTCCGGGTTGAGCGCGAAACGTCAGGCCAGTGGCACCAGCGCGTCGGCCAGCGGCGTGAGGATGGCAGGATCGGCTGCCAGCGGCAGGTTCATGATCGCGAGGTCGGCGCCGGCTTCGCGGTAGGCCGAGGCCGTTGCGGCCGCCTCGGCGATTCCGCCCGGCCCGTCCACCCGGATGTTCACCGAGCAGGTGATCTCGCCCGGGTCACGGCCGAGTGAGCCGCAGTGCTCCACCAGGGTCTGCTTGAGGCTGAGCCATTGCTCGGCGCTGTCGGTGAGGGCGGTGCGGGTCCTGCCGCGGCCGCCGATGGTGACCGGGGGATGTGGCCGCTGGACCGGCTTGGGCTCGCAGCGCGCCCCGGTCAGCCGCACGTACCGGCCACCGAAAGTGGTTGTTTCCTGGCTGAGCAGCCTGACGACGGACTCCACGCCTTCGTCGAAGCGGTCGAACCGCTCGCGCAGCGGCGGCAGGTCGTCGTCGGCTGCCCGCCACACCTCACGCAGCTGCGCCCACGTCGTGTGCTCGGGCCGGGTCTTGATAGCGAAGCGCACGGGCCTCTCCTCGCGTCTCGGGTGCCGTTGCCTCTCCTTGCCTG
>WNGL01003401.1_pt1 | contig 24929 bp, 20 predicted proteins | sample 5400591 | NCBI WGS metagenome assembly WNGL01 (sample SAMN13153377, study PRJNA577476) | soil metagenome | isolation source: 80 cm soil or saprolite under Garry oak tree replicate 1 | place: USA:California | collected 2016-06-15 | reverse complement strand
TTCCCCACTGCTGCCTCCCGTAGGAGTCTGGACCGTGTCTCAGTTCCAGTGTGGCTGATCGTCCTCTCAGACCAGCTACCCGTCGTAGCCTTGGTGGGCCATTACCCCGCCAACTAGCTGATGGGCCGCGGGCTCATCTAGGAGTGACAGCTTGTATACAGAGGCCGCCTTTTCCCTCAGGATCCGAAGATCCCGTGGTCTTATCCGGCATTAGCACCCCTTTCGGGGAGTTATTCCGGGCTCCAAGGAAGATTACCCACGTGTTACGCACCCGTGCGCCGCTGTACTCACCCTTGCGGGCTTTCTCGCTCGACTTGCATGTGTTAGGCACGCCGCCAGCGTTCGTTCTGAGCCAGGATCAAACTCTCCAATTTAGAGATTTCGACCCTTGCCCGACCTCTTGCGAGGTACGTGGCATGGTGTACTGCGATGTTGCAAACTCAAGGAATGCGGTGACCGCATTCGTCGTATGCTTGCTATTCAGTTTTCAAAGACCGAGCTTTACCCTCGGGATCGAGATCTCGTCTCGAACCCGATCCTTGAGCATGACGGAAGTCGCGAAGGCAACCGTTCTGCGTCAAGAGGGGGAGTGTATCTACTGCCGCTCCCCGGCTTCGTCAAGACTTTCGTCGAGCCGAAGCTCGCCGTCCGTCCAGACCTTTGGGGACCGGACTTCTACCTCAGGTCCCCGGCCCGCGTCAAGAGGGCTTTGCCGAATCGCTTCCGCGCTTCGGTGTCCCTCCCGAGTGGGGGCTGCTTCTACTCCCACCCAGCGAGCCGCGTCAAGAGGAAAACCGCGCCGTTCGTGCCGGCTTCCACTCGACTGAAGGGGCGCTGCTTCTACCCCTCCATCCTGCTCCCGTCAACCCCGTCCGGCCGTCCGCGCCATCGCGCTCCCGACTGCCTTCCGATGCTTCAGGGGCGCTGCTTCTACCCCTTGGGCGGCGGGCCCGTCAACTGTGTTCCGGAAGAGTTTTGCTGCTTTCTTCCAGGCCTTCGTCGGCGGGGCGCGTGATCTACTTCCCTGCCCCCGAGCTGTCAAGCGCCTGGAACCCTGAGCGGGCGGCGGGCTCACGTCAGCCACGGGCGCGCGTCGACGTTTCCGCGGCGCAGCCGCTCGGCGACGGCTGCCGCCTCGCGATCGGTCCGGCCCGCCAGGCGGGCCCGCTCGTGGGCGACCAGCGCGTCGAGCTGCTCGCCGGCGTGCTCCAGCGTGTCGTTCACGAGCACGTAGTCGTACTGCGCCAGCCCCCGCTCGATCTCGGCGCGGGCCGCCGCCAGCCGGCGCGCGATGACGGCGTCGGCGTCGGTGGACCGGGCGCGCAGACGCCGCTCGAGCTCCGGGAGCGAGGGCGGCAGCACGAAGACGGTGGCGGAGCGCGACGCCCAGCGCGCCTTGACCTGCTCGCCGCCCTGCACGTCGATGTCGAAGACCGCCACCCGCCTCGCCGCCAGGGACTGCTCGACGGTGGCCCGCAGCGTGCCATAGCGCTCGCCGTGCACCTCCGCCCACTCGGCGAAGGCGCCCTGCTCCACCAGCTCCGAGAAGCGGTCGCGCGTGACGAAGTGGTAGTCGACCCCGTCGCGTTCGGCGCCGCGCGGCGCGCGGGTGGTGGCGGAGACGGAGAAGGCTGCGTCGGGGTGCGCCGCCACGAAGCGGCGAGCCAGCGTGGTCTTGCCGGCGCCGGAGGGCGCGGAGAGGACGAGCAACAGGCCGGGGCTCGTCACCTTCACTCCACGTTCTGGACTTGCTCGCGCATTCGCTCGATCTCGGCCTTGAGCGCCACCACCACGCCGGCGATCTCGGCGCTCTGGGACTTCGAGCCGATGGTGTTCGCCTCGCGGCCACCTCCTGCAGGCGCTCGTGAAGGCGCGCGCGGTAGTGGTCGATCGATTGCGGGGCCAGCGCCTCCACCTTCCCCACCAGCACCTCGATCTGGGCGAGCCGCGCCTCGAGATCGCGTGCGAGCGCGGCCCCTTCCCGCTCGCGCATGGCGGTCAGCGCCGTGATCGCCTGCTCGACGGCGGCGGTCACCGCCCCCCGGGCGGCCTCGGGATCGATGGGGCGCTCCTCGAGCCGCACCACCCCCTCGGCGGCGAGCAGGTCCGCGAGTCCCACCGCGCCCGGCAAGCCGAGGCGCGCCTGGATCTCGCCGAACGCTCGCGCGTAGGCCTCGGCCAACGCCACGTCTACCCGCGGGGTGAGCGCGCCCTTGCCGCCGCCGCGCCGAAGGCTGACCTCGATGCCGCCGCGGGCGAGCCGCTCCTTGACGAGCCGCCCGACCTCGAGCTCGAGGGGCGCCAGCTCGCGCGGCAGGCGGACCTTGACCTCGCAGAACTTGTGGTTGACGGACCGTGCTTCCGCGTCGACGTCCTCGCCGCCGTGGGCGGCGCGGCCTGCGCCGAACCCGGTCATGCTGCGGATCATGGTCGCTCCGGGACGGGACGCACAGGTGCGTCCGCGCCGTGGGGACCGTAGCCGCAGGCTCCCGGAGCGTCAAGGAGCGCGCGCGCCGCAGCCGCCACGGCCGCCGGCTCCAGCAAGGTCAGGCAGTGGTGATGTCCGAGCGGACAGCGGCGCGGCCCATGATCGTGGCACGGCTGGCAATCGAGGCCCAGCGTGAGCGCCCGCTCGCTCGCAGTGAAGAGGTGCCGCTCGGGCGAGGTGGGGCCGAACAGCACCAGCACCGGCCGTCCGAGGGCGCGCGCGCAGTGCACGAGCCCGGTGTCGCCGCCCACCACGAGGTCGCAGCGGGCCAGGAGCGCCACCGCCTCCTCGATGGTGTTCCCGGTGCTGTCGCGGAGCGGTATCCCGGCCAGGGCCTGGATGCGCGCCGAGGTGCCGCGCTCGGATGGACCGCCGAGGAGCACCACCGCCGCGCCGTCGCGGTGCAGCGCCGCGGCGAGCTCGGCGAAGCGCTCCGGCGCCCAGCGCTTGGTGGCCCACTCCGCGCCGGGCACGAGCCCGACCACCGGCCGTCCCGACGACGCCAGCACCTGCTCGGCGTACGGATCGAGCGCGACGGGCACGCGGAGCGCCAGCGCGGGGTCGCCGGAGGCGCCCGCCCGCTCGGCCAGGGCGAGCGCGCGGTCGACGAAGGGACGGCTGCGGTCGAGCGGCGCGCGGCCGCAGAACGGGGCATATCCGAGGCGCCGCGGCGCCCCCGAGAGCAAGGCGAGGAGCCCGGAGCGCAGGGAGCGGTGCGGCACGAGCGCGAGGTCGGCGTGGAGCGCGCGCAGGCGCCGGGCGGTGCGCCACAGCCCGGCCAGACCACGGTCGGCGCCCCGCTTGTCGTAGACGATCACCTGGTCGCAGCCGGGGAGGAGCCGCGCCGCCGGGGCGCCGCGCGGGGTCACGCAGAGCGCCACCCACCCAGCGGGCCAGCGCGCCTTGAGCGCGCGCACCGCCGGCCCCAGGAAGACGGTGTCTCCCAGGAACCCAGGCTGGACGACGAGGATGCGCACGCGGAGACGGGGTCTAGGAGAGTGGCCGGGCCTCGTCGAGGAGCATGACGGGGATGCCGTCGCGAATGGCGAAGGCGAGGCGGCAGCGCTGGCACAGAATCTCCTGGCGCTCTTCGTGGAAAGCGAGCTCGCCCTTGCACTGCGGGCAGGCGAGCAGCTCCTTCAACTCGGGCGCGAGGGTCATGGCGCGTGCCTCCGCCGCCCTCATAGCACGACCGGCGGCCAGGCGAGCACCTCGCGTAGGAACCCCTCGACCGCCTCTCCGCGCGCCTGCTCGGTGTACAGGGCGCACATCCGCTCGCGCGCGGCCCGCCCGAGGGCACGCGCGCGCGCCGGCGACGCGAGCAGCTCCACGAGGGCAGCCCCCAGCGCGGGCACGTCGCCGTCCTCGACGAGCAGGCCGTTCACACCGTCGACGATGGCCTCGGCCGGTGCGCCGAAGCGGTAAGCGAGGCCGGGCCGGCCGCAGGCCATCGCCTCGAGCAAGGCGCGGCACGTGCCGTCGTTCCCCTCTGCCAGCAGCACCTTCACGTCGAGGGTGCGGTAAGCCGCCGCCAGCGCAGGGCCGGTGCGATAGCCAGCGAAGAGGACCTCGCGTTCGAGCCCGCGGTGCGCCACGCGTACCCGCAGCTCGTCGAGCCCCTCCCCCCGCCCCACCACCACGAGGCGCGCGTCGGGGAGGCGATCGACGACGGTCCGGAACGCGTCGACGAGCTCGGCGTGCCGCCGATCAGGCTTCACGCGCGACACGATCCCGGCCACCGGCTGGTCGGGCGCGAGGCCGAGCTCGCCCCGGAGATCCGGGCCTTCCGGCGCGAAGCGGACCGCATCTACCGCGCCCCGGGTGGCGAGCACGCGGCGCGCCGGAACGCGGAAGCGCTCGTGCAGCAGGCGGGCGTGCTCCTCGCAGACGGCGATCACCCCATCGGTGCGCCGGTGCGCCAAGCCCTGCAGCGCACGATCGCGCAGCGACCTGGCCGAGTGCACGGTGCGGACCACCCGGGGCCGCTCGCGCCGGCGCGCGAGCCCGAGCAGCGCCGCCGCGTGGTCGTTCGAGAAGTGCGCGTGCACGACGTCGTAGTCCGGGGCGAGCCGAGCCAGACGGCGCGCGTCGCCGAGGAGCGGGGGCGGGAAGCCGCGGGTCGAGAGCGCGAGGTCGCCGCGGACCGTGAACCCGAGCCCTCGCAGCCGCTCCCCCAGGTCGCCCTGCCGGCGGGTGTCGATCGCCACCTCCACCTCGTGGCCGCGCCTGCTCAGGAAGGCCGCCACCGAGGCCATCGGCTCGGCCGGTCCGGTCCACGCCGGCGAGCTGAGGAGCTCCAGGATCTTCACCGTACGAGCTCGTAGTTCTTGTACTCGCCGAGGCGCACGCCGGTGGCGGCCTCGAACAGGTCGAGCAGGTCCTCGCGCAGGTGCCGGGCGCGCAGCCGCGCCGGCCGCGGGTCGAACGCCCAATCCTCCCTCGCGATCCAGGGCTGCATCGGCGCGGGGTGTGCGCCGCGGAAGGGCCGCACCTTCTCGCCCACGTCATACCGGAAGCCCTGCTCGAGCCGCCGCTCGCGCGCCGCTTCGCCGTGGTACAGCCGCTCGAACTCCGCGATCTTGATCATCTGGGCCTCGGGGGGGCGCACCCAGCCGTAGTGGAACATCCGCCCCCCGCTCGGAGCCACCTTGAGCTTGCGGGCGGTCTCCCCCGGCCCGACGCGGAAGCCCTGCGCGTCCCGCCAGGATCGGACGCCGGCGCCGTTCTTCACCGCCCGGACCTCGCGCCGGTACCAGCGCCGCGAGACGCCGACCGTGTGGAACGAGCCGTAGAAGTGGACGTAGTCGAAGAGCAGGCCCTCCAGGCGCGCATCGTCGTGCAGACGGTCGAGCGCGGCCCGCACCGCGGGGTGATCGTCCTCGTGCAAGGCCTCGTCGGCCTGGACGTACAGGCAGACCTGTCCGGTGCAGCGCGCCAGCGCGAGGTCGGTCTGGTGGGCCAGCACCCGCCCCCGCTCGAGCTGCGCCTCGTCCCAGCGCGACTCCAGCACCACCACCCGCGGATCGCCGAGGGAGCGGACGAGGTCGAGCGTACCGTCGGGAGAGATCCCGACGTTCACCACCAGCTCGTCGACGAGCGGCAGGATGGAGCGGATGGCGGGCAGGATCGGATAGCCGAGCCGGACGGCGTCGCGGACGAAGGTGAAGCCGGAGGTGCGCATCGGTTCGGACCTGCCCCTCTCCCCTACCGGCGGCTGCGCCTGCGGCGCCAACGCTCGCTTCGCGAGCGGCCGCCGGCTGCGCCGACATCAAAGTCGGGGGCGCCGCCCCCGACACCCCTGGCAAAGGTACTACCCTTTTGCCACCGCCACCCGACCGCCGTAGCGCCTCACCTCGGCCGCCTCGGGGATGGTCTCGGGGGTGTAGTCGGTGCCCTTCACCTGGACGTCCGGCCGCAGGGCGCGGATGACGGGCACCACGTCCCTCGAGTCGAACAGGACGACGTGGTCGACGCACGCCAGCGCCGCGACGATCTCGGCCCGCTCCGCCTCGGGCACCACCGGCCGTCCAGGCCCCTTGCCGAGCAGGCGGGTCGACGCGTCGCCGTTCACCGCCACCACCAGCTCGTCGGCGAGTGCCCTCGCGCCTTCCAGGTACCGCAGGTGGCCGACGTGGAAGAGATCGAAGACGCCGTTCGCGAGCGCGATGGTGCGCCCGGCCGCGGTCGCGAGGGCGCGCAGGCGTGGCAGGTCATCGAGCCGAACGAGCTTCGCCATCCCCCCTACCCCTTCGCGATCTCGGCCAGGAGCTCGGCGCCGGAGACGGTGGCCGTGCCGGGCTTCAGCACCACCAGCGCGCCCGCCACGTTGGCGAGCCGGGCGGCGGCTTCGGGATCGGCACCCGCCGCCACCGCCGCGCAGTAGGTGGCAGCCACCGTATCGCCGGCGCCGGTCACGTCGACTGCCTCCTGCGTGCCGTGCGGCGCGACGTGCACCACCGGCTGCCCCTTCTGGAAGAGCGACATGCCGTGCCGGCCGCGCGTGACGAGGAGCTGCTCGCAGCCGACCTTGCGCAGGAGCGCGCGGGCGGCGCGCTCGAGCGTCCCCGGCCCAGACAGCGCGACGCCGCTCGCCGCCTCCAGCTCGGGCTCGTTCGGCTTCACCATGGTGATCCCGGTGTACGCGAGCAAGCGGTAGCGCGAGTCGACGCAGACCGGCAGCCCGCCCCGCTTCACCTCCCGCAGCGTCTCCAGGGCGCTCGAGCCGAGCGACCCGGACCCATAGTCGCTGACGAGCACCGCCCGGGCATCTCGCGCCGCGCGCTCCAGCTCGCGCGTGACGCGCGCCTCGGCCGTCGCCGAGAGCGGGCCGGCCGGGGCCCGATCCACGCGCAGCATCTGCTGGCGCCGGGTGGAGCGGCCGCCGGCGAGGATGCGCGTCTTCGACTCGGTGGCGCGCCCCTTCACCCGGACCAGGCCTGCCACGTCGACGTGCGCCGCGGCCAGCGCGTCGAGGAGGGTCGCCCCGAGGGCGTCGTCGCCGACCACCCCCACCGCACGGACCTTCACGCCCAGCGCGGCCAGGTTCTGGGCCGCGTTGCCGGCGCCACCCGGCTGGAGCTCGCTGCGCTCGTAGCGGACGATGAGGACCGGCGCCTCGCGGCTGATCCGCTCGGTCTCGCCGTACACGTATTCGTCGGCCATGTAGTCGCCCGCGACGACCACCTCGGCCGAGCGGAATCGTTCGACGAGGCCGGCGAGCTGAGCGATCCCGGTCATGGCGGCGGGTCGGCGCATCGAGGGCTGTACGTACCGCGGCGCGGCGCGCAGCGTCAAACCGGGCGCGTCTTCCAGCGACGGTGGAGCCAGTACCACTGGTCCGGGTGCTCGCGGACGCGACGCTCCAGGCGGTCGCTCAGGTCCTGCATGAACAGGAGCGCGTCGCGGCGGTGATCGCCGGTTTCGGGCACCTCGAGCGGCCCCTCGATGAGGACGCGATGCCGGCCGTCGGCCAGCGGGACGGCGACCAGGAACACCACCGCCGCTCCGGTGCGCTGCGCCAGCACCGCCGGGGTGGGCGAGGTGGCGGCCGGCACGCCGAAGAAGGTGGGGAAGACCGCGCGCCGGCGCGGCTGGTTCTGGTCGATGACGTAGCCGAGCACGCGACCCGACGCCAGGGCGCGCCGCGCCGCCCGCAGCGTCTCGCCTCGACGCACCACCAGGTCCTCCACCCCGGCCCGGGCGCGTCCGCGCCGCCACAGGTCGTTCGCCCCGCTCTTCCCCATCTTGCGGCTGATCATGGTGATGGGGACGCCGCGCAGGGTGTGGGCGGCCGCCAGCAGCTCGAAGTTCCCGAAGTGCGCGGTGCAGGCGATGACGCCCCGGCCGAGCGCCCGCGCCGCCTCGTACCGCTCCCAGCCGTCGTAGTCGAAGATGCCCTCGAGCTCACCGGGGGTGAGGCGCGGCACGAGCAGGAACTCGGGCGCGAGCCGGCCCAGGTTGCGGTAGGTGGCGCGGGCGATGGCGCGCCGCTCGGACTCGCCCTTCTCGGGGAAGGCCAGGCGCAGGTTGTCCAGCACGACGCGGCGGCGCACCCGGAGTGTCCAGGCCAGCCATGCGAGGAGGGCGCCGAGCGCGTAGAGGGCGCGGCGGAGCCAGCGGGGGATGGGGCGGGAGCTACTCACGGTTGGTCGAGGTCGAGGCCCTTCGACTACGCGCCGCCTCCGGCAGCGCTACGCTCAGGGCGGACGGACTGCGGTCACGGGCGGGAGTCGCAGCGAGCACCCCCTCGAGCAGCTCCTCCAGCACCTCCGCGCCCTCCACGATCTCGGCGCGGATGCGGACCACGCGCAAGAGCGGGTGAGCCGCGAGGCTGGGCGGCAGTCGAACCGCATCCTTCTCCGTGGTGACGACAGCGTCGCAGCCGGCCCGGGTGGCCGCCTGGAGAACCTCCTCCAGCTCGGCAGCGGTGAACCGATGGTGGTCGCGGAAGACGCGCTCCGCAGCCACCTCCGCCCCCAGATCAGCGAGCGTGCGGCGGAAGCCGTCGGGACGGGCGAGCGCGCACAGGAGGAGCACGCGCCGCCCCCGGAGGAAGTCGACGCCGAGCGACGTCTCGAGCGGGCCGTCGAGCACGTCCTCCGCCGCATGGCGCGAGACCACCGGCGGCCGCCCGGTGGCGTCGCGGAGCCGGTGTCGCAGCGCCGAGAGCGCCACCGCGGGCACCTGATCGCAGCGCGAGATCCAGCAGAGCTGCGCCCGGCGCAGCGCCGCCCAGGGCTCGCGGTTCGGCCCGCGGGGCAGGAGCCGGCCGTTGCCGGTCGGCGACGCGGCGTCCACCACCACCACGTCGAGGTCGCGCGCCAGCGCGCGGTGCTGAAACCCGTCGTCGAGGACGAGCGCATCGGCGCGAAGCTGCTCGACCGCGCGGCGGGCGAGCTCGGCGCGGCGGGGCCCGCAGAGCACGGCCACCCCCGGCAACCGGCGCGCCAGGAGGAACGGCTCGTCGCCTGCCTGGGCGGCGTCGAGCAGCACCCGCCGACCGTCGGAGACCACCCGGCTGTCCGTGCGGTCCGCGCCGTAGCCGCGAGAGAGCACCGCCACCCGCCTGCCGCGGGCGGCGAGGCGCTCGGCCACCGCCAGCGTGGCGGGCGTCTTGCCGGCGCCTCCCACCGCCAGGTTGCCGATGGACACGACGGGCGCGCCGGCGCGCGCGACCGGCAGGAGCCGCGCCGCGTAGAGCGCCGCGCGCAGCGCCCCGGCGACCCGAAAGGCGCCCTCGGCCAGCGCCAGCGGCGCGGCGAGGGCGCCTGGCGCGCCATCCGCCGCGTTCCACCAGATGTCCTCCAGCCGGTTCACCGGGTGGCCAGCGCCTCCGGCCGGCGGAGCAGCTCGCGTGCCGCCGACAGCACCGCCTCGGAGCCGAGGTCGGCCAGGCAGCGGTGGTGGCCCTCGGGGCAGAAGTCCCCGCCGTGGTTCGAGCAGGGTGCGCAGGCGAGCCCGAGAGAGAGCGCGCGGCTGGGGGACGGCGGTCCCCAGCGGATGGGCGAGGTGGGACCATAGAGCGCCACCACCGGCGTCCCGACCGCGGCGGCCAGGTGGACCGGCCCCGAATCGCAGGCGACGAGGAGCTGCACCCGCGCCAGCGCCGCCGCCAGCGCGTCGACCGGGAGCGGCGACAGATCGGCGCCGGCCGGCACCTTCAGGTGGGCGCGCAGCGCCTCGAACGCCTCCCGATCACCCGGGCCACCCGCCAGGACCAGGCTCGCGCCGTCCCCGGCGAGCGCGTTCGCGACCTCGGCGAAGCGCTCCACCGGCCAGCGCTTCGTGGCCCAGCGCGCACCGGGCGCGACGGCGACGAGGGGGCCATGGAGCCGGCCGAGCGCGTCGGCGGCGAGCGCACGCGCGCCGGGGGAGAGGTGGATGCGCGGCCGGCCGGGCGCCGTGACGCCGAGCGGCGCCAGCGCCTCGGCGTAGAGCGCCGTGGCATGGGCGCGCACGAGCGGCCGGTCGGCGCCGACGAGCGACAGGAGCGCCCTCCCGGCGGTGCGCCTGCGGAAGGTGAGGCGGCGCGGCGCCGCGGCGCGGGCGATGAGCGTGCTCCTCACCTTGTGCTGCAGGTCGATGGCGACGTCGAACTGGCCTCGCAGCCGTTCCGCCAGCGCCATGGCCGCCCCGGGCGTCGAGCGGTCGAGGGGGTGCACCGCCGTGAGGCCGGACAGGCCCTGCAGGAGCGGCGCGTAGAGCGGATCCGTCACCCATTCGACGTGCGCGCCGGGGAACTTCTCGAGGAGCGGATCGAGGACGCTCGTGGCGAGCACCACGTCGCCGAGCGCGCTGTAGCGGAGGATCAGGAATTTCATCGCTCCACCTGGACCGCGGCCAGTCCGGCGGCGTCGTGGGTGCGTGAGCGCGGCAGGAGGCGCAGCATGTGATCGACGTTGCGGCCGCTCGCGCCGCGGATGTGCGAGACGGCCTGGCGGGCCAGCTCACCCAGCTCCACGATCTTGTCGGGCCGGGCGAGCAGCTCCTGCGCCACCTTGAGGAGCTGCTCCGGGGTCGCGACCTGGATGCCCCCGCGGCCGACCAGGACTTGAAGACTGTCCTTGAAGTTCTCCATGTGCGGGCCGAAGAGCACCGGCCGCCCCTGCCCGGCGGGCTCGAGCACGTTCTGCCCGCCGCGCCGCACGAAGCTCCCGCCCACGAAGACGAGCGTGGCGAGCCGGTAGGCGATGGCGAGCTCGCCGATGGTGTCGAGGATGGTCACCTGCGCGTGGCCGGCCGCGGCGCCGCCGGAGCGGAGCCGCACCGACAGCCCGGCCTCGGCAGCCGCCGCCATGATGCGCCCGGCGCGCTCGATGTAGCGCGGCGCCACGACGAGCTGCAGGTCGGGGCGGCGCTTCAGGAGCCCGCGGTAGACCTGGAAGAGGAGGTCCTCCTCACCCTCGTGCGTCGAGCCCGCCATGAAGACCGGAGCCTCGGGCAAGAGCCCCATCTCGCTCCGCAGCGCGGCCACCCGCGCCGGGTCCGCCTCCAGCACCAGCGCATCGAATTTGGTGTTGCCGCTCACCCAGACGCGGTCGGGCGCTGCCCCGAGCGCGAGCACGCGCTCCGCCTCCTCGTCCGACCGCATGAGGAAGAGGTCGATCTTCGCGAGCGGGTTGCCGATGGCCCCGAAGAAGGCGCGGTAGCGGGCGAGCTTGTCGGGGTTGAAGCGGCCGTTGGTGAGCGCGATGCGCGCGCCGGCCGCGCGGGCGGCACGGATCAGGTTCGGCCAGATCTCGGTGTACTCGAGGACGAGCAGGTCCGGCGCGAGCCGCCGCACCGCGCGGCGGGTGGCGAGCGGCAAGTCATACGGAGCGTAGAGGACGACGTCGGCCTCGACGAGCTTCTTGCGCGCCATGGCGAGGCCGCTGTTGGTGATGGTGGTCACCACGATGCAGCAGCCCGGGAGGCGCCGCTTCAGCTCCTTCATCATGGGCTGGAGCGAGAGGAGGTCGCCCGCGCTCGCGCCGTGCAGCCAGATGCGCGGCGTGCCCTCACCGCGGGAGAACGAGCGCCGGTAGAAGCCGAGCCGGAAGGGGATGCCGTGCCGGATCTTCGGGTGGAAGAGCAGCACCGGCAAGAAGGCCAGGAAGAGGACGTAGCTGGCGAGCGCATAGAGGAGGTGCATGGCTAGCCGGCGGCGACCCCCCGCTCGCCCCGCCCGCCCTGGCCCTCGAAGATGCGATAGAGCCGGGCGTACTCGCCGCGCCGGGCCATGAGCTCGTCGTGCCGTCCCGCCTCGACCACCCGCCCCCCGGCCAGCACGAGGATGCGGTCCGCGCTGCGGATGGTGGAGAGGCGGTGCGCGATGACGAGCGTGGTGCGCGGTCCCCCTGCCCGACCGAGCCCCATGAGGTCCTCCAGCGCCCGCTGTACCTCGCGCTCGCTCTCGGCGTCGAGGGCGCTCGTCGCCTCGTCCAGGATCAGGATGGGCGCGTCCTTCAGGAAGGCGCGCGCGATGGCGATGCGCTGGCGCTGGCCGCCGGAGAGCAGCACGCCCTTCTCTCCCACCAGCGTCTCGTAGCGCTGCGGCAGCGCGGCGATGAAGTCATGGGCGTGCGCCATGCGCGCCGCGCGCTCGACCTCCTCGGCCGAGACGTCGGGGCGGCCGTAGGCGATGTTGGCGCGCACCGTGTCGTTGAAGAGGACGGTCTCCTGCGACACCACCGCCAGCTGCGCGCGCAGGCTCGCGAGCGTGGCGTCGCGCAGGTCGATCCCGTCGAGGGTGACGCGCCCCCCGGCCGGATCCCAGAAGCGCGGCAGGAGGTTCGCGATGGTGGTCTTGCCGCCGCCCGAGGAGCCGACGAGGGCCACCACCTCGCCCTTCCTCAACGTGAAGCCGACCGCTTCCAGCACCCGCCGATCGTCATAGCCGAAGGTGACCTCCTCGAAGCGCACCTCGCGCGCGAAGCGCGGCAGGGCGACCGTCCCGGCGTCGGGGACGGCGGTGCGCGCGTCGAGGATCTCGAACAGCCGCTCGGCGGCCGCCCCGCCCTGGAGCGCGATCTGGCCCACCTTGCCGAGCTGCTTCACCGGCCCGTAGAGGAGCAGCACCGCCGCCACGAAGGAGAAGAACTTCCCCGCCTCCAGCTCGCCGCGCAGGATCCGGCCGCCCACCCAGGAGATGGCGAGCGACAGCCCCACCGCCGCCATCACCTCCATGAGCGGCGAGGAGACGGCCCGGACGACGAAGCTCTTCCGCATGATGCGCAGCCAGCGCCGGTTCTCCTCGCGGAACCGCTCGGACTCCCACCGCTCCATCCCGAACGCCTGCACGACCCGCATCCCGGAGAGCGCCTCCTGCACCAGCTCGGCGATGCGGCCCAAGGTCGACTGCGACTGCTGCGTGACGCGCTTCAAGCGCTTCGCGAAGCGCGCGATGGGGAGGAGCGTCACCGGCACCGCCACGAAGGCCATGAGGGAGAGGCGCCAGTCGAGGATGAAGCAGTTCACCAGCATCACGACGATGGTGAGCCCGTCGCGGATGTAGCTCGAGACGGCGTACGCGACGGCGGTCTCGACCGACTGCACGTCGGCCGAGAACCGGCTCATCAGGTCGCCCGAGTGGCGCTTCGCGAAGAACGCCGGCGACAGCCCGAGCAGGTGATCGAACATGGCCGTCCGCAGGTCGGCGATGACGCGCTGCGAGACCATGCCCATCAGGTAGAACTGGCCGAAGTAGGCGACCCCCTTCACGAGCGCCACCCCCACGATGACGGCGGGGAGGAGCGACAGCACGCGCTCGCGGTCGGCGCGCTGGAGCCAACCGGCGAGGTCGAGCGAGGACGGCAGGAAGCGGCCCAGGCTGGCGACCGCCTGCGACCGGCCGGTGAAGAGGAACTCCAGCACCGGCCCGAGCAGGTTCACGTAGGCAGCCGTCGAGAGCGCGAGCACGACCATGCAGGCCAGCGCGGCGGCGAAGCGCGCCCGGTATGGGGCGACGAAGCGGAGAAGGCGGAGGTAGGCGCTCAAGGTCGTGGAGATAGCCCGCGGCGGGCGAGCGCATCCTACGTCAGCCGCAAGGGATTTTCGACATCGAGCGCGGGCGGCCGACCGTCCGCCCACTCCCCCAGCCCTCGCCCGCTCCCCCGGGGGCGAGCCGCGGGTCCCCGGCCTACTCCTCGATCCCCTTCACCCTCCCGTCGGCGCGGCGGCGCTCGATGATCTTCTGCGCGATCTGCGGCGGCACCGGGTCGTAGTGCGAGGGCTCGACGGTGAAGTAGCCGATGCCCTGGGTGAGCGAGCGCAGCTCGGCGTCGTAGGTCATCGCCTCGGCGTGCGGGCAGAGCGCGCGCACGAGCACGCCCCGCGGGAGCGGCTCCATGCCCTGCACCTTGGCGCGGCGGCTGTTGAGATCGCCCAGGACGGCCCCGACGTACTCCTCCGGCACGCGCACCTCGAGCTTCATGATCGGCTCGAGCAGGATGGGCCGCGCCTCGAGCACGGCCTTCTTGAAGGCCATCGAGCCCGCCACCTGGAACGCCATGTCGGAGCTGTCGACGTCGTGGTAGGTGCCGAAGACGAGCTTCGCCTTGAAGTCGACCACCGGATAGCCGGCCAGCGGTCCGGCCCCGAGCGAGCCACGGATGCCCTTCTCGACCGACGGGATGAACTGGCGCGGGATGGAGCCGCCGACGATGGCGTCCTCGAACTCGAACCCCTCGCCGCGGCCGCTCGGCGAGAGCTCGACGTGCGCGTCGCCGTACTGGCCGTGTCCGCCGGTCTGCCGCTTGAACTTGCCCTGCGCCTTGGCCGTCATCGTGATGGTCTCGAGGTAGGACGGCGTGGGCGGAGCGAGCGTCATCTCGACGCTGTGCTTGCGCTTCACGCGCTCCACCGTGACCTCGATGTGTGCTTGCCCCATGCCCTTGAGCAGCATCTCGCCGGTGTCGGGGGAGCGACCGAGCTCGAGGGAGGGGTCCTCCTCGATGAGCTTGTGCAGGGCGGCGGCCGCCTTGTCGTCGGCGTTCTTGGTGTGGACTGCGAACGCCACCGGCCGGTTCGGCACTGGGAACTCCGCGAGGTGGACGGGCATCTCCCGGTCGCAGAGCGTGTCCCCGGTGTGGGCGTCCTTGAGCTTCATGAGGACGACGATGTCGCCCGGGCCCGCCTCCTTCACCTCGGCGTTCTGCACGCCGTCCGTCTTGTAGAAGTGCGTGATCCGCTCCTCGCTGCGGGTGCGCGGGTTCATCAGCACGGCGTCGTCCCGGAGCGTCCCGGCGAAGACGCGCACGTAATCCACCCGCCCTGCGAAGTGGTCGATGGTGGTGCGGAACACCTGTCCGACGAAGGGGGCGTTCGCCGTGGTCTTCACCTCCACCTCGTCACCGTGCAGGTTCCTGCCGGTGAGCGAGCGGCCCTCGGGTCCGGGGAGGAGCTTCTCCACCAACCCGAGCAGCTCCTTCACGCCGATCCCGGGCTTCGGCGCCGCGACCGCCAGCGGCAGGTACTTCTGCGCGGCCGCGCCCTTCGCCAGGCCGAGCAGGATCTCCTCGTCCGAGAGCGCGCTGCCCTCGAGGTACTTCCCGAGCAGCTCGTCGTCCGACTCCGCCGCCGCCTCGACGGCCGCCGTGCGGGCGGCTTCGGCCTCGGCCCGGAGGCCGGCCGGGATCGCCTGCTCGGTCCACCTGGCGAAGCCCTTCTCGTACACGTGCGCCTTCATGGCGAGCACGTCGACGAGGCCCTTCAGCCCGGCGCCCTGCCCGATCGGGAGCTGCAGCGGGATGGGCTTCACCTTGAGCGAGGTCTCCACGTCGCCCAGCGCCTTCGCGAAGTCCGCCCGCTCGTGATCCATCCGGCCGATGACCAGGAGCGCGGGCACCCCCGAGTCGGAGAGGACGTCGAAGTGTCGCTCGGCGTGATTGTGCGCTCCATCGGCGGCGGAGAGGAGCAGGAGCGCGCCGTCGGCGACCCGCAGCGCCCAGTCGACCTCCGTCAGGAAGGCGGCGAAGCCGGGCGTGTCGAGGACGTTGAAAGTCCGGCCTGTCTCCTCGAAGGTCTCCGGGTGGAGGCTGAGCGAGAAGTTTCGCTTCTTCTCCTCCGGTTCGGCGTCGAGGCGGGCGGTCGAGCCGTCCGGGGCCGCGTGCTTGGGATCGGCCAGATGGAGAAAGGCTTCGACGAGGGCGGTCTTGCCCGACCCGTCGGCGCCGGTGATGCAGAAGGTCCGGATGGTGCGGTTGCTCGGCATGGCTGACGCACTCCCGCGAGAGAAGGACACAAGCGCACGAGCCGGCTGACGCGCCGGCCCGGAGAACCGACTCTTGTCCCTTAGCACGCGCCGCCCGCAGCGGGGGGCTCCTGACGGGCTGCGCTATTTTGCGTCCTTGAGCTCCGGAAACTCGTCCTGCCAGAACTCCCGGTCGCCGCGCGGTGCGTCGGGCGCACGGCCGGCCTCGGCCTGCCGCAGCTGGACGCGCCGGATCTTGCCGGAGATGGTCTTCGGCAGGTCGGAGAACTCGAGGCGCCGGACGCGCTTGTAGGGCGCGAGGCGGCGCCGCATGAAGCGGAAGATCTCGAGCGCCAGCTCGCGCGACGGCGCCTGGCCCGGCTTGAGGATGATGAACGCCTTCGGCACCACCCCGCGCACCGGGTCCGGGCTCGGCACCACCGCCGCCTCCGCCACGGCCTCGTGCTCGATGAGCGCGCTCTCCAGCTCGAACGGGCTGATGCGGTAGTCGGAGCTCTTGAAGACGTCGTCGGCCCGGCCGACGTAGGTGATGTAGCCCTCCGCGTCCTGGCTCGCCACGTCGCCCGTCCGGTAGAAGCCGTCGCGGGTGGCGTGCGCCGTCAGGTCCGGATCGTCGACATAGCCCGCCATGAGCCCGGTCGGGCGCGGATCGAGCGCGAGCGCGATCTCGCCTTCCGAGGCCTCGCGTCCCTCCCCGTCGAGGAGTGCCACCCGAAACCCGGGCATGGGGCGGCCCATCGAGCCGGCCTTGAGCCGTTGCCCAGGAGAGTTGCCGATCTGGCAGGTGGTCTCGGTCTGCCCGTAGCCGTCACGGATGACGACGCCCCACGCCTGCTTCACGCGCTCGATCACCTCCGGGTTGAGCGGCTCGCCGGCGCTGAGCGCCTCGCGGAGCTTCACCCGGTACTGCGCGAGGTCCTCGAGGATGAGGAAGCGCCACACGGTCGGGGGCGCGCAGATGGTCGTGATCTCGTGCTGCGCGAGCACCTCGAGCGTGCGGCGCGCGCTGAAGCGCGCATAGTTGTGGACGAAGACCGTCGCGCCCGCGTTGAAGGGCGCGAAGAAGTTCGACCACGCGTGCTTGCCCCAGCCCGGCGAGCTGATGTTCATGTGGACGTCGCCCTCCACCAGGCCGAGCCAGTACATGGTGGAGAGGTGGCCGACCGGATAGCTCGCCTGCGTGTGCAGGACGAGCTTCGGCTTGGCGGTCGTGCCCGAGGTGAAGTAGAGCAGCACCGGGTCGTTGGGGTGGGTGTCGGCCTTCTCGAGGAAGTACGGCGACTCGGCGTAGGCTTGCTCGTACGGCGTCCACCCCGGAACCTTCTCCCCCACGACGATCTTGCCGAACCTTCCGTCGAACGCGCGCAGCTTCTCGGCGCCGATGGGGTCGGTGACGACATGCTTCACCTGGCCGCGCTCCAGGCGATCGTGCAGGTCCTCCGGGGTGAGGAGCGAGGTAGCGGGGATGATGACAGCTCCGACCTTCATGGCGGCGAGCATCACCTCCCAGATCGGGACCGAGTTCCCGAGCATCATCAGCACGCGGTCGCCGCGCTTGACGCCCAGCCGCCGGAAGAAGACCGCCACCCGGTTCGAGCGCTCGGCCAGCTCGGCGTAGGAGAGCTTCACCGAGCGGCCGTCGTCCTCCACGATGTGGAGGGCGGCCCGGGCGTTCCCCTCCGCGAGGACGTCGAACCAGTCGAGCGCCCAGTTGAAGCGATCGAGCACCGGCCAGCGGAAGTCCCGGTACGCCGTCTCGTAGTCGCCGCGATGGAGCTGCAGGAAGTCGCGCGCGCGGCGGAACGCGTCGGGGGATGGCATCTGCGGCTCCTCGGCTGGGGAAACCGCATCATGTCAGACTCGCGGCGCCGCTCGCTATACCGGAATCGCGCGGGCTTTCGCCGCCGCTTTGGCGGCGGCGCCCCCTCCGGAGCGTGGTAGACGTGACTTCCGTCCGGGAGGGCCACACATGAGATCACGAATTCACGGCGCCATCGTCGCGGCGGTGCTCCTCTGCGGCTGCCGCACCATCGCGGCGCCGCCGCCCGTGCAGCGCGGGATGGGAGTGCTCGACGTCCGCTCGTCGCCGGCAGCCGATCGGGTGGCGGTCACGCGCCAGGCCCCCGCGCCCGAGCCGGACGAGGAATACGCCTTCGCGGCCAGCGACACCCCGGCCAGCTTCGCGCTCAAGCCAGGGAAGTACGCGCTCCGGCTGGAGCGCGACGAAGGACGGTACGCGTTCGACCTCACGGTCGACGTGAAGGCCGCTGAGCGGCGGCAGCTCTCGGTCGTGCTGCGGTCGAGCCGCGCCGCACGCGTCGAGCCGCTCGTCTTCGTGGGGCTGGGCTTGGCCGCCACCACAGGGCTGGCCGCCGCGTGCGCCGTCAACAAGGGGCAGTACTGCGCCGGGGCGGCGGGCGTCGCGGCCCTCACCGGGATCGCGGGCTACTTCGCCTGGTACGCCTGGCAGCACGACGGGCGGCTCGTGTCTTCGCAGGCGGAGCCGCTCGCGGCACCCCCCGGCTCGGCCCAGGCGCGCTGACGGCGGCTACATGCGCTGCATGAGCCCCGGCAGCGACTCGCCGATGCCGTCGATCATGAACTGGATCGCGATGGCGGCCAGGAGGAGGCCGGAGGCGCGCTCGAGGATGTTGAGGCCGGTCCTGCCGAGGACGCGGTCGACCTGCGCCGCGCCGGCCAGGATGAGGTAGGCCAGAAGAGCCGTCAGGGCGACCCCGACCAGCACGAGGAGACCGTGCCAGAGGTGGGCGGACCGGGCGCGGCCCATCAGCACCACCACCGTCGCGATCGAGCCCGGCCCGGCGAGGAGCGGCATGGCGAGCGGGACGATGGCGACGTCGTCCTTGGCGACGCCCGACTCGACCTCGCCCGGCGTGATGCGCGTCTCGGAGGCGCGCGTCCGCAGCATGTCGACGGCGGTGATGAGGAGGAGCACCCCGCCCGCGATCTTGAAGGCCCCCAGGCTGATCCCGAGCACCTTGAAGATCACCGCGCCCGTGAGGGCGAAGCCCGCCAGCACCCCGCCGGCGGCAGTGGCCGCCCGGCGCGCCGTCTCGCGCTTGCTTCGCGCGTCGTCACCCGCCGTCATGGCGAGGAAGAACGGCACGGCCGCGAAAGGGTCCACCACCACGAAGACGGCGGAGAAGGAGACGAACGCGAAGGTGAGGGTGTCTCGGATCAAGCGTCCCTGGCGACGTGGCTGCGGCGAATGGACCACACCTTGCTCACGGCTTCCAGGACGATCCGGCGCGACATCTTCGACTGTCCCACCCGCCGGTCCTCGAAGATGATGGGGAGCTCCACCACCCGGAAGCCCTTCTTCACCGCGCGGTAGGTGAGCTCGATCTGGAAGGCGTAGCCCGAGCACTCGACGCTCGTGAGGTCGATGGCCTGCAGGACCTGGCGCCGGAAGCACTTGAAGCCGCCGGTGAGATCGCGCACGCGGAGGCCGAGGATGGTGCGGGCGTAGAAGGAGCCTCCCCGGGAGAGCATCTTACGTCCGAGGCCCCAGTTGACCGTCCCACCCCCCTTCACATTTCGCGAGCCGAGGACGAGGTCCGCCTCCCGCGCCGCCTCGAGCATCCGCGGCAGGTACTTCGGGTTGTGGGAGAAGTCCGCGTCCATCTCGAGCACGAGCGGGTAGCCGCGCTGGAGCGCCCAGGCGAAGCCGGCCAGGTACGCCTTGCCGAGCCCCTGCTTCGCCGCGCGATGCAGCACGTGCAACCGCGGCTCGGTCGCCGCGAGCCGGTCGGCGAGCTCGCCGGTCCCGTCGGGCGAGCTGTCATCGATGACGAGGACGTCCACCTCGGGGGTGGCGGCCAGGATGGCGCGGGTGATGGGCTCGAGGTTGTCGCGCTCGTCGTAGGTGGGGAGGCAGACGAGGGCGCGGTTCGGGCTGTTCGGCGGGGACGTCATGGGCAGGCTCCGAGGTAAGCGGCGAGCTCCTCGGCGACGCGCCGCGGCGCGCCGGGGCTCCCGAGCGCGGCGCGCACCTCGCCGAGGCCCCGCACCTGCTCGGCCCGGGCGCTCCCGTCCTCGAGCAGGTGCTCGATCTCGGCCGCCATCCGGACCGGGGTGGCGTCCCGCTGGAGGAGCTCGGGGATGAGCGTGCGCCCGGCCAGGATATTCACGAGGGTGAAGTGGGCCAGCCGCACGAACAGCCGGGCCACGAAGTACGTGATCCAGCTGAGGCGGTAGACGGCGACCATGGGCCGCAGCATGAGCGCGGCCTCCAGCACCGACGTGCCGCTCTTCACGAGGGCGGCGTCGGAGGCGCCCACCGCTGCCTCGGTCTGGCCACGAACCAGCATCACGTTCAGGGCGCGGTGGCGCGCCAGGTACGGGGCGAGCACCTCCGGCGTGAGGGTGGAGGCGACGGGGACCACGAACTGCGCGTCGGGGTGGCGGGCGCGGATCCTCTCCGCCGCGTCCAGCATGGGCGGGAAGATCCGCCTCACCTCCGAGCGGCGGCTGCCGGGGAGGAGCGCGATGGTGGTGCGCCCCACGCCGAGGCCGAGGGCGGCCCGGTAGCCCGCGGGCGGGCCGGGCGGCGGGCGCTCAGCCAGCGGGTGGCCGACGAAGCGGGCGGACACCCCGGTCCCCCGGTAGAAGCTCTCCTCGAAGGGAAGGATGCACAGCATGCGGTCCACGAAGCGGGCGATGGTCTTCACCCGCCGGCGCCGCCAGGCCCACACGCTTGGTGAGACGTAGTAGACGACCTTCACGCCCAGCGCCCGGAGGCGCTTCGCGAGCGGCAGGTTGAAGTCGGGGGAGTCGACGAGGAGCGCGACCGCCGGCCGGCGAGCGGCCGCGGCGGCGGCGAGCTCGCGCAGGATGCGCAAGATGAGGGGGAGCTTGGGCAGCACCTCCGCCACCCCCATGACCGACATCTCCTCCGCCTGGCGCAGGGCCGTCAGGCCGGCTGCACGCAGGTGAGCACCTCCCATCCCGAACGCCGTCACCGTGGGACGAAGGAGCCGCAGCTCCTCCAGGACCCGGGCCGCGTGCAGGTCGGCGCTCGCCTCGGTGGCGACGATGAGAACCTCCTCCATCGGCGCGGGCTTATAGCACGCCCGCCAGCGGCGACCTCGACAGGTGGGAGCACCCCTCACGACCCGTGCGAGGGCATGACGAGGCGCCCCTGAAACGCGTACACAGGTGGGGTGAGCGGCCGACTGCGCATCGCGATGACCCCCCTGCGCATCGTCGCGCTCTACGCGCTGGTGGGCGCAGCCTGGATCCTCTTCTCGGACCGCGCGCTCGGGCTCCTGGTGCGCGACCCCGTCCGGCGCGAGGCCCTCGCGACCGGCAAGGGCGTCGCGTACGTGGCCGTGACCGCCGTCCTCCTCTACTTCCTCATCCGCAGCCAGCACCATGAGCGCCGCATTCGCGACGCCCAGGTGCGCACGGTGCTCGACAGCATGCCGGACGCGGTGCTGGTGGTGGATCGCCGGAGCATCATCGTCGACTTCAACCCGGCCGCCCTCGCCCTGTTCGCCGCGGGGGAGCGGCGCGAGCTCCTCGTCCCGGTGGCAGAGCTCGTCGAGCGGATGGACCTGCGCCACGTGGATGGCCGGCGCCTCGATCCGGCCCGCACCGCCAGCCGGCGCGCGCTGGGGGGCGAAGACGTGGTGGGCTTCGAGGCCCGCATGCGCCGGCTCGACGGACGCGAGGCCTTCATCAGCATCTCCTCCTCGGCGGTGCGGCCGCGGCCGGGCGAGCCAGCCCGGCTGGGGGTGGCGGTCGTGCGCGACATCAGCGAGGTGAAGCGGTTCGAGGAGACCCGGGAGGACTTTCTCGCCACCGCAGCGCACGAGTTCAAGACGCCGCTGGCGGTGGTCAAGGCCTACGCGCAGCTCATGCACAAGCGCGGCCAGGGCGACCCGGCCGCGCTCGAGGTCATCGCGCGGCAGATCGACCGGCTGACGCGAATGGTTCAGCAATTGCTCGAGGTGGCCCGCTTCCGGGTGGGCGGCGCCGAGCTGGCGCGCGAGCGCTTCGATCTGCCCGCGCTCGTCGCGGAGGTGGCGGAGCGGCTGCGGCGGCAGAGCGATGGACACCACATCGTCGTGGTCGTCCCGCCCACCGCCGCGTGCGTGCTCGGCGACCGCGAGCGCATCGGCCAGGTCATCGGCAGCCTGCTCGAGAACGCGCTCCACTTCTCGCCACAGGGCGGCGAGGTGGAGGCTGCGCTCGCGAGCGACGGCGGCGAGGCCATCATCTCGGTGCGCGACCATGGGCTCGGGATCCCGCCCGAGCGGCAGGCGCGCATCTTCGAGCGATTCTACCGCGCGCATGCCGGGACGCAGCACGACTACGGCGGGCTGGGGGTGGGGCTCGGCATGAGCCGCGATGTGGTGACGCGCCACGGCGGACGCATCTGGTTCGAGAGCGCACCGGGCGAGGGGTCGACCTTCTTCTTCAGCTTGCCCCTCGCGGAGGAGCGGGCGTGAAGGGCCCGGTGCTGGTGGTGGAGGACGACCCCGACCTGGCGGCCCTCGTGCAGATGATCCTGACCGACGGCGGCTACGAGGTGGCGTTGGCCGGCGACGGCCTCGCCGCCCTGGCGCGGGTCGCGGAGCGCATGCCCGGGGTGATCCTGCTCGACATGCGCATGCCAATCATGAACGGCTGGGAGTTCGCGCGCGAGTATCACAAGCGTTACGGCCGGGAGACGGCGCCCATCGTGGTGGTGACGGCCGCGGAGGACGCGCAGGCCCGGGCCGAGGAGATCGGCGCCGACGGGTGGCTGGAGAAGCCGTTCGACATCGACGACGTGCTGCGGATCGTGGCGCGCTTCGCCGATCCGGGCGGGGCCGGCGTCGCTGCGTCCTGACCCGCAGGCCCTGAGCGCACCGCCGCCCCTGAACCCCGCCCGCGGCGCGCGGCTCTCACCGCTGGCGCCACCCCCAGGGGGGCCGCTAGGATCCACCACTCTCCATGGATGACATCTCCCAGCAGCCCGCGCCGACCGCGCCCGCCCCGCCCCAGCCACTGCCCCGCGATCCGGTCTGCGGGATGGCGGTGAACCCGGAGTCACCCAAGGGCGGCTCGTGGGAGTACCGGGGCCGCACCTACTTCTTCTGCAACGTGAAGTGCCTGGCGAAGTTCCAGGCGAGCCCCGAGCGCTACCTCGCGCCCGGGCCGGGCGGCATGCTGCCGGACGCCCCGCCGCCCTCCCCGCCGCCCGGCGGCGAGGTGGTCTGGGTCTGCCCGATGGATCCGGAGGTGCGCGAGAAGACGCCCATCCCGTGCCCGATCTGCGGCATGGCGCTCGAGCCGCTCGTCATCGGGGGGATGCCCTCGGTCGAGGAGGCGAACCCCGAGCTCGACCACATGACCCGCCGGCTGTGGCTTGGGCTCGCCCCGACGGCCGCCGTGGTTCTCCTTGCCATGAGCCACTGGCTCCCCGCGGCGTGGTCGGCCGACCACGTGCTGGGCCCACGCGTCAATGCCTGGCTGCAGCTCGCTTTCTCGGCGCCGGTGGTGCTGTGGGGCGGCCGGCCCTTCTTCGAGCGCGCCTGGCTCTCGCTCGAGACGCGCCGCTTCAACATGTTCACCCTCATCGGCCTCGGGACCGCGGCGGCCTTCGGCTTCAGCGCGCTCGCGACCTTGCTCCCGGCCGAGGCCTTCCCGGCCGCGTTCCGCGGCCCGCACGGCGCGGTGCCCATCTATTTCGAGTCGGCGGCGGTGATCGTCGAGCTGGTGCTGCTCGGCCAGGTGCTGGAGCTCAGGGCGCGCAACCGGGTCTCGGGCGCCATCCGGGCGCTCCTCGGGCTCGCGCCGAAGAGCGCGCGGCGGGTGGCGCCGGACGGCAGCGAGGCGGACGTCGCGGTGGAGGACGTGAAGCCGGGCGACCTCCTCCGCGTGCGCCCGGGCGAGAAGGTGCCGGTGGACGGGGTGGTGGTGTCGGGGGCGTCGGCGGTGGACGAGTCGATGGTGACGGGCGAGAGCGTGCCGGTCGAGAAGCGCGCCGGCGATCGCCTCACCGGCGCCACCGTGAACGGAAACGGTGGCCTCACCCTGCGCGCGGAGCGGGTGGGGAAGGACACGCTCCTCGCCCAGATCGTCCGGATGGTGGCCGACGCGCAGCGCACCCGCGCCCCCATCCAGCGGCTGGCCGATGCCGTGGCGGGCTGGTTCGTCCCCGCGGTGGTCGCGGCCGCGGCGCTGGCCTTCCTGGCCTGGGGGCTCGTCGGCCCCGAGCCGCGCCTCGCCCATGCCCTCGTGAACGCGGTGGCGGTGCTCATCATCGCGTGCCCGTGCGCGCTCGGCCTCGCCACGCCGATGGCCATCATGGTCGGGACCGCCCGCGGAGCGCAGGCGGGCGTGCTCGTCAAGAACGCAGAGGCGCTGGAGCGGCTGGAGCGGATCGACACGCTCCTCGTCGACAAGACCGGCACCCTCACCGAGGGCAAGCCCCGCCTGACGCGGGTCGAGGCGATCGCTCCCGCGACGGAGGACGAGGTGCTGCGGCTGGCGGCGGCGCTCGAGCGCGCGAGCGAGCACCCGCTGGCGGCCGCCGTCGTTGCCGCGGCGAGCGCGCGCGGCCTCGCGCCTGCCGAGGCAGGCGCCTTCCGGGCGGTGCCGGGGAAGGGCGTCGTGGGCGAGGTGGAGGGCCGCGCCGTCGCGCTGGGGAACGCCGCCCTCCTCCGGGAGCTGGGACTCCCGGAGGCTGCGGCCGCCGCCCGGGCCGACGCGCTCGCGGCCGAGGGCGGGACCGTGGTGCTCGTCGCCATCGACGGCCGGCCGGCTGGACTCCTCGCCGTGGCAGACCCGGTGAAGGCGTCCGCTGCGGAGGCGGTGCGGGCGCTCCGGGCCGACGGGGTGCGGGTGGTGATGGTGACGGGGGACCGCCGCTCGACCGCCCTCGCCGTCGCGAAGACGCTCGGCATCGATGAGGTGGAGGCGGAGGTGCTGCCCCAGGACAAGGCGGCGGTGGTGAAGCGCCACCAGGCGGCCGGGCAGCGGGTCGCCATGGCCGGTGACGGCATCAACGATGCGCCGGCCCTGGCGGCGGCCGACGTCGGCATCGCCATGGCCACCGGGACGGACGTCGCCATCGAGAGCGCCGGGCTGACGCTCCTGCACGGGGACCTCGCCGGCATCGTGCGCGCCCGCCGCCTGTCACGGGCGACCATGCGCAACATCCGCCAGAACCTCTTCTGGGCGTTCGCCTACAACGCGCTCGGCGTACCGCTGGCGGCGGGCGTGCTCTACCCGACCTTCGGG
>WNGL01008577.1_pt1 | contig 24943 bp, 20 predicted proteins | sample 5400591 | NCBI WGS metagenome assembly WNGL01 (sample SAMN13153377, study PRJNA577476) | soil metagenome | isolation source: 80 cm soil or saprolite under Garry oak tree replicate 1 | place: USA:California | collected 2016-06-15 | reverse complement strand
GACGAAAAAGGATGCTCTTTTGCGCCAGATCATCAATCACCGGAGAAGTTGGGCGCTGATACCCATAGCATCCCAGATGATCGGGACGACAGGAGTCAATGTCAAAATAGAGGATACGCATCTGCTTTCTCCACTTCTGGCTCATTAGTGGCCTTGATGGCTGTAAATAACTTGTTGTATTCAACCGGACCTGAACTCACATTGCTCCAGGTGAGCTGAGAGAGAAGAACCTAATTTACACCCCTCAGGAGAAGGATATCAGGTGTGGTGCACAATTTCCAGGCACTCCATCCTGGAGGCGCCATTTCCCACTCTGTGGTATCCTTCTTCTGACGATGAACAGGCATAGCGTCCTCCTTCTGTGACTGAATGAAAACCGTCAAAGGGACGGTCTATGCCTGTAGTAATTGCTCACCGAAGTCTTGTTTCACAACTCGTCGTTACACAACAATCGGGATGGCATCGGTCAGTCACTACGACGTCAATTGCATTTAACGCACACACCAGCGCAAAGTCAACGACGCCTATCTTGGTATGGTCAATAGGAACGATCACTCGCTGCGTAGGAACGATCACTCGCTGCGCTCGCGAAGCAGAAGGAAAGAAGAACTACTATGGAGAAGGAAGCACGGCAATTACGGATTGGGGTACTCGGCTGTGGGCCGATTGCGCAGGCTGCCCACTTTGAAGCCTGTCGCAGAGCGCGCAACGCCGAGTTGTATGCCATCTGCGATCTGGCAGAAGACCTGGTGACCAGGATGTCCGCCATCCACGAGCCCCACGTGACCTATCTAGACTACGACGAGATGCTGGCTGATCCACAGGTGGAGGCGGTCATTGTTGCCACAGCTGACCAGTTCCATGTGGAGCATGCTTCCAGGGCTCTTGCCGCAGGGAAGCATGTGCTGGTGGAAAAACCACCTGGCGTCACCGTCGAGGAGTGCGAAGCGTTACGTGAGCAAGTGCAGAGGTCTGGACTGCTGGTACAGATTGGGACGATGAAGCGCTTCGACCCAGGCATTGCCTTCGCACGTCAGTTCATTAAGGAAGATATGGGGCAATTGCTCGCGCTCAAAGCATGGTACTGCGACTCGACGTATCGGTACACTATGACGGACAACCTTCAGCCCATCCTGGTCAACAGCGCTCACGCCAGGCGACCAGTCGGCGATCCGAAAGCAAACAAGCGACGCTACTACCTCTTAGGCCACGGGAGCCATCTCGTCGATACGGCCCGCTTTCTGGGAGGTGAGATCGTGCGCGTCCAGGCCAGGCTCATTGAGAAGTTCGGAGCGTATTGCTGGTTTGTCGCTACTGAATTTGCCGATGGCAGTGTGGGTCACCTTGATTTGACGATGGCGGTGCGGATGGGCTGGCATGAGGGCTTCCAGGTGTACGGTGAGTACGGCAGCGTGATTGGCAAGACCCCGAATCCCTGGTATCTGCGCTCGAGTGAGGTGGAGTGCTTCAGCGTGCGTGATGGGCAGTACCATCGGGTGCTCGGTGCGGATGCGCATGTCTATAAACTGCAACTTGAGGGCTTCGCGGACACGATTCTGCATGGTACGCCTCTGCATGGTGCAAGTATCGAAGACGGCGTGGCAGCGCTGCGAGCTCTTGTCGCGATCTCGCGCTCTGTCGAAACGGGAGCATGGATTACATTGGCCGATGTGACAGGAGGCGTGTGATGCGACTGGGGATTTTCGCCAGGACGTTTTCCCGTCCAACGGTGGAGGGGGTATTCGATGCAGTGAGAGAGCATCAATTGGACTGCGTCCAGTTCAATATGGCCTGTGCTGGTCTGCCGACGCTCCCAGATGACATCGCTTCTTCCCTCGCAATCCGTATTCATGAGGCATCGATGAGCAGAGGCACGGAGATCGCAGCGGTTTCTGGAACCTACAATATGGCCCATCCAGACCCCGAGGTGCGTCAAGCAGGCTTACGCCGATTGCGGACACTGGCCTCGGCCTGTCATGGAATGGGAACCTCTGTGATCACCCTCTGTACGGGTACGCGTGACCCCGAAAACATGTGGCGTTGGCATCCAGAGAACGTATCTTCCCAAGCCTGGTCAGATCTGCTGTCCTCGATGGAGGCTGCGCTGCGGATAGCCGAGGAAGAGCAGGTGACGCTTGCCATTGAACCAGAGCGGGCAAACGTTGTGAATACAGCAGCAAAGGGCCATGCGCTGCTTGCGGCGATGCAGTCTTCACGCCTCAAGGTGGTGATCGACCCCGCGAATCTGATCGTTCCAGGCGATGAACACCAGATGAGCCAGGTGCTTGATGAGGCGTTCGACCTGCTTGGAGAGTACATCGTCATTGCCCATGCCAAAGATCGAGGCGCTGACGATACCTTCCATGCTGCCGGAGGAGGTATCCTCGATTACGATCAGTACGTGCGTCTGCTTCGGGCGGCGGCCTTCGATGGTCCCTTCATCCTTCACGGTCTCACTGAAGGGCAGATTGATGCTGCCCTTCAATTCCTCCGTGACAAGCTTCAGAGGAGATAGTAACACATGCCGTTCTTTCACTCCGACACTATTCTGTTCCATTACCTGGACCTGGGTAAAGGGGTTCCCTTCGTATTCCAGCATGGGATGGGTGGTGATGTCCATCAGATCCAAGATCTGTTCGAGCCACCGATACCGTTTCGTCTCCTCACGCTGGACTGCCGGGGGCATGGCGAAACCAGGCCAGTAGGTGATCCTACGCACCTTGGCTTCGCCTCATTCGCCGATGATCTCCTGGCAATGATTGACATGCTCCACCTCCAGCAGATCGCCGTCGGCGGCATCTCGATGGGAGCTGCCGTTGCACTCAACTTCGCCCTGCGCTATCCACAACGGGTTCTGGGTCTAGTGCTGGTGCGACCTGCATGGTTGAATGAACCCCTTCCAGTGAATCTCCGGGTGTATCCACGTATCGCTGCCCTGATCCGACATTATGGAGCTGTTCAAGGACTCGAACACTTTAAACGCACCGAGGAGTACCTGGAGGTACAATGCACCTCTCCAATGACGGCGGACTCATTGCGCAGACAATTTATCCGACCACAGGCTGAGGAAGCTGTGGACATACTCGAATGCCTGCCTCAAGATGCTCCCAATAGAGAGCAAGAAGACTGGACGCGCATCCCTGTTCCGACATTGATCCTGGCGAATGAATACGATCCTCTTCATCCTTTTGGATATGGCGAAGTTCTCGCCCACTTCATCCCAGGCGCTATCTTGGAGAAGGTGACGCCGAAGGCTGTCGATGCTCATCAGCATGCGCGGGATATTCAGCGTGCCATTGAGCGCTTCTTCGGAAGGGCACTATGAGCTACGGAGGCAGACGTCAATCGTTTTTCGTCTTCGTACGCAACCAAATGCGACTCGCTATGGAAAGTATGATATAGTTTACAAGAACCTCTTACGTTGGTCTACGGGCGTCTAGTCAATATACTTCTGGATTGAGAGTATGGCTGACCTTATCGGACAAGAGATTGGTAATTATCGTCTCATTACCAGGCTTGCGAGCGGTGGATTTGGCAATGTGTACCTTGCTCAGCATACCTTATTGCCCGAACGTAAGGTTGCCATCAAACTCTTACATACCTTTCTATCGTCCCAGGAGGAGCGCGATCAATTCCTGCAAGAGGCTCGATTTCTCGAACAACTCAAGCATCCACACATCCTCCCCCTGATCGATGTTGGCGTCAGTGACAATCTTCCTTATCTGGTGACAGAATTTGCCGCTGGTGGTTCCCTGCGAGACTTGCTCAAACAACATCAAGCACCTGGATTGCCGCAGGATATGGCTCTGACCATCCTCTCAGAGATCTGTAAGGCGCTCCAGTATGCGCACCAACGTCAGGTTATTCACCGTGACCTCAAGCCAGAAAATATTCTCTTTAACAACAAAGGGGAAGTATTGCTTGCCGATTTTGGCATTTCTATGGTGCTTGCAAATGCCAGTATAGAACGGGTTGAATTTCCTGGCGGAACGCCCTCGTATATGGCTCCAGAGCAGTTTGAAGGTGTAATCAGCAAAGAGAGCGATCAATATGCCCTCGGGTGTATTGCGTATGAGATGTTCACTGGTCGTAAACCATTTGCTGCGCCGAACTTCCTTGCAATGGCATACAAACATGCAGCCGAAGCTCCCATTCCTCCCACTCAACTCAATCCAGAGATACCTCGATCCGTAGAGGCGGCCATACTCAAGGCCCTGGCGAAGCAGCGCAACTTGCGGTACCCCAACGTCTCTGCCTTTATGGAGGCGATGATGTCTTCCCCTTCTCCTCTACAGGGCGTTGGCATGCCTCTAACGGGGACTGATTCTCTCCAGGAAACAGTTCCTACACAAAAGAGTGTGCTGGAGCCCGACCTCCCGGTACAGCAGCGTCCAAAACGAGGGCAACTTCTCAGATTGAGCAGGTACCAGCTTGCAGCAATGCTTTTGGGGACAATTATGTGTAGCGCTATTATCGTCTACAGCCAGAAAAGCTTACAGATTAGTGTGAGCGTTGGCGCATGGGTCTACCAGCCCATGATACCAGTAGGTTCTATTTGTATATGGTGCTTACTCTTAACTATCACATTCTTTTTAGGAGCCAGATTTGGCCCTCTGGCTGGTCTTGTTGTGGGCGGGGTGGGTTTCTTTTTGGGGGGGTACATCTCCTTTATCACCGGTGTAAACAATCCGGGTTCGCTCTGGCATTACATCGGCTTCTATTACGCTGGGAATCAATCCCTGGATTCTACACCGGGGTATCCTATTCTCACCAGTTACTTTAATCTGAGCCTTGCCCTGGGGGCCTTTCCTCAGGGGGCATTGTTTGTCAACCTGAGTCTGAAATTCTGGCTCTCCTGTATTCCAGCATTACTGCTCCTTCCTTGCCTTCTCCTTGCTGGAAATGCATTCGTCAAGGGTTACGATAAATTGACCGAACGCCGAAGAAGGACATTCCATGCTGATGCCGCTGCCTGACAGATCAGACATTTTTGCCGATCATGACTTCGGTGGATTTGATGATGGCAACGATGTCATCGCCTTCTTTGAGTCCCAAGCCCTCGGCGGAGGTGCGGGTGATGGCTGAGACGATCTGCTGACCGTCTGACAACTCGACGACGACTTCGGCCATGACGGTACCAAGTTTGACCGATTTTACTTTTGCCTTCAGTTGGTTGCGTGCACTTAATTGAATTGCCATGTGAAAAATACTCCTTCTAGTAATCTAACAGTGTCATGCTGAGCACATTCGCTACGCTCAGTGTAAACTCCGCGAAGCATCTCTGCGCCCATCAAGCGAGACCCTTCGCTACGCTCAGGGTGACAGGCAGCATGTTCGCTGACTTGACCGGTGTCCCAGGCTCACAAATCCAGTTCATCGATGATGTCAAGCGCGAAATCCCTGTTGCAGCCGTGCAAGCCGGGCATTGTCCTGTTGCCACTTCGCTTCGGCTTTGACCAGCAAGGCGTCGATCTGCTCCTTCGGCCAGATCACTACGCCGTCATCGTCGGCAATGACCAGGTCGCCGTCGCGGATGAGGGTCCATCCGATAGAGACCGAACCGCCGACCACCGCAGGACCCTGTTTGTTTGATGCTGCCGGTGTGACGCCACGACACCACACGTTGAATTGTTGCATTTGGCGAATTTCCCTGGCATCACGTACCAGGCCATCCGTAACGAGGGCAATGATGCCCTTATTCTGCATCTCCAGTGCCATCAGCCCACCGATGGTGGCTGTACGGGAGGTGCCACCACCAGCAACAACCAGCACCGATCCGGGCGAGTGTGCAACCTGCATCGCCTCGCGCACAGAGAGGTTGTCGTCCTGGCTCATGAGGGCAACGAAGGCTGGTCCGACGACTTGCGCAGCGGGCTTAAGAGGACCGATCCAGGGAGGGAGGACGTTTCGCCCTTCGGTCGCGTCCGATGCGAGCGCAGAGGCAAGCCAGGCGGGAAACTCATTCATTGTGATTTACCTTTCAAAACATTTTGATTGCTGTGACTCAATCTCTTTCCCATTCCCGTCTCTTCCTGCCCTGGTCAACAAATCCATCCGATATCGCGTCTCGTACACGAGAGTCGATAATCGTGAATTATACCACTTTGGCTGCCCAAATTGTACATTGACTTCTTTCGAAGAATATATAAATGCACATCGTGTGTTGCCTGACAGGTGCTCGTACGTTATAATTGGAGAACATTTTACCGGAATGATATATACTACCCTATTGAGAGGGAAGAACAGAGTTTGTTATGAAGAAAGCCACTCGAGCTGCTGTTACAAAGCAGCCTAAAGGCACACCTGACCTAGTTGAAGAGGAAAGTATTGTGGCGGAAGAGAGCAAGCTGGACATCATGGAATTGCCCGTATTACCCATACGCAACACCGTGCTAATGCCGAATATTGTTGTGCCACTGATGGTCGGGCGAGAATATTCGATGAAGGCTATTGACGAGGCGATGAGCAAGGGCCGCAGCGTTTTTGTCGTGACACAGCTTGACGAGAATACAGAAGATCCAGGCCCCGAGGATGTGTATAGCGTTGGAGTAGAAGGGGTTATTGACCGTCATTTGAAGATGCCGGACGGCACAACAAGCGTGCTCATTCGCGGTCAGCGACGATTACGGAGTATTGAGTATACGCTGCAGGCGCCTTTTCTGCGGGCACGTGTAGAAGCTGTGCATGAGGAGGCTGAACTGACGCTTGCCCTTGAGGCACTGGTGCGGGCGGTATTGGCGCTCTTTGAGAAATGTATCAGGTTGAGCCATTCGCTCCCTGATGAAGCCTACATTACCGCGATGAATATCGATAATCCGGGGTGGCTGGCAGACTTTATCGTCTCATCGATTGAGCCACCGATCGCAGAACGCCAGGATATCCTGGAAGCGTTTCATGTTGAAGAACGGCTGCAAAAAGTCAGCATTTTGCTTTCAAAAGAATTACATATCCTGGAATTAGAGAGCCACATTCATGACCAGGTACAGCAAGAGGTGGATAAGACGCAGCGCGATTACTTTCTGCGCGAACAGCTCAAGGCCATTCAAAAGGAAATGGGCGAGCTCGACCCGACTACGCGCGAAAATCAAGAGTTGCGTGAGAAGATATTGAGCAGCGGTATGTCCGAGGAGGTCAAGGCGCGAGCCACAAAGGAGCTAGAGCGGCTCATTGCCATCCCTTCGATGGCACCCGAGGGGGCTGTCGTGCGCACCTATCTCGATTGGCTGGTGAGCCTGCCATGGAGCCAGGCGACGGTTGACCGCCTGGATATCAAGGAAGCTGCAACCATCCTTGAAGAGAACCATTATGGGCTGGGCAAGGTCAAAGAGCGAATTCTTGAGTATATCGCGGTACGTAAGCTCTCGCAAACGATGCGCAGCCCGATCCTCTGCTTTGTTGGTCCGCCGGGAGTAGGGAAAACCTCCCTGGGCCGTTCAATTGCCGAGGCGCTCAATCGTAAATTTGTGCGGTTATCGCTTGGAGGTATACATGACGAGGCTGAAATCAGAGGGCACCGCCGGACGTATATTGGAGCGTTGCCGGGGCGCATTTTACAAACGATGAAGACAGCAGGGACGACCAACCCTCTATTTGTGCTGGACGAGATCGATAAGATTGGAGCCGATTTCCGGGGCGACCCCTCCGCGGCACTCTTAGAAGTATTGGATCCCGAGCAGAATCATGCCTTCTCAGATCACTACCTGGAGGTCCCTTATGATCTTTCAAAGGTAATCTTCCTCACAACGGCCAATGTCTTACATCCTATCCCTGCCGCGCTGCGCGATCGACTCGAGGTCATCGAGTTGCCGGGCTATACCGAGCAAGAGAAACTGCATATCGCACGCCAGTTTCTCATACCCAGGCAAATGAGCGAGCACGGTCTCAAACCTACGCGCGTAGAGATACAGGATGAAGCAATTCACCGTATTATTCGCGAGTATACCTTTGAAGCAGGAGTGCGTAATCTGGAGCGTGAAATAGCTGCGGTGATGCGCAAAGTAGCGCGCAAAGTAGCAGAGGGACGGCGCACAAAGGCGAAAGTGACGGCAGAGAAGATACCGGATTACCTGGGGCCTCAGAAGCAGTTCTACGGACAGGCGGAAGAAGAGGACGAAGTCGGAGTAGCAACGGGGGTGGCGTGGACCAGTGCGGGCGGTGACCTGACGACTGTCGAAGCGACGCTGATGGATGGACGAGGCAATCTGACACTGACGGGACAGCTTGGCGACGTGATGAAGGAATCAGCCCAGGCTGCGCTTTCGTATGCACGATCGCGCGCCGGTCAATTTGGCCTGGAGCCACGTTTTTATGAGAAGTATGATATTCACCTGCATTTGCCGGCCGGGGGTATTCCAAAAGATGGGCCATCGGCCGGCATTACGATGGCGGTAGCGCTCATTTCGGCGCTGACCAAACGGGCCACGCACCGCGACGTGGCTATGACCGGGGAGATTACCCTGCGTGGGCGCGTGCTGCCCATCGGTGGAGTGAAAGAGAAGGTGTTGGCGGCACATAGAGCGGGGATTAAAACGTTTATTCTGCCAAAACGGAATATGAAAGACCTGGAAGATGTGCCGCGTGACATTCTGCGCGACATGCGCTTTGTGCCAGTGGAACGGATGGACAGCGTGATTGCGGTGGCCTTACATGAGGCCCCTCTGCTGGTCGAAGTGGATGAGATGAGACAGGGGGATGTCGTGGATAAGCCTGTGCCAAGAATGGCGAGAGGTGTACCGGGTTTCCAAAAAGTGCTACAATAGCGACATGAATGAACTAACATCTCAAATTGAACGCCTGCAGGGACGTGTCCAGAAAACTATGGTGCGTCTTTGACCTGGCTACGAAGAAAACACAAATAAGCACGCTTGAAAAAGAGAGCATGGCGGAGGATTTCTGGTCCGACAACCGCAAGGCTCAGGCACAAATGCAGCAATTGAATGCACTGCGCGAAGAGGTCACCACGTGGGAGGAGATTGATACGCAACTGGAGGACCTGCTGGGATTGGCTCAACTATTGGAGGAGGAGCCAGATGAAGAAATGCAGGCCGAGGTGGCGCAGTCAGTGGCCGAAATCGAGAAAAAAGTTGAGCAACTGCAATTCTCGCTGATGTTAAGTGGAGAGCACGATGAGCGCGATGCAATTCTGAGTATTCACGCTGGCAGTGGCGGTGTTGACGCACAGGATTGGGCTGAGATGCTGCTGCGCATGTATCTGCGCTGGGCAGAGCAGCATAAGTTCCGTACGGAAATCTATGATTACAGCGAAGGCGAAGAAGCTGGCATAAAAAGTGTCACTGTCGAAATCAAGGGCCGCTACGCATATGGCTACTTGCGGTCAGAGATAGGAACCCATCGATTGATCCGCCTCTCGCCGTTTGATGCCGCACATCGCAGACATACATCGTTTGCGAAAGTCGAGGTCCTGCCCGATATCGAGGACACGATCGAGATTACGATACGTCCAGAGGATATTGAGGTGGACACGTACCGATCAACTGGCGCTGGCGGGCAACACGTCAACAAGACCGACTCCGCGGTGCGAATGCGCCATATACCTAGCGGGATTGTGGTGACCTGTCAGAATGAGCGCTCACAGATTCAGAATCGCGAGGTGGCGATGAAATTGTTGAAGGTTCGCCTGTACGAACTGGAGCAGAAGAAACGCGAAGAGGAGACGGCGCGACTCAAAGGTGAGCATGTGCAGGCCGACTTCGGTACACAGATTCGTTCGGTGACAATTCACCCCTACAATATCGTGAAGGATCACCGTACGAACTATGAGTCGAGTGATACAGAGGGTTACCTGGCGGGAAATATAGATCCGTTCATTTACGCGTACCTGCAGGCCAGGGCAGGGGGCGTAACAGCAGAGGTATAAGGAGATACGTAATGATGCTGAATGACGCTAAAAAATGTGCCAGGGCGCGACCCTATCACATTTTTCGGCGTCATTTGTGCTTGACGGAATGTGTAACACCTGTTATCCTTAGACCATAGGATGTTGCCAATTGTGAGCAACTGGCGTGGCTTCTACCGATTTGCCCTTCATCTACGTCACCGTAGAAGAGACTGCTAACCCAGAGATGAAAAAGAAGGTACAAGGTAGGTCATGGCAGAAGAAAGATGAATAATTCTTCATCAAGGTAGCTGACACAAGACGCAATTTGTGGTATGATAGCGACAGCATGGATACCAACCTGCTGTGGGGATGCGGATGCAGCGGCGGAGGCTCCCCCTCGGCTTACTTATTTGCTTCGCTTTGCTACATAGTAAAGCAGGTAAATACTATCCTCCAAGGATAAGGAAGGAGGCGATTTCGTGGAAAACGCATTTCCCCGGTGTCGCAAATGTAGTGAAGGTGATCTGGTTCCGCTCTCGGATTTCGGTAGCCAGGGAGCTTCCATTGAGTACAAGGCCTGGGTGTGCACTAATCCCTCTTGCCTGTACAATATCAAGATCCGTAATGGCGATATTATCATTAACGAACCCATTAGCGACGGGTCACTTCATTCGTATCGCGGCAGCCGCCAATAAGGTTGTTAAGAGGGTAGTGATTCTGTCACTGGCCTGAGAAGCCCTATGTTACGGTTGTTGTTGTACGACAGGACGAGGAGGCAAAAGGCATGTATTTGTACCTTTTGCCTTTTATTTTATGCGGAGGGATATTTATCAGATGAGCTATCTGGTGGGTCGCCCTCTTTTTTTCAGTGTTAAAGCGGGTAGATAAAGGAGTCAAAGCTAACGTGCTCAACAGATTCTTTGGGCAGAAACCTCAAGAAGAACCGAAAAAAGATACAGTGGCTTCTCAGGAGCGCGTAGAAAGTGATTCTGTGTCTGAACAAAGCTTTAATCCATTAAAGAACAGCCTGAGCCGCACCCGGCAAATTTTTAGCCGGATGGGGGATGTATTCAGACAGAACGATATTACTACCGAGCTGTGGGATGAGCTGGAGGAATCTCTCTTGCGAGCCGACGTTGGTCCCAGCACGACGATGTGGCTGATTGAGCGTTTGCAGCAGAGAGTCAATGAAGAGAAGATGAAAAGCGGGGCACAGGTGCAGCGTGCTTTGCGCGAAGAGTTGACAAAACTGCTTGGGAAGTCTGCTGGTCTTCGCTTCGCCCCAGATTCCACACTGACGGTGATCCTGGTTATTGGCGTCAATGGCTCAGGTAAAACGACCACCATCGCGAAATTGGCCTATCGTCTCACGCGAGAAGGGCACAGGGTGGTGCTTGCCGCTGCCGATACATTCCGCGCTGCAGCCATTGACCAGCTCAAAGTGTGGGCGGAGCGCATTGGCGTACCGGTAATAAGCCAGAATCCTGGTTCCGATCCAGGCGCGGTCGTCTATGATGCCATCCAGGCAGCAACGACGAGGGGTTGTGATGTTCTCATCGTGGATACCGCGGGTCGTCTGCAAACGAAGTACAACCTGATGGAAGAGCTGAAGAAGATCAGTAAAGTTATTCAGAAATTTATCCCAAAAGGGCCGCATGAGTTGCTGATTGTGATGGATGCGACGACGGGCCAGAATGCGCTTTTACAAGCGCGCCAATTTGCTGCCGATATCGGTTTGACTGGAGTAGTGATCACAAAATTGGATAGTACAGCCAAAGGAGGCTTTGCCTTTGCTGTCGCCGATGATCTCGGTGTTCCCATCAAATTTATCGGCACTGGAGAGAAAGTTGAGAACCTGGCGCCATTTGATCCACAGAGTTTTGTGGCTGCGCTCTTCGCGCAAGATTGACGAGGAGGTTGTTTATGGTCAAAGAAGCCGAAGTACCGTCCACGACGCAGTCATCCTCGCAACACCAAGCCAGGCCTAGCAAACCTTTTGCGGGAAACCTGGCGCTCAAGTGCCCAGAATGTAAAGAGATGTTGGTGGGCCGCGACTGGGAAAAAAACCTGAAGGTATGCTCACGCTGTAGTTATCACTTTAAGCTTACTGCCTATGAGCGTATAGAGTTATTGACTGACACCGACAGCTTCGTCGAAGTAGACTCAGACATTATTTCTGTTGACCCGCTCAACTTCGTTAGCCGCTCGCAGGCCTATGACGCCAAGCTGAGGGAAGAGAGTGAGAATGTAGGATTGAATGAGGCCGTGATTATCGGTCATGCCACCATCGAGGACTATCCCCTGGCACTGGCGGTCATGGATTTTCGCTTTATTGGCGGCAGCATGGGTTCAGCGGTGGGAGAAAAGATTACGCGAGCTATTGAATTGGGCATTGAGAAAAACACGCCCGTACTGATCTCTTCTACTTCTGGCGGCGCGCGGATGCAAGAAGGACTGTATTCGCTGATGCAGATGGCCAAAACAACGGCGGCCCTGGCAAAACTAGGAGAGGCCCGGCTGCCCTATTTTAGCCTGTTGACGGATCCGACAACTGGTGGGGTAACGGCCAGTTTTGCGATGCTCGGCGATGTGACTATCGCTGAACCTGGCGCGTTGATCTGCTTCGCGGGACCGCGTGTGATCGAGGGGTTCATGCATGTGAAACTCCCCGAGGACGCGGTGACTTCCGAATTTGTGCTGCAGCACGGGATGATCGATGCGATCGTGCATAGGCGCGAGCTGCGGCAGACGCTGGCAAGGCTACTCCATTTCTATGGGAAAACCGATAGGAAGAGCAGCGAATTCCTAGAGGAAAGTCATTCACACGTTCATCAAACGAAGTAAAGGGGGGAGAGAATGACATACGATCTGGAATTCGAAAAACCGCTGGCCGAGCTAGAGAAAAAGATTAGCGCCTTGCAACGTAAAGGCGAGCGCATGAAAGCCGACGAACACCAGCAGTTACAAGAGGCGGAGCGTGAGCTGCGACGCCGCACCGAGGAGATCTACAGTAAACTGACAGCCTGGCAAACGGTGCTGGTGGCACGCCACAAAGATCGACCATACGCGGCCGATTACATTCGCCTGATGTGCGATGACTTTTTCGAGCTGCACGGAGATCGCACTTTTGGTGATGACCACGCAATCATGACCGGGCCAGCCACGCTCAATGGCGAGACCGTGATGTTCGTATGCCACCAGAAAGGGCGCGACACGAAGGAAAAACAGTTACGTAACCTGGGAATGCCGAATCCAGAAGGCTATCGCAAGGCGGCTCGTGTGATGCAGCAGGCTGAGAAGTTTGATTTTCCCATTATTTGCTTGATCGATACACCAGCGGCATTCCCTGGATTAGGAGCCGAAGAACGCGGCCAGGCCGGGTCAATTGCATCGAATCTGTATTTGATGTCGCGGCTGCGTGTGCCTATTATTGCCGTAGTTGTCGGGGAAGGAGGCAGTGGTGGGGCGTTAGCCATTAGCATTGCCGACCGCATCTTGATGTTAGAGTTTAGTATCTATTCCGTTGCTCCTCCAGAGGCAGCAGCGAACATTCTCTGGCGTGACACTTCATTTGCGCCACAAGCCGCCGAAGCAATGCGGATTAGTGCACGTGAACTCAAGGAAATCGAGCTTATAGACGAGTTGATTCCAGAGCCACCAGGGGGAGCACATCGCAATTACCAGGCTACCGCAGACAATCTTAAAGAGGCACTGGTGAAGCAGCTGGCGGATTTACGGCGGCATCCTCTAGATGAACTGATTGAGCTGCGCTATCAAAAGTTCAGGAATATCGGCAAATTTGGCAGGGCGGTAGTTTAATCTGTTCTTCGATTATTGGTACAAAATGAGTAAGTTGAGATAGTTGACTCGATTCGTTCCCCCTGTTATGATAAGCGCCAGAAAGCAGCAATGAAGAAATTCAGGCTAATGCATTGTTGAGGTGGAAAGACATGGACGTAGCTCCAATCTGGCAAAGCATTCTACAGCAAATTCTCAGGATCCCAGGCGAACAACAACGAATGGCAGCAGCTATTGGGCTATCTCAGATGACGCTCACCCGCTGGGCCAAAGGAGAGTCCAACCCTCAACGACCTCATCTTACCCGTTTGTTACAGGTCATTCCACCTGCATATCGAGATCAAATGCTGGAAGCGCTTGAAGACACTTATCCAGATATTCACTCATGGCAGAAAGATAATTCAGAGGAAAATATTCCCTCTGAATTTTTTGCTCAACTGCTCAGTGTGCGCACTACAACGACCGATTCTTTGCGTTTCTGGCGCATCAGTGATATGGTTTTGAAGCAGGTTCTCGCTCAATTAGACCCCAATCAATTAGGGATGGCGGTGACATTGGTGCAATGTATGCCTCCCTCCGAAGCACATGGCAATAAGATTCGCTCTTTGCGCGAGCGAGCAGGACGAGGTACATTCCCCTGGTCAGCCGATCTTGAACCGATTGCCCTTTTTCTTGGCATGGAATCATTGGCTGGCTATGCAACAGAATCGCGCCGCACAGTCAATGTCGACGACCTGACGAAGGAAAAACTGCTGCCGGCATATAGAACTGAGCATGAGGTGAGCGCGGCAGCACACCCCATTATGCTTGGAGGGCAGATCGCTGGATGTCTCGCGACCTCGAGCACCCAGGTGGGTTATTTTACACAGCAACGACAAGCAATGCTGGTGGCTTTTAGCAATCTCGCATCGCTGGCCTTCGACAAAGAGGAGTTCTACGACCCTAAATTGGTAGAACTGCGCGTGATGCCAACGCCCGCTTTTCAACGACCGATACTGGATAGTTTTCGACAACGGGTCTCTCGGATGCTAACCAGTGCGACGAACCAAAGGTTACGTATCAACAATACCGAGGCGGAACAAAAAGTATGGCTGCAAATAGAAGAGGAACTTCTTACTCTCCCGGACGAGGCATATCAACACCAGATGTAGGGTATGAAAAACCGGGAGTTTGAGAAAACATTTTATTGCAAGCGATAGGTGACTTCTTTGGCTGCTTCTTCTCCATTTCGCCTGAGCATACTGGTCGCTGGTGCGGTATATGCCACTTCGCGTCCATTCTTGAAGACGTGGAGACGAACGGGCACAAGACGCAGAGCTTCAAAGGCTGACGGGGCGTCTAAGACCAGGAAATCGGCGGGCTTTCCCTCTTCAATGCCGTAGCTATCCTGAAGACGCAGCGCTTTGGCCGCATTGGTGGTGACCAGGTCGAGAACGTCACTGATTTCCTCGTAGCCACTCATATGGCAGAGGAAGAGGGCCAGCTGCGCGGCCGCGAGCATATCACCTTTCCCTAGAGGGAACCAGGGGTCCATGATGGAGTCATGCCCGAGAGCGACGTTGACGCCAGCCGCCAGCAATTCTTTCACGCGGGTGATGCCCCTGCGCCTGGGATAGGTATCGAAGCGGCCCTGCAAGACGACGTTATCAAAGGGGTTTGCGATGACATTGACCTGGGCACGGGCCAGCAGGCGAATGAGCTTGAAGGCATAGGCGTTATCATACGAGTGCATAGCGGTACAATGGCTTGCTGTGACACGTCCCTGCCAACCTTGTTGCATGGTATCCGCTGCCATGACCTCTGTAAAGCGCGAATGGGGATCATCGGTTTCATCACAATGGCAGTCAATATCGCGGTCGAACTCTTTGGCAAGAGCAAAGGCATAATGGACATCTTCGACGCCCATGTCGCGTGTCCATTCGTAATGTGGAATGCCTCCAACGAGATCGCAGCCCAGTTCCATGGCTTGTCGCATTAACTCACGGCCATCAGGAAAAGAGAAGATTCCATCCTGTGGGAAAGCGACCAATTGCAAATTGCAGATATCGCGCACTTCAGCGCGGACCTCAATCAGTGCCCTCAGCGCGGTCAGACTGGGATCGCAGACATCGACGTGGCTGCGGATATGCAAGGTTCCCTGCGCGACTTCCCAGCGGATCTCCTCAAGGGCACGTTTTTTGACATCTTCGCGGGTCAGGCTCGGCTTGCGCTCACTCCAAATCTGGATCCCTTCGAGCAGGGTGCCCGACGTATTGTAGCGCGGCTGCCCAACGGTAAGAACGGCATCGAGATGGACATGGGCATCGATGAAGGGTGGGATTACCAGTCGCCCTCCTGCGTCGATTTCACGTGTTGCGCTACTGCCGGGGGGGATTTCGCTGCTGATCCTGGCAAAACGTCCATCCTGGACCGCGATTTTTACCAGTCCGCTGTGACGGTGAAGTTGGGCGTTGTGGATGATGAGATCGTACTGCATTGAGGTTTCCTCTTTCAACACAAGGGACGGCATATAGAAGGGGCCTCATCGCTACACGCTCTTCGCAAGATTTTTATATGTGAGGTTGCGGGTTTTGCAGACTGCGTCTCCAAAACCCGCAACCTCACATATAGACGTTTGACCAAAAAGGTTGAATCGATTACCGTCCTGGATTGGCGTTCAGTTCGATACGCCGCAAGATGAGATAGGCGATACCTGCGAAGATAAGGCCTAGCTCGAAGCCAATGTCCATCCCGAAAGGAGGATTGACTAATTTGGCGATAGGCCCGACGTAGTAGAACTGCGCGGCGCCAAGCAAGACACCTACCAGACCGAACACCATGGATACGAGGGCGGCCCAACCAATTGGAAGCCGGCTGGGAGTGTTCCAATCATCGACATTGTACTGTCCATGACGGAAAACAAAGTGTTCCAGAATGAGAATAATCGACCAGGGAGGCAATGATCAGCAAGTAGTCAGTCAACGTGTGCGCAAAGTTAGCTGAGGCAGGAAGCGCGATCAGAACGTAAAGCACTGCACCGATAAGCGTCCAGACGTACCGCTTGACGCGCTGGAAGGGACGGCCAAACACCTGTACGGACAGGCCCAGGCTATAGTCGTTCGGGATATTATTTGCAACGACACTCAGAGCAAGCAACGCCAGAATAAGCGTTCCAAAACCTGCCAACGGTTTAACGACCGCGGCAAGTAGATCACCGACAAGTCCATTCGCAAATGTCTTCGCCCATGGGGAGTAAGTGGTAAAGGCCATGCCGAGCGTTTCTAGCAACACACATGGTATGAAGACGCCCAGGAAGGTCAGCCAGAAGACGCGACTTGCGGGAGTTTCCTCCGGTTGATTGACGTTGTAGTCAGCAGCATAGGAACTCCACCCTGTAGCGAAACCAAAAACGGCGCCACCAAAGGAGAGGATGCCAGCAATTTCGGCAGCCGCTGTTGTATTAGATGAAGCTATAAAGCTAAAATGAGGAGCGCCTACAAAAAACATGATAGCAAAAATGATAGCCATGGGGATCCAGGCCCAGCGTTCATAGCGATGCACGTACCTGTAGCCATAAATACTGACCAGGGTGGTGAGTACCGCTAAGATGAGAATACCTGCCCAACTGGGAACTATACCACCGCTCAGTGCAGCGATCAATTGGCCGCCAATAATGACGTTAACAACAGACCAGCCAATGCAGGCACCGACATTGAACAATGCCATGATGATGCCACCCACCCAGCCAAAGGAGAAGCGTGAGATGGTCATCTGGCGTAAGCCCAATTTCGGGCCAAGCGTGGAGAAAAAGGCAACAGGTAGAACGCCCAATATGTTGAAAACAATGATAACAGCCACACTGTCCCAAAAACCAAGCTGAAAGATGGGGATAGCTAGAGCACCAAGGCCGATTGTAGAGATCACGAGATTGGCGGAGAGCCACATGGTGAAATTGTCGAAGATACGAACATGCGTGCGCGTAGTGGGAGAGACACGTTCAATACCGTGTGTCTCTATACCCTGTTCTTCTGGGATGGTTACGACATCGGTAGCCATTTTTTCATCCTCCTGGAGAAAAAACTGATGAACACATCCTGGTAGGGGTTTTGTCAGTCGAAGCCCTATCTCATCGGAGATAGCTGACGCTCAGAAGTTCTCCGCATCTTCTGAGAATGTTCAGCAATTGCTCAGTCAATTTCGTGTGTGACAATTTGCGCTGTATAAGTGATACGTAATGAGGTTACACAGCGGCATACACTACAATTGAGATACGCCAAGTATACCAGAAACAGCGCAAAGTAGCCAGAGTCCTGATTTCTCATACGAAAAATAAAAGAAATACTACAATTTTTTGCGAATTTATTAGCATAACGTCATATAATGCCATATTTTTCGTATGTATATGCCATCATTTGTGCTAATCAGTGGTACAGAAGATGAATACACTGGACTATGTGCCGAAAAGTATGTACAATAGCGCATATATGCATATCATACATATTTCTCTGGTTTGTGTGGTAGATATAAGATTCTTACTATAACCGCTTTCCTGGATCGCAAGCTTGACACATATTATCATCTTACAGGATTTCATCTGGAGGTTGACATGTCTTCCTCGCATTCACACAAAGTAGCCCACGGTAGTTCCAGCATTAATGAGAAAACGCAGTTACTCAGAGTTGAGCAGCTTGGAAAAGAAAACAGTGAGCTACGCACGGCGCTTTCCACCAGCCGAGAGGAAAATATATTGCTGAATGAAGTTATATCGACGATCGGCTCAACGTTGAAGCTCGATGAAGTACTGAGCCACCTGGTCGATATCATCGTTCGCGCTATCTCTTGTCATGCTGCCTTCATTTATCTCTATAACAAGGATAAAGACAGACTTGTGTTGGCAAGCACCAGCGAACAGTATGAACACCTGGTAGGGAAAATCGAATTGGGCCTGGGCGAAGGTATTGCAGGCTGGGTGGGACTGACACTGAAGCCGGTGATCTTGAAAGACGAGGCAATGGAGGATCCCCGCTTCCACTATGTTCCCGAATTGGAAGAGGAAAAGTTCCAATCGATTATGACGGTGCCTATCATTGGTAAGGGACGCAATCTCATCGGTGTGATCACGATGCATACAGTCGCTCCCTACGAATTTACTGAGCAACACCAGGCCTTCGTGAGCAATACGGCCACACTGGTCGCCTCCGCCATCGAGAATGCCCAGCTCTATGAAAATACACAACGCAAGCTCAGTATCCTCACGTCACTGTCGGTCTTGAGTCAAACAATCAGCTCCGGCCTCTACCTTGATGATATGCTGCGTTCCCTGGCAACGTTGACAGTGCAAATAATGGAGGTCGATCTTTGCGTCATTATGCTGATGGATCAGGCACGAGGACGATTAGCGGTACGCGCCTCCTCACCTAATCTCAATGATCGAGCTTTGAACTTTCAACCTATCGAAGTTGACCGCAATGTCTGGGAAAGGTTGCGTGAAACAAATGAAGCCTCGTTTTACAAAGACAATACGCGCGGTCAAACCACTGATGTAAGTTTTCCCGCGCTCGAACGACTGAACCCGCTGAAAGATACACAATACAAGGCCTTGCTCTCCGCCCCGCTTATCGCGGGCACCGAACATCTCGGTCTGATAAGTTGTTACGCAAGTAAAACTCGCCGCTATATATCTGAAGACCATACACTCCTGAGCACGATAGCCAACCAGGCGGCAATCGCGATTAAGAACAGCCACCTGGTAGATATGCTGGCACAGAAAAACCTGGTGAAGGGCTTCTTCGAAGATCTTATGTATGGCACGTATGACGCGGAAGATTCACTACGGCAAAGGGCTAACTTCCTGGGCTGTGACCTGCTCAAGCCGCATCTTATGGCCCTGATAGAAATTTCACAGATAGATGGAGAGAGTGACGAAAAAAACGGACAGCAGGGAGTGGGCACTGCACTGGGCAGTACGCAAATGCTACAGACTGAGGAGGATCGCCTGGCAGCCCACAAACGCATAGGGGGTATTATTCGACGCCGCGTTCAGGATAGTTACCCTGGCTCGATACTCTACGAGAATGAAAATATTCTTACCGCTCTGTTGTGCTTGAGCAAAGATCCGGCCGCCGCGCGCCTCAAAGTATGGCTACGAGATCTCTCTCGCCAGATGCGCAGTGAGCATAATGTACGCCTATCTATTGGCGTTGGAAACCCTTGCCAGAGTATTAGCGACTACCGCCGTGGCTTTGCTGAGGCCAGCGAGGCACTACAAATGGGGCAGAATCTCAACCGCGAAGGTGGCGTTACCCATTTCAATGACCTGGGAGTCTATCGCTACCTGTATAAAATTGCGCGCATGGATGATTTACGCGATATGTACCAGGACCAGGTGGCGCGTATTGCAAACTATGATCGTCGCAAAGGAACTGATTTGCTCGATACACTGGAAACCTATCTTGAATGTGCGGGAAACCTTACCAAGACTTCTAACCGTCTCTTTGTGCATCGAAACACGTTAATTCAACGACTAGAGCGGTTACAGTCGCTGTGTGACATTGATTTACAAGAACGCGGCAACTGGCTGACGCTGCAGGTTGCTATTAAGGTGTATAAGTTACGCTCAAATGGAATAATAGGAAAAGCAGGCCAATAAAAATCAGCGTTCCTCTTGTTTGGGTACGCTGATTTTTATTGGCCTGCAGTAACGTTAGACCATAGCAGCCATGCTGTTCTCTGACTCAACAGCATCTACCACTTCGCCAGAAACTTCCTCGCTGCTGCGTTTACCCCGCAGAGGAATCTCCTTGAGGAAGAGTACCGCGATCAGGCCGACGATCATGAAACCAAAGCTCAGTACGAAGACGTTGTGAATGCCCTGCGTCAGGCCAGTTTTGACCGCGTCAATGGCAATGTTGAAAAGTGCCAGGCCTTGCTGACCATGTGCAGCCGAAGCTACACGCATTTTCGATAATACATCTGGCGAGAGCAAAATCTGTGGATTACTGAAAAGCGCCACGAAGCGCGCCTGTATAGGCTGCAAGGCCGCCGCCGGAATGGACAGTTTGCCCAGGCCACTGCTCAAAGCACTTTTAAACGCAGGCAGGTATGCCGAGGTCATTAACGAACCCATAGCCGCCAGGCCTATCGTTCCACCGATAGATCGGAAGAAGATCAGCGCCGAAGTCGCCTGACCGATTTTCTGCGGCAGGGCATTCTGGACGATCAGGGTATACAGGGCCATACCAAAGCCCATACCAAGACCGAGTACCAGCATGGCAATCAGGACGTCATTGTTTGTAGCATTGACATCCAGGCGCACCAGTAGCAATGAACCTGCTACACTAATAACCATGCCCGTGATGGCGATCCATTTGTATTTGCCCAGGCGTGAGACCAACTGACCGGAGAGGACGCTTCCGACAATCGAGGTCAGCATCAATGGCGTCAGGATGAGGCCGCTATTGGTGGCAGAAGTTCCGACAACGCCCTGTACAAACAGGGGGATGAAGAAGATACTGCCGAACAAGGACATACCAAAGATGACGGTGACGATGGTAGAGACAGTAAAGATGCTATTTTTGAACAAGCCTGGTTCAATAATCGGTTGCCCACCAAGCCGCTGCAGTCTTGCCTCATAGATGACAAAGGTGGTCAATGCAACCAGCGCTCCGGCGAAAAGTCCAATAATTTGCGGTGAGAGCCAGGCGTACTGGCTGCCGGCCCAGGTAAAGCCGAGTAGAGCAGGGACAGTGCCAACAACGAGTAAGGCAGCACCAATGTAGTCGATGGAGACCTTCCTGGACGCGCTGCGCAGCCAGGGCATCAAGAAAATCAAGACCAACAAGGCAGCGATGCCGATAGGGATATTGACATAGAAGACCCAGCGCCACGAGGCATTCTGCGTAATCCAACCACCTAGAGTTGGGCCGATGATGGCTGAAAATCCCCAGACAGCGCCTGTGAGACCCTGCCATTTCCCGCGTTCGCGTGGTGTGAAGAGGTCAGCCACAATAGCAATGGCGATAGGCATAAGAGCACCGGCTCCAAAGCCCTGAAGAGCGCGAAAGGCGATCAATTGATTCATGTTTTGAGAGGCACCTGAGAGCGCTGACCCGATCAAAAACACCACAACGCCAAAAAGGAAAATTGGTTTGCGGCCAAAAAGATCAGAAAGCTTGCCATATATGGGCACCGTGACAGTCGATGTAAGTAAGTAAGCGGTTGAGACCCAGGTGTAGCGATCAAAACCCTGTAGTTCGGCGATTACACGAGGCATTGCCGTCGAGACGATGGTCTGGTCTAGCGATGCAAGTAGCATGACCATCAAAACGCCGATCATGGTCAACACTGTGTCGCGCCGTGAATAGCGCGGCTGTTCATACTCCTGGGATGTATCAGGCTGTTTCGATGTCAAATCAGCAACATCAGAAGGAGATGCTATAGTTTTCATGGTTAACAGTTCCTTTTAAGATTGATTGATTAAGATTGATCCTATGTATCAACGGCGGCAATTCCTTTGAAGTAGATGCGCCCAAGTTGCCTGGAGACCTCTTCCTGGGACATCTGACCTTCGATCATGAGGCGATCATAGCTTTTTGGTGATAAGAGGCTAAAGAATGCGCTCAACATGACGGAAGTTGGGATCGTTGTATCGAATTCACCGGCTGCCTTGCCTTCTTCAAGCAGAATGGTGATGAGTGCAGAAATCTGTTCCCACATCTCACGCATACAGCCTTTTTTCTCAACAAAAATCCTGCGTAGATCTGCGCTGTTGGATAATGAGTACAACAATTGATAGCGCTTGCTAAAAAAGCTGCCATAGAGAACGTGCAAGATGGCTTCCATTTTCGCACGCGCGGTCAACTCTGAGGCAACGGTGCTGCCTACGAGTTGTTGAAATTTTTCCAGGTCTTGCGCGAAGAGAGCGATTACCAGGTCTTCTTTGCTGGCAAAGTGCAGGTAGACGGTCCCTTTGGCAATGCCTACACGAGCGGCTATCTCATCGATAGATGTTTCATGATAGCCCTTCTCCATTAAGACTTCTTCGGCCGCCTGGAGGATCAGAGCTTTGCGTTCCTGGCGTTGTTTCTCTTTGAGTGTACGAGGAGCTGTTGTTTGTGTCATCGTTGACCTCCCCACATAATTGGGTGACTTATATAATATTTTCTGACTTCTAATAAATTTTATGACTTCCTAGTCATATTTTATACGATATTTATGGAAATGTCAAGGGGGGTCTCATGCTTATGTGAACCACCATCCCCTCATTGTTACTTGCGCAAGCATGGGCCACTCGACTCGCGGATGATGAGAGGACTCTCCATTAAGGTATATCCTCCCATAGGGGGATGCTGGTGATTGAGCATCTGACGTAACGTCTGCATGGCGAGGCGGCCCATGGTATATTTGGGCTGGTCAATGGTGGTGAGCGGCGGATTGCAGTGCGCAGCCATCAAAAGACCATCACAACCGACAACTGACATGTCATTCGGAACATGCAGGCCTTGCGTGCGTATGGCATGAAGGGCACCGAAGGCCATGATGTCGTTATACGCAATGATTGCTGTAGGCCACTTCTCTTCTGGGAAACTGAGCAAAGCGGACATCGCCTGAAAGCCTCCTTCAATACTAGGAAAGCTTGCAGGACACATTTCAGGCGGGAGCGTGAGACCTGCCTCTTTGAGTGCTGCCTCAATACCTAGCCTTCGGGCACGCGAAGATTCCGAGGTATCGAGACCGGCCAGGTATGCCAGGCGCGTGTGGTTCAAATCGAGCAAATGCTGTGCGGAACGATAGGCCGCGTCCTCGAAATCCACCACGATGCAGGGAATATCGGGCCGGTTTACACGGCGGTTAATGACAACAAGAGGTATGTTCTTGTACTCGTGTAACGCGATCAAATCTTCTGTGGGAATGCGTGCTTGACCTGCAAGGGCGATAATCCCGTCAACGTGTCGTTCAGACAAAGCCTGCAAGGCTTTTTTCTCACGCAGCGGGTCCTCGGATGTGGTGCACAGCAGCAGCATCAGTCCACTCGACTCGGCCTCATCCTCGACGCCATGGATGACTTCAAGGAAAAACGGATTGAGAATGTCGGTAATGAGCAGGGCAATCGTGCCGCTCGTCGCATGACTATCAGGCGTATTCAGTGGATGCTGATACCCTAACAGAGCGATAGCCGCCTGAACTCGCTCACGAGTGCTTTCATGCACAGGTGCTGTCTTATTGAGAACTCGCGAGACTGTCGCCGGTGACACGCCCGCATACCGCGCCACATCCACCAATTTTGGAGAAGGCAATGGTGTTTTCCTCACTACATCTTTCATGATATTTCCTGAAACTTTCTACTCAGCAATACCGTTTTCTCTCAATCGTTGTTCTACTCACATGAGACACTGTTAGGATACCATCAACGTGTTCTCCTGTCAACGAAGCTGATATTTTGATAGAAAAACCCCTTGACAGATACAAATTGCTATGGTACTATTATGAAAATGAAGTGAAAATATGAAAACTATTTTCACTTCATCATTGCAAAGGTGAAGGGTTTTAGTGCGACATTTGGGATGGTCATCAAGCCTATCCCTCTTCTCTTTCCCCGATTAAGAAACGGGAGGACAAGCAACAACAAGGAGAAAACACTATGGCACACATCACGGTAGCTGATCAAGAGCAGCGCACGCAGATCAGGCGATCTGTCTTGGCGAGTATGGCTGGTGGAGTCCTCGAATGGTATGACTTCATCCTCTACGGAAATGCAGCGGCCCTTATCTTCGGTCAGTTGTTTTTCCCAAAGTTCTCCCCGCTTGCTGGTACGCTCGCGGCATTTGCGACTTACGCGGTTGGTTTCTTCGCACGCCCTTTCGGGGGCATTATCTTTGGCTACCTGGGTGATAAGCTTGGGCGCAAGCCCGTTCTTCTTCTCACCGTAGTGCTGATGGGTATAGCGACGTTTTGCATGGGATTATTACCTACCTATGCTGCCTTTGGCATTGGTGCTCCGATTCTGCTCGTTCTGTTGCGCCTGCTTCAGGGCCTTTCGGGTGGAGCGGAACAGAGTGGCGCCGTGATCTTCGTGTCGGAATTCGCGCCCGAAAAGAGGCGGGCCTTTTACGCAAGCCTCCCACTGGTGGGCATCCAAATCGGTATCCTGGTTGCCGCAGGGGTTTGGGCCATCTTCTCGTCTCTTCCGAAGGCGGAGTTCCTTTCCTGGGGCTGGCGTGTGCCTTTCTTGCTCAGTATTGTCGTCGTGGGGCTAGGATTGTACCTTCGACTCTACCTCAAAGAAACCCCGGCGTTCGCGGAAGTGAAGCGCGCTCATGCTGAAGCACG
>WNGL01003572.1_pt1 | contig 24945 bp, 25 predicted proteins | sample 5400591 | NCBI WGS metagenome assembly WNGL01 (sample SAMN13153377, study PRJNA577476) | soil metagenome | isolation source: 80 cm soil or saprolite under Garry oak tree replicate 1 | place: USA:California | collected 2016-06-15 | reverse complement strand
CGGCAGAGGCATCGATCAAGCTTACAAGTCATCCAACGTCTTCATCACGAGTTCAGAATCAAGAAGATTGGGTAGCAGCGCGTCGGGATCGTAGGCGCGAAGATCGGCGTCGGAATGAATGCGGCCACTTGCGACCGCGACGACGCGAGTGCCGAAATGCCGCGCGCAAGCGATGTCATTCGGCGTGTCACCAATCACGATGAATTGTTCGGGACGAAGATGCGCGCCGAGATGTTCGTTGATTCTCTGCGCGGCAATGGCGGGAAGGTCGCGGCGATCGAATGACTCGTCACCAAATGCACCTGGCAGTTGAAAGTACTCCGACAGGCCGGTGATTTCCAGCTTGAGATAGGCGGCGGGTCTTATGTTGCCGGTAAGCAAGGCCGAAAGGTAGCGCGGATGTTCGTGGACTCGCTGCAAGACTTCTCGCGCACCAGGCATGGCTTCGATTACGTGCGCGCCGTTGCCGGTGGCGCGTTTCATCTCTGCGATGTAGCAACTCTGAAGCTCGTCTTTGCGTGCGCTGATCTGTTCGCGCGTGATGCCTTCGCCGCGCAACGCTTCTTCGACGATCTGCAAATCCGTCATGCCTGAGACGATCATCTCGTGCAGGCACCCAGCCGTGCCGAACACAGATTCAAGCATAGGAACTGTGTAGTCCTTGAATATTCCATAGCGCGCGCCGCGCACCAGCGTGCCGTCGAGATCCCAGAGGAGGATACGAAGCGATGAATGATCGATAGTTTCAGACTTTGAAATCATTTCTTATTCCACCACCGCGAGCACGTCGCCGCGGTTCACCGTTGCGCCTACTTGAACATTCAACGCCACCACGACTCCTGCTTTGGGCGATTTCATTTCGTTCTGCATCTTCATCGCTTCGACTACCATGATGCCGGAGCCGGCGTCGATTTGTTCGCCCACCTCGACCAAGATGCGCACGACCTTGCCGGGCATGGGCGCGACAAGGTGCGCAGCTTCGATCGTGCGCGTGTCCACTGCTTTTGAACCGCGCAGACGTTTGGGATCGGTGATTGCGATCGCGTAAGGCTCCGTGCCCACAATCACGTCGATTGTCCTGCCGGATTCGAGCTGGCCTTCGACGCGACAATCGAAGACCCGGCCATCAGAGATGAACAGGTAACCGCGACCGTCCAATTCCAAAACTTTGAGTTCGTAGCGGCGGCCGTCAATGTCGGCATTCAAAAGCGAGGCTTGATCGAATTTGAATGTCGGTTTGATGATCACCGATGGAGGCACGTAATTTCATGGATGCTCAGAACTTCTCTTCAATGCAGTGCGGTTTAGTCCAGCAACGCGCCCGGCCATCTTCCATTTACTTTCTTCGTGTGGCACGTGATTGGTCGACCGCCGGCTTTGTGAGCGCACGTAGGATAATGCGGCAGCGATGGTTGCTATGTCCTGGTGCAGGCTGGCAGCCTGCGAACCGCCCGCAGGATGCGGGCGCTCCAACGGGCGCTCCTTTCTGCGTTGATTGAAGCGTGAAATGAAGCCGGTGTCGAGACGGGCGGCGATGAATTCTTCGTCGCGCACTATTTCGCGAAAGAACGACAGCGTGGTTTTGATTCCTCCGATCGCGTACTCGTCCAAAGCGCGCCGCATTCGATCGATTGCTGCAGCGCGCGTGCGGCCCCAGGCGGCGAGCTTGGAAATCATCGGATCGTAATAGATCGAAACTTCAGCGCCTTCTACCACCCCGCTGTCGTCGCGAATTCCGGGACCACTTGGAACGCGCAAGAAAGTAATCCTGCCTGGCGATGGAAAGAAATTGCTCTCCGGGTCTTCGGCATAAACGCGGCACTCGATCGCATGTCCCCGCCAGCGCACTTTTTCCTGCCGAAACGACAGCGAAGTACCCGCGGCGACGTTGATTTGCTCGCGCACGAGATCGATTCCGGTAACCAGTTCCGTAACCGGATGTTCGACCTGCAAGCGGGTATTCATCTCGAGGAAATAGAATTCGCGGCTCGTATCTGAGAACAGAAACTCGACGGTGCCGGCGCCAACATAGTCCACGGCTCTCGCGATTTTGATTGCAGCCTCGCCCATTCGTTCGCGAAGATACGGTTCATTGACTGGCGAAGGACATTCTTCGATCACTTTCTGATGCCGCCGCTGAATCGAGCACTCGCGCTCACCGAGGTGCACAAAATTGCCTTGCATGTCGGCAAAGATCTGAATCTCGATGTGGCGTGGACGATCGACGACCTTCTCCAAATAGACATCGGAATTCCCAAACGCCGACGCCGCCTCTGATTTCGCCGCGTCGAAAGCCGATCGCAGTTCGGCCTCACTCTCAACTTGCCGCATGCCTTTGCCACCGCCGCCGGCCGCCGCCTTCAACATCACCGGATAGCCGAATCGAATGGCGGTTTCGCGCGCCTCTTCATAGTCGCGCAGCGGCTCCGTAGTGCCGGGAACAACGGGCACCGACGCCTCGATTGCGGCGCGCCGCGCGCTCGTCTTCGAGCCCATCACTTCCATCGCTTCCGGCGGTGGGCCAATGAAGATCAAACCGGCTTCTTTGACAACGCGGGCGAACTCGGCATTCTCGGCCAGAAAGCCATAGCCGGGATGAATCGCTTCGGCGCCGCTTCTCTCCGCAGCAGCAATGATCGACTCCATGTTTAGATAGCTCTGCGTGGATGTGGCCGAGCCAATGCAATAAGCTTCGTCAGCCAGGCGCACGTGGAGCGCGGCGGCGTCAGCTTCTGAGAACACTGCGACCGGCGAAATGCAAAGATCGCGACAGGCGCGAATAATGCGGACGGCGATCTCGCCTCGGTTCGCGATGAGAATTTTGCGGAACATTGATCTTAGACCACGAATGAGTTCGCGGGTCGGTGAGGATCGTATCTGAGTGCGACTGCGGCGCCGGGGAGGTAATCGTTCTCGCGCAGACGTTGCTCGGCGTCCAGCTTTTGGAAGGCCTGATAATCGACTCCGCCGATGGTGTAGCTATACGAGAGGATTAGGCTACCATCGCCATCTTCGTCTGCGCCCAGCACCGTGGCGTCACCGATGCGACCGGAGCGCAACAGTAACGCGCGGCGGGCACTTTCGAGATCCTCCTTGCTCTTCTTGCGGCGGAAACGAGCCAGAAAAGACATAACGCTTAAGGTGTGCCGGAGCGGGTGGCGAAATAGGCCTGGAAATCAGTATAGGTCATGACCAGACCATCGCGGATAATAAGGTCGTCATCGGTATTGAGAATCTTATCTTCACCAGGCAAGCGCCAGTCATAATTCGTGAAAGCGATGCCGTGATCACCGGTTAGACCGGCGGTGGTATTGACGCTCGCGTTCCGCAATGCGCCGCCCCGCAGGGCCGTCGGTTTGGCCTTCGACGCGAGGACGGCGCCGGGCTGATACCCGCTTGGATCGAGATCGCGCAACGCATCGGCAATCGATCCGTCCGGATCGGGCAACCTACGCAGCTCCTTACCCAGTTCTTCCTGTGGCGGAACCGTCCCATGCAGCTCGCGATACTCCAACAACGCTCGGCTGAGCGTTCGTCCTCGCGCGTACAATTTGGCCTCAATTCCATAGCGCCGTTGACGAAGTCTCGCGGGCACCGTGATGCCAATCAGAGTTGCAAACAGAATCGTGACCACTGTCGCATTGGTAAAGCCGATTCGCGCCGCCCGCAGTCCGATAAACTTGTTCGGGTCCGTTTTGATGCTTCGAATGATGCGCCCGCCGCTCCATAGGACTGCAATCGCGACTGGAAGAGCCATCCATTTCAATCGCCACGCCGCAGTTTCCCCCGCGGCTATCACACTCCAAAACCGGACGGTCCAGAACCGAAGCGAAAGGCCGTTATTCTCAACCAGCGCCGCGATCGTCGAAATCAGAAAGCCCAGCGACATAACGACGCCACTTGCGCAGGCAAGGCTGGCTCGTCCGTAGGAAGGCAGCTCATGCTCCGGCCGGGCGAGCGGCGGTCCGACGGCGCGCGCGCCGCATGACGAACACCCCTGGCGAAGATCGCCAACGACACTCGAGCCACAAGCGGGGCAGATGATCAAGATTCGGTTACCTCTGGAAAATGAAAACGAGCGCGACTAAGTTAGAACCGTGAAGCCCGGTTCGTCAAGAGTTATGATGTAAAGATTTGATGTCAATAAAACATTCCTGTTAACTGGGCTTGTGAGCCAAAGTCGGCTCGCGCCTCAAATCAGGCGACTGAGAAATCTGTTTAGCCGCGTCTTCGTTCAATTCTTCTGCGGACTTCGTTCTGTTTAATTCGAGCCACGTGTGATACATGCGATGCGCGAACGTCCAATAAGATCCTACCGCCAAGACCCATAAAACCGCCGGCATGCGGTTGGCAAAAAAGTTATGCGAGCTGGGACGTGTCGACAGTGCGCCGATAATGAAGAGCACGACTCGTTCCGGCCGTCGCAGAAAACCGACGTCGCATTTCGGAATGAGGCTCTCTGCGCGCGCGCTCGCGTAGCTGACCATCACCGAGCCCATCATGCCGGCGCCGGCAAGAAAGACATTGAGGGTCGAATGAAACTCTGTGTCGCGCGCATAGAAGACCATCAGGCCTACGAACACTACCATGTCCGACAGGCGATCGAGCGACGAATCAAGAAAGCCGCCATAGCTCGTCACTCGTCCCGAAAGTCGCGCGACCTGGCCGTCGAGCATGTCGAACAGGTTCGCGACGATCAGGACGATGCCGGCCCAGAAAAAATCTCCAAAGCCAAACAACAAACCCGATCCGACGTTATGGCTACGCCGATGAACGTGAGAATGTTCGGATTAAAATGACCTCGCGCGAGCCAACGAACCATGGCATCGATGATTCGCTGACCAGCCCGACCGATGCTTGCGCCAAACATTCTTTAGAATCTTACTCGCTCAAAGTAAATAAGTCAGCCCGCGATGATAAGAACGGGATTGCGAGAGTGTCAAGAAAATCGGAACGGCCGGTAGTGATGCAGTTTCGAAATAGGAAGCGCTTCAGGTTGATGGGAGCGCGGACGTCTCGTCCGCACTGAGCGCGAAGCGCGAAAATAATCCAACTGTACTGACAAATGCTTCGCGCCTGGCGGGCGATGCGGACGGGACGTCCGCGCTCCCAGCATAAAGTTCATGGCTGCTCCCAAAGTGCATCACACCATAACGGCGGGTAGCGGGCGGTTGGCACATGAGAGTCAACGGTTGGTAAAGATCAATCACCTGCGACTCAGGCGGTACTGGCTTAGCGTGCAGACACGTTGAGCGACTATGAATTTGTCGCCAACAACAGCATTCGGCGCATGTTTTCCTCGATTTGAGTCGGCTCTGCAACCAGGGCCGAAATGATTGCCAGGGCATCCGCGCCGGCTTCCAGCGTCTCGCGAGTGTTCGCGAAATCGATTCCTCCGATGGCCACCAAGGGCGACTCGCCAACGATCGATCGAACTTCGTTCAAGGTGCTGAGTCCGACCGTTGGATCGGGGTTCGCTTTGGTGGCGGTCCCGAAGATTGGGCCGAAGGCGATGTAATCTACAGGTAAGCGAGTCGCGAATTGCGCCTGCGCGAGATTGTGAGTTGAGATGCCAACGATCGCAGTTTGGCCGAGCAGGTCACGAGCAGCTTCGACGGGCATGTCTGTTTGGCCCAGGTGCACGCCGTCGGCTTTCAGAGCAAGCGCAATGTCCACCCGATCGTTGACGATCAGTCTGACGCCGTGCTCCCGCGAGATATTCAGAGCATCGGCAGCATAATGATAGAATTCGCGTGGGGTTGCATGCTTATCGCGAAGCTGAATGAGTGTTGCGCCGCCGGCAATCAGACGCGTCACCTGTTCGGCATGCGACAATCCCGAGAGCCGCGTGTCGGTAATCGGATAGATTCTGGGCAGCTTCACGCTCACGGAAATTCAGAGGTATGATTGATCACAATGCTTGATTCCCAAAACTACCAACGGGAGAAAATAGAGTCTCCCAGGGACGAACAAGTCAAGGACGAAAACGATCGGCCGGTAGGTAGTTATTATTATGATGATGCGACCGGATACGAGGTCTACCAGGACGAGGATGATGACCTCGCGGAACTGCAAAATGAAAATTGAGCTAGCGTTTGCCCTCCTCGATCTGGCGCAAAGCTTCGTAGAGCACGATTGCCACCGCGTTCGCGAGATTCAAACTTCGCACTTTTGGATTAAGCATTGGAATAGTCAAAGCTCGATCCGCATTATTACGCAGTAGATCCTCAGGCAAGCCCCGCGTCTCCGAACCAAACACTAAACAGTCTTCCTGATTGAAAAACCGCGTCTGCGGCAAAAAAGTATATAGAGCGTCGAGATCCCGATGCCGACGAAGAGCGACCTCGTCCCAATAATCCAATCCCGCACGTCGCACCGCGCGATCGTCGAGGCGAAAACCAGTGACGCCGACAATGTGCAGGGGCGTCATGGTGGCGGCGCAAAGCCGCGCGATGTTTCCGGTATTCTGCGGAATCTCAGGTTCGACGAGGGCCACATTGAGCATGAAAGTTGCCGCTTGCGTCAGCCATCCCGGCGCGACGGACGGACCAACAGTCAACATTAAGCGATTCGCTCATAGTCGTCATCGAGGCGGACAATGTCGTCCTCTCCGAGGTAATCGCCAAGTTGGACTTCGATGATAGCCAGCGGTGCGTGGGTGCTGTTACCGAGGCGATGATTAGTTTGTGGCGGAATGTGAATGTGCTCACCGCGACGCAGTTGCAGTTCATTTTCTCCACACACCACGTCCGCAACGCCTTCGACCACGACCCAATGTTCGCCGCGACGCGCATGGCGCTGTAAACTGAGTCGCGAGCCAGGCTTAACTTCCAACACTTTTACTTTAAAGCCGGGCCTCTCTTCCAGCACTTCGTAGCGGCCCCATGGTCTCTCGTCAGATTCGCGCACCACACACAATCCTCCCGGGTTTAGGTTCTCGAGTAATTGAATTGACGCTCAGAATAATTGACTGTCGGCGTTGCAGACAATCATTAATTCTCATCAGCAGCAAAAAGAAATAGGAACGGCGCGCTTAAGGCATCGCCGTTCCTTTTGAATGTGTACGCCAGTTGTTGGTTGTTGGAGTTGCCCCCTTGGGTGAACGAGCTATCTCTTCTTCGCGGCCTTCTTTTTACCGCCAGCTTTTTTCTTAGCGGCCTTCTTCTTAGTTGCCATATCGTTCTCCTTCTTTCTGGTTTTCAGGTTTATGACCACAAGATACTGCGTTCATGTAGCTCTTGTGGTCTAGAGAAAACGGCGCACAACATCTTGCTATATAAACTTAATTTCGATCCTTGTCAATAACTTATTACTGATTAGGTGAAAAAAGTTTTTGCGCGCGTGCGAGTTCGCATGCGGCCCGCACGATCAAAATCAATTGTCAGAAGGATCGATCGCGTGATGCTCGTCACTTGATTTCAGAGAATGATCCAGGTGACGCAAACAATTCCCCGAGCCGTCGCGATGATGATTGATGAAGTTGAAGAGAGCTGCGGGCGAAGCGACCTCACACTCATCTAAAGAGTGGCGTGAAGATCCATTCGTCATGACGGTCGATGCCGTAAAAGGTTATCACCGAGTTGCGCCGGCTGCGGCTGGAGACTCCGAGAAACGGTCCAGAGGAATTGTCTGAGCTATCTTCGCCTCCCGGAGCAGTGCCGGATGATTTGGTATCAAGCACGTCTGTTACGCGCGGGATCAAATTAGCCAGCGCGCCGAATTCTCTACTCGGCGGTGGAGGCGCGCCGCCAATGTAAGTAGTCAGGGCACTAATATACCGCGCAAAGTCCTGAGATGTTGGGTTGATTAGTCTCCACTCTCCGGAATTGGAGAGCGGATCGTGCGCTGCTTCCGTCCGCAAAATCTGTAACTTCTTTGTGCCTCGAGGAATTCCCTCCAGCAACTGATCGATACTGGTCGGCAGAGAATTAACTCCTTGCGCTCCCTTAAACCGATAATAGGAACCGATGGCGTCGGCTACCTGTTGCCCGCGGAAGATGGTCTCTTTCTCGCGTTCGCGCTGAGCTTGTTGTTGCACTTGCGGCGCCGCGGTGAGCGCGAACAGGGCCAGCAGAGTCATGAAGACCAGTAGCGAGACCAGGGCATAGCCCTGCGATTTCGGATTGCGAATTGCGGATTGCGGATTGTCAGGACCGCCAAGACCCGCGCGATGTAAAAACCAGAGCTGATTTATTTTTTCCATCTTTGAGATGCGCAATTCGCAATCCGAAATCCGCAATTCATCACGGTTCCTCGTCGCTGACCCTCACGCGTGGCCTTGATCCCGGAATGCTGCTGCTGCTGTCGGCGGTAAAAGGAATCGGCCATCGAATCTTAAGCGTGGTATCGATTACGACAATCTCGCGCTCAGAGATGCTCTTAATTTGAAAGCGATTGGCCAACAGTTCGCCCCGCTGTTTGTTCATCAATTCTTTGCTGCTCTTATCTTGTAAGACTGCCGTATCATTGCCACTTGGTTTGGCGATAATGCCAACATAAGCGAAGCCCGAGTTCGGGTCGGGAGGCGGCGTCACATTCAGCATGATCGTGTTTGAGTAAAGGCTGCCGTCGTTGTTTCGCACGATAATCTGTCGCGTGCCTGGATTAGTAATCAACGCCGCGGGCACCGTCGTGGTCACCTGTTGGGCGTTAACGAAGCGCGTCGGCAGATCGCGTCCATCCATCGTGATGTGAACGGCCGGCGTGAACTTATCACCCATAACCTGAAGACTGAAATCCGCCGTGCGACCATACACGTTTGACGGACTAAGCGATGAAGCCACCAACGGCGGAGTAGGGGTCGGCGTCGGCGTTGGAATTGGTTTTTCGGGGGTTGGCGTTGGTGGCGGCGGAATGTAATAGGCAAAGATATTCCGGTCGGGCTCGGACACCGCGGGGACTGTCACATCGAAGCGGACCGGCTGATAAAACGACATCTCTTCGGGTGTAACATCGCCCGGGTTTTGACCATTTACGATCTTTGCCGGGGTCGGTGACGCCACCGCAACGGCGGGGCGATTCGTCGCCGGCTTCTTTGAACTGCCGCCGAAGAATACGTAGCCGAGTACGACGATCGCTATCACGCCAAGCACGCCCGCCGCGATTAATTTCTTCTTCTCGTTGGGATTTTTTGGATCAAAAAGCTGCATGATCTTGGGTGCTCAATCCTTATTGCTTTACTTTCCTTATTAACGGTGCGCGAATACTTTGGTTCAATTAAATTCCGTTCAATTTTATGATCCGGTCGCTACCGCTCGCGGTTCTGACAGGGTTCATTTAGATGCGCCTTCATTGACTCCGCGGCGAAAATATGTTGTCAGGTCGAGCCGCAGACTAACCAGAGCGCCCCGGCCTTTCGACGCATCAGGAGCCGCAACCGGTGGCGCGCCTCGACCGTTGCGAGTCACAGTTGGGCTAACCTCCGTATCCGGAGATTCCGCCATCGCGCCGGAGTGCGTGACGCTTTCAAGCTCTACGGCATTAATGATCAGGAAGTGGCGGGTGGTCTCGAGGTCGCGCACGAAATGCCAGACCTTCTGGTACGGACCTTCAACGGTGACGGTCACGGCGATGCCGGGATAAATCGTTTGCCACTTCGCATTGCTCTGTTTCTCGGCGCTCGCAGTCGGCTGGACTTGCTGTTTGGTCCCTAAAGGATCGAGCGCCGTATAACTCGGGCCGGCTGTGTTGCGAAGTCCGTTGCTGCGAATCAGATTATTCAGGGTCGTGTAAAGCGACATGCGACCAGTGTCGCGCGCAGCCAGCCAGTTATTCTCGAAGGCCTCCAGGCTCGCATTGATGTCATTGACCGCTTTGCTGGTGCTCGTTGTCTCCAGGATGTTTCTCTGTGATGCCTGCAGTCGACCCTGCAACAGGTCGCGCTCCAACCGAACTGAGTTTAAGCGCGAGTGCGACGGAACAAAAAAATAAAAGTAGGCAAAGACCGTAATCAGCGCCAGCAAAGCCGCGCCGGTGAGCCCGATGAGTTCCGGAACACCGATCACATTCAGGACGCGTGTTCGCTTCAATTGACCGAGGCTAATCGGAATCTGACGGCGACCTGCCAGCGCTTGATTTTGCAGCGGTTGCTCCGGGCTCATCGACTTCGGCCTCCTTCACCCGCTGTATCCACCGGCCTTTTCCGGTTCGGTTCAATCGGCGCGCCGGCGGAGGGCATGTAGCGCACATTCATTTCGTACTCCTCGCCGCTCTCACCCTTTCCGCGCTGCAGACTTTGCGTCACCAACTCCGCATGAAAGATGCCCTGGCGTTCCATGTCCTGAATCATTTCGGTAATGGTCGCCGGGTTCTTGCTCACCACAATAAGATCAAGATTGGCGATCGGGCGATCATCCTCGACGCGCACTTCTTTTACGGCGATCCGCGAGACGCGCACGTTGCCGGGCATGACTGCTTCTAAATCACCGAACAGACGCGACCAGGAAAACCGCTTGCGATCGACCAAGAGATGCGCTGACTTGAGCGTCCGTTGCTGCTCGGGCGTGAGCGCCGCCTTGATCGCTTCGGCGTGTTTGTTAAGCTCGTCCGATTGCCTTTGCAAGCTGGCAATGTCTTGTTGAGTTGACTGAACCTGGGCGTTCGTTTGAACTGTAGACTTCGCAATCAGCAGAAGGAGCACGATCGACACGACGGTGATCACGGTAGTCACAGTCCATGGCAGCGCGCGATTGCGAAAAGGATTGCTCGCCAGATTCAGCTTCGATGTCATGCTTAGCTTCCGATTAAATACTAACCTTCATTAAAAAGGATACACGCCAGCCGCGAAACGGCGCAAACGGACTCTGCCACGGATTTACACGTTGAGAGGTTTAAGAAGTTTCGGAAATTGGGAGATAGCTAACAAATAGGCTGACTATTCGTATCTGAGTGTGACCAGCGGATCGACTCTTGTTGCCCGGCGCGCCGGAAGGTAACTAGCCAACAGGGCGACGGCCAACAAAACCAGCGACGTTATTGCCAAGGTCAAAGGATCGGTGGCGTTGATTCCGTAGAGCAAACTGCTCATGACCCGGGTCGAGGCAATGGCTAAAACGATGCCGACTCCCAAGCCAATCAAGCCTAAGAGCAAAGCCTGGCCGACGATATGTTTGAAAATGTCGACCGGCCTGGCCCCCAGCGCCATGCGAATGCCAATATCGCGCGTGCGCAACGTCACCGAATAAGACATAACTCCATAAACACCAACGGCCGCCAGGATTAGAGCGAGAGCTGCAAAAACTGCGAGCAGCAGAACGTAAAAGCGTTCCTTGGCAACTGAATTCGAGATCAGCTCCTCCATGAGTTTGATGTTCGCGGCAGGAATCTCTCGGTCAGCACTCAATACTTCTTTGCGCAATGCACCCGTCAGTGATCGTGGATCAGAAGCCGTGCGAGCCACCAGAGTAAAAGTTAACCCCGGATTCTGTAGATAGGGAACGTAGATCTCCGGCTGAGATCCTTCTTTCAGTGAAAGTTGCCTGGAACCGCTGACGATGCCGATCACGGTGAGCCAGGGATTCTTTGATTCGGGACGTCCTCGCTTAATGCGCTTGCCAAGCGGATCTACTCCCGGCCAATAGCGTTGCGCCGCAGTCTCATTAACAATCGCGACACCAGGCTGCTCGGCAGTGTCTCGATCGGTGAATTGGTTGCCTTTGTGAAGTTCAATCCCGATCGCCGGAAAATAATCAGGGCTAATCACGCGATAGTATGCGCGTGGTGTTTCAGTAGTTGGTCCAGTTGGTCGACCCTCGATCGTGAAACTTGTATTGAAGGCGTTTCCGCTGAAAGGAAGATTGTCCACGGTGGCGGCGTTTTGCACGCCCGGCAACGAACCGACCCGCTGAAGAAGTTGTTGTTGAAAAAGAGTCTGTTGTTGGGCCGCATGATACCGAACGTCGGGCAACTCGAGTTCCAGGGTAATCAGATTGTGCGGATTCAGGCCGGAACTTGTACCTTGTAGTCTCACAAAACTCCTCAGCATCAGGCCCGAAGCCGTAACGAGCACTACCGCGAGCGCAACCTCGGTGATCACCAGTGCGTTACGCAGACGCGCGCGAGTAGCGCCACCGCTTGAGCTTCTTCCGCCTTCTTTGAGAGCTTCGTTCAGATTCGGATTCGAGGCATCAATGGCAGGCGCCAAACCGAAAATCAACGAAGTCAACAACGATACCACCAACGCGAATAAAGGCACTTTCATGTCGAAGCTAAAATCTGTCAGTTGCGGAATACTAAACGAGCCAAAACTGACCAGAGTTTTTGAGCCCGCATACGCGACCAGAAAACCAAACACTCCGCCGAGAAGCCCTAACAACGTACTTTCAGTAAGCAACTGCCGCAGTAAACGCCCACGGTTCGCTCCTAACGCGGTGCGGATGGCGATCTCTTTATGCCTGGCTGTGGCTTTTGACAGAAGCAGATTGGCGATGTTGGCGCAAGCAATCAGCAACACCAGGACGACTGCACCGAGCAGGATCAGCAAGGCCTCTCGAACGTCACCAACTATTTGCTCATGCAGCGGGATCACGACCGACTCAAGACCGGCATTGACGTCCGGATATTCCCTGGCAAGACGGCCGGCAATCGAGTTAATCTCTGCTTGCGCTTGCTGCGGTGCAACTCCGGCCTTCAGGCGGCCGATCATCTTCAAGTTACGGATATTCCGAATTAATGGAACATCATCGGTTGTCAACGGCACCCACAAATCGGCATTTGAGATCAGTTCTTCGCTGGTAGTCGTCGCTGAGAACGCAGGCGGGAATTTGAACGTTGGTGGCATCACACCGACCACGGTATAACTTTGTCCATTAAGCTGAACTGTCTGGTTGACGAGATTCGAATTGCCGCCAAAACTGCGTTGCCACAGACCATAGCTCAGTATTAGCACATGACCGGCGCCTGGCTTGTCTTCTTCCGGAGCAAACCAACGGCCCCGCGCAGGGTTCACGCCTAAGAGCGAGAAGAGATTGGCCGACACGCGCAACCCGGCCACTCGCTCGGGCTGATCTCCGCCAGTGAGATTGAAGTTCGTGTCAGTGAAAGCTACCAACTCGACTGACTTGGCGTTATCTCTGAAGTCAACAAAGTCGGCGAACGAAGTTGGCGATTCATTCCAACCTTTCTTGGTGTTTCGCTCCCAGACCATTACCAATTGATCCGAGTTCGCGTATTCCAGAGGACGCAGCAGCACAAAGTTTACGACGCTGAAGATCGCTGTGTTCGCTCCGATTCCCAACGCGAGCGTCAGCACGGCTACCACAGTGAAGCCCGGACTCTTTAGCAACATCCGCGCGCCATAGCGCATGTCCTGCCAAATGAATTCCACTAATCCTCCAAAGCTGACAACCGATCAGCCAATAGTGGGTCTGGGGCTATCGATTTGTCGTTGGCTTGAAACGCAGAACGCGGCCGCGGTCAATAGGAACACACCATTGACCACAAACATAAGAGTGAGGCTCACCTTGATCAACGCGCCGGCAATCACATACGACAACGGAGTGAGTCCGAAACCGCACAGCATTACGACGCTCATCACCCGACCGAGCATCTGCGGATCCGCTCGCGTCTGGAACCAATAAGTATTAAGTACCTGAAGACAACCGCCAATCGCAGCCATGATGGCGAGCAATACGCACGCCCAAAAGAGATTTGGCGCGAAGCCGAGCAGCACCAGGCCCGTGCCGAGGGCGAACGCACCCACAAAGGTTGCAAAACCGAGACGCGATCTCTTGAACCTTCCTGCGATCATGGTACCCAAAAGAAATCCGCCTCCGAGGGTGGAAAGCATTATTCCGAAGGCCTTGGATCCGCCTGAAAATCTGCTGTTGGCCAGCGATGCGAGTCCGACAGTGAACGGTCCCGCAAAGGCAAACTCGATAACGGCAATAATGATAATAAAGGATCGAATCGCCGGCTCGTGCAGAGTGTAGCGCAGTCCGTCGCGAATCGAAGACGAGAGTTTGCCTCTGCTGGGCCACCCTGTCGATGCGAGTTCTCCCCCGGCCGATCCTGGCTTCTTTGTCTTCATCACCATCAGGCACGCAGTGACGAACACAAAACTCACCGTGTCTAATCCGAAGGCGAAACCGGTTCCGGCAACCGCTACCAGCAAACCTGCCAATGACGGTCCGATGAACTTCGTCAGCATATTAGTGCCTTGCAAAAGCGCGTTGCCAGCCATCAGTTTTTCTTCATTAAGCAGGGCGGGAATAAAGGCTTTCATCGCCGGTGAGAAAAAAGCGTCCAAGGTGCCAAAGGCAGCCGCCAAAACGAAGAGATGCCAAAGACTGACCGTTTTGAACAGGACCAGCACGGTCAGAATTGCGCACACGATGCTTCGCAAACCATTCGAGGCTACCATCAATCTGTGCGGCGAGAGCCAGTCGCTGGCGGCGCCTCCGACCAGCAGAAAAATCATGCGCGGTAGGGTGGCGGCTAACAGAATCGTGCCCAGGGCGAGTCCTGATCCGGTCAACTGCAGAACCAACCATGGTAAAGCAACGAGGTAAAACTGGTCTCCTAATAACGAGACGGCTTGACCGATGAATAGCAGCCGGAAATCGCGAAACGCCAGCGGTTGCCATGCCGAGAGGTTGCGCGCTCGGCCGGCAAGCAAACGGATCGTTGAAGTACTAGCTACCATGATCGATTTTGAGCAAGAATTCGAAGCGCGAGAAGTCGCGTGAAAAACATGAGAGTTTCCTGAATCCTCAGTCGCACGGCTACGCCGCCGGTGGATGCAGAGGTGGCTGTTCCACCACGCGGCCATCGAACAAGTGTATCTCTTTGCCAGCCTGGCCCGAGTAACGCTGATCGTGCGTCACCATGCAGATCGTTGAGCCCCCCTGATGAAGTTCGCTTAAGAGTTTCATCACGGCTTCGCCATTAACGGAATCGAGATTGCCGGTGGGTTCATCCGCGAGCAGAATTGATGGTTCGCCGGCGATGGCTCTGGCCACCGCAACGCGCTGCTGTTGTCCACCGGATAACTGGGCGGGAAGATGCTTGGCTCGATGCGCCATCCCCACTTTTTCGAGCGACTCAAGTACACGCTGCTTTCGCTCTGCTCGATCCGTACCACGATATGTCAGCGGCAACTCAACGTTTTCATAAACCGTTAAGTCCCCAACCAAATTGAAACTCTGAAAGATGAAGCCAACCTGGCGATTGCGTATCCGCGCGCGTTTGGCGAGTGGCAGGTTGGCCACCGATTCGCCGTTCAGCCAGTACTCACCTTCCGTGGGCGTGTCGAGCAATCCCAGAATCGATAGCAAAGTCGATTTACCACAACCCGAGGGCCCGGCGATCGAGACGTACTCTCCAGCGTGAATCTCGAAACCTACCAAAGATAATGCGTGCGTTTCAACTTCGTCCGTATAGAAAACCTTGGTCACGCTTTCCAAGCGGATTAAAGACGAGTTAGGGGTGGTCATAGAATTCGTTTAGAAAATTCCTTATTATCGGCGCAGCGTTATCAACTCAAGCGGATGTGGTCAAAAGCATCCATCGAGGAAGTGTCGGAAATTATGACTCGATCACCGGGCTGCAAGCCCTCCAGAATTTCCACGGCGCTGACGGAGCTGCGCCCTAATTTCACCTGAACCCGCGTCGCAGTTTTCCCGTCATCGTCCAGCTTGAACATCTTGATCGTGCTCTGGGCCTGGCCGAACGCAGGCCGGCTAATGTAAATCACGTCGTCCAATCTTTCCAATTCAACTGTGCCGTCGACCGTCAAATCAGGCGCCGCGCCTGGGGGAAGCGCTCCCTCCAAAGCCACGTCAACCGTGAAGGTCCCTTGCTGCGCTGCGGGATCCATGCGCGAAACATGTCCGGGAATAATGCCGTTCCTGGTATCGATCTGCGCCTTCTGTCCGATCTGAATGTCTTTGACCTGGGTCTCAGCAATCTTGAGTTCCGCTTTGAGGTGCTGCGGCTCAACTACGCGCGCCAGATTTGTTCCTGGGACAACCTGTTGGCCTTCCTCTGCGGTCATTTGTTGCAGGACACCGCTAGTGCCGGCCGCGACGCGCAGGTTCTGAACTTGCTCTTGCTTGAGTTTCAATAACGCTTGCAGTTGTGAATTGCGCGCCTGCTGCGCTGCGAGTTGCGCTTCTTCAGATCTTTTCCTCACCTCGAGTCGCTTCTGTTCGATCTGGTATCGGTTGGCTAAATCTTCCGTGCGCACGCGAGAAAGATTCAAGCTAAGAGCCGGCAGCACGCCCTGTTTCGCCAACTCCTGGTCGGCGTCCAGTTGCAACTTCGCCTGCTGATATTCGGAGCGCACGGTAGCCGCGGCTGCCTCCTGCGTCATCCGGTCACTCTCCAGACGCACCTTAAGATTCTTCTGCTCCGCCTCTGCCGCGCGCAGTTGATATTCCGTGTCCACCGCGGACTGTTGCAACTCGGGATTGCTTAACTCGACCAGAATCGTTTTGGGATTTACCGGCGTACCGGGATGGACCAAAACGCGTTCCACGCGTCCGGCGGTTGAGGCAGCGATGACCCTGATATCTTCTGCCACCAGCGTCCCTGTTCCATGAACGTCGCGCAGCATCGGCCCACGTTTCACTGTCTCGATCAAAGCGGTAGCACGCTCCAAACTCGGAGCCGCCGGTTTGAGCCGGGAAACTCCGAATGTGATCACGGAAATCGCTATCAGCCCGAGAGCGGCCAACACAACAATACGCGTCCGCCGGCCACGCCGGAAAGACTTCTTTATAGGTTTGTCCACGAATTTACTGCGAGCTTCAGAAAAGCAGTGTGTGCGCCTCTTCTATCAATGCGCGTCTTCTATCTAATACAAGCCTCGACAGAAGTCAACCTGGCCATTAGCGCCTGCGCTTCTTAACCACTTCAGTGGCTTGAACATTATCGATTTACCCAAATAGGTTATCTTAAACACTAGACCATTCAGAAAGACTTCTAATGTCTAGGATTTTCCCGTCTCTTGCTACAATCAAATCGTGTCCGGCGAAATTCATAACGACCATCCTGTCGATCCGGTGGGCGAGGATCTGGATGAGCGGCTACGGTCGGTAGAGAGCCCATCTGAGCGGCGAACGATTGCCCGCCTCTTGGGCAAGATAAGTCACCTGCCACTTGAACACACCCGCGCTGTGTTAGAGACAGCCGCGGCGATCGCCGGAGTCTCTCTGCGCGCGAGCATCGAGTTCTTACGTGCGGCGCCGGAGGCAGCTCAAATCCTGGAGCCTCCCGAAGTGCGGGCGTGGGGCGAGCTTGGTCGCCGCCTGACGATGAGCGAGGTCGAGAGCGGCATAAGCTTTTTTACCAGCGGCGTGGAAGAGTTCAGCAAAGTACCAACGACGACGCGGCCGTTTGTTTTGAAGGTTTGCGCGCGCCAGATGATTCTGTCAGCGTCCACGGCCGGGGAAACCTTTCGCTGTTCACCTGCGTTGGCAAAAGAGATTCAAGATGCTGACTTGCTGAGATCGATCTATGACGTTGCCGCGGAGATCTCGCGGCGCTCAGCGAAGCATAGTGCGGATTTCTTGAACGCAACGCCCACGGTCGTGGGTCGATTGCTGAAGTACTCCGAGGCTCCGTTTAGCGGCGGGCTACCGCCCGCCGACGCCAAATCGAAGGCGGGCAGTAGCCCGCCTCTAAACGAAGCCGCGATAGCCTTAGCTAAAGCGTTCGCCACTCGCGCTGGCGGCATCGCGGCCGACGCCTGGGCTTCGTTGCCCGACGCGATTGAAACGCTTGATGCCGAAGCTGCATTGAAGCTGATGCGCCGGGCCGCAAGTTTTCTTGAGCGCGGCGGCGCGGCGGCTTTTCATCTTTTGATTACCGGCGGCGAAGTCCTGCGGGCGTTGCCGGAATGCTTCGACGAGTGGATCGATTTGCTTTGGACGGTTGCCTCTCACGGCAACGCAGGATTGGTGGCCTTCATTCGTTCCAGTCCGCTTTTCTTTCAGACAATCACATCATCGAAAGATCACGAAAACGCTGTCGCGCTGGCTCGCCGCGTGATAGCACTAACCCGCGACATTGCCCGAGTTGATTCTGAGAGTGCTTTGGCCTGTCTACGTTCCGCCGCTAAAGCTCTGCACACCGTATCGATCGAACAATTCGAGAGTTGGGCCCGGGCCGGCTTGATCAGTGGCGATACTCGTGCGAGACGCAGCTATTACGCGCTCGAGACCCGCAGCAGCAACGAGGCGCTGCGCGTGGGTGGGGCCGGCGTCTCACTGGAATCAGTTCAGCTCTTGCTGCGTCTCTACGTTGAAGCCTTGACGGGACGCTCGGTCGAGATTGCGCCGCTCGCTGCTGTGCCGGCTGAGGCGCGGATCGGCGATGGCCGCACGATTCACCTCCCTTCGGCGGTTGCGGAGTTTGGTGCTGAAGAACTCGACTTTCGGCTCTATAAAGTGCTGGCAGCGCACGCGGCGGGACAAATCGAGTTTGGAACTTATGAGCGTGATACTGATGATCTCCTGGCGGCTCATGCATCGCTTACTGACCTCTACGATCCGGAGAAGCAAAATGAACGCGATGCATTCGCGCTCGATGGTTACATTCCAGCCGTTGCAGGAGATGTTCGCGCAAAGACGCAAAGGAGCGACGAAGGCGCAAAGAAGGATGTTGATTATCGACACATTCTGAGTCAGTTTCCTATCCCGGCGCTGGCCCGCAGAATCTTTGGGACCCTCGAGAACTGGCGCATCGATCGGCGCCTGCGAAGAACCTATCGCGGTCTCGCTCGCGATCTCGATTTGATTCGCGAACACCTGCGCAGCCGCCGCCCAAAGATCGTCGATTTGCCCCCCGCACTCGTCCCATTTGAGCTGCTGTTTCAAATCACTCTGCTGGGCGGTGCACTTGACGACGCGCGCGAGTTTTATCGCCAGATAGTTTCTGAGCTGGAAACGATCGTGGCTGATTATCTGCATGACGGAAGAGCGACAGTCGCGGATACTCTAATGGCGACCAGCCGCGTGTATTCGCTGTTTCAATCAATCTCACTCGAAGACTCCGAGCAGCAAATCGAAGTGCCCGAGGAGTTGGACCAGGAAGAAGTGAGCAAGACGGCGGAACAGATGCTCTCCGAGCGAAATGCCGATCGCAAGCCACAACGCCGCGATGCGCGCGAACTTTTCAATGCGTGGAACTCTGAGGCCGAAGGCGAATTCGATGAACTCGACGGCAGCGAAACCTGGAGCGAAGGGGAAACGCCCGAACAGGGTCTCGAAGCCGGCGAGGTCGCCTTCAACTACGATGAATGGGACCGCGAGCTGGTCGATCATCGCGTCGGCTGGTGCCGCGTGATCGAAAAGAAAGTGAAGCGCGGCAACCGTAACTTTGTCGATGACACTCGCGAACGATATAAAGGTGTCGTTTCGTCAATCCGTTATCAGTTCCAATTAATGAAGCCGGAAAACCTGACGCGCGTCGCCAACGAAATTGACGGCGAGGATTACGATCTCAATGCCGTAGTTGATTATTTCATCGATCGACGAGCCGACGGTCATCAATCAGAGCGCATCTACACGAAACGTCTGCGTCGCCGCCGCGATGTCGCCGTGTCCTTCCTTTTAGATCAATCATCTTCAACCGCGCGCACGATCGGCCGTCATCCGCTGCAACCCTACACGCACCCCGGCCGCCGCATCATCGAAATCGAAAAGGAAGGTCTCGTGTTGATGAGCGAGGCGCTGGAAGCGGTCGGCGATGTCTATGCAATCAATGGCTTCACCTCCGAAGGCCGCCGCAACGTGAAATTTTATGTGCTGAAGGATTTCAACGAGCACTACTCAGACGAAGTAATGCGCCGCATCGGCGGTATCACCTATCAAAACAACACGCGCCTCGGCGCCGCCATTCGTCATGCAACTGCAAAGCTTGAAAAGCAGGAAGCGCGCACGCGTCTGCTCATTGTCTTGTCCGACGGCCGCCCCTACGATCACGATTACGGCGATGCGCGATATGCGCGAGAAGACACCCGCGAAGCTCTGCGCCAGGCCAAGACCGCCGGCATCACGCCCTTCTGCATCACGATCGACCGCGAATCAGAAAGCGAACTGCGCGATCTTTATGGCGAAGTCGGCTACACAATTATCGACGACGTGTTGACTTTGCCCGAGCGTCTGCCGGGAATTTATCGGAGGTTGACGACCTGACAACCGCAACAAAAGTGATACAATCCGCTTGGCGAAACGACAAACTCAATGGCGAAAGAATACGTAACTCTTCAGGAAGGAACCTACCGGATCGACGGCACACGTGTCTCGCTCGATTCAGTTGTGTACGCCTATCGGCGTGGTGCTTCACCCGAAAGCATCCAACGTTCCTTCCCTTTGCTGACGCTTGAACAAATTCATGGCGCCCTGGCCTTCTACCTTTCGCATCAACAGGAGGTCGACAAGTATCTCACTGAAGGTGAAGAGGAATTTGAGAAGCTGCGGCAGGCTTCCCACGAAAAACACGGCGACTGGTACGAAAAACTCCATCGCGCACGCAAAGAAATGCTTACGACTCGTCCGTGAACCCTCGCTTTCAAGCTGACGCAGACTTTAACGAGGACATCGTTTCCGGAGTCCTACGACGTGTGCCACAAATCGATTTTCAGACTGCGAATGAGGCGGGATTCGAAGGCCTCAGGGATCCCGATTATTCTCGCCATAGCTGCCAAAGAAGGACGAATATTAGTCAGCCATGATCGCAGAACGATGCCGATTCATTTCGGTGAGTTCATCGAGACACAAATAAGTCCCGGAATCTTTCTCGTTTCACAGGATGCCGAGATTCGGAAGGTTATCGAAGACTTGATTCTGATTTGGGCGGCCTCTGAAGCCGAAGAGTACGTCAACTCGATTCGCACGCTGCCGCTTTGAAATCACGCGTTGACGCGCTCTCGCCGCACGACCCGCACTCCGCCGCGCCAGTCTTCATTAATATCGAAGCGATAAATCTCAACATCGGAGGCGATCATTTTCGCGAGCGTTTGGAACGAGGGATGAAAGCGCAGCGTGGGCGCGACCAGATAGACCAGCGGCGATTCATCGCTAATCTCGCGTTCGCCGAACAATTTTGTGGAAGAGATATGACCACGCCGGCGATGCGCTTCGACGCGGCGCCAGTAGTCGACGCCTTGAAAGACGTGCTCGCGATCTTCGTTGACTTTTAGTTCGATTACTACGAGCCGTCCGTCGTGACGTAGTGCGAGCAGGTCAATTGGCCGCGCGCCGGTTGGGCCGCCGTGCGAGGTGCGAAACTGCGCGTGCAAAGGGGCGATAATCAAGCCGGGATCGAGCTTGGTTATGTCGCGCCGGAGCATTGATTCCAGCCAGGCTTCGCCGGCTGAGCGATAAAGCCAATGTCTCCGATCGCGACATACTTCATGTCGATAAGTCTGTAAATCGGCGAACAGCTTAGCCCAGTCGCGTTCGTGATATTCGTCGAGCGCGCGCCGGCGCGAGCCTTCAATCCCGAACCAGACTCGATCATTACTGATCACGCGACGCAAACGGACAAACGGCAAACCGTGATAGCGAAGCGTTTGGCCGTGACGCGAGTTGACGATATCAATCGCATCTGACGCTTGCGAGACGATTTGCTTCGCGCGTTCGCCCGTCTCGGCCTCTGTTACCGGCGGAAAGCGCGTCAGGCGTTTCTTCCAGAGGGCTTTTCTTTCTATGGCGCGGACCGGATGCGTTTGTTCCCAGTCGTCGTCTATCTCCCATAACTCAATTCGTTGTTGCAGAGACTCGCGCAGCAGCACGTGACGTTGACGCGCAGCCTCGAGCGTGTTTGGTTCGACGACTAGCAGGAGCTTTTCAATGGGTGGCCGCTGCGGGCGCGAAAGAAGTCGATTGAACCACAGCAGCGCAGATGAAAAGAGGGAATCGACATTGCGCGCATCGCTGCGCGCGACAGTAGCTGTCACCGCCAGACGCTCGCGGGGCAAACGCAAGACGATACGCGCATAACGACCCGGCTGGTCGCGGCGCATGCCGGGACTCAAGACCGCCCGCTCGATCTTCGCTGAAAGTAACATAGACTTCAGTCTGTGAGGTTCAGGGGGTTGGAGGTTGGGTTTAGGGTGTAGCTCGCTTGAATCGACGCGCGGCAGACGAGGGTTTGGGATTTTCGGTTCAGTGTGCAAGTCATTCCTATCTAAACCCCACATACCCCCAACATCCTCGAAAGTCTCTGCCACTATTTGCGCAAGCTTTTCGCATCTCGCCTGACGTGCAGCAGTAATGCTTGCCACGATCGCTTTTGCGGAAGCACGCGGCACTAACTCGAGCTTTGCCACTTCCGCTCCCATGCGGCGGCTTGCGTCCAGCAAAAGCTTTTCGCCGGTCCAGTTCCAGGCCTTAACTCGCCAGGAACGCGAACCAGTTTCGGTCCAGCTTGAGAAAATCAAGCGGCGATGCGCGATGGAAAAATCGAATTCAGTGGAGTTGAGAGCGAGTGGCGCTGCGCCGTCCTGCGCCAGGAACCATTCGCTGTGCGCGTTCAGCAATTCGCGAATTGCGCGGTTAGCACTTTCAATCGCCGGAACGTCTTTAACTTGTAAGAGCATTTTCGGGAGTCATCCGCGCGTATGCTAACATCCTGGTTACAGAACCGCGAGCGGTAGCGACCGGCCTTGGGTACGCAGGCGTCTCGCCTGCTCTTATGCATGCTGACCACCGTCGATTAAGCAGGCGGGACGCCTGCGTACCCAAGGCCGGCGGTGCACTCCAAAATGCGGCCAACCAAGCGGCGTTAGAACGGCATCGGAGAATCGCATTGCCAATCTGATCGTTGGCGTTGACTTGAATGAAAATCAGAAGGGATTAACTTGTGAATAAAAAAATCGTGGCATCATCGCTTACTCTGGCGTCGTTTATCGCGACTCTGTTTTTGGTTCTTAGTTCGGGCTCGTTTGCGCATGCGCCGTCCGCAAACGCGGCGACGGCCGCCGACGCATTGAGTTACCTTCCCGCTTCGGACGCAATCGCTCTGATCGACGTGCGGCGGCTATTGAATCAAACCCTGCCGCGCATCCTCGCACAAGATCCGGCGAAACTCGCGCAAGCTAATGCCGAGGTTGAAAAGTTCAAAGCTCGCACCGGGATCGATCCACGTTCATTCGATCGCGTGGTTTTGGGAACCCGCTATGTCTATCCGTCGCCGAACGTGACGAAGCTCGAGACGGTCGCGATTGCGCATGGAACTTTCGACGCCAAAGCGCTGGCCGCTGCCGGACGTATTGCCGCTAATGGAAAGTACCGGGAGGAAAAATATCAGGGAGCGACGATCATCGTCCTCAGCATTAACGACCAGATGAAACTGTTTGGGTTCTGGACTATGAAGGTAAGCGAACTCGCCGTCTGTGAAATTGATTCGAACACGCTCGCGATTGGAGATTTAGGGATTGTGCGCGCCGCGATAGATGCGGGCAAGAAAGGACGCGCCAATGCTGACCTGGCAACACTCGCGACCCGCGATCCGAATGCGGTGATCGGCTTTGGCGCAAATGTTCCCAGCGCGCTGCTCGCAAACTTGAATGTCGGCAATGATACGGTCGCCAAGGACGCACAATCGATCAGACAGATCTATGGCGCGCTCGGCTCGATCGAAAACGACGTTTCGCTCCTGCTGGTTGCCCGCACCGACACCGTCGACGCGGCGAAGAATCTCGGCGACACCGTCGAAGGCCTGAAGCAACTTGGCGGCATCCTGGTAACGCGCATGCAACAACCACGAAAGGCCCTGGCTCAGAGCGCGCTCGATAATCTAAAGATCACAACGCGCGGAAATGAAGTGGAGATTCGCACGCGGGTAGACGCGGCGAACCTGGCTTCAGTGATAAAGTAATCCCCTGGTGAAAACAGATTCTGTAACTGAAGGAACGGCTGCGCCCGACTTTGCGTTAAGAGACAGCGAAGGAAATGAGTGGCGGTTATCCGATCAGCGCGGCAAAGTTGTCGCGCTACTTTTTTATCCCGGCGACGAGACCCCAATTTGCACCAAACAGATGTGTTCGGTGCGCGATCGCTGGGAGGATTACGCGGCGACGGGCGCGGAAGTTGTGGGGATCTCGACGAATACAGTCGAGTCACATAAGAGCTTCGCTGAACACCACAAGTTACCGCTGCGTTTGCTCGCGGACATCGATGGCAAAGTTGCCAAGACTTACGGCGCTCAATCGATCATTCCCGGCAAAGTTGCGCGCTCAGTCTTCGTGATTGACCGTAACGGAATCATTACCTATCGCGACGTGAGACCGTTGGGTCTGTTTCGTCCAAAAGACGACGACATCATTAAGGCGATCCGCGATGCGCAGCCGTTACCGTACCGCGAGCGGTAGCGACCGGCCCCTCTGGGTACGCAGTCGTCTCGACTGCTTTAACACTACGCGCTGCAGACGTAAGATACACAAGCAGGCGGGACGCCTGCGTACCCAGGACCGGTCGCTATCGCTCGCGGTTCGGTAACGGCTATAATCCGCGCGAGGAAAACAATCAATGCCTAACGAAATCAAATGCGCTCGCTGCGGACAGAAGCGCTCGCCGCTCGGTTATGCGCCGCTGCCGACCGAGCTGGGCCAGAAGATCGCTACAGATGTTTGCCAGCCGTGCTGGTCGGAATGGCTCCAGACACAAACGCGCATCATCAATCACTACGGTCTCGATCTTACCAATCCTGAAGCCCAGGGTTTCTTGCTCGATAACATGAAGGGCTTCTTTTACGGCGCGAGTGACCTGGCACAGATCGATACTTCGAAAGAAGGATCGATCAAATGGTAATAGATTCCACCACGCAACAACGCTGCTCCCCGTTGCCTCATAATAAAATCTACTCGAACGTTGATTCGTTGCCTAACAAATAAATCTACTCGAAAGGAAATAGCCGCGGAGCGGCGTAGTGTGCCGCGAAACAGCGGTGGTTGGCAAGTTAAAGTTCTTGTTTTTAGCTTGCTTCATCTGGTCTATGGCT
>WNGL01002745.1_pt1 | contig 24945 bp, 26 predicted proteins | sample 5400591 | NCBI WGS metagenome assembly WNGL01 (sample SAMN13153377, study PRJNA577476) | soil metagenome | isolation source: 80 cm soil or saprolite under Garry oak tree replicate 1 | place: USA:California | collected 2016-06-15 | reverse complement strand
CCCCTCGGGGGCAAGGCCCGGCTCGAGCTGATCGGCGAGGCCTTCAACCTGCTCAACCGTACGAACGTCAACTCGCGGCGGGACGCCTTCTTCAACTTCACGAACGGCGTGCTCGTGCCCCAGCAGAACCTGTCGAACCCGCGCCTCAACTTCGGGGCAGACGCGAACGCCCAGCTCCTCTTCGAGCCTAACTCCCGGGTCGTCCAGCTGGCGGGGAAGATTACCTTCTGATCGAGCCGGGGGGTATGCTGGCCGCATGACCACCGCGCCCCACGGCTTCCTGCGGGTCGGCGCGGCCTGCCCGCCGGTGGCGGTGGCGGACCCCGAGCGGAACGCCGAGGGCTGCCTGGCCTTCGCCCGGCGGGCCCACGCCGAAGGGGTGCAGGTGCTCGTCCTGCCGGAGCTGGCCCTCACCGGCTACACCTGCGGGGACCTGTTCTTCAGCCTCTCCACCCTGGTCGCGGGCGCGGAACGGGCCCTCGCGCGCCTGCTGCGCGAGACGGCGAGCCTGCCCATGGTGATCGCGGTCGGCCTGCCCGTGGCCCAGGACGGGCGGCTCTTCAACGGCGCCGCCGTGCTGCAGAAGGGCCGGCTGCTCGGGGTGGTGCCGAAAACCTTCCTGCCGGGGTACAACGAGTTCTACGAGGAGCGCTGGTTCTCCTCGGCCCGCGAGGTCCAGCAGGGCGAGGTGCGCCTGGCCGGCACGGCCGCGCCCTTCGGCACCGACCTGCTCTTCGGGGTTTCCGACGAGCCCGGGGTGACCCTGGCGGTCGAGGTCTGCGAGGACCTCTGGGCCCCCATCCCGCCCAGCAGCCGCCACGCGGTGGCGGGGGCGACCGTGATCCTGAACCCCTCGGCCTCGCCCGACCTCGTGGCCAAGGCGGAGTACCGCCGCGAGCTGGTCCGCCAGCAGTCGGGGCGGACCCTTTCCGCCTACGTGTTCGCCAACGCGGGCGTGCACGAGTCCACCACCGACCTCGTCTTCGGCGGCCACCTGCTGGTGGCCGAGAACGGCACCCTCCTCGCCGAGGGGGAGCGCTTCCGGCGTGACGGCGACCTCGTGGTGACCGACGTCGATACGGAGCGCCTTCGGGTGGAACGGACGCGGCTCACCTCCTTCGCGGACGCGGTCTACCCTCCGGGGGGGGCCTACCGCCGGCTGGCCCTGGAAGGGATCGCCGCCCCGAGCCCCCACCGCCTCCGCCGGCCGATCGACCCCCATCCCTTCGTCCCGAGCGACCCCGCCACCCTGGACGAGCGCTGCCACGAGATCTTCTCGATCCAGACCGCCGGGCTCGCCCGCCGCCTCGAGCACACCGGCCTCCGGCGCGTGGTCCTCGGTCTCTCGGGCGGCCTCGACTCGACCCTCGCCCTGCTCGTCTGCGTTCGCACCTTCGACCTGCTGGGCCTCCCCCGCGACGGCATCCTGGCCGTCACCATGCCCGGCTTCGGCACCAGCGAGCGCACGCTCGCGAGCGCCCGCCGCCTGGCCGCGGCCGCCCGGGCCAGCCTGCGCGAGATCGACATCCGGGCCGCCTGCGAGCTGCACATCCGGGACATCGGGCTCGACCCCGAGGACCGGGCGAGCGTGACCTACCAGAACCTCCAGGCCCGCGAGCGCACCCAGATCCTGATGGACCTCTCCAACAAGGAGGGGGGCCTCGTGGTGGGAACGGGCGACCTCTCGGAGCTGGCCCTCGGCTTCTGCACGTTCGCCGGGGACCACATCTCCATGTACGACGTGAACGCCTCGGTGCCGAAGACCCTGGTGCGGAAGCTCGTGGGCTGGGTGGCCGACCATCACGGGGGGGCGGAGGAGCGCGCGGTCCTCCGCGAGGTCCTGGACACCCCGGTGTCGCCGGAGCTCGTCCCTCCCGGACGCGACGGGGCCATCGCCCAGCGCACCGAGGAGATCCTGGGGCCCTACGAGCTCCACGACTTCTTCCTCTTCTGCCTGGTTCGCCTGGGCGCGGGGCCGCGCAAGATCCTCTTCCTGGCCGGGCACGCCTTCGCCTCCGCCTACGACTCGGCCACCATCCGGCGCTGGCTGCGGGTCTTCCTCACTCGCTTCTTCGACCAGCAGTTCAAGCGCTCGGTGATGCCCGACGGACCGAAGGTGGGCTCGGTGAGCCTCTCGCCCCGGGGCGACTGGCGCATGCCCAGCGACGCCTCGAAGGAGGCGTGGCTGCGGGAGCTGGAGGGCCCGCCGTAGGGCCTCACATGCCCCTAGCCCTCATCCTGTCGAGGGACTCCCTGGAGCAAGAGCTGGGCCAGACCGTGCTCTGGCGCCGCAACACGGAGAGGCGGCTCGCCCAGACCCTCGACGAGGCCCGCCGCCACGTCGCCGCCCAGCGCCCGGACATCATCGTGGTCGATCAGAGCTTCCCGGATGCGGCGGCCGCGGTGGCTGAGCTGCGCCAGGACGCGCGGACCCGCTCGGTCTCCATGGTGGCCCTGGCCCGCGGCGACTTCGACTCGTCCGAGATCGAGCTCATCCAGGCCGGGGTCAACGCGATCCTGCGCCTGCCGCCGGATCCCGACTGGGACGACCGCCTGGCGCGCCTGATCCACGTGCCGCCGCGCAGAGCCGTGCGCCTGCCCGTCCATCTGCTCATCCAGGAGAGCTACGATGCCCCCGGGCAGATGGTGCCGGTGGTGGCCCTGAACCTGAGCGTGAACGGCATGCTCGTCGAGTCGACCCAGCCGCTCGCCCTCGGGGAGGACGTGCAGTTCACGTTCCACCTGCCGGACTCCTCGGAAGCGGTGGCCGGCACGGGGACCGTGGTGCGCCAGGCCGACGGCTCCAACCAGTTCGGGATCGAGCTGACCCACGTGCAGGGGGACGGCCGGGTGCGGATCAAGAACTTCGTGGAGTCCGGGAACGACTGAGCCGGCCAATCGCGTTATAATCCGGCCAAGCGATTCCCCGGAACCCGCTCAAATCCCTAGAGAAACCAGGAACGCCCGCGACATGGAGATCCGTACCCTTCACACGGCCGACATCGAGCTCCCCCCCAGCCTGGAGCGCCTGCGCGACCTGGCTTATGACCTGTGGTGGAGCTGGTCGCCCCTCGCCACCCGGCTCTTCGCGTGGATCGACCCCGAGCACTGGCGCCGCTACCACAACCCCGTCCAGCTCCTCATCAACATCGAGCCCCAGCAGTGGATGCGGCTTCTCTCCGATCCCGAGTTCCGCCGCACCTACGAGAACGTGATCCTGGCCCTTGACGAGTACCGCTCGCGCTCGCGCTGGTTCGACCAGGAGGGCCGCCTGCTTCCCGGCCCCGTGGGCTACTTCTCGATGGAGTTCGGGATCCACGAGTCGCTCGGCGTCTATTCGGGCGGCCTGGGCGTCCTGGCGGGCGATCACTGCAAGGCGGCCAGCGACCTCGGGGTCCCCCTGGTGGGGGTGGGGCTGCTCTACCGCTCCGGCTACTTCCGCCAGACGGTGGATGCCGACGGCTACCAGCAGCACATCTACCCGGACTACGACTTCGCCCGGCTGCCCGTCCAGCCCGTGCAGGCTCCGGGGGGCGGGGTGCTGACGGTGCCCATCGACCTGCCCGGCCGCATCGTGCAGGCCGCGGTCTGGAAGGCCCAGGTTGGCCTGGTGCCGGTCCTGATGCTGGACACCGACATCCCGCTCAACGATCCCGCGGACCGGCCCATCACCGGCGTGCTGTACGTGCGGGGGCGCGAGATGCGTCTTTGCCAGGAGATCGTGCTGGGGGTGGGCGGGGTGCGCGCGCTCTCCGCCCTCGGCATCCACCCCGCGGTCTGGCACATGAACGAGGGGCACGTCGCGTTCCTCAACCTCGAGCGTGTCCGCGAGCGGGTGCGCGAGGGAGACGGCCTGGCGGATGCCCTGAAGGCGGTGGCCCGCAACACCGTCTTCACCACCCACACCCCGGTCCCCGCGGGCAACGAGACCTTCGACAAGAAGCTCGTCCGGCGGTATCTGGAGTTCTGGACGCGGGAGGTCGGCTGCGATCCCGACGACGCGCTCGCTTTGGGAGCCGACAACGGCAGCTTCAACATGACCGCCCTCGCCATCCGGCACTCCTCGAGGACGAACGGGGTGAGCAAGCTGCACGGGCAGGTCTCCTCCGGCATGTGGCGCCACCTCTTCGACGGCGACAACCCCCAGCCGGTGGGCGCCATCACGAACGGCGTCCACACCGAGAGCTGGGTGGGCCCCGAGATGCGGGCCTTCTACGCCCAGCACCTCGACCCCCACTGGGAGCAGCACCTCCTGGAGCCTGACTTCTGGGCGCGCGTCCGCCAGGTGTCGGACGCCGCCCTCTGGGCCGCCCATCGGTCGCAGAAGGAGCGGCTCATCCGCTTCGTGCGGGAGCGGGTGCGCCTGCAGTCCGCCCGGCACGGCCTCTCGCCCGACGAGCTGCGGCAGGTGGAGGGCCTGCTCGACCCCCACGCCCTCACCATCGGCTTCGCCCGCCGCTTCGCCACCTACAAGCGGGCCTTCCTGCTGATGACCGACCTCGACCGCCTGCGCGCCCTGGTCTCCGACGCCGCGCGGCCCGTGCAGTTCATCTTCGCCGGGAAGGCCCACCCGGCGGACCGCGAGGGGCAGGAGGTGATCCGCCAGCTCGTGCTCCTCACCCAGCTCGAGTTCCGCGGCAAGCTGGTCTTCCTCGAGGACTACGACATCGAGATGGGGCGGGCCCTCGTCCAGGGCTGCGACGTCTGGCTCAACACCCCGCGCCGGCCCCAGGAGGCCAGCGGAACCAGCGGCCAGAAGGTGCCGGTCAACGGCGGGGTGAACGTGAGCATCCTCGACGGCTGGTGGGCCGAGGGCTTCCGGGGGGACAACGGCTGGGCCATCGGGGAGGGGCGCGTCGACCCCGACACCGCGGCCCAGGACCTGGCCGACGCGAGCTCGCTCTATCGCGCGCTGGCCGACGAGGTGGTGCCGCGCTTCTTCGACCGCGACGAGCACGGCCTGCCGCACCGGTGGATCGAGACCATGAAGGCTTCGATCGAGTCGGTGGTGGCCCCGTTCAGCGCGCACCGCATGGTGCGCGACTACGTGCTGATGAGCTACCTGCCGGCGGCCCAGCGGCGCGAGTGAGGGCCGGAGCGCTCCCGTCCGTGAGTGGTTAGCTCGGCCCCACCGGGGACTCGTCGGACCGCTTCCGAGCCTCGTCGTAGGCCTGGTAGAGGCGCTTTTTCTCCGCGACCGTGCTGCGGATGACCTGGTCCGCGGTCCCCGCGTCGCGCGAGTGCAGCACCAGGTCGGCCACCACCAGGAAGGCCTGGGTCCCCTCGCCGGTCTTGAACTCGTCGCCCACCAGGATCACGAACAGGCGCCGGCGGGCGTCGGGAGGGAGCCGGGCGAGCCGCTGATAGAGGCTCTCGGGCCGTCCCGGCCCTGCCGAGACCCGTGCCGTGGCCACCACCTGGAACACCCCCTGATCGAGGAGGCGCGCCCCTTCCTCGAACTCGTCCACGGTCTCGACGTGATAGCCCATGCGCGTCAGGGTCAGGGTGATGGCGGCCGCCGGCCCGGGGTCAGGAAAGGCCACCAGGGCCTGGGGGCCCTGGCTCCCCTCACCCGTGGCCATCTCTCGGCGGAGCTGGGCCATCATGTGCGCCCGCATCTCCTCGCTCGGCGGGCTGCCGCCGAGCGGGTCGGGCACGGGCCGCACGTCCACCGGGGTGGGCGGGGGAGGCGTGGGAGCGGGCGGCGCGCTCGCCGCCGCGCCCTTGCCGGCCAGGCGCACCACGCTCTGGCAGCGCGGGCAGCGGACGTTGAACGGCCGGTCCGGCACCTTGGTGTCGTCGATGACGATTTTCTGCGAGCACTGTGGACAGAGGGCCTGCACGCTCTACCTCTCGATCAGGTCGTCGAACTCCGAGCCCTGCCCGCCCCCGCCGCCCGGGCTCGGCTTGCGCACCCCGTGCGCGGGCGTGCCCGACGGGGGCCCGCTCCGGGCGGGAAGCTTGATCGCCGCCATCTTCTCCGTGGCCCCCGCCCCCTGGGTGTCGAGCCGGAGCTGCAGGTTCGTGCGGTTCGTGGCGTAGGAGAGCCCCACCTCGCGGTCCACCACCCCCGCGTTGATCAAGCGCTCCAGCTCCTGATCGAAGCTCTGCATCCCTTCGAGGACGCCGTCCTCCATGGCGTCGGCCAGGCTCTTCCCCTCGCGCTCGCCCTCCTGGATGTATTCCCGGGTCCGCGAGCTCGAGCGCAGGACCTCGCAGAGGGCGAGCCGGCCCCCTCCATGCTTCGGCACCAGGCGCTGGCTCACGATCCACTTGAAGGACTGCGAGAAGCGCGTCCGGATCTGGCGCTCTTCGTTCTTGGGGAACACCCCCACGATGCGGTCGATGGTCTTGGTGGCGTCGATGGTGTGCAGGGTCGAGAGCACGAGGTGGCCCGTCTCCGAGGCCTCGAGGGCGATCTGTATCGTCTCCACGTCGCGCATCTCGCCCACCAGGATCACCTTGGGGGCCTGGCGCAGGGCGGCCCGCAGGGCGAGGGCGAAGGTCTGGGTGTCGGAGCCCACCTCGCGCTGGTTGATGGTCGCCTTGTTGTGGGGGTGCAGGTACTCGATCGGATCTTCGATGGTGATGATGTGGATGTTCGCCTCCTGGTTCATCTGGTTGATTAGGGCGGCCAGGGTGGTGGACTTGCCCGAGCCGGTGGGGCCCGTCACCAGCACGATCCCGTTCCGCTCGGAGGGGATCTCCCCGAGGTGCGGGGGCAGTCCCAGCTCCTCGATGGTGGGGACCTTGTTGGGGATCACCCGGAGAACGATCGAGTAGCTACCCCGCTGGCTGAACACGTTCACGCGGAAGCGGGTCCGGCGGGACAGGCTGTAGGAGAGGTCGGCCGAGCCCGTGCGGATCAGCCGGTCGGCCTGGTCGCGCTTGTTGGCGAGCAGCCGCATCGCGATCAGCTCGGTCTGGTAGGGCAGCAGGCGCTCGATGCCCGCGAAGGACACCGGCCGCAGCAGGCCGTCCACCTCCACCTGGGGCGGCCGACCCACCGACAGGTTGAGGTCGGATATCCCGGGCGCCGCGTCCAACATGGCTTCGAGCAGGGGGTCCACGTCGAAGTAGGCCATCGTCCCGCCTCCCAGGAAGACCGCGATCATAACACGCCGCTCCCCGGAGGTTCGGAGCGCGGGGGCCCGGCGTGACGCGGGTCACCACGGGTGTACCATCATCCGGGACGGAGCGCCCGGGGACTGGACGCTTGGTGGTGACGGGGGGGCGGTCGGAGGCGGCGCGGTCGGGGGAGGGGCGGCTGGCTACTACGCGTGCGGCGGCGGGGCCGTGGGGGCAGCACGTGATCTGGGCCGTGGAGCGAGATCCCGCGGCGGAAGCCTTCTTTGCCCGGTACGGTTTCGATCGGAACTGCCTGCCGAGTCTCCGGAAGCCGAGCCGATGATCCGACCGTCTCCCGAGACGGCGGCGCAGATTGCCGAAGGGGCGGTGGCCTTCGTCGAGCGCAAATTCAGCACTCTGCTGCTCTACAACCCGCCGAGCCTCATCCTGGTCGACGCCATCGTCGACAAGATCAAGGAAACGGGGGCTTCGGAGCATCAGGCCTCGGGCCTGCTGCTCGGCCTCGGGTGCTATGTCGGTGAGGTGTTCGTGCGAAACGCCAGGGCCTCCTGGCGGCTCACCGCCGAGATGAGAATGGCCAAGGCGTGCAAGTTCACGATCGTGGTCGCCCTGCCGGGCGGCATAGGGTGCAATCCCATCGGGAAGGTGTTCGAGCGGTTCAATGGCGAGGCGAGGGAAGGCCTGGCCGCGTTTTACCAGGCCACCCTCGCGCCGGCCCGACGATCTCCGGACGGAGGTGCGATATGAGCAGGCGCCCCGGTGCGCAGCTTCGGTTCAGGATCCGCTGGTGGAGGCCCCTCCTGGCCCTCGTCCCTCTCCTCCTCTTGTGCCCCACCCCCCCGGGCGCCTCGCAGGAGGGCAAGCTGGACGCAGGCGTCTCGCAGCCGAGGAGTCCGAAGGAGGCCCGCCGGCAGTGGGAGTACAAGCAGGTCTGGCCGTGCAAGCGATCCGAGATCCCTCGGCAATCCGAAGAGCTGCAAACCGAGTTGAACGACGAGGGCGAGAAGGGGTGGGAGCTCGTCAGCTTCGTCGCCACCTTCCCCGGTGGACGTGGAGACTGCTTCGTCGCGACGTTCAAGCGGGAGCGCCTCCGGTAGGACCTTCGGATGCAGACCGCCATCAAGCGAGCCGAGACCGAGCTGCTGAAGTTCGCGCTGGGTTATCCCGAGGCCTACCAGGACTCCCCTTGGGGGGAGCGCGTCGCGAAGGTGAAGAAGAAGGTGTTCGTCTTCTTCCACGTTCCGGGCCGGGAGCTCACCGTGACGGTCAAGCTGCCGAGCTCGGCCACGGTCGCTCTCGGTCTCCCCTTCGTGTCGCCGACCGGGTACGGTCTGGCCAGGAGCGGATGGGTGACGGCGACCTTTGGCCCCAAGGATCGCCCCCCCGTGGCCGTGCTGAAGCAATGGATCGACGAAAGCTATCGAGCCGTGGCCCCGAAGAGCCTCGTCCGGCGGCTCGAGTGAGGGCGACGTATGATGGTGCATCCAAGGAGGAAGCATGGGGTGCCTCTCGCGACGTGAGGCCGTGTTCGGAGCTTCGGTGCTGGGGGCGCTCGCGGCGCTCTTGAGCGGAGGGCGCGCCCGTGCGGATCAACCCCACATGCAGGCCGCCCTCGACGCCCTCAAGCTGGCCGATCGGGAGCTCGCCGCGGCGAGCGCCGACAAGGGTGGACACCGGGCGAAGGCCCTGGACCTGGTGCGGCAGGCCATCGTGCAGGTGGAGCGGGGGATCCAGTACGATCGCCGGCACTAGACGGCGGCCCGGCGGCCCCCGGACCCCTTGAGCGCAGCGGGGCCCTCCCGCCTGAGGAGCCGCGGGTGGTGAGCGGATGGATGTGACCGTCGCCGAGGCGTTCGAGCACTACATCCTGGTCACGGACGACGCCATCGTCCGCGTCGAGCGGCGGTCGGAGGAGGAGAGGCGCCGGCTGTCCACGATCGTGTTCGTGGTGGGCGGCATCGTGGGCCCCGTGCTGGCGGCCCTGGCCGACCGGATGGGGATGCCGGGCGGTCCGACCAAGCTCTACCTGCGCTCCCAGGGCCCGCCTCCCCTCGCGGAAATGATGGACGTGAAGACGTGGTGGGCCTCCGACGTCCCGGCCGAGCTTTCCACGCTGGCGGCCTGGCCGAGAGTGGAGGGCTTCCGCCCCGTCACGTTCTTCCCGCGCCGGATGATCGCCCGCGTGCAGATCTCCCGGTGGCGGGGCCTGGTGATGACCCTAGATAGAGAGGCCGCCCGGGAGATCGCGCTGCCCCTGCCGGCCTGGCACCACCGGAAGGTCCAGCGTCACCTCACGCGAGCCGGCTATCCTCTCGTCTCCTGAGATCCGCTCAGGCCCGGTCGAGGAAGCGGAACACGACCTCCGCGGCCTCCGGCACCTCGTGGGCCCGGATGGCGACGCCGAAGCTGCGCGAGGCGGCCTCGCCCACGAGGACGTCCCGGGGCCGGCCGTCGGCGACCAGGCGGCCCTCGTGAAGAAGCGCCATGCGGGGGGCCCAGGCCGCGGCCCGCTGGAGGTCGTGGATCACCGCGAGCACGCAGACGCCGCACTCACGCACCTGGTCCACCACCCGGAAGAGCTGCAGCTGGTGGCCGATGTCCAGGTGGGCCGCGGGCTCGTCCAGGAGCAGCACCTCCGGCTCCTGGGCCAGGCCCCGGGCGAGGAGCACGAGCTGGCGCTCCCCCGCGGACAGGGTTCCCAGGCGGCGCCCGGAGAGCGGCTCGATCCCGGTCTGGCGCAGGGCCCGGTCGACGGCGTCCTCGTCCTCGCGGGTGAACGGTCGGAGCGGCCCGCGGTGGGGATACCGTCCCAGCATCACGCGGTCGGCGACGGTCAGCATGGGAGGCGCTTCGTCCTCGGGGGTGACGAGGGCGACGGTGCGGGCGAGCGCCTCGCGCGGCCACTCGGACAGGAGGCGCCCCTTGAGCCGGACCGTGCCGTGCCGGGGGCGAAGCAGACCCGCCAGGGTGCGCACGAGGGTGGACTTGCCGGCGGCGTTGGGACCCACGAGGGCGATCCCCTCGCCGTGCCCGAGCGTCAGGTCGACTCCGTGAAGAACGGGTCGGCCCCCGCGCTCGACCGCGAGGCCGCTCGCCTCCAGGAGAGGGGCGCTCACGAGCGGCCTTCCTGGGTGCGGAGGGCGAAGAGGAAGTACGGGGCCCCCACGAACGCGGTGACCGAGCCGAGCGGCAGGTCGAGGCGATCGCTGACCGTCCGGGCCGCGAGGTCGGCCACGACCACGAGCACGGCCCCCGCGAGGAAGGACGCGGGCAGCAGGCGCCGGGCGAGGCCCCCCACGAGGGGACGGAGGGCATGGGGCGCCACGAGCCCGACGAAGGGGACGGAGCCGGCGAGGGCGGTGGCGGGCCCCGCCACCAGCGAGGCGAGGACGAAGATGCCCATCCGGGTCGCATGCACGGGCAGGGACAGGGCGGCCGCTTCGTCCTCCCCGAGCGAGAGGACGTCTATGGGCCGCGCGAGGGCGACGAGCGCGGCCCCGCCCGCCAGGATGAAGACGGCGCCCAGGCGCAGGTGCTCCCACCCGCGGCCCTCCAGGCCGCCCGCCAGCCAGAAGAGGACCGTCCGCACGCGGAACTCCTCGGTGGCCACGAGCAGCACGGACGTTCCGGCCGCCGCCAGGGCCGCAACCGCGAGCCCGGTCAGGAGCAGGCCGTGGAGGGAGGGCCGGCCCCCGGCGTGAGCGAGGAGGTAGACCGCGATCACCGCCGCCATGGCTCCCGCAAACGCGCAGAGGGGGAGGGCGAGGAACACCTGGTGGGCCCAACCGAGATGCACGGCCAGCACGGCGCCCAGCGCCGCCCCCGGGCCGACCCCGAGGAGGCCGGCGTCGGCCATCGGATTGCGGAAGAGCGACTGCAGGGCCGCGCCCACCACGGCGAGTCCGCCCCCGACGAGCCCGGCGAGCAGGACCCTGGGGAGTCTCACCGACCAGAGGATGGCCTCGCCCGAGGGCGTGAGGGGGGGCGTCGCGCCCAGGGGGAGGCCGGCCGCGGCCAGGAGCGAGCGGGCCACTCCGAGAGGCGGCAGGGACACGCTTCCCATCGACACCCCGAGGGTGACGACCACCGGCAGGGCGACGGCCAGGGCGAGGAACGTGCGGCGACGCCGCCGAGCTTCGGCGATCGGGGAGGGACCGCCCTTTTCCGTCACCGTCGGTGATCGACCAGGGACGGGACCTCGCGCGCGGACGGCACCCGGTCCGGGTGGAGGGCCGCCGCGAGATACCAGCACGCTTCGGCGGAGTGATGACTCAGGGCGAAGAGGAGCTCGTTCGGCATTTCCACGATGCGCCCCTCCCGGACGGCCCGCAGGCGCGACAGGAGCGGCTCCGCTTTCAAGGCGGCCAGCGCCCCGGGCCAGCGGCCGAGGAGGATGACGTCGGGATCGGCCATGAACGCGCGCTCCGAGTTCAAGGGCACGATCCCCTGCAGCCCCAGGGTGCGGCCGAGGTTCTCCGCCCCCGCCGCCTCGATCAAGGCCCCGATCGCGGTGCCGGCCCCGGCCGTGTGCGGGTTGGCCCAGTACAGCACCCTCGGCCGGGGCGCTCCCTCGAGCCGCCGGCCGAGCTCGCGGAGCGTCGCTTCGTGCTGCGCCGCCAGGCGCGCCGCCGCCTCCGGCGCTCCCACTGCACGGCCGAGATCCAGGAGGGCCTGGCGTTGGCCGGCCAGGGTGTCGAGGCCGGCCATGCGGTGGTAGCGCAGGCCGGAGCGTTCGAGAAGGCGCAGGAAGTCGGCGTCGGTGTACTCGGACACCACGACGAGGTCGGGGCCGAGCGCGACCAGCCGCTCCAGGTCGGCCTTGGGGAACCGGAAGGCCCCGGCGGGCACGCGCCCAGCCACGTTGGACGTCGAGGGGTCGTCGGCCCAGCGGGTCACCGCGATCAGCCGATCCGGAGGCAGGATGTCCACCAGGACCTCGTCCGCGGTGAGGTTCAAGGAAGCCACGCGCAACGGCGCTCGCGGTGCCGAAGGGGCGGAGCCAGTCAGAGAAGGGCATTCCCCTCCCCCGACGTGGGGAGGGATAGGGAGGGGGGTCGATGAATAAACGGCCGGGGCGAGAGCCAGGCCGAGGACCGCAACCATCCCCCTCATGCCGCGTCTCCCGCCGCGAGATCGGCGTAGACGAAGCCCCCGCGCTCCGTCACCCCGAGCGGATGCACGCGGATCGGCCGGGCGAACATGGGACCGTCCCACGCGAAGGTGTGGAACTCGCCGTTCTCACCGCAGGGGTCGACCCCCGACGGGAAGGCTTCGAGCAGAGACTGATCGAACTCGCGTCCGGCGAACGAGGCGTCGAGCCGGCGGGGGTCCACGCAGGTGAGGCGCGCGCGCAGCCCGCCCGCGACCATTTCGCGCGCGAGCTCCCGCGTCGGCCGACCCCATAAGGGAAAGAGGGGAGCGAGCCCGGTCCCCGCCATCTGCGTCTCGCGATACCTCCGGATGTCCTCGAGGAAGAGGTCGCCGAAAGCGACCGCTTCCACGCCCTGGCTGCGGGCGGCCAGGAGGGCCGCCCGCATCGCCACCGCGTAGGCATCGTTCGGGCAGGGGTCGGGCAGCCGCACCACGTGGAGCGGCAGGCCGGCGGAGTCGGCCTGGGCAAGGAGCAGCTCGACGCGCACGTCGTGCATGGCCACGCGGCAGCGCGCGGCGCTGAGGGTCGTGAGGAAGCCGGCCACTTCGACGCGGGCTTCCCGGCGCAACACGTGGAGGGCCCAGGCGCTGTCCTTGCCGCTGCTCCAGGCGAGCCAGGCCTTCACGGCCGTCCGCCCGTCCGAAGACGCAGGCCGACCCGAGCCGACCGGCCCAGCGCGGGATAGCCCAGCACCTCCTGGTAGCGCTCGTCGAAGACGTTCTCGCCGACCACGAACGCCTCGAGCGCGCGGCTGATCCGCACCCGCAGGCGGGCGTCCACGCGGGAATAGCCCTCGTTCGAGGCGAGGCCGAGGCCGAAGAAGTCGCTGTCCGCCCGGCGTCCGACCACGACCCAGGTGGCGCCGCCGCTCACCCGGCCCTCCCCCAGATGCAGCGAGAGCGTGCCCTGGTGCCGGGGCCGGCGGAGCAGGGCCTGGCCCTCCTCGTACACGGGGTCGAAGGTGATCCCGCTCTTCGTGATCTTGCCGTCGAGGAACGTGTAGTTGCCCGAGACGGCCAGCCCGCCGGCCGGCCTCGCTTCCACCGCGAGCTCCAGACCACGGGCCCGCGTCCGGCCCAGGTTGACGTAGGTCCCCTGGAAGGTCGTGTAGTCGAGGACGGCGTAGGTGATCTGGTCGCGGTAGTCGTGGTGGAAAAAAGTGGCGCGGGCGCTTGCGCGGCCGCCGAAGAGACGCTGCTCGAGCCCGGCGTCGAAGGTGCGGCTCCGCTCCGGCTTGAGGTCGGGGTTGCCCTTGGCGTAGAACGAAATGCCGTAGGACTCGAAGAAGTTCGGCTCCTTGATCCCCATCCCCGCGCTGGCCCGCACGGTGGTGGCGTCGGCCCCGCCGCGGAGCTGGAGGGCGAGGGCGGCGCGGGGGACGGCCCGCCAGCCGAAGCTCCCGTTCCTCTCCAGCCGCCCGCCCCCGGTCAGGTGCGCCCGGCTGCCGACCAGGAGCTGGTCCTGCACGTAGACCCCGGCGTTCGTCCGCGAGGGCTCGAGCCGGTCCTCGCTGCGGTTGCCCAGCTCGCCGGTCTCGCGTTCCATCTCGGCCCCCGCGGTCACCAGGTGGCGCGCGCCCAGCGCCGCCTCGGCCTGGTAGGACGCCGAGAGGCGCGCGGTGCGATTCTGGAAGCCTTCGGGGTTCGGAGTGTCCGAGACGGGGAAGGGCCCCACGAGGCCGCCGGAGGCTGGCACCCAGGTACCGGAGTCGAGCGGGTCTTTCGAGAGCTGGTCGGTGCGGGCGTAGCCCAGGCGCAGGTCGTGGGCCACCCGCGTGCCCGGGTGGCGGAGCTGGGCCCCGAGCACGAGGTCGTTGCGGTCAAAGGAGGCGTCGAGGTCGGGCCGGCCGAAGGCGGTGGGGCCGGGCGTACCGACCGTGCTGTCCTCGGCGCGCACCAGGAACCGCAGGCGGCTGCGGTCGTCGAGGCGCAGCCCGAGGGTCGCGGCTCCCGCCGTCTCCGCGAAGGCGCTGTTCGGCTGCTGGTTGTCGGTGGTGAAGCGCACGACCCCGGCGTTCCAGTCCAGCCGGCCGTGGTTGCCCGAGGCCCCGCCCTGGAAGCGACGCTCATCGAAGCTCCCGCCCTCGCCTTCCGCCCGCAGGCCGAGGCTCTCTCCGGCTTCCGCCCGCCGGGTGAAGACCTGGATGACGCCCGCCAGGGCGTCGGTGCCGTAGAGGCTGCTCGCGGCGCCGCGCACCACCTCGACCCGCTCCAGCTCGAGGGGCAGCAGGCTGCCGAAGTCGAAGCTGCCGCCGGCCTGGTTCACCGGGACCCCGTCCACCAGGATGCGGGCGAAGCGCGATTCGCCGCCGCGCACGAAGGCCGACGCCTGCAGGCCCGCTCCCCCCGCGCGCGCAGTGGCGACCCCCGGCGTCTCCTGGAGGAGCTGGAGGAACGAGGACGGCGCGCGCTCGGCGATCCGGTCGCGGTCCCAGGCGGAGGCGCTGGTCCCGAGGGTGGAGAGCGCAGCCTCGCCCCGGGTGGCCGTGACCACCACCTGCTCGCGCAGCGGCGCCGGCGCGAGCACGAGATCGAGGCGGGCGGGGCCGGCGTCGACCCGGACCCGCGGCTCGGGCAAGAGAACGAAGCCGGGGGCGGACACGATCAGGATGTACTCGCCGGCGGCCAAGCCTGTCACTTGATAGCGCCCTTCCGGGCCCGTGATCAACGTGCGTGGGCCGGACGGGCCGACCAGGGTGAGGGCGAGGGCAGGCACAGGCCGGCCATCGGACGTCCGTACCGAACCGGAGAGCACTCCAGGCCCGGCCGCCAAGGCGGCCGGGAAGAGCGGGGGAGTGAGCCAGAGAGCGAGGGAGACGGCCAGGGTAAGAAGGCGCACGATTCCTCCTTGCGGAGGCCCGACGCGACCGGAGTGCGGGGAGGCGGGAAGGCCCTTGAGGGCTGGCCCGACGTCCTGGAGCTCCTTCACGCGAGGAAGCCTCGAGGTCTGTCGGTCAGGGCAGGTTTCCTGGCTCCCGGCTCGTCGCCTCGCCTCCAACCTTCCCCGGGTCTCCCCGAGTGGCGGCGCGTCTTGCGCCTGAAAGAGGCGGGCTCGCCGGCTACAGTGGCGGGACCGCGCAGGCCTCGAACCTGCTTCCCTATTACCCCCCCGAAGCGGGAGGCACCCTGACGTTCGAGGGGAGTGTGGCAGGGCATGCGGGCTGGTGTCAAGGGAGGGATCGCGACCGCACGTACGGCGCCGCCCCCCGTGATAGGCTCGGGCGGGCACTCAAGGAGGCTCGCATGCCCAAGCCGCGGCTCCTCTCCGTGAAAGATGGCGACGTGCTGCTCCTGGTGGGCACCATGAAGGGCGCTTTCCTGCTGCGGGGACGGGGCCGCGCGTCCTCGTGGGAGATGGGCGGGCCCTACTTCCCCGGTGCCGCCGTCTACGCGATGGCCTACGACGACCGCGCGGGCCGCCACCGCCTTTGGGCCTCCACCGCCAGCATGCACTGGGGCTCCGTCCTCCGCACGAGCGACGACTTCGGCAAGACCTGGACGGACCCCAAGGAAGCGAACGTCCGCTTCCCCGAGGACACCGGCCTCGCGCTCTCGCAGATCTGGCAGATCTGCCCGGGCCGGGCCAGCGAGCCCGAGCTGCTCTACTGCGGCGTCGCCCCGGCCGCGCTCTTCGAGTCGCGGGACGCCGGAGGGAGCTGGCAGCTCGTGCGCGGCCTCTTCGACCACCCGCACCGCCCGCGCTGGTCGCCCGGGGGCGGTGGTCTCTGCCTGCACACGATCCTGCCGCATCCCACCGACCGCGGGCGCCTGCTGGTCGCGATCTCCACGGGAGGGGTCTACCGCACGGAGGACGGCGGCCGCACCTTTCGCGTCAGCAATCGCGGCATCCGGGCCGACTTCCTTCCCGACAAGCAGCCCGAGTTCGGCCAGTGCGTGCACAAGGTCGTGGGGCATCCGGCGCGCCCGGAGCAGCTCTTCCTCCAGAACCACTGGGGTCTCTACCGCAGCCAGGACGGCGGGGACTCGTGGCAGGACGTGGCGAACGGCGTGCCTTCCGACTTCGGCTTCGCCATGGCCGCCCACCCGCACGACCCCGACACCGTCTACATCGTGCCCCTCGAGTCGGATGGGTTCCGGTGCGTTCCCGAGGGGAAGCTCCGGGTCTACCGCACTCGCGACGCGGGACGCTCGTGGCGGCCCCTCGCCCGCGGCCTTCCGCAGGAGAGCGCGTACGAGACGGTGCTGCGCGATGGGCTCGCCACCGACCGCCGCGATCCCGCCGGCGTCTATTTCGGTACACGGAGCGGCCGCGTCTACGGCTCGCGGGACGAGGGTGCGAGCTGGAAGTGCCTCGTGGACGGCCTCCCGCCGGTCGTGTGCGTGAAGGCAGCGGTGCTGGGAGGCAAGGTGGGATCGCGCCGGGCCCGTCCGGTGCGGCGCATGCGGCTGGGCCGGGCCGCGCGTCGGGGCTGAGATGGCGGTGGTCGTCCATCTGCCGGGAGTCCTGGCCCCGCATGCGGGCGGCCGGTCCCGGGTCACCTTGGAGGCCGGTCCCGACGTGGGCGCCGCCCTGGCCGCGCTCTTCGTCCTGCACGCCGGACTGCGCGACCGCATCCAGAACGAGCGCGGCGAGCTGCGCCCGCACGTCAACGTGTTCGTGGGCAGCGAGAACGTCCGCGACCTGAACGGGCTCGCGACCCGGCTGCCCGACGGGGCCGAGCTCTTCATCCTGCCCGCGGTCAGCGGCGGTTAGCGCGCCCGGACTTCTGCCCCTATCATCATTGATATGCGGCAGACGTCGGTGGCCATCGTGGGGGGAGGGATCGCCGGGCTCACCGCCGCCTACACCCTGGCCCGGCGGAGCATCCCCTTCACCCTGATCGAGGCCGGTCCCCGATTCGGGGGCGTGATCCGCACCGAGCGCCGCGGCGGCTTCCTCCTCGAAGGGGGGCCGGACTCGATCCTCGCCCAGAAGCCCGAGGGGATCGGCCTGTGCCGGGAGCTGGGCCTCGGCGATCGCCTGGTTCCCACCAACCCGAGCCAGCGCGCGGTCTTCGTCCTGCACCGCCGCCGTCTCCATCCCCTGCCCGAGGGGATGATGCTGGCGGTGCCCACGCGCATCCTGCCCTTCCTGCGCAGCCGCCTCTTCTCCTGGCCGGGGAAGCTGCGCATGGGTCTCGACCTCGTGATCCCGCCCCGTCCCGCGAACGGCGACGAGTCGATCGCGGACTTCCTGCGCCGGCACTTCGGCCAGGAGGCGGTGGACCGCCTGGGGGAGCCGCTCCTGGCCGGGATCCACGCCGGCGACCCGCAGCGCCTGTCGATCCGCGCGACGTTCCCGCGGTTCGCGGAGCTGGAGGCCCGCCACGGCAGCCTGGTGCGCGGCCTGTGGGCGGCGCCTCGGCCAGCGGCGCCGCCGGGAGCTCCCGCCCCCTCGGCCTTCTACTCCCTGGCCGGCGGCCTCGTCGACCTGGTCGACGCGCTCGTGAAGCGTCTGCCCGCGGAGCAGCTCCTGAGGAACGCCCCCGTGGTGAGCCTGACGCGGAATGGGCACGGCTATGCGGTCGGCCTCGCGGGCGGCGACACGGTGGACGCCCGCGCCGTGGTCGTGGCCGCACCGGGTCCCCGGATCGCCCCCGTGCTCACGCCGATCGTTCCCGAGGCCGCGAAGGCGCTCCGCGCGGTGCCGTTCGCCTCCTCGGCCACGGTCCTCCTCGGCTTCCGGCGCGCGGACGTCGCCCATCCCCTGGACGGCTACGGCATGGTGGTGCCGCAAAGCGAAGGCTTGCGCACGTCGGCGTGCAGCTTCTTCTCCACCAAGTTCCCCGGCCGCGCTCCCGAGGGCCACGTCCTGCTGCGCGGGTTTCTCGGGGGGACGCGCGATCCGGGCGTGCTCGCGCTCTCCGACGACGAGCTGGTCGGCCTCGTGCGGCGCGAGATGGGCCCGGTCCTCGGCCTGGCGGGGGCGCCGGTGATGACGCGCGTCTTCCGCTGGCCGGAGGGGACGCCCCAGCTCGAGGTCGGCCACCTGGATCGCATGGCCGAGGTCGAGCGCGGCCTGGCCGCGGTGCCGGGATTCTTCCTGACGGGAGCCGGGGTCCGCAGCACCGGCATCCCGGACTCCGTGGCGGACGCGACCCGCGCCGCGAACGCCGCCGCGGCATTCCTGGAGGGACGATGATCCTCGCCGCGCTCGCCCTGGCCGCGGCCGCCGCTGCCGCGCCCGACCCGCAGGCCCCCGAATCGGTGGTGCTCGTGCAGGTCTACCGCTCCCGCTACGACTGGAGCCTGCCCTGGCGGCAGGAGGCGGTCGAGGGGAGCCTGGGCAGCGGCTTCCTGATCGAGGGCGGCCGGGTGGTGACGAACGCGCACGTGGTGAGCGACGCCCGCGAGGTGCTGGTGCGCCGGCCCGACCAGGCCAATCCCTACGTGGCCGCCGTGGAGGCGGTGGGCAACGACTGCGATCTCGCGGTCCTGCGCGTGTCCGATCCGGCGTTCACCCGGGGCCTGAAGCCGCTGCCTCTCGGCGACGTGCCGCGCTCGGGGAGCCGCGTCCAGACCTACGGCTTCCCGCTGGGCGGGCAGGACGTCTCCTCCACGGCCGGGATCGTCTCCCGGGTCGAGTCGCGTGGCTACGTGCACAGCGGGATCGACTCCCACCTCGTGGTGCAGACCGACGCCGCGATCAACCCCGGTAACAGCGGGGGCCCCGTGATGCAGGAAGGTCGCGTGGTGGGGGTGGCTTTCCAGGGCTACCCCGGCTTCGACAACATGGGCTTCTTCATACCGGTGCCCGTGGTGCGGCACTTCCTGGCCGACATCCAGGACGGGCAGTACGACGGCTTCCCGGACACCGGGCTGCAGACGACCCCGCTCCTGTCGCCCTCCTACCGCCGCGAGCGGGGCCTGCCCGAAGGGAAGAGCGGCGCGGTCGTCGACCTCGTGGCGCCCGGCGGAACCGCCGACGGAGTGGTCAAGCCGGGGGACGTGATCGTTGCGGTCGAGGGCGTCCCCGTGGCCGACGACGGGACCATCCGGCTGGGGGATGCCCGCGTCACCTGCGAGCACCTGTTCGACCTCAAGCAGGTGGGGGAGACGGTGTCGATCACGGTGTGGCGCGACGGCCGCGAGCAGACCCTCACCGCGACCTCGCGGCGCATCGCGCGTCTCGAGAGCAAGCGCAACCGCTACGGGGTGGCCCCGCGCTTCGTGGTCTACGCCGGGCTAGTGTTCATGCCCCTCGACACCGAGCTGCTCAAGACCTTCGGCCGGGGCTGGCCGCAGACCGCGGACCGCAACCTCGTCTGGCACCACCTGTTCCGGGAGGCGGAGCAGCCCGAGACCGCCGACCGCGAGGTGGTGGTGCTGACCCGCGTCCTGCGCCACTCCGCGAACGCGCAGATGACCTTTGGCGGGCCGGTGGTGGTGGAGCGCATCAACGGCGTGACCCTGCGCGGCCTGGCCGACGTGGTGACGGCCTTCGGCGGAAACAAGGAGCCGTTCCACCGGCTGGAGTTCGAAGGCACGGCGGGCATCGAGGCCCTCGACCGCGCCAAGGCCGAGGCCGCCCACCCGCAGATCCTGAGGCAATATGCGATTCCCCGCGACCGGAATCTTTAAGAGAGCCGGGGGGTGCTGCGTCGCACCCCCCGGACCCCCCGCTCGCTCCGCGGGAGTGGATCCCGCTCCGCTCGCCGCCCGTAGCGTCGGGGGATGCTCCGTCGCACCCCTCATCCCTGCCTTGATCCTGTCCGCGTGCGCCAGCGCCGCGCGGCCCGCGACGCGTACGTACGCCGTCCCGTCGCCCCCGTCCTTCAAGGACCGCCTGGCCGCGGGCATCGTGACCGTGCGCGTCACCGGCCAGGAGTGGAACTGGAAGACGCCCTGGGCCAAGCAAGGGCCGTGGACACGGACCATGACCGGTCTCGTGGTGCCCGGGCCGCGCATCCTGGTGGCGAGCGCGGGCCTCGGCAACCACGTGCTGATCGAGGTGCAGAGGGACGGCCGCGAGTCGCGCACTCCGGCCCGCCTCGTCCTGGTCGACCACGAGGCGCCCCTGGGCCTGGTCGAGGTCGGCGACCCGGCCTTCTGGAAAGGCCTCGCCCCCTTGCCCCTGGCCGAGCGCGTGCCCACCTCGGGGCCGGCCACCGTCCACCGCTGGCCGCGCTCGGGCCAGCTCGATTCCGCTTCGGGAGCGGTGCGCCTGGTGCGGGCCGGACGCCACGGCCTGTCGCGGCTCAGCCTGCTGACCCTGGACGTGACCACGACCATGGAAGGCGGAGGTGATTCGGAGGTGGTGGTCGCGGGGGAGGAAGTCATCGGCCTCGCCACGAGCAAGTCGGGGGACCAGGTCGGGGTGATGGCTTCGCCGGTGCTCCGCCAGTTCCTGGCCGACGCCGCGGGCGAGGGCTACCGCGGCTTCGCCCGGGCCGGGATCGGCTGGCAGGACCTCACGAACCCCGACCTGCGGGCCGCCCTCGGCCTCACGAGCGCCGAAGGCGGCATTCGTATCACCCGGGTCCTGCCCCACGGCAGCGGAACGGAGGTGCTGAAGCCGGGGGACGTGATCCTCGAGATCGCCGGCCACGCCCTCGACCCCACCGGCCAGTTCGACCACCCGCTCTACGGGCGCATGTCCTTCCCGCTGCTCTTCACCGACGGCCGGCAGCCCGGGGACTCCTGGTCGCCTACGACCGGGAAGGGCAGGAGCCCTGGCCGGAGCGTCCGCGGATCATCCTCCTCACGAGCGTGCTGCCCGATCCCGCGAACCTGGGCTATCAGGACCAGCGGGACCTGATCGTGGACAAGGTCAACGGCAAGCCGGTCGGGAGCATGGACGACCTGCGGCAGGCCTTCGCGGAACCGCAGGGCGGGTTCCACGTGGTCGAGCTCGTGCCGGGACAGGCCATGCGGCGGATCGTCCTCGACGCCGCCGAGGCCCAGGCCGCGGCCGGGCGCATCCGCGCCGCCTACGGAGTGCCCGCGGGCCCCTGAGGCGTGACCCGTGAGCCTCGCCGCCTTCGCCCTTCACGTGACGCTCGCCGCCGCGGCCGCGGCCCGGCCGGCGGAAGGCCCTGCCGCGCGCGAGCAGGCGCGGCGGTGCGAAGAACTGTCGGGGGAGGAGGGCCTCGCCGCCTGCCGGCAGGCGATCGCCCTTGGCCTGGCGCCGGCGCGCCTCGACGCCGTGCGCGAGCTGCTGGCCCGCCGCCTGGTGAGCCTGGAGCGCTGGGAGGAGCTGGTCGAGCACTTCCGGGAAGGTGTCGTCCTCCATCCCGACCGCGCGGAAGCCTACTACCGGCTCGGCTGGGCCCTGCTGTTCGCGGTGGACCGGCCCGAGGAGGCGATCGTCCCCCTGCGCGAGGCGGCCCGCCTCGCGCCGCGCGACGCCGAGGCCCACCTGGCCCTCGGCATCGCCTTGAGCGCGCTCGGCCGGGAGGCGGAAGCGAACGCCGCCTTCGACGAGGCCCTGAAGCTCGACCCCGGTCTGCTGGAGCGGCGGCCCGCGGCCCGGGCCGTCGTGGAAGCGGCGCGCAAGGCCGAGGGCTGGCCCTGAGGGAGCCCGACATGCCCGACCATCCGGTGGTCGCCAGCCTCCTGCGCTCGATCGACGACGCCTACGATCGCCGCTCCTGGCACGGCACGAACCTGCGCGGCTCCATCCGCGGCCTCGACGCCCGGCAGGCGGCTTGGCGGCCCGCGCGCGGCCGGCACAACGTGTGGGAGATCGTGCTGCACGCCGCCTATTGGAAGTACGTGGTGCGGCGGCGCATCACTCGCGAGAAGCGCGGCTCGTTCTCCCTGCGGGGGAGCAACTGGTTCCCCAGCCCGGCCCGGCCCACCGAGGCCGAATGGAAGGAGGCGCGGGCCCTGCTCGCGACCGAGCATCGCCGCCTGCGCCCCGTGATCGCCCGCCTCGCGTCCGCTCGCCTCGGCCCGGGCTCACGCCTTGGCCCCGAGCGGCTCGTCCGCGGCATCGCCGCCCACGACCTGTATCACGCCGGCCAGATCCAGCTCCTGAAGCGGCTCATGCCGGCCCGGAGGAAGGCCTGATGCCGCTGGCCGTCGTCTTCGCGTTGGTCGCTGCGGTGAGCGGATCCACCGTCGGCACGGTCCCTTCGGCGGACGGCGTCCCCATCCGGTACGAGGTCGCCGGCCAGGGATCGCCCGCGGTGGTCTTCGTCCATTGCTGGACCTGCGACCGCCACTTCTGGGACCACGCGGCCGCGCGCCTCGCGCGCGACCACCGCGTGGTGACCGTCGACCTGGCGGGACACGGCGATTCCGGCCGCGACCGCAAGGCCTGGACGATGGAAGCCTTCGGCGAGGACGTGAAGGCGGTGGTCGATTCGTTGGGCCTCGAGCGGGTGATCCTCGTCGGCCACTCGATGGGGGGGCCGGTGATCCTGGAGGCGGCGCGGCTTCTGCCCGGCAAGGTGGTGGGCCTCCTCCCGGTCGACACCCTCCTGAACGTGGAGGACCGGCCGACCCCGGAGCGGATCGCCGAGTTCCTGGCCCCTTTGCGGGCGGACTTCAAGGCCGCCGCCGAGGGATTCATCCGGCAGTACATGTTCGTACCGGGCACCGACCCCGCCCTGATCGAGCGGATCGTGCGCCAGGCAGGGGCCGCGCCGCCGGAGGCCGCCATCGCCTGGCTGGACGCCACCTGGCGCCACGACGACGCGGCCGCTTTCGAGAAGGTCACGGTTCCCATCCGGGCCATCAACGCCGACAAGTTTCCGACGGACCGCGAGGCCAACCGGCGGCACGCCCCGCAGTTCGACGTCCTGATCCTGAAGGGGGTCGGCCACTACCTGATGCTCGAGGATCCCGGGCGCTTCGACGCCCTGCTGGTGCGAGCGGTCCGCGACGTGGCCGAGGAGTGGGCGGCGGCGGGAGTGCTCCAGCAGCAGGTCGAGGCCTGGAATCGCGGCGACCTCGAGGCCTTCTGCTCCGTCTACGACGAGGACGCGACCTATGCCTCGCCGAGCGGGCTCGTCCGTGGCCGCGCCGCCGTGCTGGGCCGCTACCGCAAGCGGTACCCGGACCGGGCCGCCATGGGCACCCTCCGGCTCGAGGTCCTGGAGGCGCGAGCGGCCGCGGATCCCGACGGGGACCGGGGAGCTGTGCAAGGCGTCTCGATCCTGGCCCGCTGGCGTCTCGCCTTCCCTGACAAGCCCGAAGCGAGCGGCCTCACCCTGCTCGTCCTGCGGCCTCGGGAGAACGGCTGGGCCATCGTCCAGGACGCGTCGTTTTGAGCCGGGTTGACCGGCGGCGCGTCAAGGCCCGACCAGCACGACGAAGCTGAGCGTCTGCCCTCCATACTGCCCCCTGAGCTCCCAGCAGCCACTGGCCGGGAATTCGACGGCCGTCAGCATGGCCCAGCCTCCGAAGTCTGAGTGACGAGCGTTCGTCGCACGGGACACATCCGCGGGTGGCGCTTCACCATCGAGCTTCCGGCCCGTGACCACGAGCTCAGGCGTCGGCTCGGTGCGGCCGTCGAATCCTTGCCGCCACCAGAACAGCTTGTCACGGTACCGGTGGTCGCGGCCCATGCCTCGCCAGGTGCCGCCGGTCTTGAGCAGCACGGCCAGGGCCTCACTGCCATACCAGAACCGGCTGGCCGATGAAGGCGATGGCTCGGCGAACTGCCGGTCCGCCGCCAGCGTCACCGGACAGCTGCCCGACACCGCCGACGGACTCGGCTTGCTCCCCGCCGGCAGCAGTGGGGTCACAACCAGCAACAACATCAGGTAGGCCATTCGGGATCCTTCCAAGGCCACGCCCCGGGCTCATGCGGCGTCATGCGGGTCCCAGGGCCTCGGGCGTGCGACCGCACCCACGAGGACCCTCGGCCTCGGAACGGGCATGGCCATGGCGACCGCGGGTGGAGGCTCTCCGCCACCGAGCCTGAAGTGCTTCTCGGCCTTCTGGTCCAACTCGATGGCCCGCCTCCCGTGACCGAGCCGCTGATGGTGGCGCGCCAACCTTCCGTATCTGTCCGCGAGGAAGAGGTGCACCTCCGGACGCAGCTCCCTGCTCTCGGAAGGATGCGCAAGCCACACGAGCACGTGAGTGGAGGCGAGATCCCACCGAAGTTGCCACAGCGAGGGCTCGGTCTCTTGCCATCGCGCGCTCGTCATACTCACGGTCCTCGTCTTCGGGCGGGCAAGCGGGGAACGGGGAGCTTGCAGCCCGGAGGCACGTAGTGGAACCGGACCAGATAGACGTTCTCGCCCTTGCCGTGCTTCGCGACCTTGAGGAGGTCGAGCACACCCTTGAAACCCGACTCCCGCGCCAGGTCTGGAGTGATGTCCGCAAGGCTGATAGGCAAGACCGAATCCACCTCGACCGCGCCCTCGTCCATGCAGTAGTGGTTGCCGACCTTGACGTGGGGACGCATCCATATGCGGACGCTGCACGTGATTTCGCCGCGCCGAACCCCATCGCGCAACCGCTTGGTGAAGATCACTCTGAGAGTCTACTCCTGGCGGGCCGAACCCAGGGAAGTCCCATCCTGCTCTAGCCGGCGCTCCAAGACCGACCGTGAGCATGACAATGCGCCGTCAGCCTCAAAGCGTTGTCGGGCGCCATCGGCCCTCCCCCGAACTAGTACGTGGAGAGACCCCCCGGCTCTGCCGGGGAGGCAGTAGCAGTTTGACTTTTTCGGGAGTCCGCCCCCAGAGACTCCCTTCCGTGAGCCTCTCAAAGCACACGAAAGGGAGTTCTGGAGATGGACGACTACGG
>WNGL01001992.1_pt1 | contig 24947 bp, 36 predicted proteins | sample 5400591 | NCBI WGS metagenome assembly WNGL01 (sample SAMN13153377, study PRJNA577476) | soil metagenome | isolation source: 80 cm soil or saprolite under Garry oak tree replicate 1 | place: USA:California | collected 2016-06-15 | reverse complement strand
CGGGGCCGGTGCTGTCGTTCGCCCCGGCCGCGTGGCGGGCGTTCCTGGCCGGGGTGAAGGCCGCGTGACTCCCGCCGCCGCCGGAGGGCGGATCGATAGTCGCAAGTTCGACTCCAGGAGCGTCGACGTCCTATCTGAAGTCATGGAGGAGATAAGTAGTGACAGCCACTGACGTCGTTCCTTCGCCTCGAACCTTCGCGGGAATCCCCTATGCGCCAGTACTAGCAACTCGGGCGAACATCAACCAACTTATATATGGTCGTCCTGGTAGCGGCAAAACTTTCTTGGCTGCGACAGCAGATCACGTGCCAGCTATGCGACCAGTTCTCTACCTCAATATTGAGGGCGGGGACATGACACTTCGTCACGCAGCACCCGAAATTCAAAAGATCCCCGAAGAGGGCAGTCTTTCTGGAAGGCAGCTTGAGCAAGTCTACGACACGCTCAAGCGTCAGTGCGATGGAGATGTCAAACCTGGGGAGTTTGTACCACGAACGGTTATCCTTGACACTCTGACAGAGTTCCAAAAGATGAACATGGGCGAGATCATGGACGAGCTCGTCGCGATGAGTCCTGATGGCAACTGGGACCCGGATATTCCGCAGATCAAACAGTGGGGCAAAAATACCAACCAGGTCCGCAAGTGGGTACGACGATATCGAGATCTGCCACTCAACGTCATTATGACGGCGCATGAACAAGAGGACAAGGACAATCTGTCAGGATTGATCACACACAAGCCACAACTGTCCGGCAAGCTGTCCAACGAGATTGCAGGTTTTTTCGACGTAGTGTCTTATCTATATGTCAAGCAAGACACCAACGAGGACGGCTCGCCCGCCGTTAGGAAGGACGGTAGTCCTAAGATCGTTCGGAAGCTACTTACCGGTGCGATCGAGGGATACACGGCTAAAGACCGATCAGGAAATCTTCCACATGTCATGGTCAACCCTACCATGAGGGAGATTTACGACAAGATCACCGCAGGAATCAACAAGAAAGCAGTCTAGGGGAAGAAGTGAACACAGTACAATCACCGCGAAGCCTAATTGAGGCCGCCGTCTGGATGAACGATATGTCCCAGCGAATCCATCACGTGAACGGTAGGCACTACGTAGCAGGCAACTCAGGTACAGCCTACGAGCTGTCCGTTCGCAATCTGACTCCAAATCGCATCGAGGTAGTCAATACCGTAGACGGACGGAACACGCTTAAGGATGAACCAGGTAGTCCTACCAACAGGGGTATGGTTGTTCCTGGCTATGGACTCTGGACGATTAAGGGCTACCGGCTTTCTGACGCCACGATCCGCAAATTCCTATTCGGTACACCAACAGGCTCGATCGCTGAGCAGGCTACCGGATCGGTAGCAAATGTTGGCATCATCGGCTTCGCTGTGTACAGGGAAAAGCACTACGACGATGGTCTTGTGACAGCCGCAGCACCTCCTGCTATCTACAGAGGCGTCCGCGGTGTCGCATCTGCTTCGCTATCCACGGAACAGTCCTCACTCGGAACGCACATGGGCGAACAGGTCTACGACCCGGTCACGCGAACGTCTTTCGACAGAGAGGGTGACCCCGATGTTCTAGTGATCGAGTACGACACCTACGAGCATCTTCGTGACCGAGGTATCATTCAGCCCGACTACGAAACGTCAACGACTGCCCCGAGACCTAATCCCTTCCCTGGAAGCACAACGGGTTACGAACACTATCGGGTAGGGTAATGGCTAAGGTAAGGATCCTACGTCTTCTCGAATACATCTACGACAATCAGGAGCGTGCCGAGGAAGATCAAAAGCACTGGCAGATCCCAGCCATAGAAACGCGTCAACAGGGAAACACGGTCATCAAGTCAACAATACTCACAGATCTAAACTGGACAGGAGACAACAGTGAGTGACCTCACCCCCGAAAGCACAGCTGTAGACGGTTTCCGCGTCAACATGTCTGATCAAGAGGCGAAGTCGGCAGACCGCGAGCCTCTTCCTGGTGGCAAGTTCCACTACAAGATTACCGACATGGACATCATGGCCGTGAAGGACACTAACGCCAACGGCGACCCAAACAAGAACGCCGGTAAGCCGTATATCAACTTTGAGTTCACCGTGCAGGACGGTCCGTATGCTGGCCGTAACGACTGGACCAACGCAATGTGCTTCGAAGGCGCCCTCTACACAATTAGCCAAATCTGTAAGGCGCTGGGCATGAACGTCGTGCCTGACAAGCCGTTCGTCATTCCTCGAGATCGAAAGTTCTACATTGGCAAGGACATCTGGGGCCGTCGTGGAACTGCTAGGAACGACAAGAACGAGGATGGCTCGCCACGAATTCAACTACGTGGCTTCTCCGAATACAAAGGTGGCACTAGCGAAGTCGCCAAGGGAGCTAAGGCAACGACAAAGCAAACCGCCTCGTCGGGTTCTGTCCTGCCCTAGTTAGACGTCCGCTCAGAGTTGGCCGCACTGAGACGGAGTAGTATAAGAGGCCAGGGTGAAGGGGCTCGGTAAGCCGGAAAGTCTGGCCTATGCCGGTGACACTAGCAGTCGTACGTTGTCATGCTAGGGCGACGCACTCGTGGGTTCAAATCCCACCCGGGTCCCTCCATCTGAAAACTCCACAGGGCCGGTTGATGTCCAGGAAGAGAAAGATTAAAATGAGAGAAGAGGTATTGACTAGTTCACGGACTGATGTTACTTATGTCTCGTGTCCGATTGTCACGTGCGTAGCCACTAAGGGTTTTGTTGAGACGTCAATAACAAGGGAAGAATCTGCTATAGATGTATGGAGGCGGAGGGTGAGGTATATGCGGCTGGCCCATGAGGCCAGGTATCACGACGACCTGCGCGGGGGGTGAAGCATATTGAGCCTAGTGCCTGGCGTCTTCATGAAGGAGATTTTCGGACAATCGTCAGGTTTCATCTGTATCGCGCTTCTTACAGGGAGGAATTCGAAGAAGTCCTTCCAGGAACATTACTTTCAGTACCCATCACAGGTCAAGGAAGTACACGAATATGTGCAGCATAACAAATACGCGGGCGACATTTACTTTTGCGCGCAGCTCCTTACTAAGCCACAACGGATCAAGTCGAACGTGGTGTCCGCGACTTGTGTTTGGGCTGACCTCGATACTTGCGACCCTGACTCCCTGCTGGTACGACCTTCGATCACCCTAGAAACTAGTCCAAACCGTTACCAGGCATTTTGGATATTCGACGAACCTAGAGACGCTACACTTGGTGAAGACCTCGCACGACGTATTACTTATCGTCACGCATCAGAGGGATCAGACAAAAGCGGCTGGGACCTAACACAGCTGCTGCGTGTTCCTAGCACGTACAACTTTAAGTACGGCGACGGACCTACGGCTCCAGAAGTTAAGGTTGTTGAACATAATCAATCCAGATACCGACCTTCGGACTTTGACCAGTATTCAGAAGCAGAAGGTTACGAGTACGTACAGACCAAGATGCCGCCCATCCTGTACGAGGATGGCGTTAAGATCCTAGAGCGATATTCCTTCAAAATTAGCGGCGCAGCGCACACGCTCTTTCGCGAAGAGGCCACCGAGGGTGACCGAAGCCAGACACTGTTCCGACTAGAAATGCTTTGTGCCGAAGCGGGCATGGCAAAAGAGGACGCTTTCCAGATAGCACGCGATTCGACCTGCAACAAGTGGCAAGATCAACCAGAGCTCCTCTGGCGAGATATCTGCAGAGCGTATTCAGTTCACGCGGACAATACCGAACTATCCAAAATACAAGCGAGTACCGGACCCGGGCTTGTTTCCGACGAAGAAAGACGAGACATAGAGACAGATCCGTGTTTTGTCGAACGATACGTTAACTGGGCCCAAACACTAGGCGACGCCGCCGTTCAGTACCATCAGGCTGCAGCATTCGTCGCCCTATCAGCCCTGCTATCTGGATCAATTCAACTACCAACCTCCTTTGGTGCCATTGTTCCGAACATTTGGGTTTGTCTCCTCGCCGGGACTACGATCAGCAGAAAAAGTACTAGTATGGGGATCGTGATGGGACTTCTAGACGAAGTCGACTCATCGCTTTTGATGGCCACCGACGGTAGCATGGAGGGGTTTGCACAGGCGTTGTCCGAACGTCCTGGTCGCGTGTCTATCTTCTTCAAGGACGAATTTACTGGCATGCTCGAGTCCATGATGAAGAAAGACTACCTCGCGGGCATGCCAGAGTTCTTCACCGACCTGTACGATGGCAAGACACGTATACGTCGCCTCCGAAAAGAAGAGGTGAAGATCAAGGACCCACGGCTGATCATCTTCGCTGGCGGAATAAAGTCACGCATGCAACAGCTCGTCACCTTCGAACATGTCAGTTCGGGATTCCTTCCCAGGTTCATCTTCGTCACAGCCGAAACTGATCCAACCAAAGTCAAGCCTCTAGGCCCCCCGACCGAGGAGGACTGGGGAGCGCGCGATACTATTAAGTCTGAACTCCAGGACATCTATAGTTGTTACCGTGCCCAAGTCCCTGTGGTTCACGATGACAAGGTCGTTGGCGTTGCCGAAAAGAAAATCGATGCAACACTGACCCCAGATGCATGGCGACGATTTAACCAGATTGACCAGACATTGATGCACGTCGGGATGGATAGCGGTGACCTGCGAGACATCTTGACACCGTTGTATGCTAGGCTTGGCTTTAGTATGTTGAAGGCATCCATGCTCATTGCTGCCTCTAGGGCTCGTGACGAGCGAGTTATCGTCGATGAGTCGGACATAGTACGCGCGGCCTACTACGGCGAGCGATGGCGTTACTACGCTCAGGATATTATCGCCAACATAGGTAAAGGTCCTATGGAGCACAAAGTCCAGCTGGTGGCAAACGCTATACATAAGCGCAAGCGCGTAGCACGATCGGCGCTCATGAATCAGTACCATTTGCAGGCGCAGGAAATGTCGATGATAATCCGGACGCTCGACGAACGCGGAGTCATTAACGTTACCCAACGCGGAAAGCAACAGGTATACACGAGCTTGCTGACCGATGACGAAAAGAAGCTGAAGGACATCCAACCTCAGTAGGAGGATCAATGAATGGCAAGGAACTACAAACGTTCGAGTTCGACGAACAAGAATCCGACTGCGAATTGTGCAACGATAGTGGTTGCGATCAGTGTGATCCTGAACATTACATGGAACGCCACCTTAAGTGGTTGGCTGACGGAGCAGAGACGCCACTACAAGCAGCTGACATGCTTCAAGCTTTCGTAGACGACTTGCGACAGCTCGCCAAAGACGGATGGAGGTTTACGCAGCCGGTGGACAACAGTCACTTCTGGTTGTTCAAGGCGAAAGAGAACGTAACGGAGGACCTGTGAACGGTAAAGAGCTGCACGAAGAGATCGTTCGAGATCTCAAATCAGCCAAGGATAAGATTCTCCGCATGCAGCGAGAGGAACTATATCGCGACCTAGGCTGCAACACCTTCACAGAGTATCTTGATCGTTATCTCAAGGACGTGCCGGTACTAGCCCTACTGAAATGGAACAGGGCGGAACGGCAAGAGCTCTCCGGCGCGCTTTACCAGGGTGGAAAGTCACAACAGCAAGTCGCCAACACTCTCGGCGTCACACAGTCAACGATCAGTAGTGATCTTCAATCCTTCGGAATTATTGAAAAAAATAATTCCAGCGGGAGGCCGCGTAAGGAAACGCAAGAGCTTGACGAGCCGGAAGAGCTCGTTGAAGTTCCTAGTCCCGCAATGGAACGTGGACTCGAGACACAAGACTTCCTACGCGTAAAGAGTACATGTCTACGTCTGGTAACCGACATCAGGACGATTCAGAAGCGACATGCTCCAGTCCCCGAAGAGTTCAGGGAAGCTCTAGCACAAGATGCAGATAGAGTCATCATGGCTGCTACGTGGCTTAAAGATGTCTGCGAAGGCAAGGATCTCGACAGCGAACTAGCAAGGCTAGTTGGAGGAATCGATGAGTGACCTATCTAAGGCGCAGGAGCAAAAAGTAGATACGCTGACTTCAGCACTGGAGGCTGGACCGCAAACGATGGCTAGCCTCCTACAGTTGACGGGACTTCGCGATCCACAAGAAATCTGGGCAGTAGTTGGAATGGCGCGAAGTAGTGGTAAACAGGTAGTGTCCGATCGTGGACCGTACGCGCAGTATAGGCTCGCTGAGGACGATGTAGACCGGCTCGAGTACACTACGATGCGGCTCAAGGAAGTTCTAGCTAGGAACCTTCGCGATCGAGCATCTATCCTGGAGTACGTCGACGACCCTGACGCTCGAGCCTTTCTCGACCTCACCTACCAGCAGCAGGAGATCTCTATTCGTCTTGTTATGCGTCTGACAGACAACAGGCTCGCGACGCTCAAGAAGGCAAGAAGTTAACATAAGGAGGAAGAAGTGACGGAACAGATCAATGTGCCAGGCCAGCTGATAGACAGCTATATGCCAGCTAACAACGCAGGCGACGAAAGTGACGGTGTTGCGATTGTATCAGGCGGCATGGATTCGATAACGCTCGTCTACTACCTGATCAAGGTGCACAAGGCACAGCCGCATCTGCTGAGCTTTGATTATGGCCAAAAACATATCAAGGAACTCCAGTTCGCACTAGCATGTGCGGAACGACTCCAGCTACGCTGGTCGCTAATCGACCTCAGCAGCGTTACCGATCTGATCAGTAACAGCGCCCTCACTTCTAAGTCTTCAGGCGAAGTGGGCGACACGAGAGAGATCGAAGTTCCAGAAGGACATTATGCCCAGGACAATATGGCTCTGACCGTTGTCCCGAACCGGAACTCGATGATGCTATCTGTCGCTACAGCGGTTGCCGTGAACAACAAGTATAAATACGTGGCAGCTGGCATGCATGCGGGGGACTCGTACCAGTACCCTAAGCCATAAGTTGGGGTAGTAAAACCTCCTCTGATCAATTGGGAAAGTCCACCATGATTCAGGATAACCCACAGCAAGCAGGTGACGCGTACTGCGCTGGCATCGTAGATGCTGACGGGTGTATCACCCGTAGCAGTGGCAACGTCCGCGTTCAGGTAACGAGCGTGGACCGCATACTATGTGATTACTTTGTCACAAGGTATGGTGGCTCTGTATACCAGTATCAAGGACACAACAATGCGGGACGTACGATCTACACCTGGCAAGTCTCAGGACGAACTGCACGTAAGGTGCTAGAGTCAATCGAACCGTATCTCCTTCTGAAGAGGAACAAGGCGTTCTGGGCAATCCGGTCACTCGACGCTCTTCCCAAGGATCGAGAGTTGCTACTTCGAAATCTGGTTGCAAACGTAGATCCGTCAGCAGCTGCAGAGACTAAGTGAGGAGGCACACGTGAAAACGTGTGATGCGATAGTCCGATCTGCAGGGATGGAAAACCTGCAGAGTCTGGCAGAAATGACCAGACTGCCTACCCAGGGTGATAACAGATTGGACTGCAGAGTAGAATTCCTACAGTCGTTCCACCGAACAATGATGCTCGCCAACGATGGCTTTATCGACCCGAACTTCGAGCTGCTCGCACCATTCCGACACTCCTCGAAGAACGATATCGCGCGCCATGCATACTACTTCGGTGTACCGCTTCACATGACTTGGAGTTGCTACCGCGGAGGGAACGTTCACTGTGGCCGGTGCGGAACTTGTATTGAAAGACTAGAAGCGATAGATAGCGTCAAGGGGGCACCGAGTGACTGGGATAAGACTCTATACCAAGATACCGAGTTCTGGAAAGAGGAAGTAAAACGTTGGAACACGATCCACTAGTGAGGAAGGCATGCAAGCTTCGGGATCAATTCAGATCACCCTAGATGGGATCGTACGTTCCGCGGAAGTTTCCGACGTGGAAATCATGCAGGATATGAGAAACGACCTTTTCGTAGCCGAGGGTAAAGCGAAGGTTGATGGTCGCAACTGTGGCCGCGTCTTTTCCCTACGCGCTGCTTCACCAGCGGAAGCTATCGCCAAGCTGCTAGAGATCGCTGTGTCACACCCTACCGGACGCGAAACTCTCAAGGGAGGTGAACAAGATCGCTGAAATCTACCGTGCCGGATATGTTGGCGGGGCAGTTCAAGAGACACTCGACTGGATCGAGGAGAAGTCGACTGACGCCAAACGTATTATCGTGCCATTCACAGGTATCGGTCGGCATATAGTTGCTGTCCAGCGAGCCGATACCGAGATCTACTCCTGGGACACAATGGCCTACAGTCGCTACATAGTCGATGGCGTATTCAACGCTGAAAAGGCAGAGTCAAATGTCACTGAAATAAGGTACAGAAAGGGGTGGATGTACGAGCATCGGACGTACAAGAACATCGACGACCGCTGTGCGGGCTTTATCGACTGGGTTGCCCAGGAGGGAACGCTGTTCGACAAGGCTGCGCTCGGTTCTGCCATGACGCGATCAACGCTCATGGGCCGACTAACTCACTGGAAGTCGAACGTCGAGCAACTGTACACAAGGTTCGAGAAGCAACGCGAGTACAACCAAGACTGGCTTAACCAGCCCGGAACACGGTTGCACGTCGAGGGCGACTTCTTTGCCGACCTGGAAGCTCTGCAGGGAGGGGAGCCGTGCGATCTAGCGATCATTGACCCGCCCAAGGTCGTTAACTACTCCGATGTCTATTCCTTGCACTTCAATCACTTCAATCAGTGTCTGACAAACGGCCAAGCATCGCGGTTGCCGAAATGGAACCGGCGAAACGCAATGACGTACATGCGCGACGCGGTCACAAAGATTCCAGCATCTACGATGCTCTTCTTCTACGTCAATAAGGTCATACCGACCTACGAGGATGTCAAGCGCGTCCTAGGACAATACGTAGAGATCGAGGAAGAACAGGAGTTTTACCATAATGGCAGAAGCGATTTCGCCCTACTCTTGCACAAGGATCTGCCATGACCTATTCACTCGCTGTTATACCCTGCACAGGTGTTAAGGACCCCTATCTCGAGGAGGGACCAGCTGAGGAGATCTGGCAGGGTGCACATTTTCAATACACCCTTGCCTACGTAGAAGAATTCTTCGACAGAGTTCTTGTTCTGTCGTACAAGTACGGTCTGATTAATCCGAAGCAGACAATACAGACATACGATATCGACATGCGTGCGGCGAAGCCTCGAGAGCACATCAAGTTCTGGATGATGCTAAAGAAACAAATCGACCAGCTATGCGAAGAAGACCCACCTAACCTAGTGGGCTTCTTCACTGGTATGTTCGATCGTGATCGCATCATCCGTGAGTTCCACCGGTCCGGAGTTAAGCAAATTATTACTCCTTGGGAAGGAAAGGGAATCGGCTATAGGATGCAAGCAGTCTTTGACATGGAAGCGCCATTTGATCCAGAGAAAGCGAAGCTCGGCGAATACGAAGTCGATCTCAGTAGCGGTGGACAGTCTAGATCAAAGTATCTACCGCCGCCAACATCAATCACTAGCGACATAGTTTGGGAGTAACAGCAACATGGCTACTAGTCAGATGATAGAGAAGGCAGACGCTCGGGCTAAGAAAGCAGCAGAGGCCCGAGAACAAACTAGGAAACCGACACTTAAGCACGATAACCTCCATATGGGCTCGTTCCCGAACCAGAAGGCGTGCCACTGCATGTGTCCACGCTGCTGGATGCCAACAGGTAAGGGAAAGGGCACTTGCGTATGCGAGGACTGTCCGTGCAGCAAGAGGTATGTCCCTCTGGGTTCTGCCATCCCCCCGAAGAGGCGGGTGGGTTAAGATCTTCACGATAACGAAGGACTTCACGTTCGAAGCCGCCCACCAGCTCACGGGCCTACCCGACGGTCACCAGTGTAGTAGACTACACGGTCACTCGTATACTGTAAGGGTAAAACTACGAGGACTACTCAAGGAGCCAGGCTGGGTACGTGACTATGGGGACCTGGAGACCTTTAAGAAACTTCTTAGCTCGACGTTCGATCACCGCAACGTCAACCAGGTCCTAGAAGATCTAGACAACAAGCGAGAACTGCCTCGACTTCAGATTAGCCATGGCGCGCGAACCTCGATGAATAAGAATCCAACAGCCGAAGTCCTAGCGAACGTATTCTATCATCTCCTCAAGAGGCTTGGCTTTGACGAAGTTGTAGCCGTTGGTGTAAGCGAGACGTCCAAAGTATGGGCCTGGTACGAGGAAGGTATATGAGCAGCGAAAAATGTACCTGCGAAAAGGGAAATCCCGCTCAGCTCGTAACATCAACACCCGAATTGTGTCCTGTACACGGCACACGTTTTGGAGGTCTCTAGGTCATGGCGTGGGAAGGGTTCGCAAGGCATGCTCTCTATGCAGGTGGCAAATGGAGAAGACTTTGGCGTAAACGGTCGAGGGCAGCCAAAGCTGGAGACGACAGGTACTACGGTGACGGCGGAACCATACACGCCTCGAGTACGATAGATATCGAAGTCGACCCATATGGCAGAGTCGTAGCTGCCTGGTTTAGGTGCCAGCAGCTACCCTTCGAAGCTAGTCAAGTTACGTGGGAACGTACTCGCGAGATGGATCGTGCCTTCGAAAACATCACGGAGCGCCTTCAGCTCACCGGCGTGATAATCCATGATCGAAGGAACGAAGTCAGACAATCATGACCTACGACCCAGAACAAGATCATGTCCACGGCAGTGGTTGGAACTCGGCTACACGGCGGGGCGGCTGGTCGTGGCGGAAACCTCGCTACGGCGAGTTCTTTCGCACCTGCGACTTCTGCGGAAGCATCCACCCAGAGGATCTGGTCGCTGAGCAAGCAGGACTAGGCGTGTGTGCTACGTGTGGCCGAGCAGGCTGGGAAGAGCATTTCCGTGCACTGAAGCCAGCCTGGTACGTACACGCGTCCGAAGCAGAACGCGAGCTCCTGACGCCCGAGGAGCTCGAACGAGCGATACAGGGCTACGACGACCACCCATACGACCCGCAGGGCTGGTATGCGAGTTGGGCAGACCAAAAGTACGGCTGGCCGCACAAGTTCTACGTGGAAGGCCTAAGATCTCGCGATCCAAGCCTGCTACACTGTATCTCTAGTATAGGCAATGCCAAGGAACCGCCAGCCGAAGGTTACATGAACTTGCAGTGGTACCAAGTAAAGAGCTGCCCCCGCAAGTTGCTCAAGGCCGCTAAAGCAGACGGTATGGTCTACTCCGCCGAGATCCCAGAGAACTGGCTTGGGTTCGGAACGAAGACTACGCTACACGCTAAGTTCTACACCAAGCACCTCGCCGACCCGAATGTCAGTGAAGAGGTCAAAGACCAGGTCTGCGCCGTGAGTGGTCTATACTTCAAGTTCGATCCCGATGGACACGTCTACTGGGCAAAGACAAAAGAAGCCCTCCAGAAGGATTAACAATGTGGCGAGACCTGCTATGGCTCGCAGTCGTGATGGGTGTACCCACGATGGTTGTCGACTTCTATCACTGGCTACAACGACGAAAGGAAAATAAGTGAGTCTTCACTTTACACTATACGCTAACACGGAGCGAAAGGGTATGCTCGAGATCAGGAGACAGAGGCACTTGGACCTCACCGTTCCGGAGTCGCTGTACGACGACTCCGTGAACACCTACGTAGTTGAGCTCGACGGTCGAACGCTCGGGACACTCGAACATCGTTACGGCGATGGCCCTTGGACGCTAGTTAACAAGGCAACAGCGCTCGTAGCGTTTCGTCCGTCACTACTCAGGCAGGTAAAGGATGACACTTGATGCTACGTCTGCTGGAGTTGTATACGTCAGTCCAAGGAGAATGTGACCGTACAGGGACACCTACTACCTTTGTAAGATTCGCTGGCTGCAACCTGACGTGCGCAGCGTGGCCGTGCGACTCGCAGTTCGCTATCGACCCTAAACTCTATCGGAAGGAACAACAACTCGTTACGCCTAGCGACCTCCTAGCTACAGTCGATAACTTGGCAAACGAGACAGGCACGACAAACATCTGCCTGACGGGCGGCGAGCCAGCCTTGCAGCCTATGAGGGATCTCGAAGCAGTAGTTCTCCCGGCACGCCACGTATATGGCTACGACCTCGAGATGTTCAGCAACGGGACGCTACCTTACTCGGAGCAACTTCTATCACGTTGCGCTGTCAGGCTAGACTGGAAACTGCCCGGAAGTGGTGAAGCACAATCGGGCAAGCTCTGGCACCAGCGCATAGAGAACTATTACGCCATGAGCGAGTACGAACATCATACAATTAAATTCACTATCAAGGACGTTAAAGACTTCGAGGCGGCACGTGACATTTACGAGAAGTTCGACATGTCCGCATGGCCCGGATCGATCTACGCCGGACCCGTTTGGGGCAGTAACTTTACCGCTAGGGATATCGTCGATGGTATCTTGACCTACAAGCTTCCCTGGAAACTTAACATTCAGGCACACCAGTATATTTGGCCAGCAAACGAAAGAGGACGCTAATGCTCGACTATCCCGCAAGCGGCCTGGAACACCCAAACGTTCTGCGGATGGCACACGATCTACTTCGAGATGTCGTAGGTCTCGATACATCTAGGCCTGACATGAAGGACACGCCGCGCAGGTTCGTTCAGGCCCTACGCGAACTTACGACTCCCGACTACGATTGGGAGTTCACGACGTTCGATACTCTTTCCGACGAGATGGTAATTGTTCGAGACATCCAGTTCCACTCCCTGTGTAGACATCATATCTTGCCGTTCATGGGTGTATGCCACGTAGCCTACGTCCCAAACGTTAAGCTCGCGGGCCTCAGTAAGATTCCACGACTAGTCAAGCAGCGTAGCGCCAGCCTTAATGTCCAAGAGGAGCTGACAGCAGAAATCGCCATTGCGCTAGAAGACCATCTTGAACCCAAAGGCGTAGGTGTTATCATGGAAGCGGAACACACATGTATGTCCATCCGGGGTTCACTCGCACCTGGTACGCTCACGTACACAGCAGCCATGCGCGGAGTCTTTTCGGACCATATGAAAACTGCCAAGGCGGAATTCCTGAGTAGGATTAACTCCCATGCCTAGTATGAGAGTAGTACCCTTGTCAGGCTCACATGCTGACTGGTTCGCAGTCATAGACGTTGAAGACTATGAACTAGTTAGTTCTCATAAGTGGTACCTCACACATAGTACTAGCAGTCTTGGACTCGATTACGCTCAGACTACGATTACAGAGGATGGTAAGCAAAAAGTTGTAAAGATGCACAACCTTATCATGGGTACTACGAATGTGGGCCATCGTGATAATAATGGGCTAAACAACATGAAGTCGAACCTTCGCGTAGCTACCTTTAGCCAGAATATGGGAAATCGGCGTAAGACTATACTCCCAACTGCATCTGGATTTAAAGGCGTATATCGAGCAGATCGTGGCAAGTGGCGAGCTATGATTTACGACAACGGAAGAAACCGATTTCTCGGACAATTTACTTCCGAAGAGGAAGCGGCACGAGCGTACGATACAGCGGCTAAGCGTAAGTGGGGAGAATTCGCTAAGCTCAACTTCCCTGACGAAAACGAACTCGCACACCTTCCGCTACTCGTTCAAATAGCCGCCCAGTGCCGTGATGATGCCGAACGCTGGTTTGCCCTAACTGACGATCTAACAAACAGTCTCATGGGCGTTATGGGGGAGCTAAGCGAATGTATAGAGTACTGGAAGAAGGTTCGACGAGGCACACATACACTGGAACAAGTTAAAGATGGACTAGCAGAGGAGGTAACGGATGTGTTCATCTACCTGATGAACATAGCTGGTATACTACGAATGGACCTAGAACAGACGTACAAGCAAAAGAGAGAACTCAACGAAAAACGATTTGGAGGATCCAGCAGTGACTAACGACCCTATGCGATACGGCGCACAAGTAGATCCTCAAGCAGCCTTTCAAGAGGTTCCGACAGACCTGCCGGAACCAGATCTGTCGCCCGAGGTAGTTGAAGCTCTTCGTACGGCTGATACACTATTCGACCAGCTCTGCGAGGAACGATACAAGGCCGGTCGGGATAAGTACGGCCACCTAACATTTTTGTCTATGCCGACGATTCAAATGGCTCAGGAGGAGATTATCGACCTAGCCAACTATGCAAGGTTCACCTTCGTCAAGCTAGAGCTGCTCAAGCTACAGATCCAGGCCATACAGGAGTCCTCCATGAAGGACGGCTTTTATTCTACTGATTCGGTCACGAAGATGAGGAAGCCGATCTAGTATGGAAATCGCTCTAATCGCTCCGCCATCGCTGCTTGACTACGTCAAGAACCGCGAGTACCACATGGTCCTGCCAGTTTACCTAAAGGACTCTAATTACTACCGCTACTACTACGAACGCACCTCGATTCTGGCGCCAGTAGTACATACCATGCTAGACTGTGGCGCCTATGAAGGCGAAGCCCTCGGAGGCAGCGAACTCCTAAATCTCGCACACGACTTGCGAGCCGACGAAGTTATCTCGCCGGACACAATGGGCGACGCTGTTGCCTCCTACAAGAAGCTTACAAAGTTGCTGTCCTATCGGAAGCATCCGTCACGAGCGCATAAGCGCAACTTCCACATTATGGTTCCCGTACAAGGGCGTAGCGTCGAAGAGTGCTACGCCTTTGTAGATCGCGTCGCAGCTATCGCAGCGGGTAACGCTATAAAGACGTTCGGCCTACCCAAGTGTCTCGTAGAGACAACAAGCTGGGCGGAAATCCGAATTACTCTTCTGCGATACATCCAGGAGAGGTACGAGGGTGCCTTCGACGTTCACCTCCTCGGCTACAACAGTCATGGCGAGACACTGCAAGCCGCGCTACGCGGTGCGCGCAGCATGGACACCTCGATGCCGTTCGTTGTCGCAGCGGCAGGCTGGTCACTAGGCGAACACAAACAAATACCACGCGATCGCGAACTCGACCTACGTGAAGCTATGACGTCTACCCCCCCTGATCCCGAGCTAGTCAAGGGCAACATAGATCTACTCGACGCATGGGCGCACATCAGTTCCAGCGACCAGCCCTATCTCCTCACGAGTAGTCCTGTTGATGGCGAAACAATCACACGAGCACTCTACGTAGGAGAACAAGGACCCGAGTCGCGAATGTTCCACGACGGGGAGAAAATCATACACAAGCCAGAAGGGAACTATAATGATTGACAAGACGCTACTGAAGCCAGGTATGGTTATAGTTGTACGTGGCACATCTTGGGTCAGTAAGCTTATCGAAGTCGGATCTGTTCTTCGAGAACTCCCTTCGGCTTCTCACATAGCAGTCGTTACCCACCAGGACGCAGCAAGCACGTGGTGGGGCAAGGAGGGACGTCCCGGTGGCGTCGGCGATGCAGATCTGACTCGCTATATTCGTAATCCTCGTTCAATCTGTAACTTCGAGCAGCCGCTCGAATGGAGCCAGCAAAACCAAGTCGTCAGTACCGTTAAGCTTCTAAACGGGACCCCGTACGACTGGAGAGCAATTTTCGAAGATACACTTCTCGGTCTGGGACTCAAAGACATCTGGAAAGAGAAGATCAACGGTCTAGTTCCAGGACACGTTGTCTGCTCTTCGCTTGCAGCTTACGCCTACGACAAAGCGGGAGCGAAGGCGCCAAGTCCTAACGACTACCGGCACGTTTTCCCCGCCGACTGGACGGCGTTCATCGAAAGTCGCGGTTGGCAAAAGTGAAGCGTCCGTATCTACTCTTCGAGCCTAGAGACTGCTGGATTGGCGTCTACTGGGGCAAAGAGGCTGTCTACATTGCCCTTGTCCCCATGATAGTCCTGAGGTTCCGTAGGAGAAAGAGTGACTGAGTCTATCGGGAACGCAGATCAGATCCTAGATGGTGTCATACAACGAGTCAGAAAGCATCCAGCAGCAAATTGTGAGTCGTGCCCCCTTTTGCTCGACGGCGAGTACGTTCCAAGCGCTGGTCCCGAAAGGGCTAAGCTCGCTGTTTGCGGCGAAGCTCCAGGCGCGTACGAAGCCAAGGTAGGTGAGCCCTTCGTTGGTGAGTCGGGGAAGCTACTCACCAAGATCCTAAGTGCTTACGGCATCAACAAGCATGAAGTCCTAAGAACAAACGCAGCCAGTTGTCGCAGATCAGATGGTGCAACGCCAACACAGGCAGCTATCCAGGCTTGCAGACCTCGACTAGTAGCAGAACTCAAAGACAGAGAAGTCACACAAGTCGTCGCACTAGGTAACAGCGCAGCACAATCGATCCTACAAACTAAGACAGGAATCACCAAGCTACGCCTAGGACCAGGCCGGACAACTTCCGAGTTTCCTGGTCTAGAGGTCGTGACAACTTTTCATCCAGCCGCGGCTTTGAGACAGCCCGACTATTTCCCGTCGATAGTGAGTGACTTTGGGAAGCTCCGGGGATATTACTCACAATGGTACGAACCAAAATGGCAAGCCTACGAGTACCCAGCAGAGGCACTAGCGGCACTGGCCGAGCTAGAAAAACTTCCAATCGAACCTGTAACAATCGATATTGAGAGCGCAATTGAGAAGGACATGTGCCTAGCACCAGAAACAAGTGTTCTCAAGAAAGACCTGACCTGGGTGCCCATTGGTAGTCTCGCTGTCGGAGACGAACTAATAGCGTTCGATCAAGATAGAATTAGTCAGATGCAGCCAGCAATCGTTACTGCTACCAAAAGAATCACTCAGCCCTGCTACCGCGTAACGACAAAACGGACATCCATTGTATGCAGCGTCAACCACATGTGGCCTGTCAAAACGTGCCTTGCTGCGGGATATACTTGGCGTCCCACACGTTTCTTGCACGACCGACTAGGTAGGACTAATACGCGCAATGTACTGGCAGAATTCTACCTACCTTGGCTAGCATTCCCCTGGGAAGAAGACACCACAAAAGATGGTGGATGGCTAGCAGGAATACTAGACGGTGAAGGTTGTCTTTCGGGAAGAAAGGCAGGATACGGCTACTACCTCAACGTCTCGCAGAACGACGGCCCCGTTTTCAATAGGGTAGTCGAAGTTCTGCAGCGTGCAGGATTCGAACTTCAAATATTTCACGCCGACCCAAACGATCTGAGTTCGCCAAAACGCGCACAGGTAGCAAGCAAGGACCAAATGCTACGTATGCTAGGAGTCTATCGGCCAGTCCGACTACTCGAGAAGGCAAGCAAGATCTGGCAAGGTACGCGCAGGCATTTTGTGGACCTCATCGAATCTATCGAATACGTCGGAGAACGCGAAACAGTAGCGATCGAGACAACGACGAAAACACTCATAGCAGAGGGATATCTGACACACAACTCGTTCGAAACTCCGGCTCGACACACGCTACTGTGCGTAGGCTTGGGTTTCCAACGTGGGCGCGTAGCTGTTATAGGCGAAACTGCATTGCGATTCGACGAAGTTAGAGAAGCGCTCACTCACTACCTACTCGGCAGGCCTATCAAGGCACAAAACGGAAAGTTCGACCTCAAGGGTCTGTACACCAAACTACGTAAGTTTATACCCGAAGGGCAAGCGCTCAAGCTAGCTACGGACACACTGCTTAAATCGTACTGCGTCTCACCTGAAACTAGAATAATCAAGACGGACCTAACATGGGTTCAAGCGAGCGAAATTAAGACCGGCGACGAAGTAATAGCCTTCACCGAACAATTTAACCGGGGAACAACACTAAAACCGTCAAGGGTCCTCAATACAAAAAGGCAAAAAGCACAATGCTTCAAGATCACAACACAAATAACGGACAACTACCACGGTCACGTAGAACCTCACACTATCGTTTGTAGTGCAAACCACATCTGGCCCGTTAAAGTTCACGGACAAGGAAAAACTGTCTGGAAAACAACTGAGCAACTATACCAAAGACACCTAAGACTGCATCGAATTACGCCGTACGATCTAACACCTATTGATATCCAAGCGTCTAACGTCGCGGAAATTATTAGAAGTAGATACGACGCAGGAGAATCAGGAGCTACACTAGCCAGGCGTGCTAACTGTTCGATAGGACATATATACAATCTACTCAAAAAAACAGGACAAGTACGAACAGGAAACTCAACGTACGGCGGAGGTAGACGTACACAATTGATGCACTTTATCGACCCATGGGAGGTGGATAACACTCGCGAAGGTGGATACATAGCAGGATTCCTAGACGGAGAAGGCTCGCTAAACAATACCGAAGGTAGCTCTTGGCAACTGTCCTACGCGCAAAATCCTGGACCGGTTCGAGATCGAATACGGCGACACCTAAAGGATAAAGGAATAGCTCTTAACAACAATAGTGCACCAAAGGACAAAACGTGCATTCAAGACGCAATCGCCTACGGGTACAGAGGCGCCCTACGTACGCTAGGAACCTTCAGACCCGAACGCTGGCTCGCACATGCCAGTGACATATGGCAAGGAAAACGGAAGTTTAATGTCGTTGACATCGACGACATTGAACCCATAGGAGAACAAGAAGTCATAGGCATCGAAACAACAGAAGGAACTTTCATCGCAGAGGGGTTTCTAACACACAACTGCTTGGACGAAAGAGCTGGCATACATGACCTAGAAACGCTTGGCGTTGAAAAACTAGGCACGCCCTTCTGGAAGAGTGTTATCGATAGGTACAGAGGCCCTAAGGAGTCATACGCAGTAGTTCCTAGACCCGTACTCTACAAGTACAATGCCTTTGACGTTCATGCCACCGATCTAGTCGACGAAGTTCTCACTAGGCAAATGGGAAACGACCAGAAGAAGCTTCACAACTTCCTCGTACGCGCCAGCAACGCGCTACAGTACGTGGAGCTTAATGGGATCGGCATCGATCTGAAATACAACAGTGAACTGTCGATCCAGTATACTGCTAGCCTAGACTTGCTCGAGACGCGCATCGCCACTGCAATACCCAGCCACGACAAAGTCGCCGAGCGGTTTGGGTGGCGACATGGCACATTCAATCCACGATCACCCAAGCAGGTCAAGGAAGTTGTCAAAGACGTTTTTGGTCTGCGCCTACCTATGCAGCTAAACCAAAAAAGGGAATATGCCGAGACAACTAATGCAGAGGCGCTCATGAACTTGCTAGAGCGCAATCTCGACAGGCCGTCGGAAGAATTCCTCCGGCGCATGCTCGAACATCGTAAAGAGAGCAAGACCTTCAGTACGTACGTGAAGGGTATTAGGAAACGAGTCTACCGCGGTCGTGTATACCCAACTTATCTCCTCCATGGAACTACTTCTGGTCGTCTAAGCTGTAGGAACCCTAACCTACAGAACTGGTGTTATAGCAATGACACTGAAGTCCTAACACATCGTGGTTGGAAGCTGTTTAAGGACCTAACAGAAATAGACAAGGTCGCACAATGGCATCAAGACGGCACAATTGACTTTACAGTGCCAACGAAGCTCACTAAGCAGCCTTATACGGGTAAGATGATTCACATAAAATCTTGCGGAACCGACCTGCTAGTAACACCGTCGCACAGAATGTTCTCACTCACTCGTGGTCCTGGAGCTGTGGACGGTAACCTGCAAATAGAACCTGCGTCCACGTATCTTCGCTGGTACAAAGGACAAAACCCTAGTCGCAAGTTCATTCGGGGTGGATATGCAAAAGGGATTCGTGAGCTATCAGGTGCTGAACGACTCGAACTAGCAAGAGCTGTTGCTATTCAGGCAGAGGGACATTACTCAAGCGCATGGCCGAATCACATCAAGTTGTCACTGAATTCAGAACGTAAACGTGCACAACTCAGAGAACTGTATAGCAATGTAAAGACCTACATCAAACCCGATGGTGCACCGCGCGAGTACGTCTGGATTAACGAGACTGACCCAGAGGCACAATGGCTAACTTGGCCGGACAAAAACTTTAAACCGGAGCGCATCCTAGAACTGGGTGCAGAGGACCTAAAATTCTTCATCGGAGAAATTCACAAGTGGGACGGCGACTTCACTAAGCATGCTACTTACCTTCAACATCACGACAGAATACTATCACTTGATGTAGTCCAAGCAGCAGCTATGCTCGCAGGAATGAGCACCAGCTGGTACGAGCAGTCCGAACATCGAAGCACCGTCAACTTTCACCCTAAGGTAAATAGAAACTTCGGCTACCTGTACACTACGGAAGAAGACTACAACAACGTAGTCTACTGTGCACAAGTACCAACAGGCGCACTAGTGGTCAGGAGGAACAAGCTCGCCCTAGTATGTGGTAACACGCGCGGTCATGTTGTCCGTCGACAAGCGATTCCCGCTATTCCTGGCAACGTCTTCGTAGAAGCAGACTTCAAGCAGAACGAAGGTCGCGTCCTATGCTGGCTAGCACAGGATGAGTTTTTGCGGAAAATCTTTAATGATCCAACTCGTGACCTATTCGACGAACTAACACCGCCGCTATACGGCGACGTGTCAGGACTTAACGAAGACGCAGCAAAGGAGCTTCGCGTACGCGTCAAGGCCTATTTTTATGGAACCGGGTACGGACGAACAGCTTTCAGCGTAGCCCTAGAACATAACATACCTGTCGCCGAAGCTGAACGTGGCATGAACGCATTCCTCAGGACCATTCCCGCCACGGTCAAGTGGCAAGAACAAATCAAACAACAAGTCCTTAACGGACAGGACCTTATTACGCCGTTCGGTAGACATCGTCGCTTCTGGCTGATTACAAACAAGAACAAGAAGGACGTACTCAACAATGCACTTTCGTTCAAGCCTCAGAGTATCGCATCCGATATCTGCCTAGATGCATTTATTCATCTACGGCCAGATCTCAAGGGCATCGGGTATGTCAGGAACCTCGTTCACGACAGTATCCTGACAGAATGTCCCGAGAATAGAGTAGGTGAAGTCAGAGAACTAATGCGGTACCACATGGTAGAGGCAGCACGACGAGTTGTCGGAGACTACGTCAAATTCGGAGCTGACTTCTCCGTTGGATACAATTGGGGCACGTTGGAAAAGATACCTTAAGCTGCCTGTAAAATGAGCCTTGATATTTCCAAGTGCGCCCATGTATAATTAGAGAAAGGAGGGGGTTGAAATTCCTAGGGGACAAAAAGCCAAAGTAGGTGACAAAACAGTAAACAAGCTAGGCTACGAGTACGTCAGAACTAAGACGGGCTGGAAAGGAAGCCACGTCCTCGTCATGGAGAGGCACCTCGGACGGGAACTACTCCCAGGGGAGTACGTTACCTTTAAAAACGGCCATAAGCCTCCTATCACATTCGATATGCTCGAACTTCGTAAGCGAGGCGACAAGAAGAGCCCGAGAGCACGAATAGCCGTAATCGAGGACAGAATCCGCGAACTCGAAGCCGAACTCGAGTACCTACAACAGGAGCGATAGATGGGCAGAGGAAAGTCACGGCGCAAAACGCTTCCCCAGAATCACGTTCCTTCCTCGGCAGCGCTCGCGGTCCCTATGACTGAAGGTTCCACAGGGCGTGTAGGTGTCCAGGCAGAACCTAATATGGACCAGACAGAGGAACGTTTGTTCAAGATCGCCTCTACAGACATCGAAAAGATCGAGCGACTAGCACAAGAGTTCCCGCTACTAATCCGAGAAGCGCGTGGACTGCTTAAGGACCTGCGAGCTGAAGTCAAGAAGGCCCAGCAGTGTGTTCCGATGATCATTCAGCGTCGCATTACTGCCGAGGTCAACAAACAGATGGAGGCTCTTGACGAAGAGACTAAGCTTGCTATGAATGCGGCTGTCAAAAAGGTTGGACGGGAGTTCGACAAGCTAGAAGCAATCTATCTCGGCACGGACGCACAATCACGTCATGAGGGTCAGACGCCACTTAGAGACGTTCTCGAACGGGCAGTAGATCAGGCCGAGCGGCTCAAAGCTTACCAGAAAGAGCTTACAGATGGCGAAAACTGAAGGTGCTAGAGACGCATGGAACAAAGAGGTTCAGAGGCTGTACCATCACCTTCTCCTTAACGCACTTGCTGCCGCTTTCGTTACGCTCGCAGAGAGTGTATTCAAAGAGTACGAGGAGCGAATTACCAAACTAGAAGACGCTGCAACAGACTACCGAAGAAGGATCAACGATGGCGGAGACCAAAGCGCATAAAAAGTATATGAAGGCATACCGAAAAGAGCGTTCGGCAGAAGCAGCCGTACTAGTGCTGCAACAGCGGGCGCTCAAACTTATCGATGCCGGTATCCTAAACGATGCTCAGAATCTACGTGTCGGATATGTACGACCTGCAGCTGAGTGGGTAAGATCGGGACGCCTTCTCGAAACCTATCCGGAACGTCGCCAGCTAAATCTGAGTGAGGCCCTAGTCGCTATCGACCTAGGCTCTGGACACCTACCTTGGCCTAGAAGGTGGACAGCTAAGCAGTTCGACCTCTGCACCAAGGGCTGGGCTATGCCGCCACTGGACACCTGATTCTCAGCTCGAGGATCTTGCTGTCAAAGTGCTTTAAATCCCTTAGTTAGACTTAAACAGACATTCATATGCCATGGCAAAAGCGGTTCAACAATAGCTCGATGAGCAAGAGGCGCTCTGATCGTCTAACTAAGTCTGTTAGCTCTGTCACGGATTGTTAGAGGAGGTATTAGAACATGCCAAAGTTGGACCACCTGTACATTAATTGTGTGAACGGGGTCGTACGAGATATCCTGCTGAACGGGAAACCTATCTGGATGATATCTAGAGCGGTAGTTGAGCTCGACGCTAACGACATATCAAAGGTTACGCTTCACGCAGACATTCCCCAGATCGAAGTCGCGGGTGACATGGATGTCTACCTCGACGATGAAACAGTACAAACGCTAACTCAACTAGGCTGGACACCACCAGCCGATCCAGAGAACGAAGACAAAGTAATGATTGAGCAGTTCGCAGCGTTCACCTGGCGGTCCCGATGGAACAAGCCCGAGATGGCCGTCATGTCATCACAGAGCGGTCCAGACGTTGTCGCAACAGGGTTCTTCGGCTACGTACGCTGTGACCTGCGACGAGACGAAGACATCGCGGCAATTGTAAGGTCGGCACGTGCGTTTGCCGACCACCTCGAAAACATGAAGAGGAAGTACGACGCTGCAGACGAGAAGCCACTCTGGTCTAAAGATAGCGGGGGGTCACCACGAAGGAACTATGACTAACGAGCACGGAGGAACTATGACTAACGTGTACGGTAGGTGGTACAGGGGTAGGCCACCCGCTCCTGGCTACTATCTTGGCGCCTGGCGGCGTGATGGTAAGTGGTTCGTGAGCGAACTGTGGTACAATCCTAACAGCATCGGTACTGGCTGGTGGATATCTAGAGGGTATCTTGACCAGATACCTCGTGTTCAGACTGAGACCATTCCGGTTGAGGCCTGGATGCTAAAGCCACTCTTTCAGGAGAGTCCATGACTGACACGTCACCGTTTCCACCACCTAACCAGCACACGGATGCGATTCGTGACCTTCAAGAGAGGTTTCAGCTTCTGGAGCGTAACCTAAGCCAGCGTCTCTACGAGGTCATGATCCGCGTAGACAAGCTCATCCGTGAAGGCGAAGATCTTATCCACAAGTACAAGGACACAGACGCCCCTAACGACCCTGACAGGTACGACTACAGTACTGGAGATTACGAAACATGACAGACTCAAAGCACGCTCACTTGCTTGGTAAGCAAGTCCGTGTCACACTGAACCGTCCGATCGATAAAGGTGGTTCTCTACACATCGTAGAAGGCAAGCTACTTGCCTTTGATGACGGTGGTGCAGCCGTTGTTCAGCAAGACGACGGCTTTGTCATGCACTGCTGGCCAATGCTCGACATAGAGAGGACCCCGAGCTGTCGCAAAGAGGGACTCAACTGTCTGATCTGTCAAAGACTCAGAAAACTCAGTCGCATGCAAGGACTGTCCTGACTGCAATATCAACCTGGCAGCAGCTGACGATGCAACTTGGGACTAGGAGCAAACATGAGGATAGTTAGTATCGACCCTGGTGGCACGAGCGGGTGGGCTGCTTGGCAAGAAGGTGTACTCGACTATGGTCACCTCGAGGGCGACCATCACAAGAAGCTGTTCGACTTTCTGTGCGCACAGACTCACTGTCTGCATAAAAACGAGTGGGCTGATCGTAACATGGTTATCGTCTGCGAGCGCTTCGACCATGTATCAGGAGTTGCCAAGCTGGATAGCGTAGAATACATTGGCGTCATCAAGTTCTTTCAGCAAACTTACAGTGTCCAGCTGGTACTCCAGAGCCGCAGCATCAAACCGGGGCAGGACAAAAAGAAGGGCTGGGCCTCAGACGATAAGCTTCAGGCATGCGGTATGCTCATACGGCCAAAGACAAAGTGGGTTCACGCGAATGATGCTATGCGTCACCTTATGTACTTCGGGTTTCACAACAACAAGGCCCCACCTGAGCTACGACAAGAAATCCTGAAGGGACTCAAGGCTCTAACAAAGGAGAGCTGATTAGCGATAGGAAACGCTGACCCGTCCAGACGGGCGGTACCTCGTCGACGGCGGACGATCGAGGAGGGCTGGACGGGTCAGCAGCTTTGAGTTAGTCCGCCTTATCTAGTCTCCTAATATTGCTCGAGTACCCGGACTCCGTTCGCCCTGTGGAATCTCGTACGCCAAGGGGCCCGCGCTATGGGTTAGAGGTCCAGTACACCAGGCTCACAGGCATCGTGCTGTAGGCGCCACCCTCCGTACAGAGGTACTGCAAGAGAGCCCAGCGGTTCGTGGCATTTAGGTGTTCCATACTCACCGCTGCAAGGTGCGCAGCAGTCGAACTACGATGCACTGCCGCCTCGTGAAGAGACAGTGTCCCATCCGAGACGTGACGTGTCGGACCTGTACTCACAGTGGTACTCCCTGTCCTCCAGAGATTGATGAGCTCTGCCTTCGCTTCTACCACGCTGCTAGCCGTATCCGACTTGTAGCAGTTCCAGTCCTGGCTACCAGGGCCAGTACTTGTGTACTGCCAGGACTTAGGTGTCATGCCCCCGTATGGCTGCCATCC
>WNGL01007747.1_pt1 | contig 24964 bp, 26 predicted proteins | sample 5400591 | NCBI WGS metagenome assembly WNGL01 (sample SAMN13153377, study PRJNA577476) | soil metagenome | isolation source: 80 cm soil or saprolite under Garry oak tree replicate 1 | place: USA:California | collected 2016-06-15 | reverse complement strand
GGACCGGCGGCGGCGCGCGGGGCGGGCGCTCGAGCGCGTGGGGCTGGCCGACCGCATGACGCACAAGCCGAACGAGCTGTCGGGGGGGCAGCGGCAGCGAGTGGCGATCGCCCGGGCGCTCGTGAACGAGCCGAGCATCCTGCTCGCCGACGAGCCCACCGGGAACCTCGACTCGGCGACGAGCGCCGAGCTGATGGGCGTGTTCGCCGACCTGCACCGCCAGGGCCAGACGATCGTGATGGTCACCCACGAGCACGACATCGCCGCGCACGCCGCGCGGGTCGTGACCCTGCGCGACGGCCTCATCGCCACCGACCAGCGCCAGGCGGCCTGAGTGCACTTCGCCGAGGCCGTCCGGCTCGCCTTCCAGACCATCCGGGCCCAGAAGCTGAAGAGCGTGTTCTCGGCGGTCGGCGTCTTCATCGGCGTCGCGTTTCTGATCGGTGCCTGGTCGATCGTCAACGGGATGAACGTCTACATGACCGAGAAGTTCGCGGGGACGCTCATCGGCGTGAACACGTTCCACCTGCGCCGGCGGCCGAACTTCACCCCCAACGTCTCGGACTCGACCTGGCGGGCATGGCGGCGCCGGCCGCGCATCAGCTTCGAGGACGCGGATGCGGTGTCGAACGGCATCACCATCCCGGTGATCACGGCGTGGTGGTCCGAGGACCGCGGCGACGTGGAGTACGGCAGCAAGAAGGCGAAGCAGGTCTCGCTGCAGGGGGCGACGGAGCGCTACTTCGACATTCGCAACATCCGCATCGAGCAGGGCCGCGCCTTCACCCCGCAGGAGGCGCGCGGCGGCGCTACCGTGCTCGTGATGGGCCACGACCTCGCGGACAAGCTGTTCGAAGGGCGGGACCCGCTCGGCAAGTCGGTCCGCATCCACGGCATCCCCTACCGCGTCATCGGCGTGGCCGAGCGGCGCGGCAACCTGCTCGGCATCTCGCTCGACAAGTTCGTGATCGCGCCCGCGGTCTCCCCCATCCAGCGGGAGGTGAACCCCCCGGGGGTCATCGACGCGCTGATGGTGAAGGCGAGCTCCGAGGTCGAGATGCGCGAGGCGATGGGGCAGGTGGAGGGCATCATGCGGAGCCGCCGGCACCTGCGCCCGCAGCAGGACGACAACTTCGTCCTCGAGACCTCGGAGGGCGTGCTCGACTTCTGGGGCAAGATCAACCGCATCCTGCTGGCCGTCGGTCCGGGGCTCGTGCTCATCGCCCTCGTGGTGGGCGGCATCGTCATCATGAACATCATGCTGATGGCGGTGGCGGAGCGCACCCGCGAGATCGGCATCCGCAAATCGCTCGGCGCCCGCCGGCGCGACATCCTGCGACAGTTCCTCGCCGAGTCGGCCACGCTCGCCGCGATCGGCGCCGTGCTCGGCGTGGCCACGGGGATCGGGCTCTCGGTCGCCCTCAACGCGGCGACCCCGCTCCCCGCCTCCGTGTCGCCGGTCTCAATCGTGCTCGGCGTGCTGCTGGGCGCCGGTGTCGGCATCGTCGCGGGGGTGTATCCCGCGAGCCGCGCCGCCCGGCTCGATCCCATCGTCGCGCTGCGCCATGAGTAGCGCGTGACCCCCCTGCTCGAAGGCGTCGGCATCGCGCTCGATTCACTGCGCGCCAACAAGGTCCGCGCCGCGCTCACGATCCTGGGCGTCGCGATCGGCGTGATGGTCGTGATGGTGATCGGCGCGCTCATCAGCGGCTTCAACAAGGGCGTGAGCGACATGCTGGAGCAGTCGGGCCCGAAGACCTTCTGGGTGGGACGCCACTTCCAGGGCGGGGTCAGCATCTGCGACGACACGGACGAGAACTGCCCCTGGCGCCGCAATCCCCCGATGAAGGTCGAGGACGCCCGCCTCATCCGCCAGGTGGCGAGCGTGGCGTTCGTCGCCGTGGACGAGAACGCGGGCGCGGGCAGCAATGTCGCCTACGGCGCCCGCAAGACCTCGTCCGTGGACCTGAGCGGCCGCAGCGCCGACTGGGTGAAGGTCGCCGGGGGCGACGTCTATCCCGGCCGCTCCTTCACGGCGCTGGAGGACGCCGCCTCCTCCCAGGTCGTGGTGATCAACCAGAAGCTCGCCGACTGGCTCTTCGGGCACCTCGACCCGATCGGACGCGTCGTCCGGATCGCGGGCCTCCCCTACACCGTGATCGGCGTGTTCAACCCGCCGCCCAGCCTGTTCGGCGAGGAGAACAACTTCCAGGCCTTCCTGCCGCACGGCGCCTTCGTGAAGTACGTCCCCTACTGGAAGGGCTGGATGAGCTTTCTCGTGGGGCCCACCGACTCGGCGACCACGCTGCAGGCGATGGAGGACGTGACCGTCGCGCTGCGGGTGGCGCGCGGGCTACGGCCCGGGCAGGAAAACAACTTCGCCGTCGTGTCCCAGGAGAAGTTCCTCGAGAGCGTGAACAGCACGACGCTCGTGCTCCGCGTGGTGATGATCGTGCTCTCGATGGTGGGGCTGGCGGTCGGCGGCGTCGGCGTCGTGGCCATCATGATGATCTCGGTGACCGAGCGGACTCGCGAGATCGGCGTGCGCAAGGCCCTGGGGGCGAGGCGGCGCGAGATCCTGTGGCAGTTCCTGGTGGAGGCGGCGACCCTCACCCTCGCGGGCGGCGTGTGCGGCATGATCGCGGGCGGCGTGGTGGCGCTGCTGATCGCCGCGGCCACCCCCGTGCGCGCGCACGTCCCCATGGGCTCGATCGTCGCGGCGCTCGCGGCGGCGGCGGTCACCGGGATCCTGTTCGGCATCTACCCCGCCATCCGCGCCGCACGGCTCGATCCGGTGGAGGCGCTGCGGTACGAATAGGACCTAGCGCGACGCCATGCCCTTCTTCGAAGCCATCCGCCTCGCCTTCCAGACCATCCGGGCGCAGAAGTTGAAGAGCGTCTTCTCCATCGTCGGCGTGTTCATCGGCGTGATGTTCCTCATCGCGGTCGTCTCGGTGGTCCAGGGGATGAACCGCTACATGACGGACAAGTTCGCGGGCACGATCCTCGGCGTGAACACGTTCCGGCTGCGGCGATACCCCGACGTGCAGATGGGCAACGTCACCGACTCGATGCGGAAGTCGTGGCTGCGGCGCCCGCTGATCACATACGACGACGCGCAGGCGGTCGTGCGCGGCGTCACCACGCCGGTGCTGACCGCCTGGGAATCGAGCACGCGCGCCACGCTGACGGCCGGGCGCAAGCAGGCGAAGGACGTCCAGGTCACCGCCGCGACGGAGCCGTTCTTCGACATCCGCTCGCTGCGGATCGAGCAGGGCCGCGCATTCACGCCGCGGGAGGTGGAGGCCGGCGTCGCGGTCCTCGTGCTGGGGCACGAGCTCGCGGAGAAGCTGTTCGAGGCCCGGGACCCGATCGGGCAGGAGGTGAAGCTCTACGACATGCCCTATCGGGTGATCGGCGTGGTGGAGAAGCAGGGGAACCTGTTCGGACTGTCGCTCGACAAGTTCGCCGTGGCGCCGGCGGCGGCGCCGGTCAAACGCTACGTCAATCCCCCGCGCGTGGTCGAAGCGCTGGCGGTGAAGGCCAACTCGCTCCCCGAGATGCGGGAGGCGATGCTGCAAGCCGAGGCCGTCATGCGCAGCCGCCGCCACCTGCGACCCCGTGAGCCGGACGACTTCGCGCTGGAAACCGCGGACGAGGTCCTCGACTTCTGGGGCAAGATCAGCCGGGTGCTGTTCGTCGCGCTGCCGGGGCTGGTGGCGATCTCGCTCGTGGTGGGCGGGATCGTGATCATGAACATCATGCTGATGGCGGTGGCCGAGCGCACCCGCGAGATCGGGATCCGCAAGTCGCTCGGCGCCAGGCGGCGGGACATCCTGCGGCAATTCCTGGTGGAAGCGACGGCGCTCGCCACGGTCGGGGCGGCGGGCGGCGTCGCCACAGGCAGCGCGCTCGCCGCCCTAGTCGCCGCCACCACCCCCCTCCCCGCGGCGGTGGCTCCCTGGTCGATCCTCGTGGGGGTCATCCTGGGCGCGGGCGTTGGCATCGTGGCCGGCGTCTATCCAGCGAGCCGCGCGGCGCGCCTCGATCCGATCGCGGCCTTGCGACAAGAGACATGACCTCTCTGTTCGAAGGGGTGGGCATCGCGCTCGCGTCGCTGCTCGCGCACAAGGGGCGGGCGGCGCTGACCATCCTGGGCGTCGCCATCGGGGTGATGGTCGTGATGGTGATCGCCGCGATGATCAGCGGTATCAACAAGAGCGTCTCGAACCTCTTCCAGTCGCTCGCCCCCCAGACCTTCCTCGTGTGGCGCTTCTTCCAGGCGGGCGTGAACGTCTCCGACGGCTCGGACGAGGCGAGCCCGTGGCGGCGGAACCCGACGATCAGGGAGATCGAGGCGGACCGGATCGCCGTGCTGCCGAGCGTGCGCTACGTCACCCGCCGCGACGAGAGCTCCGCAACCGTGGAGTTCGGCGGCCTGCGGCTGGAGTCGGTCAACGTGTCCGGGCTGTCGTCGCAGTGGGTGGAGGTGAACGGCGGCGACATCTACCCGGGGCGCACCTTCACGCGCCTCGAAGACCTGGCGAACAGCGCGGTGGCCGTGATCAGCCAGAAGCTCGAGGATCAGCTGTTCCGCGGGCGGGACCCCATCGGCCAGACGATCAAGGTCGCGGGGGTGCCGTACAGCGTGATCGGGGTCTACACGCCCCCGGCGAGCCTGTTCAGCGGCGCCGCACAGCCGTTCGTCGGGATCCCGCACGGCGCGTTCGTGAAGTACGTCCCCTACGTCAAGGGATGGATGCGGCTCGCCGTCGGGCCGGCGCCCGGATACACGCAGCAGCAGTCGATGGACGAGGTGGTCGCGACGCTGCGCTCGCTGCGCGGGCTCAAGCCCGGCCAGGAGAACAACTTCTCCATCGTGACGCAGGACAAGCTGCTCGACTCCTGGAACAAGGTCACCGGGATGTTCTTCCTCGTGATGCTCGTGCTCTCATCGATCGCCCTGATGGTGGGCGGGGTGGGCGTCGTGGCGATCATGATGATCTCGGTGACGGAGCGGACTCGCGAGATCGGCGTGCGCAAGGCGCTGGGCGCGACGCGGCGCGCGATCCTGTGGCAGTTCCTGGTCGAGGCGGCGACGCTCACGCTCGTCGGGGGCGCGGCCGGGATGCTCGTCGGCGGCTTCGTCGCGTGGCTGGTGTCGCGCTTCACTCCCATCCCCGCCCACGTCCCCGTCTGGTCCATCGTGGCGGCACTCACCGCCTCCGCCCTCACGGGCGTCGGGTTCGGGCTGTATCCGGCGAGTCGCGCCTCGCGGCTCGATCCGGTGGAGGCGTTACGGTACGAATAAGGGAAGAGGCCGGAGAAGGGGCCCCCTCACACTTCCCCCTTCCCCGGCCTCTCACCGTTAAGTTTCTCCGCCATGCAACTTTCCGAAGCCATCCTGCAGGCCCTCCACACCGCGTGGAGCCACAAGCTCCGCTCCTTCTTCACCCTGCTCGGCATCATCGTCTCGGTGGCCTTCCTCGTGGCCGTCGTGGCGGTCATCCAGGGGATGAACGCCTACGTGCGCGAGCGCATCGGCGGCGCGATCGTCGGCGTCAACGCCTTCCAGGTGCGGCGCACGCCCATCGCGATCGGGCTGATCGACGACGAAGACTGGCGCACCATCCAGCGCCGCCCGATCATCGCTCCCGAGGACGTCCCCTACGTGCGGCGGGCGTTGCCCGAGGCGCGTGCGATCGCGCTGCAGTCCGGGTGGCCCACGCCGCAGGCCGACGTCGTGTGGCGCAACAAGACCGTCGGCGACGTGTTCGTGTTTGGCGTGACCGCGCCGTTCCAGCTGGTGCAGGATTACCGGTTCGCCGCGGGCGACCCGCTCACGGACATCGACGTGCGCGAGCGCCGCCCGGTCGCCGAGCTCGGCTACGACATCGCGGACAAGCTGTTCGAAGGCAACGTCGCCCTCGCCGTCGGCCAGCGCATCCGCATCCTGGGACAGCAATACCTCGTGAAGGGCGTGGTCGCGAAGAAGGGCACGGTGCTCGGCCAATCGTGGGATGGGTTCGTCATGCTCCCGCTGACGAGCTTCGAAGCGCTCTACGGGCGGCGCAAGACGACCGTGATCTCGGTGAAGATGCCGGAGGCGACGCTCGTGCAGCACGGCATGCAGCGCGCCGAGGAGGCGATGCGCATCGCGCACCGCCTGCGCCCGGGCCAGACGAACGACTTCACCGTCGATACCGCCGACGCGCTCGTGAGCTTCTGGAAGAACCTCACACGCATCCTGTTCACGGTGATCCCGGCCGTGGTGGCCATCGGGATCGTCGTCGGCGGCATCGTGATCATGAACATCATGCTGATGAGCGTGAACGAGCGCACCCGGGAGATCGGTATCCGCAAGTCGCTCGGCGCGCGACGCCGCGACATCCGCAACCAGTTCCTCGCGGAAGCGGTCACCCTCGCCGTCCTGGGCGGCGTGCTCGGCCTGCTCGCCGGCACGGCGCTCGCCGAGCTCGTGAACGCCCTGTCGCCTCTGCCCGCGCGCGTCACGGCCTGGTCGGTCGTCGTCGCGCTCGGCCTGGGCGCGAGCGTGGGCGTGATCTTCGGCGTGTATCCGGCCATGCGGGCCGCGCGCCTGGATCCGGTGGCGGCGTTGAGGTACGAGTGAACAACGGCGTGGGGAGTGGGGAGTGGTTCGTGACGGTGCGCACCGTGAATCCGCGGAGCACCGTCGGGTACCACTCCCCACTCCCCACGGTTTGGGATTCGGTGCCGTGAAGCTCCATTCCGTATCCGAGGGCTGGCGCATCGCCCTCGACCAGCTGCGCGCCAACAAGCTCCGCTCGGCGCTCACGATCCTGGGCGTGGTGATCGGGGTCGCCACCGTGATGGCGATGGCCTCGATCGTCCAGGGAATCCGGGACCAGATCATCAATACCATCGAGGTCGCGGGGCCGACGACGTTCTACGTGGTACGCGTCTTCTCGCAGACGCCGCTCAACCCGGACGCCCTGCCCAAGGAAGTCCGCATCCGCCCCGTCGTGAAGGCGGAGGAGGCGGAAGCGATCGCGCAGCTCCCCGAGATCCGCTACTCGGGGATCTGGGTGCAGCTGTTCCAGAAGATGGAGTACCAGGGCATCCGCACCCAGATCATGACGCAGTTCGGCGCGGACGACCATTACATGGAGATCCAGGGCGGCCAGCTGCTGGGTGGGCGGTTCTTCTCAGCGGCGGAGCTGAACGGCGGCGCGCCGGTCATCGTACTGGAGCACAAGGCGGCCGAGAAGCTGTTCGGGCGCGTGACCCCGCTCGGCCGCTATGTGCGGCTCGCCGGCAAGTCGCTGCGCGTCATCGGGATGTACCAGAATCCGGAGAACATCTTCCAGCCGCCGTCGCAGGAGATCGGCGCCATCCTTCCCTTCGAGACGGCGCGCCGCTCGTACCGCTATGATGAGACCAATGCGCTCTGGCTCGTGGTGAAGCCCAAGGACGGAGTGGCGGTGACCCAGGCGATGGACGCCGTCACCGTGCAGCTGCGGCGCATGCGGGGGCTCCGCCCGGGAGACCCCGACACCTTCGACCTGATCACGCAGGACCAGATCCTGGACGTGTTCAACAAGCTGACGGGGGCGTTCTTCCTCGTGATGCTCGTGCTCTCGAGCGTGGCCCTGCTGGTGGGCGGGATCGGCGTCATGGCGATCATGATGGTCTCGGTGACCGACCGCACGCGCGAGATCGGCGTCCGCAAGGCCATGGGGGCCACGCGGCGCGAAATCCTGTGGCAGTTCCTGGTCGAGGCGGCGACCCTCACGTTGCTGGGCGGCGTGCTCGGCATCCTGCTCGGGCTGTCGACGGGCGAGCTGCTGAAGGCGGCGCTCCAGTTCGAGGCTCGGGTGCCCGTGTGGAGCGCCGTGGTGGCGTGCGCCGTCTCGATCGCGATCGGGCTGATCTTCGGAGTGGTCCCGGCCGGGCGCGCCGCGAAGCTCGATCCCGTGGAGGCGTTGAGATACGAATGACGGGGAATAGGGAGGTCGACCTTCTCGCTATCGCCGCCCATCGGGACGACGCGGAGCTCACCTGCGGCGGCACGCTCGCCAAGGCCGTCCGGGCGGGCCACCGGGTCGGCATCCTGGACCTCACCCAGGGCGAGGCGGGCACGCGCGGCGACGCCGCCACGCGAGCCGCGGAGGCGGAACGCGCCGCCGCGGCGCTCGGCGTGCACCTGCGCCTCAACGCCGGTCTGCCGGACGCGCACCTCGCGAACGACGAGGCCTCGCGGGCAGCGCTCGTCGAGCTCGTCCGCGCCACGCGGCCGCGGGTCGTCATCCTCCCCTTCCCCGTGGGCCGGCATCCCGACCACCGGGTCGCGTCGGAATTGGGCCGCGACGCCTGCTACCTCGCCGGCCTCGCGAAGTACGGGCCGCCCGGCAAGCCCCACCGGCCGTTCAAGATCCTCCACGCCCTCGCCTACCGCGAAGACCCGGTGAGGCCGTCCTTCGTCGTCGACATCTCCGAGACGTTCGACGCGAAGATGCGGGCGATCCGCTGCTACGCGTCGCAGTTCGACGGAGCGAAGGCGGCGGGCGAGATCCACCCCACGGGACAGGACCTGTACGAGCTGATCCGCGTGCAGTCGGCCCACTACGGCTCGCTCATCCGCCGGCCGTACGGCGAGCCGTACTTCTGTTACGAGACGCTGGAAGTGCAAGACGTGCTGCAGCTTGGCGTGCAATCCCTGTAGCCGCTAGATTCCCCCGCGATGCCCAAGCGACTGGTGTATCTCGACAACGCGGCGACGACCCCGGTGCGTCCCGAGGTGCTGGAAGCCATGCTCCCGTATCTGGGGAGGGAGGCGTTCGGAAACCCATCGTCCGCCCACCGCTTCGGGCGGACGGCGCGGGCGGGGCTCGAGGAGGCGAAGCGCACCATCGCCGAGTGCCTCGGCGTCGAGCCGGGCCAGGTGATCTTCACGTCCGGAGGCACGGAGGCGGACAATCTCGCCATCATCGGGTCGGCGCTCGCGGCGCGCGACCGCGGCGGTCCGTTCCGCGTCGCCGTGTCGGCCGTGGAGCACAAGGCGGTGCTCGCCGCGGCGCACGCCGTGCAGCACCTCGGCGGCGAGGAGATCCTCGTCGGGGTCAGCGCCTCGGGAATCGTGGAAGAGGAGGCGCTGGACGAGGTGCTGGCGCGCGGGGTCGCGCTCGTGAGCGTGATGTGGGTGAACAACGAGGTCGGCACCGTCCAGCCGATCGCGCGCCTGGCGGAGCGCTGCAGGGCGGCGGGCGTTTGCTTCCACTCCGACGCCGTGCAGGCCTTCGGCAAGGTGCCCCTGTCGCTCAGCGACGCGGGCTGCACGCTGGTCACCATCTCGGGGCACAAGATCGGCGCGGCGAAGGGAGTCGGCGCCCTCATCGTGCGCGACCGCGCGGCGGTCGAGGCGATCATCCACGGCGGCGGGCAGCAGTACGGCATCCGTCCGGGGACGGAGAACGTCCCGGGGATCGTGGGGCTGGGCAGGGCCGTCGAGCTCGCGGCGGCCGAGCAGGCCGAGTCGGCGGCGCGGCTGGGCGCACTGCGCGACGAGCTGGAGCGGCGCGTGCTCGCCATCGTGCCCGACGCGGTGATCAACGCCTGGCAGGCCGAGCGGGCGCCGCACGTCTCGAGCGTCTCCATCCCGGGCACGGACAGCGAGGCGCTGCTCATGCATCTCGACCTCGCCGGTATCGCCTGTTCCTCCGGGTCGGCCTGCAGCACCGGGGCGATCGAGCCGTCGCACGTGCTGACGGCGATGGGCGTGCCCCGCGAGCTCGGCATCGCGGCGCTGCGGTTCTCCTTCGGCAAGGACAACACCGCGGAGGACGTGGACGCGGTGATCGGTGCGCTGCCGAAGATCGTGGAGAAGGTGAGGGCGCTGTCGGCGGTGCTGCACCGATGAGGAAGCCGAGCAATTGCGGATTGTGGATTGCGGATTGCGGATTGGTGGGTGGGAGTGCGAATCCGCAATCCGCAATCCGAAATCCGCAATTGGGCGGGGAGGGGTAGATGGCGGAGCGCGTTCTCGTCGCGATGTCCGGGGGGGTGGACAGCTCCGTGGCGGCGGCGTTGCTCGTGGAGGCGGGGTACGACGTCATCGGCGCGACGATGAAGCTGTTCTGCTACGGCGACAGCGTCCCCGACCGGCCGTGCTGCTCGCTCGACTCCATCACCGACGCGAAGCTCGTCGCCCACCGGCTCGGCATCCCGCACTACGTCGTGAGCCTGGAGGACCGCTTCGGGCGCGACGTGATCGGTGACTTCGTGGCCGAGTACGCCCGCGGCCGGACGCCCATCCCGTGCGTGCGCTGTAACTCGTTCACCAAGTTCCGCGACTTTCTCCACCACGCGGACGCCCTGGACTGCCGCTACGTCGCCACCGGGCATTACGTGATCGCCCGGGACGGCGCCCTGTACCGCGGCCGCGACCCGCAGAAGGACCAGTCTTACTTCCTGTGGGGCATCGACCGCTCCGTCGTGGCGCGCCTGCTGGCGCCGGTGGGCGGGCTGACGAAGCGCGACACGCGGGCGGTGGCGCGCGGACTGGGCCTCGTAACGGCCGAGAAGCGCGAGTCGGTCGAGATCTGCTTCGTCCCCGACGACGACTACGTCGCGGTGCTGCAGCGGCACCTGCCCGCGGATGCGGCCGCCCTCGTGCCCGGCCCGCTGGTCACGGCGGACGGCGCGGTGGTGGGCGAGCACGAAGGATTCGCCCGCTACACCATCGGCCAGCGGCGCGGGCTCCCCGGCGGCTTCCGGGCGCCGATGTACGTCGTGGCGATCCGCCCGGAGACCCGCGAAGTCGTGATCGGACCGGGCGACGAGCTGTTCGGCCACGAGGTCCGGCTCGAGACCGTGAACTGGCTCGCCGACCCCATCGCGGCGGGCGACGAGACGTTCGTTCAGTGCCGCTATCGCGCCAAGGCCGCCGCGGCCCGCGTCCGCGAGACGGGTCCCGGAACGCTCGTCCTCGACCTCGCGGAGCCCGTGCGTGCCATCACGCCCGGGCAGTCGGGCGCCCTGTACGACTCAGCCGGCCGCCTGCTCGGCGGCGGCGTCATCGCTTAGCGTCCCCTTCCCGCGCCGTTCGTGCGCCGGGTCACAGTCCCGTCGGCACGTCGCGCCCTAACGTTCTGTCCGGAACACCGTCCCTGACCCCGGGTACCGGGCTCAGCGCCCCCCCGGTTCACACCTCAGCAGGAGCCGTTATGCCGACGCACCGTCGCACCTGGTTGGGCCTCGCCTTCGCCGCCCTCGTCGCGGCGTGCGGCGAGAGCACCAGCCCCCCGCTCCCCGATTCGCAAGGCCTCAACTCCGACCTGCAGACCGTCAGCGCCGTCTTCCAGACCGAGGTGTTCAAGAGCTTCGGCGCGATCGGGACGGCGCCGGGCTCGCCCGCCGCGACCACGACCCCGCCCGGCGCGCTGCTGCGCGCGACGAGCCCTCTCGCGCCGAGCTCGACGAAGCAACCGTATGCTGCGACGCCCCAGCGTCTCCAGGCGCTGCGCGCTGCGGCCGCTGGGATGAGCGCGGCGGCGACCGCGGTCATTCCCCAGACCCTGTGGGGCAAGACCTACGTGTGGGACGCCGTGACGACCCACGGGTACGTCGAGGACCCGAACCAGTTCGACGGCACCCGCCAGGGCATCCGGATCATCCTCTACCAGGTGGACGCCAACGGGCAGGTCATCGAGAATCCGCTGACGATCGTCGGCCACGTCGATCTGCTGGACGAAAGCGACGCGAATACGAGCAAGCTGCACGTCATCGTGCAGGACGCGTCCGCGTCGCCGGTCACCTACGCCGACTACACGATCAGCGCCACGGTGGTCGGGAACCCGGTGTCCGAGTTCACCGGCACGGCGAACGGCTACGTCAGCGACGGAGCGCGCACCGTGACCTTCAGCGCGTCCTTCCACGCGACGCAGCTCGACACCCCCGCTCCGGACCTGCAGTTCGACGTCACCTGGGACCTGGACAATCCGCCCGTGAGCGTCGCGCTGCACGTGACGGTCACCACGTCTGACGCCGACCACGCCACGCTCACGATCGATCTCAGCGTCACCCGGGGCGGTGCGACGGTTGCTCTCACCGGGACGATTACGATCGGGCCGGGCACCGTGACGGCGGATCTGACGATCACGGTTCCTGGAGGCACGTTCGCCCGGATCATCGGTACGAACGAAGGGATCACGATCCGACATCCGAACGGCAGCGAGCTGTCGCAAGGCGAGCTCGAGGCGATGCAGCATTTGTTCGAGCTGCCCGAGCACCTCCAGGAAGTGCTCGACGACCTGTTCCACCCGGCCGAGCATCTCATGGGCGGGTGAGCGCGCGTCGCGCGCACCGCAGCACATCCCCCGGTGGCTGCACGTGCCCTGCGCCGTGTGGGGCGTGATGATCGAGTACCAGGGCTGGATCTGCCCCCTGACGCCGCTCGAGAACGCACTCCGGACGCGGGCTGGGCTCCAGGGCTACGAGGGCGGGTTCGTCGAGCATTACGTGTTGCCGGTGCTCTACCCTGCCGGTCTGACGCGGCCGACGCAGGCCATGCTGGGGAGCCTGGTGCTGGCCGTGAACCTGATCGCCTACGCAGTGGTCGTCCGCCGCCTGCTCCGAGGAGGTTGACCCTATGCTGACCCGCCGAGGGTTTCTCGAGACGATGCTCGCAGCCGGCGCGGGGATCCCCGCCCTCAAGGACGACGGGCTCGAGCGCCTGCTCGGCCTGGCGCGACGGGTGGACGGCCGCCTGCCCGCGGAGGTCGCTCGAGACGAGGACTTCTGGCTCGGGATCCAGCAGGCGTTCACGCTCGACCGCACGCTGATCAATCTCAACAACGGGGGCGTGAGCCCGTCGCCGCGGGTCGTGCAGGAGGCGATGCGGCGCTACCTCGAGTACTCGAACACCGCGCCCGTGTACACGATGTGGCAGGTGCTCGAGCCCGAGATCGAGTCGGTGCGCCGCCGGCTCGCCGCCAGCTTCGGGTGCGACCCGGAGGAAATGGCGATCACGCGCAACGCCAGCGAGGCGCTCGAGATCGTGCAGCTGGGGCTGCCGCTCGAGCGCGGCGACGAGGTCCTCACGACGACCCAGGACTACCCCCGGATGCTCACGACCTGGCACCAGCGCGAGCGGCGGGAAGGCATCGTGGTGAAGGAGATCAGCTTCCCCGTGCCGCCCCCCTCGCAGGACGATCTGGCCGAGCGGATCGAGCGCGCCATCACGCCGAAGACGAGAGTCATCCACGTCTGCCACATCACGAACCTCACCGGGCAGATCTTCCCGGTGAAGCGAATCTGCCAGCTGGGCCGCGCCCGCGGCATCGAGGTGATCGTGGACGGGGCCCACGCCTACGCGCACTTCCCGTTCACGCGCGACGAGCTCGACTGCGATTACTACGGGACGAGCCTCCACAAGTGGCTGCTCGCGCCCCACGGCACGGGGTTCCTCTACGTCCGCAAGGCGAAGATCGAGCGGGTGTGGCCCATGATGGCCGCGCCGCCCGAGATGAACGCCAACGTCCGCAAGTTCGAGGAGATCGGCACGCACCCCGCGGCGAACCACAACGCCATCGCCGAGGCGCTCACCTTTCACGAGGGGATCGGTCCCGAGCGCAAGGCCGCCCGGCTGCGCTACCTGTTCCAGCGCTGGGCGAAGCGGCTCGAGAAGCTGCCGAAGGTGAGGATCCTCACGCCCTACGATCCGGCACAGTCGTGCGGGCTCGCCAGCGTGGCGGTCGAGGGGGTGGACGTGAACAAGCTGGTCGCCTCCCTGTGGGACAAGTACCGCATCATCGTGACCCCCATCGTGCACAAGGAGTTCTCGTGCGTGCGCGTGACGCCGAACGTGTACACGACGGCCGCCGAGATCGACCGGTTTGGGGATGTGATGGAAGAGGTGATCAGGAAGGGGCTGCCCGCCTGACGTCGTGGCGCAACGCCGGCAGTCGCTTCATGGCTTCTCCGCGATCACGAGGAGCGAGCTCCCGAACGGCACCGGCAGCGCGCCGTGCACGAGCTGCTCGCTCCGCGAGACCAGATACAGGGCGCGATTGATCCACGGCGGGGGGACACGCGGCGGCGCCGGCGGGCGCCGCCACAACGCCTCGAGCAGCCGCGCGCCGAGCTTCGCCGGGAACAGCCACTGGAAGAAATACCGGCTGCGCACGACCCGCAGCCCGGCGGCGCGCGCCGCGCGCGCGAAGCTCGCCGTAGTGTAGCGCGCGTAGTGATGGTTCAGCACGTCGTGGTTGGTCCAGAGGAGCGGGAACGCGGGCACCGTAACGAGGAGGATCCCGCCGCGCTCGAGCAGCGCGAGCGCGTGCCGCAACGCCTCCACGGGCTCGGGGAGATGTTCCAGCACGTCGAGCATCAGGATGAGGCCGTATTGCCGCCCCGGTCGGAAGCTCCGGTCGAACGGGACGACGTGGATGCGGTCGCGGTAGGGACCGTCCGAGGCGACCAGCGAGGCGTCGGGCTCCACGCCCTCCACCGGGCCGAACTCGGCGAGCCGTTCGAAGAACAGCCCGTCCCCGCACCCCACGTCGAGAATGGCCGACCAGCCCGCCCCGGGGCGCAGGCGCCGCAGCACATCGAGGATCAGCCGCTCGCGGGCCCGCCACCACCAGTGCCGCCGGTACAGGTCGCGGTATCGGACCGCGTACTCCGGCTCCACGAGGCGCCTACGCCACCGCCGACGGGGGCGGGGTCTGGGGAGGGGGGGGGCGGCGTCGAATCAACCTGCCCACGACGTATAGCGGCCGCGCTTTCACCTGCTCGTACACGCGTCCCAGGTACTCGCCGATGACGCCGAGAAAGAAGAGGTTCACGCCCGACAGGAACGTGATGACGAGGATCAACGCGGTGAATCCCTGCGGCGATCGGTGCAGCACGAGCTTCGCGTACAGGGCATAGGCCGCGAAGGCGGCCGAGGCGACAATCGCGAGACCCCCCACCAGGGCCGCCGCCCGCAGCGGCACGGTCGAGAAGGCGAACAGGCCGTCGAGCGCCAGGCCGACGAGCTTCGTGAAGCCGTACTTGCTGCTCCCCTGATAGCGCTCGGAGCGGGCGACCGGGATGCCGATCTGCCGGAAGCCGGCCCAGGCCCGCAGGCCCCGCAGGTAGCGGTGCCGCTCGGGGGAGCGGCGCAGCTCCGCGACGACGCGCCGCGACATCAGCCCGAAATCCCCTGCGTCGAGCGGCAGGCGGACCTGCGCCATCCGCGCCAGCGCGCGATAGAACAGGAAGTAACAGAACCGCAACCACCACGGCTCGGTTCGCTTCGCCCGCACGGCGTACACGACGTCGTAGCCCTCGCGGTGCCGCTCCAGGAACGCCGGGATCGCCTCAGGCGGATCCTGCAGGTCCCCGTCCATCAGCACGGCGACGTCGCCGCTGACGTGGTCCAGGGCCGCCGTGAGGGCGGCCTGGTGTCCGAAGTTCCGCGACAGCGAGACGACGACCACCCGCTCGTCTTCGCGCGCGGCCTCCTCGAGCAGCTCGAGGGTGCGATCCGCGCTGCCGTCGTTCGCGAACACCATCTCGTGCGGGCCCCCCGGCAGCGCGTCGAGCACGGCGCGGAGCCGCCGCAACAGCTCCGGCAGGCCGTGCTCCTCGTTGTAGAGAGGGACGGCGACCGAGACGCGTGCGGGGCTCATCGCGTTCGCGCGCGCCCTTTGAAATAGACCATGTGCCACAGCGTCATGCCGAGCGCGCCCAGCCGGTACGGCTCGAACACGACGGGCTCGAAATGGGTCGCGAGTAGCGCGCGCCACGCCCCGAGCGGCCGCGCATGCGCGCCCCGGTCCAGCCGGGCGAGCAGCCGCGCCACGGAGCGGCCGACCGGCCGGACGAGCTCGAGCCCGTGCAGGTGCCCGTCCGGGGTGAGGAGCGGCGCCAGGTGGCGAAGAACGCGGTGGGCCTCCGCGTCGTCGACGTGGTGCAGGAAGCTGTTGACGAGCACGCAATCGAAGCGCGCGCCGAGGTCGGGGCCGGCGGTGACGTCCGCCACCAGGAACTCCCGCCCGTAGCGCCGCCGCGCGTAGGCGATGTAGCGCGGGTTGATGTCCACGCCCACATAGTCGGCGTGACTGAAATGGCGCGTGTTCGTTCCCGGCCCGCAGCCCACATCCAGCACACGCCGCACCGCCCGCAGGTCGTTGTGCGCGAACAGCGGCGCCAGCTTCTTGTCGGCGAAGGGCGCCTGCCACAGCCGGTAGGCCAGCGTGTGCTCCAGGGCGGCCGCGCCGAGCCTCATTCCCGCCACCTCACGTGCAGCCACCTCGCGTCCAGCGTACGGGGAAACCGCTCGACCAGCGCCTCGACGAGATCGCTCGGGGGGGCCCCGGAAAACGGGGGCCGCCGGTTGAACACGACGACGCGCACGTCGTGCCGCTCGATGGCATCGAGCACCCGGACCGTGCGGCCGGCGGGCTCGTCGAAGAAGTCGAACAGTGTGCGCGTCGGATTGCGCTTCGCCGCGAGGAAATACACCTCGGGGCAGTCGGGCCCGGCCCAGATGTAGTCGCCCTGGGCGTGCGCCCCCACGGCGGTGACCGCCTCTTCGTACATGGCCTTGTCGATCGCGCTCACCCGCACGCCGCCGCGCGCCAGCGCGAGCGGCTTCGTCTGGCGGTCGGGAAGATAGCTCAGCCCCATCGCGTAGATGAAGCCGGTGTTCACCCAGAGCAGCGCGAACAGGAGGTAGAACCCGAGCAGCGCGCCCCCGATGGGGTGCGGCGCCGGATCCCACGTCGCCACGACCGCGATCGCGGCGAGGAGCCCGAGCGGCGCGACATAGCAGAAATAGATCGGGGCCGCGAACGGAAACTGCACCAGGCTGCAGAGCGCCGCGACGCCGAGCAGCAGCAGCAGCTCCTGGCGCCGCAGGGTGGGCGGCGCGCCGAGCGCCGTCCGGCCCGAGAGCAGGGCCACCCCCGCGAACACCGCGAGCGGCACGAGCGGCCGGGCGGCGTACCAGACCCCGCGATACACCGGCAGGCGGTCGCCGTACACGAGCGCCGCGAGCAGGCCCAGGCCCAGCCCGAGCGCCGCCCGCTGGCGCCACGCCGCCGGCCAGCGTCGCGCGCGCCACACGAGCGCCGCCGGCGCGAGCGCCACGAGCGTCGTCCACAACGCCGGAAAATCCATGGTGGCGAAGCGGAAGCGCTTCGCCGGTACGATGAAGACGCCGGCCCACAGCGCGCCGAGCGAGCCCGAAAGCGCGTATGGCGCGAGGAACACGAGGATCGGCCCTGCCGCGCCAAGCGCGAAGGGAAGCACGAGCCGCCCGAGGCGCGCAAACCGGTCGCGGCTCGACCCGGCTGGCTCGGACCAGAGCTGCCAGGTGAGCCACGCTGCCAGCGCCGCCACCGGCACCACGAAGTCGATCAGCTCGACCGCTCCGGCGCGCCGCCTGATCAGTCCCGCGACGAGCGCCACGAGCGCGAGCAGGCCGGCGCCGACCGCGCGCACGTACCCGCGTCCTCCCGGCCGCGCCTGCTCGCGCGCCAGGCAATGCTCCCGATAGACGAGAAACAGCAGGACCGCCGCCAAATAGTAGAGGCCCACGATCTTCGCGAGGCACGACAGCCCGCCCGCGACGCCCGCGGCGACGAGCCAGCGCCGGCCCCCTGTCTCGAGATGACGCAACAGCGCGGCCACTCCGAACACCGCGAGGAACAGGTTGTACCAGGACGGCACGGCCTCCGAGTAGTTGGGCACGGTCCAGAGCGCGGCCGCGAGCGTGGCGAGGCCCGCCGCGAGCGGCGCCACGAAGCGCCCCGCCACGTAGTACACGGCCGGCAGCCACGCCAGGAACGCGGCGAACAGGACCAGGCGCAGCGACAAGAGGCTCGTCCCGAACAACCGGAACGCGAGCGCGTGGAGAAAGCTCAGCCCCCCGGTATAAATGTCGTCGAAGTCCCGGTGCGGCAGCTCGCCGGCGAGCACCCGCTCGGCGCTCTGGGCGAGGCTCCCCGCATCGTGGGGCACCCAGCCGCGCGTCAGGTAATGGCCGCCGACCGCGGCGCCCAGCACCCACACGACACCGAGGACGAGCCACCATGGGGGCCTCCACCGCGACCGGGTCTCGTACACGCCCCACAAGTTGCAAGCGAACGCGCGCGGCGCCAAGTTGCACGCCGTTCCCGAACGAAAGAGGACCGTGAAACGCTATCTTCTCCTCGGACTGCTGCTGGTGCCCGCCATCGGCTGCGGCGGCGGCCAGACCCGGACCTCGGGCGCGGCGCGCGGCGACACGCTCAGCGAGCGGCAGCGCGACAGCATCCTGGCGCAGTCCCGCATCCCCGGCGCGACCGGCGTGGGCAAGGCGATGCGGGTGGCGGACTCGACGAGCGCGAGAGTCCGGGCGGCCGACAGCGTCGCGCCCTGATGCGACCCGCGCCCCTGGCGGCGATCGTCGTCGCGCTCGCGGCCTGCGGCCCCTCCGATCCGTGCCAGGCGCCGGCCATGCGCCTCGTGAGCCGCTACGCGCGGCACTACGCCGGCCATTGGGTCGTCGCGCGCGGCGACACGCTCACCCTCGTCCAGACGGGCGACCGGTTCAAGCTGCGCGACGTCGTCCTCGACACGGACCGCGTCGCCGTGGGGCGGGCCTGCCGCCTCCGGGGCGCCGTGGTGTTCCAGTCCCCGCGCGCCGAGACGCTCGCCGTCACTTGGGTGGGCAGCCCGGAGCAGGCGCTGATCTACGGTTGGCCGACCGATCTGGGGCCGTTCGGCGGCATCGGCGCCGCAGTGTCCGGGGACTCGCTGCGCGGCGCGATCCTGTTCGAGCAGCGCGTGGGCATCCAGGTGACGCCCGGGACGACCGCGCGCTTCGTCGCCGGGCGTGCGCGCTAGCGGTTATCTTTCCGCCATGCAGTTCACGGCGGGGCAGCGCTGGGGCCTGCTGGGAGCGGTCGCCGGCGCGATTCTCGGCGGGCTCATCTGGGTCGTCGTCGCCGGAGTCGTGCTGGGCGACTGGCGCGTGTGGGCGACGGCCTGCGCCCTCGCGGTGGCGCTGTGGTGGGGCGCCGGGCGGCTGTTCGCGCGCCGCCCGGAGCGGTTTGCGACCATTCTGGGCTGCCTCATCCTGTGCGTCGTGGTCATCGATTGGCTCTATGTCGGCATCGTCGTGCCACGGCTCCCCGCGCTGCCTGCGAGCCCGTTGTGGGACATTTCACAAACGTCGCTCCGTCCCGTCCGATCCATCCTGCTCACGGCGAGCGTCGCCGCGACGGCCCTGATCGTCTGGGACCTGGTGTGGCGACAAGCAAAGGAGTGACATGGCCCTGTCCGCTCAGGAACGCACGGCGCTGATCGATCGCTACGCCCGCGGCACAGCGCTCCTCAAGGCCGCCCTCGCCAAGATCCCGCCCGACGCCCTCAAGTGGCGCCCGGAGCCCAAGCGGTGGTCCGCGCACGAGATCATCGTCCACTGCGCGGACAGCGAGAGCAACGCCCACATGCGGCTCCGCTACCTCCTCGCGGAGGACAAGCCCGTGATCCAGGGCTACGACCAGGACCGCTGGGCCGCGCGGCTCGACTACCACGCCCACCCCCTCGACGCCGCCCTCCTCACCGTGGAAGCGGTGCGCGCCAACACGGTGCCCATCCTGCGTCGCATGACGGACCGGGACTGGCAACGGGTCGGCACGCACAGCGAGTCGGGGCGTTACGCCGCAGAAGATTGGCTGATGATCTACGCCGAGCACCTGGAGAAGCACTCGGGCCAGCTCGAGCGCAATCTCGCGGCCTGGAAGGCTCGGTGAGAGGGTTCTTCTTCCGGCTCATCATCACGGCCCTGGGCCTGTGGGCCGCCGCCACGATCGTGCCGGGGGTGCAGATCACGGGCGTCGGGAACCTCGTCGTGGCGGCGCTGCTGCTCGGCATCGTGAACGCCGTGATCCGGCCGATCCTGCTCGTGCTGACGCTCCCGCTCACCGTGGTCACGCTCGGGCTGTTCATCTTCGTCGTCAACGGCGTGTCGCTCGCGCTCGTGGCGTGGATCATGCCCGGGTTCACGCTCAGCGGGTTCGGAGCGGCGATCCTCGGCTCGATCGTCGTCGGCCTCACGGGGTGGTTCGCCTCCATGTTCGTGGGCAGCGCGGGCCGCATCGAGCGCATCAGGCGGGTCGAAGTAAGCGGGCGGCGCCCGGAGTGACGCCGCGGGAACGGCGCGTCCTCCTGGCCGTAGGCGCCGTCTACGCCGCGGTCGTGATCCCGATCGGCGTGCACAAGGGCGGTGACTTCACGCAGGAGCTGTAGCAGAGCGAGCGGCTGCTCCGCGGCCTCCCCTTGTACGAAGCCAATCCGGAGAAGGGCATCTGGTGGCCTCCCTTCACCGCGCTGGGGCTCGTCCCCTTCGCGCTGGTCGCCCGCTCGAGCCTCACCGTCGCGAAGGCGTGCTGGGCCGCGCTCAACGTCTGCTGCCTCGGCTGGGCCCTCGTGCTCGCGCGGCGCTGGACCACGGGCTGGCGCCCCATCGTCCTCGCGGTCGCGGCCGTGGGCAAGCCGCTCCAGAGCAACTTTGAGCACCTGAACGTCACGCCCATTCTGCTGGGGCTGATCGTCGCCACCGCCGCGGAACTCGAGCAGCGGCGCGAGGCACGCGCGGGCGGCTGGTTGGGGCTCGCGACGGCGATCAAGGGGTTCCCCGCTCTCGTGTTCCTGTATTTCCTCGTGCGGCGGCGGTGGCGCGGGCTCGCCGCCGGGCTGGCCGTCGCCGCAGGCCTGACCGTCGCCGCGATGCTGCCGTACGGACCGGTGGGCGCGGTGGAGTCCGTCGCGCGATGGCTCCGGCTCAGTCAGCAAGGCACGACGCTCGGCCGGATGGGCACGCAGTCCCTCGCGGGCTTCGCGTTCTTCTTCAAGTGGCCGTCCACCTGGATCGCCATGGCGACCGGCCTGTGCGTGGGCGCGGTCCTGCTCGCACTGCGGCGGCCGGCGCGCGCGCAGGACTCCCTGTCCGACGTCGGCCTCGTGACGCTGCTCGCCGTGCTGGTCTCGCCGGTCGCGTGGCTGTACTACCACACGCTCGCCTTCCCGGCGTGGGTCGCCGTGCTGTCCCGCCCCACGCCCGACCCGGCGCGCCGGGAGATCTGGAGATGGGCGCTGCTCGGCGTGGCCGGGATCCTCACGTCGGGGGTTCTGACCTTCGGGCTCTATCCCAGCTGGTTATGGTTCATTGGCCAGGCCAACTACACCTGGGGCAGCCTGCTGCTCCTCGCCGCACTCGTGATCGAGCGCGTGCGCCGCCCGGTCCCCGTACCGTCACCCACATGATCATTGAGTCCCCGCCGGTCCAAACGCCCGCTCTGCTGCTCCACCTGGATGTGGTGAAGCGCAATGTCGCCCGGATGGCAGAGCGGGCGCGGCGCCTCGGCGTGCGGTTGCGCCCCCACGCGAAGACCCACAAGTGCGTGGAGCTCGCGTGCCTGCAGCTGGAGCACGGCGCGCACGGGCTCACGGTCGCGACGCTCGTCGAGGCCCGGGAGCTCGCGCGTGGCGGGCTGACCGACCTCACCTGGGCTTTTCCCCTCGACCCGACGCATCTCCCGCACGTGCGCCGCATCGTGGACGAGACGGGGGCCACGCTGCGGGTCGTGGTGGACGACCTCGCGACGGCCCGAGCCCTGGCAGGCTCCGGCCTGCGCGTCTGGCTCAAGGTGGACTGCGGCTACCACCGCGCGGGCGTGGATCCCGCGTCACCCTACGCGCTCGAGGTGGGCCGGGAGCTCGCCCGGGAGCGCGGCCTCGTGTTCGAAGGCATCCTGAGCCACTCGGGCCACGCCTACCAGACCGCCAACAAGGGCGAGGCGGCGCGAGTCGCGGAGGAGGAGCGCCGCGTGATGGTCGGGTTCGCCGAGCGGCTCCGCGGGGAGGGCATTGCCGTGCACGAGATCAGCGTCGGCTCGACGCCGTCCATGGCCGCCGTGGAGCACCTCACCGGGGTCACCGAAGCGCGGCCGGGGAATTACGTGTTCTACGACCGCACGATGGTGCTGATCGGGTGCTGCGCGCCGGAAGACGTAGGGGTCACCGTACTCGCGTCCGTGGTGTCGCATCAACCGGGCGCCTCCCATTTCATCGTGGACGCCGGCGCGCTCGCTCTCTCCAAGGATGCCGGGCCGGGTCACGTGGGGCCGCCGGCGATGGGCGCGGTGAAGGGTCATCCCGAGCTCAGCGTGGCCACGCTGTCACAGGAGCACGGCCTCATCCGCGCCGAGTCGCGGGCGACGATCGAAGGGCGGTTCCAGGTGGGCGAGCGGATCGAGATCATCCCCAACCATTCGTGCCTCACGGTGGCGCACTTCGACGAGTACTGCGTGGTAGAGGACGGGCGGGTGGCGGACCGGTGGAGAATCGCGCGAGGGCGGTGATGGCGCCGCCGCAGGCCGTCGCGGGGCTCGTCTGGGCGATGGTCGGACCGCCGCTCATCGCGTACGCCGCGACGCGGGTGCGCCGCGGGCGGCTACGCCTCCACGCCGCGTTGATGATTGCGTGGGTCGTGGTCGAGCTCGGCGTCTTCGTTTCATTCGTGTTCCTGATGCAACCGAGCTCGCGGCGCCCCGCGCTCGCGGCGCTGCCGATCTTCAAGATCCATCTCGCCTTCGCGATCGCGACGCTCGCCGGCATCGCCTGGCAGCTCACGAGCCGCGCGGTCCCCACCCTCCGCCCACTGCACCACCTGACCGGCCCCTACGTCGCGCTGGTGTGGTGCGTCGCGCTGCTCACGGGAATCTTCAACTATGTCTTCCTCTACGTGATGAGGGCGCCATGAGAAGAGTCATGCTACGCCATCTGCTCCTCGCCGCGCTGCCCCTCGTGCTCGGGGTCGCGGCAGGCCAGGGGTTCTGGCTGACCCAGAAGCAGTCCTGCAGCCGGCTCGTCGGCCCGCTGTTCGCCGCGAAGTGCCACGGGCGCCAGCTCGAGTACCAAGGCCTGTTCCAGACGGTCGGGACGGCTACGGGCAGCCTGCTGGCGACGCTCGTGGGCGGCTGGCTGGAACTCCGGCGCCGGCGGGTCGTACAACAGCCGGACCCGACAGGAGAGTCCTCATGAAGCCCATCAGCATCGCGGTGCTGACCCTGCTCTTGGCGCAAGGTCTCGCCGCGCAAGACACGACGCACGCCGCCGCACCCGCCGCCGCGCCAGCCGCGCCAGCCGCGCCGGCCGCGCCGGCCGCGAGCGTCAGCGTCGTCGAGGCGGTCGTCGCACGGTCCGTGGTCGACCGGGTGCCGCAAGACACGGGGACCGCGTTTCCGGTAGACGTGGGCCAGGTGGTGCTCTGGACAAAGGTCAGCGGTGCGACCGCCGCGACCGCGATCCACCACGTCTGGTTCCACGGCGATACCCAAGTGGGCGACGTCGAGCTGGCCGTGGGTGGCTCGCCCTGGCGCACCTGGAGCAAGAAGACTGTACCCGCCGACTGGACCGGCGCCTGGCACGTGGAGGTGCGCGACGCGGCGGGGACGGTGCTGAAGCGGATCGACTTTACGGTAGGGCAGTAGGCAGAAGACGCTGAGGTAGACGCTCAGGCGCCGAGACGCGAAGTGGATACGAGGTTTGAGGAGCGAGGGCCTCTCTAACTCCTCGTTCCTCACATCCACTCGGCGTCTTCGGCGCCTCGGCGTCTCCCCCAGCGTCTAGGCGTCTCTTGCCGAACGTGATATAGTTGTCGCGACTCTCACCGCAACTCGCATGGACCTCGTCCAGCAAGTCATCGGGAACCTCGAAATCAGCGAGGACAAGGCCGAGAAGGGCATCGGCGCCCTGCTGATGGCGCTGCGGGCGAGCCTCGACCGCGTCGCGTTCGACGGCGTGAAGACAGCCCTGCCGCACAGCGAGCGGCTGATGGGCCGCGCGCTGATGAGCGGCGCGCGCACCGGGGAGATGGCCGCGGTCGCGGGGCCCGCGGGGTTATATGCGGCGCTCGCCGCCGCGGGCTTTCAGAAGGACGATGTCCCGCGACTAGGCCGGATCGTGCTCGAGTACCTGCGACCTGCGATCGGCAGCGCGAACGTCGAGAAGTTCCTCGCCAGCGCGCCAGCGTTGCGGGGGTGACTCGCGCCCCTCACTGCACCACGCGTACTGGCATCAACCGGTCGGTCGTGGTCCCGTCGCCGAGCTGGCCGCTGCCATTGGCGCCCCAGCAATAGGCGACGCCCGCGGCCGTGACCCCGCAAGTGTGGGCAGTGCCAGCCGTCACCGCCGCGAAGCTCACACCGGCCGGAGCCTGCACGAGCACCGGGCTCGACTGGCTCGTCGTGGTCCCGTCGCCGAGCTGGCCGCTGACATTGCCGCCCCAGCAATACGGGGCGGCGCCCGCGACGGTCGCGAGCCCGCAGGTGTGTGAGTAGCCGGCTGTCACCGCGGAGAAGCTCACGCCCGGCACGAGCACTGGGCTCGACCGGTCAGTAATGGTCCCGTCGCCGAGCTGGCCGACGGAGTTGCTGCCCCAGCAATAGGCGGTGCCCGCGGGCGTGACCCCGCAGGTGTGGAGGCGGCCGGCCGTCACCGCGGTGAAGCTCACACCGGGCGCCACGAGCACCGGGGTCAACCGGTCGGTCGTGGTCCCGTCGCCGAGCTGGCCGCTGCCATTGGCGCCCCAGCAATAGGCGACGCGCGCGGCCGTGACCCCGCAGGTGTGGGCAGCGCCAGCCGTCACCGCAGCGAAGCTCACACCGGCCGGAGCCTGCACGAGCACTGGGCTCGACCGGTCAGTCGTGGTCCCGTCGCCGAGCTGGCCGCTGCCATTGCCGCCCCAGCAATAGGCGGTGCCCGCGGCCGTGACCCCGCAGGTGTGGAAGTCGCCGGCGTCGACGGCGGCGAAGCTCACACCAGCCGGAGCCACCACGAGCACCGGGGTCAACCGGTTCGTCGTGGTCCCGTCGCCGAGCTGGCCGCTGCCATTGCCGCCCCAGCAATAGGCGGTGCCCGCGGCCGTGACCCCGCAGGTGTGGAAGTC